>Ga0302325_10002543_pt1 | contig 44167 bp, 35 predicted proteins | sample Palsa_T0_2_FD_201948 | JGI IMG/M metagenome (GOLD analysis project Ga0302325, IMG submission 201948) | Peat permafrost microbial communities from Stordalen Mire near Abisko, Sweden - Palsa_T0_2 | ecosystem: Environmental > Terrestrial > Soil > Palsa > Peat permafrost | place: Sweden: Abisko... | reverse complement strand
TGTTCGACACGCCCGTGTAGTAGCTGCTGCCAAAAAGGTAGCGACCGTCACGCGAAAATACGAAGCCCTCCGGTACCGCGGCGCCCATTGAGAACTTCCGCCATGGCGTGGCATCGCCCTTGGTGAGGGCATCGACACGCATGATTCTAAGCTGCGTCGCTTGTGGGGCCGAGGCCGTTGCACCGGGACCCGAGACGGACATGGAAACGAGTGTCCCGTCGGCGGAGACATCGAGGTCGAATGCCTTCTCGAAGAGTGGGAACACGTGCAGCGCGTGCCATTCCTTGTAGGGGAACGGAATGCGCACGACCATCGCGAACCCCCGGTTCAGCCGGATGCCCCACAGGGAGCGGTCCGCCGCGTTGAAGGCGAGATCGCCGATGCGCGCGCCGCGGAGCAGCATCCGTGATCTCCCGGAGCGCAGGTCGAGTGCCTCGATATTTCGGTAGGTGTTGTTATTGGTCGTATAGAAGAGCGTTTCACTGCGCGGGTCGTAGGCGAGCGAAGTGACCGTATAGCCGGTCGCTCCCTTCACTTCCCGCAGCTCGGTCACCGCACCGTCCTTGCGTGAAATCGATACGATGTGCGCGACCTGGCCGGGGTATTTGACCGCGGTGTAGAGTTTCGAGCCGTCGGCGGACAGAAAGCTGCGGGAGAGCGCACCGAGATTTTTCTGCGTGAGGTCTCGGAACTCGGTCACCGGGTGCTCTTTGACGGCACTCATATTCTTCTGCTGAAACCCGCGCTCCCAGCTGACCCAGTTCTGCCAGGCCTGGTTGAGCGGCATGCCGAAGACGCGCTCAAAGTCGTCGGCGTAATAGCGTTTGCGGCCGCCGTCATGGCCCAACCACGCGAGCACGCGCTGCGGTGAATACGTGAGCGCGAGATAACTTACGAAGCGAGTGCCGTAGAGATACGCGTTCGCGCCGGTCTGAAAGTCGATCTCCGTGCCCTTCGACACCAGTCCGAGAGGGTCATAGAATTTCGCGCCGTCGTGCACCATCGCTCTGAACACCATTTCGTCGTAGCCGCCGAGCGCTCGACCCACACCGCCGCTCTCCCACGTCTCCATGAAGACCGCGCCGCCCTCCTGATACCAGCGCGGAGCCGTTTCGCGCGGAACCGTCAGGTAGTAGTAGAGGAGACTCTCGGGGTGCGCGGCATCGACGTCCACCTTGCCGTGGAACAGGCGGCGGAAGCGCATATCGTCCGGACTTGCGCCATCCAGCATCACGATGTGCGTAAGCTCATGTACGGCGGTCGAGAAAAAGGGTTCTGCCAGCGAGACGGTCTCGTAGGCGTCGTACGAAGGGGCGATGTCGATGAAAATTTTGTTCCGCGGTGCGGCGTTCGCTGCCGCGTTAGCGCGGTCCGTAAAGTCCTTGAGGAAAACATTGACCCGACCGTCGGGTTCATAATCAAACAGTCGCTTGTCTATCGCGAGGCCGCTGAGGAAGCTCTGCGTGACGTGCGGCACCAGCGGCAAGCCACCCGGATCGAAGTAAACGATCCGCAGATCCTGGGTCTCGGTGAAATCCTGGTCCGCCCGGACCGGTGCTGCCACGGCGAGCGCGAGGATGAGGGTAGCGCACAGCTGCCGCGCGGCCTGCCAGCGGCGGCGCCTGGCACGTGCGAGCCGACGGTGTGCGCAGGCTTGCGCTCGGGGCTGCCGTGCGCCGTGGCCTTCGCGTGCAGACGCGATTAATGCTGCATTGGAAAACGTGCGTAGGTCTTCTTATTTTGGAGGCGATGTGCAAGCTGCGGAATGCAGATTACACATTCTGCCGAGATGCGAACAGCGATGCGCGAGATTTGGAGGCCAGCGGGTGCCACGGAAGCCGCCGCTGCTGCAGCTGCGGGCGGCACACCGGGGGGCGCTGCCGGCGGTAATCTGCAGGCCGGCAGCCTGCCCGAGGGGTCGCGTGGTGGTTCCCGGACGCGGCGCACTACGCGGCGGTGTTTGCAGCGCTCATCACCGGATGGGTCGCGTACGAGGCCGGGGTCGGGGGCACGTGACGAGACAGCGAAGTTATGCCGCGCAATTGCAGGGCTGCGGACACCGAGATCAGCGTGCGTAGCCTCGATGCGGATCCATTCTTCCAGGGCCGTCGAGCGCATCCCGCGCGGCTAGACGGGATCAAGCTCGTCATTCGACACCCGGTGCCGCCGCACGACGCGTGAGCGCATGCCAGGCGGACAGCGTCTGCGCAACGCTCCAGGCCTGCGCGAAACAGCCGCGCGGTGTATGGGGCACATTACCGTCAAATACCTCGCCGATGGTACCGAGGCAAACGTCACCCAGGTGGGGCATGAGCCCCGCGAGGAGACTCAAAGCATGGCCCACGTCCTGATAGACACGATGGTGGGCTAGGGCAAAGGGACCGAGGAGCCAGGCCCAAACGGTGCCTTGGTGGTAGGCAGCATCGCGCTCTGCGGGATCGCCCTGATACGCGCCTGCATATTGCGAATCGCCGCTCGCAAGGGTGCGCAGACCGACGGGCGTCAGAAGTTCACGGCCGCAGACATCGACCACGGCGCGCGCGCGGCGTGCATCGAGCAGCTTCGTTCCCAGCGCGACCGCGAATATCTGGTTGGGGCGCAGGCTCGCGTCTACGAAGCGCCCGCGCGCATCGAGCACGCCTTCTGTCGCGTCGACAACATCGTAGAGATAAGCACGCGATTCGCACCAGAACGCGCGGGCGAAACTGCGCGCGACCTGCGCGGCGCTGCGCTCGAATTGCTTTGCGAGCTGTTGCTCGCTCAGCGTCTGCGCCCATCTTGCCATGCATGCAAGCGCATAATGCCACAGCGCATTGACCTCGACGGGTTTGCCGATGCGTGGCGTGATCACGCGATTACCGATCTTCGCGTCCATCCAGGTGAGTTGCACTCCAGGCTCGCCAGCGCGCAGCAGTCCATCCTCCGCGTCTACCTTGATTCCGAAGCGCGTACCGCGCCGATGCCACTCGATGATTTCAAGTAGTGTGGGAAACAGATCGCGCAGTAGCTCCTGATCCGCGCTCGCTTCGACGTAGCCATTCAGGGCGTGGAAATACCACAAGGTCGCATCCACGGTGTTGTATTCAGGAGCTGCGCCGTGCTCGGGAAAGCGATTCGGCAGCATGCCGTCACTGGCGTAGGTGGCATAGGTACGCAGGATGGAAGCCGCCTCGGCGTAGCGCTGCGTTGCGAGCACCAGACCCGGTAGCGCAATCAGCGTATCGCGTCCCCAGTCGCTGAACCACGGGTAACCCGCAATGATCGTCGTACCCGGGGGCTTGTCGTCGGCCGCGACACGCGTCACGACGAATTGATCCGCCGCAAGGGTGAGCTTGCCGATCCACGCCGGGGCCGTCGCAGCCAACTGCGTGACGAGCCCCTGGCGGCGCCTCACTTCCTCGGCAAGTGCCGCCGCGGCGGGCAGCGGCGCCTCGCTCTCGGCGGTCGCTATCCAGGTAATCGTTTCATTTGGCGCGAGCCGTGCATGAAAAGTCCCGGGTCGGAAAAGGTCCTCCAGCGCATCAAGGCCGCGCTCCGCCTCAATGCGATGACGGAAATGCCAATACCAGTCCGCGCCCGGCAAGAACCTGCCGCGATCGATAAGCAGGCGATACACGCGCGCGCCGGTGGACGCGTTGACGCGACAACCACGTGCTTCCGTGGCAACGTCCAAAGGCGTGCCTCCCTGGGTGTGCGCGTGAAAATCGCGATAGGTGCACAGTGGCAATAGCGCAAGGTCGAGCGCCGCGGTCGCGTGCCGCAGCTTGAAGCTGACATACGTGGTGTTGCGGCCATGCGCCATCCAGATGCGCTCTTCGAGTCGCGCATCGGCAAGAGCGTAGGTCCAAACGGGTAGCCCGTCCTCGAGATGAAATGCGCACAGATACGCAAAGCCGCGCGGCGAAATCGTTCCGTCGGCGTACTCATTGCACGCAAGCTCGTACTGCCTTTCCCGGTAGCTCACCGTGGCGTCGAGCTTGGCGACCATCAGCGTGCGCTCGCCGGGTGGGGCGAGGGCGGCCACCAGGAGACCGTGATAGCGGCGTGTATTGGCCTGCGCAACCGTGCCGCAGGCAAATCCGCCGAGCCCGTTGGTGATGAGCCATTCGTGCGCGAGCGCGCTGTCCTGATCCACGAAGTCGGATCGCGGCAAGTTCAGTTGATCCATAAGGGTTCCATGAACGCAGCGCAATGGCATCAGTGCCTGAGAAGACCGCGGCGGCACGGCGGTTTTTTCGCCGCGCTTGCCGTGACCGGAAAATTACAACGCGCATTTTCCGCAATCCGTGACGCGTGCGCCAATGCGCCGATTCACCCCCTCGACTCTGCAGTGCGTGTCGATCATTCCGGCAGCTCGCGTGGCGCCTTTCGTGGTGCGCGCGCGGCGCGATGAGCAGATCCCGGCGCTCTAAATTTGCTGCAGCCGCGCGCCCGTGACTGCATGCAACGCGACGCAGCGGCGCAGTGCCGCCCCGAGGTCAAAGGCCGGATCACTCTCCTGCGCGGCCTCGAGCGCCGCGCCCAGGCTGCAATCCTGAGAGAGTTTCTGCAGAAACACGAACTCCGGGGCTCCCAGGACATGAAAAATGACGGCCTGCGCGCTGCGCTGCGCGAGCACGTGGGTCGGTCCGCTGGCAAGGTCGATGATCTCGGTGGCCGCGGCGCCTGTCTGATTGGCGCGCCAAATATCGAGCGTCGGATAGCGGGAGCTTACCAAGCGGCACGCCGGGTGAAACTCAAAGTGCAGATCGGCATAGTGAGCCAAAGCGACGCTTTGCAGCGCCTCAAGATCGAATGACGGCGCCTCGGGGGCGGCCGCGCACTCCTGCAGCGCCCACTCCAATTCAGCGACGTCCGGCAGGTAGTCATACCGGCCAGCGGCAAAGCGCCGCTTCAGGAAGGCGGCAAACGGCGCGCCGATCTGATGCAGATTGCCGCTGCGCGAGGGGTGGGCGGCCTGAAACTCACGTGCCAGCCGTTGGAAGTACCTCCCGCCCACCAGGCGCTCGATGACGGGAAATTCAAGCGCGAGCGTGCGCGCGAAGGCGGCGTGGAGCTGATCACGGTAGATGCCGAGCCGTGCGCGGGCGTCGCCGCCCGCGGCGCGGATGTCGCCGCTGCACCGTTCGTAGGCGTCGGTAAAGAGCGCCGCGGCGAAGCGGCGCTGCAATTCACGCAGCGTCGGCATGGCGCACCTCGAGAACCTGCTCGATCTTCATGGCTTCCGCGAGCAGCACATCGAGCTCGGGCAGATCCGCATCCCACTCTATGAGCGTGCGCACCGGTCCGAAACGTTCGAGTGCCGCGCCGTACAATTGCCAAACGGCGCTGCACACCGGCGCCGCATGGGTGTCGATCAGCAGCTCGCGTGTCCCCAGGCGCCTGACGCTGTGGCCGGCCAGATGGATTTCGTGCACCGCCTGCGGCGGAATGCAATCCAGATAGAGGCACGGGTCGAAGCCATGATTGACAGCATTTACGTACAGGTTATTGACGTCGAGAAGGATTGCGCAGCCGGCTTCGGCAGTGAGCGCCACCAGGAATTCCCACTCCGCCATCTCGGAGTCCTCGAACTCAAGGTAGCTTGATACATTCTCGATCAGGATCTGACGGCCAAGGACGTCCTGCACGGCGCGCACGCGGCCTGCCGTGTGGCGCAGGGCTTCTTCGGTGTAGGGCAGCGGCAGCAGATCATTCATGAAGCGCCCATCGACCGATCCCCAGGCGAGATGCTCGGACACCAGTACCGGGTCGAAGTCGCGCTGCAGGCGCGCAACCTCCGCCAGGTGCGTGCTATCGAGCGGATCGGTTGATCCGATAGAGAGCCCCACGCCGTGCAGGCTAAGCGGACAGTGAGCGCAAACCTTGGCGAGCACTTCGCGCTGCAACCCGCCGCGGGCGAAATGGTTCTCGCTGTGTACTTCGATCCAGCCGACCGCGGGGCGGCGCTCGAGGAATTCGGCATGGTGCTGCGAACGCAGTCCGATGCCGCTGGAGCGAGCCGCGACGCTCATGACTTCAGGTCGCGCCGGGTTTGAGGATGCCACCGACGATGCGCTCGCACGTTCCCTTGGGCAGCGTCACGTACTCATCCGGGTTGCCATCAGTCTTCGCCAGACCCGCACACACGTGCCCGGGACCGGCGCAGTCGTTTTTGCCGGCCTTGGCCACGCCGTAACACCTTTCGGTCGTGGGATCATCAGCCGCGAGGATTGCAGGCGCGGCCAGAGAAAAAAGGCTGCCAACCGCGGCTGCGAGCATGGCGGTCTTCGAGTTCATCTGAGGGCTCCTTAAGAAAATCTAAGTTGTGTTGTGATGCGTCCGCCCGCCACGCACGCGAGGCGAGCTTGCGACCAAGAAACAACAGTTTTGACCCGGCGAAAGGCCGAGGACAATCAGTTACTTAATGCATTCGGCGCGACCTACTTCGGCAAACTGAGGCTTATTACCGTCACATTGGGCATCAGATCGGGGGCGTTCGCAGTATATCGCGACAGTGCAGCCGCCCGGCCCGCGTGGTAATAAGGTCGCCGGAATAACGAAGAACAACAGCCTCAAGGACACTACGGCATGCAGCTAGCGCGATTGTGGCGCCAACATCTAGAAGCTGGCTATCCCCGTGAACTCACCGGCGTTGAAATCGCCGGCACGGACGCGCGCGCTCTCGATGCAGAAATCACCTCGTGCGTAAGTGCGCTGCTCACCCATACCATGAGGGTGGACGATCGGATCGAGCGGCGCCTCACCGAAATCAGCACGGCCCTCGCTGACAAGCAGGCCGCCGCAGACGCACCGGTCGCAGAGTTCTGCCAGCGGCTGAATAGTCTGGTCAGCGCGATGCTGACGGAAACGCGCGCCGGACGCGGTTGAAGCTTGCGACCTAAAGCAGTGGTACCAAAAGCAGTGCCACGATATTGATGATTTTGATCAGCGGATTGATGGCGGGGCCGGCCGTGTCCTTGTAGGGATCGCCCACGGTATCGCCGGTCACGGCCGCCTTGTGCGCATCCGACCCCTTGCCGCCGTAATGGCCTTCCTCAATGTATTTCTTCGCGTTGTCCCAGGCGCCGCCGCCGGTGGTCATGGAAATCGCAACGAAGAATCCGGTGACGATCGTCCCGATCAGCAGGCCGCCGAGCGCCTTGACGCCGGCACCGGGGCCCATCATCGCATTGAGCAGGAATACGAGCACAATGGGGACGAGAATGGGCAGCAGCGACGGGATGATCATTTCGCGGATCGCCGCGCGCGTCAGCAGATCCACGGCGCGGGAATAATCGGGTTTGCCGGTGCCGTCCATGATTCCCTTGATTTCGCGGAACTGGCGGCGCACTTCATTGACCACCGCGCCCGCGGCGCGACCCACGGCCTCCATGGCCATCGCGCCGAACAGATAGGGCACGAGACCCCCGATGAAGAGCCCGATGATCACGGCCGGATCCGACAGTGAGAAGTCCACAAGCTTGCCCGCGGCTTGCAGGTTGTGGGTGTAATCGGCGAACAGCACGAGCGCGGCGAGCGCTGCCGAACCGATGGCATAGCCTTTGGTGACGGCTTTCGTCGTATTGCCTACCGCGTCCAGCGGATCGGTGATGTCTCGCACCTGCGAGGGCAGGCCGGCCATCTCGGCGATTCCGCCCGCATTGTCGGTAATCGGTCCATAGGCATCCAGGGCCACGATCATGCCGGTCATCGACAGCATTGCCGTGGCCGCGATCGCGATGCCATACAAACCGATGCCCTGCGGGGCGCCAAAACGGTAGGCGCCCCAGATGGCGAAGCACACCGCAATGACCGGCAACGCCGTCGACTTCATGGAGATCCCCAGGCCCGCAATGATGTTGGTGGCGTGGCCGGTCTGCGATGCGGCGGCGATGCCGCGCACCGGTGAGAATTCCGTCGCGGTGTAGTACTCCGTGATCATCATGAGTGCCGCGGTCAAGGCGAGGCCGATCAGTGCGCAGCCGAACAGCGCGGACGCCTGTTCGGGCATCAGCTCGCGCGTGATGAAGTAGAACAACACCGCCGAGACGACGCCCGATACCACGACGCCCTTGTAGAGCGCATTCATGATCTTGCCGCCATCGCGCGTGGACACGAAAAAAGTGCCGATGATCGAAGACAGGATGGACGCGGCGCCGAGCGCGAGCGGGTAGAGCACGGCGGCGAGCGAGGCCTGCGCGCCCTGCGGCGCGAACAGCAGACCGCCGAGCAGCATGGTCGCGATGAGCGTCACCGCATAGGTTTCGAACAAGTCCGCCGCCATGCCGGCGCAGTCGCCAACATTGTCGCCTACGTTGTCGGCGATCACCGCAGGATTGCGCGGGTCATCCTCGGGTATCCCGGCCTCGACCTTGCCGACCAAATCTGCACCGACATCTGCCCCTTTGGTGAAAATGCCGCCGCCCAGGCGCGCGAATATTGAGATCAGCGAGCCGCCAAAGGCGAGCCCCACGAGCGCGTGCAGCGCAGCTGCATCGCCGATTTGGGGGCGCAGAATCGCGAAGTAGCCGGCGACGCCGATGAGACCCAGGCCCACCACCAGCATGCCGGTGATCGCACCGCCGCGAAATGCGACGCTGAGCGCGGCGTTCAGCCCATTGTGGGCTGCTTGTGCGGTGCGCACGTTGGCGCGCACGGAAATATTCATCCCGATGTAGCCGGTGAGCCCGGAGAAAATGGCGCCCACGGCGAAGCCGCCAGCGGTGGCCCAGCTCTTGAGCGCGAGGCCAATCGCGACGAACAGCACGATTCCGACAATGAAGATGGTCGAATACTGACGATTAAGGTAGGCCTTGGCGCCGGCTTGAATGGCCGCGGCGATTTCCTGCATGCGCGCGTTGCCCGCGGGCAGGCGCAGAATGGATAGCGTTGAGATGACGCCATAGAGTACGGCGAGCACGCCGGCCCCGATTGCGAGCCACAGCCACGTCGTGGGATCCATCAGCAATCCTCCAGGAGATTCATTTAATTGGTGTTCTTTCGGCGAGCCCGGCCCATTCTGACGCCCGTCCGGCCGCCACGCGGGTGCGCACTATAGCATGGCGGCCGCGCCCTTCGGTGGCGGCGCCGCGGCTCAGACCTTGAATTCGGCCTTGAGCTTGCGCCGCACTGCGACACCCTTGATTCGCACATATTCGGGCAGACCGTTGCGGTAGGGTGGCGGCGCCTCACCGCCGATGAGCGGCTCAAGATAGCGGCGGCAGGCGGCAGTGATGCCGAAGCCGTCCGCAGTGATGAACGCGCGCGGCAGTTTCTTTTCAACGTTGGCGACCTGCGCGAGCGGCACATGGCCGACGGTCCACTTGTAGGGTCGCGATGAACGGCGAACGATGGTCGGCATGACGGCATTTACGCCCTGAACCGCGAGCTCCACGGCGGCTTTGCCGACCGCGTATGCCTGCTCGACGTCCACTCGCGAGGCGACATGGCGTGCGGCTCTTTGCAGGTAGTCAGCGACCGCCCAGTGGTACTTGTAACCATGCGCTGCGCGAATCATGTTTGCGACGACCGGCGCGACGCCGCCGAGCTGCGTATGGCCGAAAGCATCTTTCGTGCCCGCGTCGGCGAGGAACTTGCCGTCCGCGTAGGCTGCGCCCTCGGAGGCGACGACAACGCAATATCCGTAGTCGCTGACGCACTGCTTTACCCGGTCGAGAAACTCCTGCGGCACGAACGGAATCTCCGGAAACAGGATGATGTGGGGCGGCTGCGCGGGCTTTGCGCCGGCAAGGCCGCCCGCTGCGGCGATCCATCCCGCATGCCGTCCCATCACCTCCAGCACGAAGACTTTGGTTGAAGTTCTCGCCATGGAAGCCACATCGAGGCCCGCCTCGAGAGTTGAGATGGCGACGTATTTCGCGACCGAGCCGAATCCCGGGCAGCAGTCGGTGTGCGGCAGGTCGTTGTCGACCGTTTTCGGCACGCCCAGACAAGTGATCGGGAAGCCGAGCGCTGCACTGATCTGCGACACCTTGAGCGCCGTGTCCATGGAGTCGTTGCCGCCGTTATAGAAGAAATAGCCGATGTCATGCGCGCGGAAGACGTCGATGAGACGCTCATACTCGGCGCGGTTCTGCTCCAGGCTCTTCAATTTGAAGCGCGCCGACCCGAATGCGCCCGCGGGAGTGTGCTTGAGCCCGCGAATCGTCGCGGCACTCTCGCGGCTCACATCGATGAGATTCTCCGTGAGCGCGCCGACGATGCCGTCACGGCCGGCGAACAGCTTGCCGATATGCTTTGGGTGTCGTTTTGCGGTTTCGATGACGCCGCAGGCGGAGGCATTGATGACGGCCGAGACACCGCCCGACTGAGCGTAAAACGCGTTTTTTGGTGCCGGCTTTTTCATACTTCGTAAGATATAGAGGATTTATATACTTAACCCCCTCGCGGGAGCTCCGTACATGTTTCCGGGCGCACGCTCATCGCAAATCGATCACGTTAAGCGCCCCCGCGCCAACATCCCGGCGCGGCGAATGTTCAAGCGCGCATTGTAGTCTCGGCCGATGACTAAGCCGCACGACGGGCACTTATGCGTGCGCACGGCGAGCGACTTCGGTACGAGTTCATGGCATCAAGCGCGGCGTTGTACAGCTCGCGTTGCGCGTGTAGCAGCCGCTCCAATGCACGGTGCTGGCTCTTGTGCGGCAGCAAACGATTGCGGTGCGTCAGGATCACGGCTTAGTCTCGCACATGGGAGTCAAGTGTATAAATCCGAAGAATAGCGCAGCTGGGCTCGCGGCGGCACGCGAACGCGCGCTCGTTTGACCTCGCGGGAAGGCGCCGGTAACGTGGCGGCCCTTCTATCGCACTGGGCCCGGGCTCGTCGATCATGAGAATAGTTCTGCTGGGTGCGCCGGGCTCTGGCAAGGGCACGCAGGCACAGCGTCTGGCGCAGGAAAGGGGCATGCCGCAGATCTCCACTGGTGACCTGCTGCGCGCCGCGGTCGCGGCGGGCACGCCCTTGGGCATTCGGGCCAAGGCCGCCATGGATGCAGGCGGTCTTGTCGAGGATGCCATCGTCCTAGGCATCATCGCCGAACGTCTCGGCGCGGCCGATGTGCAGCAGGGATTCGTTCTCGATGGCTTTCCGCGCAACATTGAACAGGCGACGGCCCTGGATGCCATGCTTGCGAAGCTCGGGCAACCGCTCGACGCCGTCGTACTCATGGACGTTGATCGTACCGAGCTTGTGCGCCGCATCTCCGGGCGGCGTACCTGCCGCGATTGCGGACGCGTCTTCAATGTAAGCGCGGCAGGAGGCAGCAGTCCGGCGGATGAGGTCTGTCCGAAGGGCGGCGGACCGCATCGGCTCTTTCAGCGTCCCGATGACAACGAGCATACGGTCGCTGAACGCCTCAAAGTCTATGATGAGAAAACCAAGCCACTGGTGGAGTTCTACCGTCGGCAGGGACTGTTGCGCGTGATCAAGGCCGAGGGAAGCGTTGCTGAGGTGGCCAAACGGCTGGATGCGGCGCTCGGAATCTCCAAACGGGCCGCACTCGCCCGGCGTCATCGGCCGCCCGCGGGAGCCGTGAGCGCGCCGCGGCCGCGCAATCGCACCACCCCCAAGCGTTCGCGCTAGCGCGCCGCGCCGCTATTAGCGGGTCGGGCCCGCTGCGACGGCTCCATTTGACTGCGCAGGTACCGAACCGGCTGCCTCCTCGAGGGAGGCAAGGCGCGGCAGCAGCACTGTAAATGTGGCGCCGTGGCCCACACCGTCACTTTCGACCGCGACATTGCCGCCGTGCAGCTCAACTAGCTGTTTGACGATGGCGAGCCCGAGTCCGAGCCCGCGGTTGGGGGTGGTTTTTGCGGCCCGCGCCTGGCGAAAACGATCAAACACGTAGGGCAGCAGATCCCGCGGGATGCCATCGCCCGTGTCACTCACGGCGATCCGGCAGGTGGCGCCAGCGCATTGCAGGTTCACCGTCACCCGACCCCGCCGCGGCGTGAATTTCACGGCATTGCTCAATAGATTCCACATGATCTGCTGCAGCCGGTGCGGATCTCCAAACACCAGGCACTTCGCAGCGCCGAGCTGCTTGTGCATCTCTATGCCCTTGGATTCCACCGTCGGCTTCAAATTCTCAAGCGCCGCTTCGATCACCTCGCACACGTCCGTTTCTTCGGGGTCGATGCGCGTCTTGCCGCTCACCATGCCGCTCACGTCGAGCACGTCGTTGACAATCTGTGAGAGTGCCCGCACGTTGCGGACGATCGTTTGTGCGCCGCCGTGAGCTTCTTCCGGGGAGAGGCGGCCGAGCTCGAGCAGGCGCGCCCACCCGAGAATCGCATTCAGCGGAGTGCGCAGCTCATGACCGAGCGCCGCCAGGAATTCGTCCTTCAAATGGCTCGCGCGCTCAGCTTCGATGCGCGCAGCGCGTTCGGTCGCGAGCAGATCGTCCGGATCGCCGTTCTCGTCCACAGCCGCGTACTTTAGCACCGGCCCGGCCGCACGCGCGCGTGCTCGAGAGATTTAGCTACAAACCCGCAACCAAACGCTCACCTACTACGCTGCGCCGCCAGCCTTGCAGAACGGAGAGGTCGCGGCGACCGTCCGCAAGCTGCTCAAGCTCGCGCCGGGTCGTCAGAACCTCGGGACTCATGCCTAGTTCGAGGGCAACTGCGTGATTGAGGTCGGCGAGCTTGCGCACGAGCGCGGTGCGTGCCGGATCGGGGCGCACCCGCGGATCAAGCAGCGGCGGTGGCTCGGGGATTGCGGCCGCCGCGACGCACGCGAGAATCTCCGCACCGCAATGCTTGAGGGTGTTTGCCGGCAGATCTGCAATACCAGCCAGCTGGGCGTGCGTGCGCGGCACGCGCAGCACGATTTCGCGCAACGCGGCTTCTTCGAGTATCCAGCCGCGCGGCCGGTTGCGGTCGATTGCGCGCCGCTCGCGCCAGGCAGCAAGTTCCTGCAGCAGCCGCGCGCGCGCCGCATCGAGGCCGTGCAGGCCTTTTACTCGCAACCAGGCGGCTTGCGGATCGATGGAGAAATTTCCTGCGCTGGCGAGTGCCGTCAGCTCCTCCTCGAGCCAGGCTGTTCGACCGAGCCGGTCGATCTGCCCTTCCAAATGAGCCTTGAGCGGCAGCAGGTAACGCACGTCGTCGAGCGCATACTCGATCTGCTCCGGCGACAGGGGCCGCACCGACCAGTCCGTGCGCGTGTGGGCCTTCGCCAGATTGCAGCCGAGGAGCCGGCGTACGAGGTCTGCGTAGCCGACCTGAGCTGGTGCACCGGTCAATGCGGCAGCGATTTGCGTATCGAACACCGGGCCTACTACACCGGCCACGGGATAGAGCACTTCGAGGTCCTGCCGGCAGGCATGCATGACCTTTACCGCGGATCCCAGGGCGAGGGCGTGCGCCAGCGCGGCAAGCTCCGGCAGCCGCAGCGGGTCGATGCATGCGGCGGTATCGCTCGTTGCGACCTGGATCAGACACAGCTCGGCCCGATAGGTGCGCTCGCGCAGAAACTCAGTGTCGACAGCAAAGGCGTCGGCGGCCGCCAGGCGAGCGGCCAGCACCTTAAGGTCTTCTTGGGTCGTGATGATGGGCTGCAACGCGTTTAACGATGATCTGTAGAATCGGGTTTCCGTTAGCTTATCGGAATAGACATCGCGGACCTGACCGAAATGAAAGAGCTGGTCCGCCTGTTTGTTCAAATCGCTCTCATGCGCAAGGGTCCGCAGGATCTGCCGGCCTCAGCCGCGTTATTGGCCGGCACAGCAGCGGGCTACTGCATCATCAACTGCCTCATCAGTGCCGTGCTGCCGCCGATTCCGGGGCACTGGTTCGGGCAACTCATCGTGGAGATCGTATTCGTCTTCGTATGGTATGCATTACTGCTGAGAGTCCTTAATCGCCCGGAGCGCTTCCTGCAGACCACCACCGCGGTGTTTGGGTATCAAGCCGTGCTGGCGCCCTTGTGGATTTCCGCCGTATGGCTCGTGCGGCAGTTTTCTGATGATGACACATGGCGCTTGCCGATCTCGATGCTGGGACTTGCGATCGTCGTGTGGACGGTGGCTGCCAACGCGCGCGTGCTCAAGGCCGCCCTTGAATGGGCGACCCCCGCCTGCGTTGCACTCGTCATCCTGCAGTACCTTGCGGGCCAGATTCTGCTCCTGTATCTGTTTTCCGGCATGCTCTGATAGGCGCTTATGCACGTCCATATTCTCGGCATTGCCGGTACATTCATGGCCGGGGTCGCAGCCCTAGCGAAGGCGGCGGGTCATCGCGTCACCGGTTCCGACCAGAACGTGTACCCGCCGATGAGCACGCAGTTGCAGGCGCTGGGCATCGAGCTCATCGAGGGCTTCGCGGCCTCGCAGCTGACGCCGCGGCCCGATGTGGTCGTGGTCGGCAACGTCATGACTCGCGGCCAACCGGTCATCGAGGCGCTGCTCGAGAGCGACATCCCGCAATCTTCCGGCCCGGAATGGCTCGCACGCGAGATTCTGAAGGGGCGCTGGGTGTTGGCGGTTGCGGGCACGCACGGCAAGACGACGACGGCATCTGTGCTCGCCTGGATTCTCGAGCACGCGGGTCGCGCGCCCGGATTTCTGATCGGCGGTGCGCCGGCCAACTTTGCGGCTAGCGCGCGTCTCGGGCGCGCGCCTTTCTTCGTCATCGAGGCGGACGAATACGACACCGCTTTCTTTGACAAGCGGGCGAAGTTTGTCCACTACCGTCCGCGTACGCTGGTTCTCAACAATCTCGAGTTTGACCATGCCGACATCTATGAGAACGTCGCGGCCATCGAGCGCCAGTTTCATCATTTGGTGCGCACCGTGCCCGGAAGCGGACGCATTATCTGGAACGCAGCAGATGCGCATCTTGCGCAGACTCTCGCCATGGGATGCTGGACGCCGCGCGAGGGCTTCTCGGGGGCGGGAGCGGTCGGCGCGCTGTGGACGAGCCGCCCGGCGCCCGGCGTGACTGACGGGTCGTCATTTGACGTGCTCGAGGGCGCAACGTCGCACGGTCGGGTGCAGTGGTCTCTCATCGGCGCTCACAATGTCGACAACGCGCTTGCCGCGCTCGCAGCTGCGCGCCATGCGGGGGTCCCCGTGGCGCAGGGGATTGAGGCGCTGCGCACATTTAGGGGAGTCGCGCGTCGCATGCAGGTACGCGGTGAAGTCGCTGGCATCGTCATCTATGATGATTTCGCCCATCACCCGACGGCGATCCAGACGACGCTCGCCGGCTTGCGCGCGCGCGTCAACGGCGCGCGCATCATCGCGGTCCTCGAGCCGCGCTCGCAAACCATGCGCATGGGCGTGCACCGGGATGCGCTGGCGCCGGCGTTCGCCGCGGCTGACGAGGTGTGGGTCTACGCACCTCCCGATCTGGGCTGGGATGTGCAGGCCGCCATCGCAGCTCTCGGTGAGCGCGGCCACCTGCGTCGCGACCTGGACGCGCTCAGTGCAGATCTCGCCGGGGGATTGCGCCCGGGAGATCAGGTAGTGGTGATGAGCAATGGCAGCTTCGGCGGCCTGCATGGTCGGCTCCTCGCGGCTCTGCAGGCGCGCCTCGCAGGCGCGGCGGATGTCTGATCCCGAATCTGCGGCCGAGGAGATTGCGCTCTTCCCGCTGCACACTGTCCTTTTTCCCGGCGGCCCGTTGCCGCTGCGCATCTTCGAGCCGCGCTACATAGACATGGTGCGGCGCAGCCTGCGCGCGCAGACGGCCTTCGGCGTGGTGCTGATGGAAGGCGGGGCTGAGACCGGCGCAGCCACCGCCACCGCCACGGTCGGCACCACGGCGCGGATTGCCGATTTCTACTCGCTCCCGGATGGCCTGCTCGGGGTCACGTGTCTGGGTGTACGCAAGTTTCAGTTGCGTGGCCGTCGCGTGCAGGCCGACGGACTGAACCTCGGCGAGGTGGACTGGCTCGCCGCGGAGCGCGAGATCGAGTTGCCCGGTGAATATCAGCATCTCGGCCGCCTATTGCGCAAAGTCTTGCCGGAACTCGGCGATTTCTACCAAGGCGTTACCAAACACTTCGAGGATTGTGCGTGGGTTGGATACCGGCTCGCCGAGATCCTGCCTCTGAGTCTTTCGGACAAGCAGTACTGTCTTGAACTCGACGATCCGCTTGCACGCCTGGCACGCCTGAGTCCGCTCATCCAACGTGTCGAATAGACCCCGTGCGGCGGACGTAGAAATGATAGAGGGGCCATCCAATCACGATGGTCCAGGCGAGCACCAGCCAACCGACGAAGCCATCAAAGCTGCTTAAGAGAAAACTCAGGCGGCGCGTCGTATCCGGCACGGATGTCGCGCGCGCCAGGAGCATGATCCACACCCATCCGGCGTGCAGTCCGATGCAGGCGGCGATGTGGCCCGTGGCCGCGCGCACGGCGGCCAACAGGACTCCGACCGCAAACAGCGCAAGATATGCATCGCCTATGGCGAGCGGATTCGCGAATGCCTGCAGTGAGCCTTTGACCATCTCCATCCCGCTCCCCGGCACGACGAGTTCCGCAGCGATGTGGTAGCGGGCGATGAAGTGCGTCGCCGCGTATATGAGCGCGGTGAGGAGGATCGCCGCTCGCGTGCCGGATTCGCGTGCGATGCCGGTGAACATGGCGCCGCGCAGGAACGTCTCTTCGATCAAGGCCGTAGCGAGCGCGCTCAAAAGCGTCGTTACTGCAAGATGCGCGAGCACCGCGGGATCTAGGTCAATGCCCGGCTGCCAGATCCTCAAACCCATGGCAAACATCACCGCGACCACCACTAGCATGAGCGCCACCCCGAGCACGAGCGCACGCAGGAACTCGCGCAGAAACACGCGCCGCGCAATCCCGTAGCCGAGGCTTGCCCGGTCGGCAAGACCGAGCCGGCGCGCCACGCTTACGAATCCTATGAGCAGCGCCAGCATGCCGACGCGGCCTGCGATGCGATGAAAGGGAAAGTCGAAATGCGGGTGCAGCAGCAGCCACGCGGGGTAGGCGAAGAGCGCCATCGCGGCGAAAGCCGCCGCCAGGAGTCCCAAAAACCAGAAAAAGGTGCGCATGGCTATGAGGTCTCCGGCGGTGAATATACCGTGGATCCGGTAGGCTGTGCGGATGTGCGGTATCGCCGGAATCATCGGTCGCGAGGCCAGTGCCGACGCAGCGCTGGCCATGTCGGCGCGCATCGCGCACCGTGGGCCGGACGGCGACGGCATCTGGCAGGCGCCCGGCGTGGCACTGGCACATCGCCGGCTTGCCATTCTCGATCCAACTCCGGCGGGTGCGCAGCCGATGCAATTCGGCGCACATGTCCTCACCTATAACGGTGAGCTCTACAATTTCCACGCGCTGCGCGCGAGCATTGACGCGGCACTGCATTCCAACTGCGACACCGAGGTCCTGCTGCACCTGCTGGCGCGCGACGGCAAACGCTGCCTGCAGGAGCTGGTGGGAATGTTCGCCTTCGCCGTGTGGGATGAGCAGTGCCGGCAGCTGTTCGCGGCGCGCGATCGGCTGGGCATCAAGCCCTTCTACTATCGAGTGCTTGCCGATGGAATTGCCTTTGCCTCGGAGTTGAAGGCTCTGTTGGTGCTCGGCACCCCGCCCATCGACAAGAGTGCCGTGCGGGATTTCCTGTTCCACGGCTACATACCCGCCCCGAAGACGATTTACCAGGGCATCGCAAAGCTTCCCGCGGGGCATTGCCTGAGCTGGCAGGACGGCGAACTGCAGATCGAACGCTATTGGCAGCCATCCGTTGAAATTCGTCTGCGCGACCGCGATACGAGTCTCACTCAGCTCGATGCGCTCCTGCGCATCGTGGTTCCGGAGCACACGCTAAGCGACGTGCCGGTCGGAGTATTCCTAAGTGGCGGCATAGATTCGGCGCTCACCGCCTATTACCTGGACGGCCCGCGGACATTCACTCTGGGATTCGACGCGGACGAGCGCTCCGAGGCGGACGCAGCGCGCGCGCTCGCCGCTCATCTGGGTACGCGCCACACAGCCATGAGCACAGGCAGCGCCGATGTGGATGCGGCGCTCGATGTCATTCCGCGGCTCTTCGATGAACCCTTCGGCGACAGCGCAGCGTGGTCGAATTATTTGATTGCGGGGTGTGCGCGCCGCGATGTGACCGTGGCCTTAAGCGGTGAAGGCGGCGATGAGATCTTCTGCGGCTACCCGCGCTACTGGTCGGCGATCGGCGCGCGTTCCACGAGTCTCAATCGCGCGCTTGCCGCGAGGTTGCCGCCACTGTCGAGATTCGGGCAGTCGATGCAGCGCCACTCCTTGACCGGCCTCGCCGGATTTTCCGCCGTCCTCGGCACGCTGACGGCGCTGCAGGTGGATGCTCTTCTGCACCCTGCGTGGCTCGAAAGCGATTACGACTACGACTGGTTCTACCGCCAGTTCTGGCGCGAGTCGCTTGATCCGCTTGCACAGCTGCGTTGGCTCGATCTCAATACAAACCTCCCGGAGGGACTCCTCGTAAAGGTCGATCGCACGAGTATGGCGCATTCACTCGAGGTGCGCCCGCCGCTGCTCGATCACCGCCTCGTCGAATTCATGCTGGGAGTTGATCCGCAGTTGCTCGTTGACAAGGAGGCGCGACGCGGCAAGCTTCTGGTGCGCGAGTTGATGCAGCCGCGTGTGCCGCCGGGACACCTCGAGCGCCCTAAGAGTGGCTTTGGCCTGCCGACGCACCGCTGGCTCCGGCGCCATCCGCAAATGTGGAAGGATGCAGTGGGGCGCCTCATGGAGCGCGGCGTGCTGCGCCAGCCGGTGTCGAGCGATTTTCGCCGGGCCTGGTCGCTCCTCGTGCTCGATCGCTGGTTCAGCGCATTTGCCTAGCGCAGCGCAGGCGCCCTTCCAGAATCCTGAAAGCGCCTCAAGGCATTTGCGGCGAATGGAGCGGCGACCTCTACGCCGGCGAACCCGATCAGGGTCTAGGCGACGGCGAGCTCATCGAGCATTTTGCGCAGCTGCGCACGCCAATGCACTGCAGGGGCTCCCGTCAGCGCGCGCGTGCGCGCCGCATCGAGCACACTGTAGGCCGGTCGCTGCGCCGCCGTCGGGAATTGCGCGGCGCGGATCGGCAGCACGGGTATCGGATGCGTAAGAATCCCGCGTTGCAGCGCTTCCTCTTGAATCGCGACTGCGAAGTCGTACCAGCTCGCAATGCCCGCGTCGCACCAGTGATGGATTCCAGGCGGCGCATCGATCTTCAGCATCTGCCACAGGATCTGCGCAAGGCCAGTTGCCCAGGTGGGTGATCCAACCTGGTCACAGACCACGCGCACTTCGGGCTTCGCGGCCATGAGACGCAGCATGGTGCGTACGAAGTTCTGGCCGTAGGCGGCGTACACCCATGAGGTGCGTACCACGATGGACGGCGCTGCGTCCGCGAGCGCCAGATGCTCGCCCGCAAGCTTGCTTGCGCCGTAGGCGCCGATAGGAGCGGTCGCTGCATCCGGCTCGTAGGGATTGGACGCGCGTCCATCGAAAACGAAGTCCGTCGACAGATGCAGGAGGCGCGCACGGGCGCCGCGTGCCGCATGTACAAGATAGCCAACGGCCGTCGCATTGAGCGCGTGGGCAGCTTGCTGCGCACTCTCCGCCGCGTCGACGCCGGTGTACGCCGCGGCATTCACGATCCACTGCGGCGCATGCGCGGCAACCGCACGCCTCACCAGTTCCGCATCCGTGATGTCCAGCTCCGCGTGCGTAAGCGCGACGACGGCAGCTCCCTCGGGAGTGAGCGCGCGGAACGCGCGGCCCACTTGACCTCCGGCTCCCGTCAGAAGGATTTTCACAGCAAACCGCCCGCATCGGGTGACCGACCCGGGCGCGCAGTCGCCGCGGCGCTAGCCTTTGGCATCGCCGCCCGGCTGGCTCGACAGGTGAATTCCCGCGCCCGCGGCGAGCTGCACCTTTGGCTCCTGCTCGAGCGCCTTCATTACCTCGTGCGCCACGCGTTCGTCGATTTCAGCGGCACTCTTAAGATCGACCGGGTAGCGGATCACGGCCTCGACGCCCGTCGCGACAAAGCGCAGCTGCACATTCGGCTGCAGGCTGCCGACGGGCGTGGAGATGACGGTTCTTGCGATCTCCTGGGTTTGCCGCTCCATCTCTTCGCGATAATCGGCGAGCGCAGCGCTCACGGCCGCGTGCAATCTTTTTTTGACGTCTGCGTAATCGATCTGCGCGCCGAGCGTGAGCGTTATCTCGTGCCATGAAAAGTTGGTGCCCTGGATCTGCTTGAAAAGGCCCGCCCCCGTTTGGAAGACGATGGAATTGGAGAACGCAACCACGCGGCCGGTCGGGCCATCCGCGCCGCCACCGCCGCCGAGTTCCATCAAGTGAAAGCGCACGAGCCCAACGTCGATCACCTGTCCGCTCACGCCGGCGATCTGTACGCGATCTCCCACGCGGATGCCGAATTTTCCGATGAGAAAGAAATATCCGACAATGGCGATGATGACGCCCTGCATCGCGACGGCGACTCCCGCCGTGATGAGCCCCGCAAACGTGACTATGGACCCCGCGCTGCTCGCGAACGCGAACGCGATGATGACGCCCATCAGGAACCAAAACACAAACCGTCGCAGCAATAGAAACTGGTATCTACGCCGCGGATCGGTCACGTAGCGGTATACGGCGCGCTTCCACAGTTCCGACGCTGCGATCACGACGACGAGGATCAGGATCAATGATCCCAGGTGCACTGTCAGGCTTCTGATGTCAGTGTGCAGTTCCGATATGACGACCTGCTTCCAGTTGTTGAGGTCTCTGCTATAGAGGTCGAGCAGCACTGCCTGCTTGCTCAAAGGGATGACGGCGCCCGCGAGGCGCTTGAACTGCTCGGCGAGATCGTCGAGCTGCGAGCGCGCGTCCTGCGGCGCGGCACCTTGCGCCGCATCCGCCTGTCGGCCGAGCGCATCCCCGCGGCTGGTCAGCGCTTTCATCTGCGCGACGTACGGCGCGCGCAACTGTGTCACCTTGGCTGCAAGCGCGTCGGTCTGCTGCATGAGGGCATCAATCGCGCGGATCTTCTCTGCCAGAGAAAAACCATCGGCCGCAAGACTCCAAATGCCGCTCGTTTCCGGTTTCTTCGCTATCGCCGCGGCGGAGTTCGTCGCTGCGGGTGCGGCACTGCTCGCCGCACTGCCGGACCCCGCAGGCGCAGGAGTCATGCCGGGCACGGTGCGTGCGAGGGCTTCGATCTGTGCGCGCAGGCCACTTGCACCCACACCGTTGGCACTGCTGCCGGTAACGAAGTCGAGCATGTTGTGCACGGCGTCGCGCCGCGCGTTGGCGAGATCGAGTTCGCCCTGCAGCTGCGAAATCTGCGACTGCAGCTGCTGACGGTCGCTCGCGCCTGCGGCGGCGAGCTTCTGCCGATCGGAGTCGAGCTCAGCTTTTGTGTCGTCGACCTGCTTGTCGAAACGGCTCTGCAGTTGGGCTAACGACTGGAACTGGGAAGAAACCGCATTTTGACCTTGCTTCTGGGTACCGTCGTCGACGATGAACGCTGCCTCCGCGCGAGCGAAGTCAAAGGCGAGGCGCACGGCCTGCATGGCGGTCTGACGATTGTCGTAAAGGATCGCAAAGTCGGTGGGCGTCGTCGCGATCTGTTGCTGCACGGTGAGCCCGTGGAACCAATCAATGGTTTGATCCAGGAATTGGAGCACCTGTGCTGAGCTCAACGGCGCGCCGGCGGAGTCGGGTGGCGCGGCGGCAGCGGCGAGGCTCACGATGCCCACGAGTAACATGGCGCAGCGCAGACGGCCGGCGCGGGCGCGCCAAGCGCGCGCTCTGGACGGCGGTTTTGAAATGTCCGGCATGGCGCATTGTACTACTATTAGCGGCATTCGAGCCGCGCAGGGCACGCCGCCAGCAGTGAGGCGCATGTGCATTCCGACGCCGAAATGGGCGACCGCGCCGTAGCGGCGGCTGCGATTTGCATCGGCGCGATGGACTTCGCGCCTGATCAGCCGCCAAATAGGCGCAAGCTGCGTGCGCCGCGTGTTTGACAAGTTCAATCGGGAGTGCGTTGTCCTGCAGGCGACCAAGAAAGACATTGAGCAATCCCGACTCGAATCGCGCGGCGCACTCATCCCCGGGCCAGTCTGCAAAATGGCGTGGCCCCGAATATTCCGAGGTCGGCATGGCAAATTTGCATATCTTTCAGATTCTCAATCATTACACGCCGCGAGAGGCTTTGGACCCCGGGTTCGGAGTCATCGACAATTCATTGAACGAACGGCCGGACTGGTTCGAGTATTGGCCGATCCGGAAGTTTCTGATGAACGAAGTTCTCGACGAGGCGGCGTTTTACGGATTTTTGTCGCCGAAGTTCAAGATCAAGACAAATCTGACGGCGACGCAGGTCGCCGAATTCATCCGCCATTGTGATGCAGCGACGGAGGTCGTACTTTTTTCGCCGAGCATCCATACCGGCGCGCAATTCCTCAATGTTTTCGAGCACGGTGATGCGGAACACCCCGGGCTGCTGGCCACGTCTCAGAAACTCTTCGACCGCATAAACTGCCGCACCGATCTGGATGAGCTCGTAACCGATTCGAGAAACACCGTGCACTCCAATTATTTTGTGGCCAAACCACGCTTTTGGAGGCAATGGCTCGCAATCAATGAGCAGATGTTTGCCATCGCGGAGGCCGGCGCGGACGAGCTCGGCAAGGCGTTGACGTCCTATACCTCCTATCGGGGCCGCGCGGACGTACAGATGAAAATATTCATCATGGAGCGCGTTGCGAGCTTGATTCTGGCGACGGACCCGAGCTTTGTCACCGCGGTACGCAATCCTTTCGTCGCCCGCAAGAGAATCTACAAACTGCCGTTGGCAATTATCAGCGATGCACTGAAAATTGCTTACAGAACCGAGGGCTTCAGCCAATATAGAGATGTGTTTCTGTTTGTGCGCAAGATGCGCAAAATTTGGAATTTTCACATCCGGTTCGGCGCGTGGCTCGGTGTGCCGGGCGTGCGCGCGCACACGCGCAAGCTCGCCTCCTATTGGGAGAAGACGGAACGCCAGTGACAGCGCCGATGAATACCTTCTGGCAGGGACGCAAGGTTTTGTTGACCGGGCACACCGGCTTTAAAGGTGCCTGGATGAGCGTGTGGCTGCGCACGCTCGGCGCCGACGCGACCGGACTTGCCCTCGCGCCCGCGACCACACCGAACCTGTGGTCGCTGGTCGGCAGGGGAGTGCACTCCGTAATCGGAGACATTACCGATGCTGCGCTGGTGCGCGATGTGATTGCGCAGGTCAGACCGCAGATCGTCATTCACATGGCGGCCCAGGCCCTGGTGCGCGATTCGTACCGCGATCCCCTGCGCACCTATGCGACGAACGTGTTGGGTACGGTCAATTTGTTGCAAGCCTGCCGGTTCGCGCCGGGCCTGGAGTGCGTGCTCGTGGTCACGAGCGACAAGGTCTATGAGTTCGACGGCGATGGCCGCGCCTTTCTCGAGACCGACCGCTTGGGCGGAGCCGATCCCTACAGCGGCAGCAAAGCGTGCGCTGAACTCGTGACGACGAGTTTTCGCAACAGCTTCTATGCAGACGGGCCGCCGCTTGCGACGGCGCGCGCCGGCAATGTCATCGGCGGCGGCGATTGGTCCGCTGATCGACTGATTCCCGACTGCGTGCGCGCGCTCGCCGCGGGGGCGCCCGTAAGCCTGCGCTATCCGGACGCCGTGCGCCCATGGCAGCATGTGCTCGAGCCCCTGTCGGGATACCTCGCTCTCGCGCAAGCCCTCGTGGAATCTCCACACGACGCACCGCGCGCCCTGAACCTCGGACCGCGGGCGGCGGACACCTGCACGGTTCGCGAAGTCGTCGACGCGTTCAGCGCGCGCTTCGGCGGCAAACCCGGCTGGGTACGCGATGCCGGCGAGCATCCGCCGGAGATGCAGGCGCTCATGCTTTCCTCGGCCCTCGCGCAGCGTACCCTGGGATGGCGGCCGCGCCTTACCTTAGGCGCGTGTTTGTCGTGGTCCGCCGACTGGTATCGCGCGCATCATGACGGCGCGGACATGCTGGCGCTGTGCCAATCACAAATCGCGCAGTACCAGAGTCTGGCGCTGAGCAACCGGGGTCAACAATCATGAAATGCGTCATTCTTGCGGGCGGCAAAGGGACTCGGATCGCCGAGGAGTCGAACGTTCGACCGAAGCCGATGGTCGAGATCGGCGGCCGGCCGCTGCTTTGGCATATCATGAAGCTCTACTCGTCGTTTGCGGTGAGCGAATTCATCGTGTGCCTCGGCTACAAGGGCTACATGGTGAAAGAGTATTTTGCGAATTATTTCCTGCACCAGGCCGATGTCACGTTCGACATGGCCAAGAATCGCATTGAGTATCACGATTCGCGCAGCGAGCCCTGGAGGGTCACGCTGGTCGACACCGGCGAGGAGACCATGACCGGCGGCCGCCTCGCGCGCGTACGTGACTATCTTGATGCCGGTGCGCCGTTTTGCATGACCTACGGCGACGGGCTGTCAAACATCGATATCCGCGCCGAAATCGCCTTTCACTCTGAACACGGCTTGCAGGCGACGGTCGCCTGCGTGCGTCCCCCGGCGCGCTTCGGGCGGATCGTCATGGAGGGCCGCAAGGTCGTCTCCTTCGAGGAGAAGCCACGGGTCGAGGGCGGACTCATCAACGGCGGCTTCTTCGTGCTGAACCCGAGCTGTCTGGATCTTGTGTCCTCCGATCACACGGTCTGGGAAAAGGAGCCGATGGAGCATCTGGCTGCGAGCGGGCAACTCGCAGCGTGGGTGCATCACGGCTTCTGGCAGCCGATGGATACGCTGCGGGACATGATGAGCTTGAATGCGCTATGGGACAGCAACCGGGCTCCCTGGAAGTCATGGCCCTGATGAGCGGTGCGCGCACGCTCTGCCGCGCGTGCGGCGGCGAGCTCGCCGTGACATTCGCCGATCTGGGAATGCAGCCACCCGCAAACGCGTTCCTGCCGCCGGCGGCCGACCTGCAGCAGGAGAAGCGCTATCCGCTGCGTGCCAGGGTGTGCGGATCATGCCTGCTGGTACAGGTTGATTTCGATGTTCCGCCGCGGGAGCTGTTCAGCAATTACGCCTATTTTTCGTCCTATTCGGATGATTGGCTCGCGCACGCGCGGCGCTTCAGCAGCATGGCGCGCGAACGTTTTGCGCTCCACGCCGAGAGTCTCGTGGTTGAGCTCGGCAGCAACGATGGCTATTTGCTCAAGGAATTCCTCGCCGCCGGCATACCTGTGCTGGGCATTGATCCTTCGGATACAGTGGCCGCGGCTGCCGAACGGATCGGCGTAGCGACGCTGGTCGAGTTTTTCAGTGCGCAGCTGGCGGCACGGCTGGCGGGTGAAGGGCGCAAAGCGGATTTGATTGTCGGCAATAACGTGCTCGCGCACGTCCCCGAGGTCAACGACTTTGTCGCGGGAATTGCGCGACTGCTGAAACCTGCTGGCACCGTGACGATCGAATTTCCACATCTGCTGACGCTCATCGAACACGCGGCATTCGACACGATTTACCATGAGCACTTCTCCTACATCTCGTTGTATGCGATAGAGCGCGTGTTTCGCCTGCAGGGATTGCAGATCTACGATGTGGAGGAGTTGCCGACCCATGGGGGGTCGCTGCGCATATTTGCAACCCACACGAGCCGCGCACTCGAGGAAAGCGCGGCCTTGCGCAGCGTGCGCGCCGCCGAGGGGCGCGCCGGGCTTGCCGATCTCGACACCTACCGGCGTTTTCCCGAACGCGTAGCCGCCTGCCGCAGCGCGCTGTGTGAGTTTCTGGCGCACGCCAGATCGGCGGGCCAAGTCGTGGCCGCCTACGGGGCGGCGGCCAAGGGCAACACCTTGCTCAACTTCTGTGGCGTCACCGCGGATGACATATCGATGGTCGCGGATCGAAATCCGCACAAGCAATCCAAGTTGCTACCCGGCAGCCATATCCCCGTGGTCTCTCCGGAGGAACTCACCCGTCACCAGCCGGACTTCGTGCTGATCTTGCCCTGGAACCTGCGGACGGAAATCATGCGGCAGCTCGGTGGGATCAGAGATTGGGGCGGCCGCTTCCTGACAGCCGTTCCCACGGTGCGCTGCTACGAATGAAATTTACCGCAACTCCCCTCGCCGGTGCTTTCATCGTTGACATCGATCCGTCGTCCGACGAGCGTGGTTTTTTTGCCCGCACCTTCTGCGCCGAGGAATTTGCCGAATACGGGTTAAGCGCGGCGGCACTGCAGTGCAGCGTGTCCTACAACATCAGGAAGGGAACCCTGCGCGGCATGCACTACCAGGCTCCTCCGCGTGACGAGGACAAGCTCATACGCTGCACTGCCGGTGCCATCTACGACGTCATTGTCGATATTCGCTCAGGTTCTGCGTCGTACGGCCGATGGTTCGGCGCGGAGCTCACGGCCGCCAATCGCCGCGCGCTTCTCGCGCCCAAGGGCTTCGCTCACGGATTTCTGACTCTGGCCGACGACAGTGAGGTTCTGTACATGATTTCGGCGCGCTACACGCCGGGGTTCGCGCGCGGTTTTCCATGGAACGATCCGCAAGTCGCAATCGCGTGGCCCATGAAGCCGGTGGTGGTGAGCGCACGCGACGCCGCCTATCAGCCGCTCGATCATGGCGCCGCTTAAGCGGGTGCTCGTCAGCGGCGCGCGCGGCTTCATCGGACGCTGGAGCGTGCCGGCGTTGCTCAAGCGCGGCTACGAAGTTCATGCGGTGCTCTCAGGTGATGCGCGCCAGCCGCGCGCCGGCGCGCAGTTGGCAGGCGCCGAGCTGCACGCGTGCGACCTGCTTGATCGCGCCGCCGTCGAGCGCCTGGTCGATGCACTGCGGCCGACCCATCTTGCGCACTTTGCCTGGATCACGACGCCCAAGGCGTACTGGATGAGCGCAGAGAATTTTTCCTGGGTCGCCGCGAGCTTGCAGCTGGTGCGCGCCTTTCACAGAAACGGTGGGATCCGCGCCGTGGTCGCCGGCAGCTGCGCCGAATACGACTGGTCGCGCGTCGATGTCTGCCGCGAAGACTCGAGTGCGCTTGCAGGCAGTGCGGCAAGTGGTGCAACGCCCTATGCCGTGTGCAAACTTGCGCTGCAAAACATGCTGGCGAGTTACGGCTCTGCCGAAGACCTGTCCGTCGCGTGGGGACGCATTTTCTCGCCATTCGGCCCGTACGAATACCGCGAGCGCCTCGTGCCGTCAGTGGTGCAGAATCTGCTCCTGAATCAGGAGGCGCCCTGCTCGCACGGACGCCAGGTGCGGAATTTTCTGCATGTGGCCGATGTCGGCGATGCATTTGCCGCCCTGCTCGACAGCACCCTGCAAGGGCCGGTCAATATCGGCTCGCCTGAGCGAGTTTCAATCGCCGCGCTCGTCGAGCGCATTGCAAAGCGGATCGGCCGCACCGACCTCGTTCGGCTTGGCGCCCGGGCGAGTCCTGCCAATGAGCCGGCCGTGCTCGTCCCGGACGTGCGGCGGCTCTACGAGGAACTCGGGTGGCGGCCGGGATTCACGCTCGATGAGGCTCTGGCGGACACGATCCGCTGGTGGCAGGAAGCGCTCGCGCGCGGCGCGGTCGGGCAGCCGCTGTCGAGTTAGCGGTACCTGCGGGGGCCATTCGACCGGGGTCGCGCGTGACAGGCGCGCGCCTCAGCGCGTCGCGCTCACGAGGCTTTCGAAGAGCTCGACGTATCGGGATTGGTAGTTCTGCAAACCATAGCGGTTTTCGACGTGGGCCCGGCCAGCGGCGCCCATGCGCGCCCGCAACTCGGCGGAATCGATCAGACGCTCGAGGGCACTCTCCCATTCCGACGCGTTGCGCGCCTGGAAACCCGTACGGCCGTCGATGACGGCCTCGGTGTTCGCACCGACCGGAGATGCGACGCAGGGCAGCGAGGCGGCCATGTACTGCAGCAGCTTGAATGCACATTTGCCGCGCGCCCACTCATCGTTGGTCAACGGCATGACGCCGATGTGCGACCCGGCAAGCGCCGCGATTTCTGCATCCGCACTCCAGCGCACCTGCTCGATCGGCACTTCCGGCCAATCCGGGAAGCTTGAGCAGATCACGCGCAGCCGCAATGTCGGATGGCGCGCGGCGAGACGCGCAAGAGCGGGGCGCAGGATCTCCAGATAAACGAGATTCTCGGGGTTGCCGACCCAGGCAATCGTCGGTGGGTCATCCTGGGTTGCCGACGTCGCCCGATACACGCTCGCATCGAGCGCGGTCGGCAACGTGACGATGCGCCGCGCATGCGGGGCTGCTGCAGCACTCAGCACGTCGTTGCCGGCTGCCACGACATCCACGCGCCGGCAGGTGGCGGCGAACTTCTGTCGGCGCCACCAAGAATCATGCGCAGGCTCACCCAGGCGACGCGGCTTGCGCACATAGATCGCGTCGTCGAAATCAAAGATCCGCCGCGCGGGAAAGGCGGCGAACAATCGCGCTTCGATGCCGGATAATTTAATCTGATGCAGCACGACCACGTTCGAGCGCCGCAGCAGCTCGCGGCGCTCCCAGGTGCGCACACCGTAGCGACCGGAAGGAAAGCGTTCGAGCTGCACTGTCCAGCCGGCCGCTTCCAGCGCGCCCACGAGGGTCAACATCCGGTAGCGGAACGAGGGCTGATCGAGCCGGTAGCCGAGAAGCGTGGCGTGGGGCACCGGCAACTCTACTGTGTAACTGGCCGGCTGAGCAGGCTCTCGATTGCCGCGAGCGCGATCCCCAGCCCGTCGGCAAGCTGCAGATTCCCCGCACGGCGTGCAAGTGCAACACGCGCGATATCATCGTCGAGGAGCGAAGTTGCGACACTCACAATGTTGGCCGCGTTCAAGGTTGCCGCGCGCGCAAGCCCAGCCTCGGCACACTGCCGCACCCGTTTGGCCTGATCCTTCGCAATCGATATGCCGATGCACGGCGCGTGACAGGCGATGGCCTGCAGCAAAGTTGAGCCGCCGTTAGCGATGACGAGCCGCGCTCGCCGCATGAGCGCGGCGAGCTCGATGAGCGGCAGTCGCGGCAGGCTGTGCAGCCCCGCCGGTGCATTCACGTCCGCGCCGTTCGCCGAGGCCACGAGCACGGTGGGCGTGCCACGTGTCGCAAGATCGCGTGCGGCGGCCGCGAACACCTGCACGGCATCGCGGGCGCCGGGATGCCCGGTGCCGCCGCCGGGTACGACCAGCACATAGGGCTGCGTGCTCAGGCCGAGCCGCTGCAGCACTGCCGCTGCGGCGCGCGGGTCGGGAGCCGGCAGCAACACATCGAGGTAACGCAGCAGCGGACGGCCCATCCAGCGCAGCTTGAATGCCTCCACGGCACTGAGCGGTCCGGCGAGTAATTCCGGATACGCGAGCCAGTGCTCGTCGATCAGCGACATCCACCGCAGGCGGAATGCTTTGCGGCGTTGGCGCGCGCGGGCGCTGACATAGATGACGCGTGCGCCGACACGCTGGGCGGCGTGCAGTTGAGCGGTGCGTCCGGCATTGTCAAAGATGACGACGTGCGGACGCATCTGCTCGATGAGGGCGATCACCTCCGGTGTGTGAAATGTAGGCGAGGATGGCAGTAGCGTATAGGCAAAAGCAGGCTCAATTTCGTAGGGCGCTTCGCGACTGAGCGCAAAATGTATCTTGGCATCGGGCCAGCGCGCCGCGACCGCCTGCGCGATCTGCACCGCGCGGGCGTATTCGCCCATGCCATGCGGGCCGGAGACCGGCAGAAACAGGATGCGCGGCGCAGCGATGGCGGCCGGTCTCAGTTGCGCCGTTTCCGCCGCCGCCGCGCCGGGGCGCGCGTGGAACGGGCGTCCGCCAAGTCGCGTGTCCAGCCCATCGACGCGGGCAAGCTCTTCAATCGCGGCGAGCGCCGCCTCGATGCCGTTGGTCACCGTCGGCGCGCCTGGGTTAGGCGCGCGTGCGCCACCTGCCTCGAGCATGCGCACGGCAACCCGCTCAAGGTCGGCTGCGTCGAGGCGCGCGCTCTCGACGAGCCCAGCGCGCACGCAGCATTTGATGCGGTACGCCTGATCGCCCGCGATGGGGACTGCGACGCACGGTCGCTTGCAGGCGAGCGCCGGCAGCCTGGTGTCGCCGCCGTTCGAGATCACCAGGCGCGCGCCGCGGACAAGCTCGCTGACCATGGCAATCGGCAGACGCGGGGCGAGCTTCAGATCGTCGGCAGGTGGCGCGTGGCGTATGCCCTGCGGCGTGACTCCGACGAGAATCGTCGGGTAGGAGCGCAGCGCAATGCGGCGCGCCGCTTCCGCCACGACTTGCGGCGCGGCGAGTGCTCCGGGATGTCCGGTCCCTCCTCCGGGGACGACCAGCACGTATTCGCCCTCACGCACGCCAAAGCGTTCCATGACCGAGCGCGCGAGCGCGAGGTCGGCCGGCGGCAATACCGCGTCGAGGAAGCGCACCGTCGGACGTCCGAGCAGCAGCAGCTTCAGGCGTTCGAGTCGGCCGGGAGCACCGGCAATGAACGGCGGGTAGGCGATCCAGTGTTCATCGAGGAGCCGCATCCAGCGCAGGCGAAATGCCCTGCGACGCTGTTTCGGACGCGAGCTGATGAACACCGCGCGGGCGCCGCCGGCAACGGCCGCGCGCAATTGCGATGTCCGGCCGGCGTTGTCGAACAGCACAATGGTGGGCTTGAACTGCCGAATCAGCGCGGCGACCTCGCGCGAATGAAAGGTCGGCGAAGATGGCAGAAAAGTGGACTGAAAGGGCGTCTCGGCGGCGTAGGCCGCACGGCGGCTGAGCGCAAAGCGAACCTCGACACGCGGCCAGCGTTCCACCGCTGCGGTCGCGATCGCGATCGCGCGCGCGTATTCCCCCATGCCGCGCGGCCCGGATACCGGAATGAAGAGCAGGCGGAGGTGGCCGTCGCTCATGTGAAATTAATTTTGCGCACCGCACTGGCCTATTCGCATAGTAGCCGAGCCGCGCACGGGTTGTGGCACGCCCGCCATGCGCGCCAGCGTACCTCAGGGAGCCGGCGCATCGCGCGGCCGCATCTCAGCGCGCCCGGGCGGTCAGTTCTCGCCATGCAGCGATTACAGCTGCCGGCTGGATGCCCAGAATATTGCGACGGCCGTCGATCTCGCCGACGAGTGTGATGGCCGGAGTGGTGACGCCTCCGGGCCGATAAAGAAGCGGATCGGAATTTCCGAAGAGCGCAACCGTCGGGCAGTTGAGTGCCGCCGCCGCGTGCGCCGGCCCGGTGTCGACCGACACGAGACTCGTGGCGCGCTCGAGGAGCGGCAGCAGTACGCGCACGGGCAGGTCATCGGCAACGTTGTGCAGGCCAGGCACGCGCGCTCGCCGCATGATCTGCGCATTCAGAGCGAACTCGCGCGGCACGCCCATGAGCACGAGCGCAGCCTCCGGACGCGCGGCCCGGAGCGCGCGGACGACTTCGGCCCAGCGCTCCGGCGGCCAGTACTTGGTGTTGGTGGCGCGCGTGTGCAGCCAGCCGCGCATGGTGCGCTTGTTTCCGGTCTGCAGCAGGACGAGCTCGCGATTGGAGAGTCTGCGACGCGCGAGCCAGTGCTCAAGCTCGCTGCGGGCTGCCGCGTCGATGCTGATCACGGCGCGGCTCTCGATGCGTGCCTGAGTTGCCGGCAGCTTCCCGACGAATGCCGGCGGCGTTGAGTTCGCCAACCGGATCCAGCGGTCGACGAAATGCTCTCCGGGAATCCGCGCCAGCGACTGATCCTCGCAGACGAAGTCATCCGCTATGCCGCCGCGTCGCAAGAGTTCGCGACCCGCGCCGGAATCGCAGTACCACGTGGGTCCGGCGCCGCGTGCCTTAAGCCAGCGCACCAGGTGCTGCTGGCTGCGGCTTGCCCAGTATGCAGACTTGCGGCTGCGCAGGATGAAGATCTCGCCGACGCCGGGCTGGCCGCCAAGAAGCGGTACGCTCCAGGAGCCTGAGGCAATGATGTCGGCGGGCATTCCCAGGCGCGCGTGCAACTGCCGCAGCAGAGCGGTGAGCAGCACCATGTCGCCGAATGCGCCGCAGCGCATGACGAGCGGGCGCTGCTGGGTCATGAGCGCGCGATCACTGCAGCGGTCGAGGCTCTAAGCCTTCGGCCCTGGCCAGCTGCAAAAGACCTCCGTCGCCGACGAGATGCAGCGCGCCGACGATCACGAGGTAGTTCTGCCCGGCCTTGAGAAAGCGCTCGATCTGCGGCATCCAGCGGCGATTGCGATCGGTGACGAGTGCGTAGTACAGGCTTGGAAAGTTCCGAAAGTCCTCGCTCATGAGCGCCGCAAGCCTCGCGGCATCACCGCTGCGCCAGGCGGCAACGATCTCCTGGGTCTCGCGGTCGGCGTCGTGCATGTCCGTCACGGTCTGGTCGAGGAAGGCTGCCTGATCATCCTTCGAGAGCGAGGCGAGGATGCCGATCTGCTGCCCGAGGGTTTCCAGGCCCAGGATGTGCTTGCCGTCCGCGTGCGCACGCCGCCCTAGCTGCCGCTCGACACCCTCATCGGGATCGAAGCCGAGCTGCACGTACTCAAGCTGCGTCAGGGCGAGCGCGACGGCCCAGGGCTCAAACTGCTGCAGGCCTTCCATCGGTAGTCCGAGGCGCGTGGCTTCGGCCTCGACGCGCCCGTAGCTTGCCGGGCTGATCGATTCGCGTAGCGTGGAGCCATCGGCAAACATGCCCTTCTGCAATAGCAGCGCCTGCGCATCCGGGGTGTCCATATCGTCGATGTCGACCTCCATCACGAGCGTCTTGGCAGAGGCGTAGGCGTGTTCGAAGGCGGGTGGCAGGCTCATGTCGTCCTTCTTCAGAAGGTGAACGGAGCCTGCGAGGTAGACGGTATTGTGCGCGCCCTTGAGCGCCCAGACGGGACTTTGAGCCTGTGCGTCTAGGCAGCCGAGGAGACCGACGATGAGGAGCCAACGGCGCATTGATCTATCCACACGACCTCAGTGGTGAGAGTACCATCCGCTCGCAGCTGAAGTGTGCGGTACGCGGGCGGCAGCGTGTCGAGCGCGAATTCCTTCGAGCCGGGCATAAATTGGGCGCAGGTTGACGGGGTGGCGAGCAGGCGCACGTCGCCGCGCAGCTGATCGAAGCATTGGTGTACGTGGCCCCAGAGGACTGCACGCACATTGCTGTGCTGATCGATGACGCGCCAGAACTCGGCGGCGTTCTCCAGGCCCACCATGTCGAGCCAATGACTCGACATGCTAACCGGGTGATGATGCAGGCACACGAGCACATGGCGTCCGGCTGCCGTGCGCAGCGCCTGATCGAGTTGTGTCAGGCTCTGAGCGCTCAGGCGGCCCGCGGCGGAGCCGGCTACCCAAGTGTCGAGCAGCACGACGCGCCACGGACCGAAGTCGATCCGGCCGCCGACGACGAAGGGCTCGGCGGCAAGCTCGCGCCGCAGGGCCTCAGGATCGTCGTGGTTGCCGGGAATACATAACACGGGAACTCCGGCGCTCCTGAAGAGGCGACGGAAATGAGCGTAGCCGCCGGGATCATCCTGCACGATGTCGCCGGTGACGAGTACCGCATCGACCGGCCAGTCGCGCGCACGCGCCTGCGCAATGGCGCGCGCGAGCGCCGGTGTCGTCTGGACACCGCGCAGCGCCTCGGTTTCACTGCCGTACAGATGCGGATCGGTAAACTGTATGAGACGCAGCAGGCTCATGTGCGAAACGACATTCAGGCGCCCCGGGGAGTTCGCGTGGTCGGAAAGCGTAGCAAAAGATCGCCAAGCCCAAAGTGAACTGCATCAAGCCAAGAATGTTCGCATGAAGCGTAGTGACGCAGTGCGCGTCGCTGCGCGGGATATTGTGAAGCCGGCCCGCGCGCCGTGTGCCGCCGACGACACGCGCGCACCCCAGAGTGTGATTGCCGCACGTGGGGCGCGTGGTGGAAAATGTCGGGCCGTCTTTCAGCCATGCCACCGCCGCACCGGATTGAAGCCATGACCACACACCGTGAACTTGCCAATGCGATCCGCGCTCTTGCGATGGATGCGGTGCAGCGCGCCGATTCAGGCCACCCGGGCGCGCCGATGGGCATGGCCGATATCGCTGAAGTGTTGTGGCGCGGCGTCCTCAAATACAACCCCGGCAATCCGCGCTGGATCAACCGCGACCGGTTCGTGCTCTCGAACGGCCACGCTTCGATGCTGTTGTACGCGGTCTTATATCTTACGGGTTATTCGCTTGGCATCGAGGAGATCAAGAATTTCCGCCAGCTGGGCTCGCGCACGCCGGGTCATCCTGAACACGACCTCGACATTGGGATAGAAACGACCACCGGACCGCTTGGCCAAGGCGTCGCCAACGCGGTCGGCATGGCCATGACTGAAAAGCTGCTCGCGCTTGAGTTCAATCGTCCTGGATTGGAAGTCATCGACCATTACACCTATGTATTCATGGGAGACGGCTGCCTGATGGAGGGCGTCTCGCACGAAGCCTGCTCGTTCGCCGGCACCTTCGAGCTGGGCAAGCTCATCGGTTTCTACGACGACAATGGCATCTCCATCGACGGCAAGGTCTTAGGGTGGTTTGCCGACGACACCCCGAAGCGCTTCGAGGCGTACGGATGGCACGTGATCCCGCACGTCGACGGCCAGGACGCCGAAGCGGTGGCGGCAGCGATTGAGGCAGCACGCGCGCAGACGGCGCGTCCGTCGCTCATTTGCTGCAAGACGGTTATCGGCTGGGGCGCGCCGAATCGCCAGGGCACGAAGGCCGCGCACGGCGAAGCTCTCGGAGTCGCGGAAGTGGCGCTCGCGCGCAAGACCTTGAACTGGCCGTATGAGGCCTTTGAGATTCCCGCGGCGCTCAAGCAGGCCTGGGATCATCACGCGGCGGGCGCAGCCGCAGAGGCCGCTTGGAACGAGCTCTTCGGGCGCTACCGCGCGGCGCATCCGCAGCTCGCAGCCGAGCTTGAGCGCCGCATGCGCGGCGATCTGCCCCAGAAGTGGAGCGACACCGCAGCGCAGGCGCGCACCGCGGCGCTGCAGGAGTCGAAGCCGCAGGCGACCCGGCAGTCATCGCAGGCCTCACTGAACGTCATCTACCCGTTGCTTCCGGAACTCCTCGGCGGTTCTGCCGATCTCACCGGTTCAAACAACACGCAGCCCAAGAACGCCACCGCGGTCACGCCGACGGACTTTTCCGGCCGTTATTTTCACTACGGCGTGCGCGAGTTTGGCATGACGGCGATCATGAACGGCATGGCGCTGCATGGCGGGTTCATCCCCTACGGCGGAACGTTTCTGACTTTTTCCGACTACGCTCGCAACGCCGTGCGCCTGGCGGCACTCATGCGTCAGCGCGTGATTCTGGTGTACACGCACGATTCCATTGGCTTGGGAGAGGACGGGCCGACGCATCAGCCCATTGAACACCTGACGAGCCTGCGCGCCATGCCCAATCTGAGTCTGTGGCGTCCCTGCGATGCGCTCGAGACCGCGGTCGCGTGGATCGCGGCAATCGAGCGCGCCACCGGTCCGACGGCGCTCGTGCTCACGCGCCAGGCGCTGCCGCAGCAGCCGCGCAGCGCTGAACAGCAGGCAGCCGTGCGCCGCGGCGGCTACGTCCTCATCGACTGCGTCGGCGCCGCCGAGGCGCTCGTCATCGCGACGGGCTCAGAGGTCGGAATCGCCGCGCAGGCGGTGAAAACTCTGAACGACCGGGGGCGGCGCGTGCGCCTCGTGTCGATGCCCGCGACCGATATCTTCGATGCGCAGGATGCATCCTACCGCGAAGCCGTTCTGCCACGAGCCGTCGTCCGGCGTTTGGCGGTGGAGGCCGGCGCGACGCTCGGCTGGTGGCGCTATGTCGGCACCCAAGGGCGTGTGCTCGGCATTGATCAGTACGGCGCTTCGGGAAAAGGGGCTGATGTTTTCGCACACTTTGGCTTCACCGCCGATAATATCGTGCGGCAGGCCGAAGAATTATTGAAGAGCTGAGAGTCAACATGCCAATCAAGGTCGGTATCAACGGGTATGGCCGCATCGGCCGCAACATTCTGCGTGCGCTCTACGAGGCCAAGCGCACCGCGCAAATCCAGATCGTGGCGGTCAACGATCTCGGCGATGCGCAGACGAATGCGCATCTGACCCGCTACGACACCGTACACGGCAGGTTTCCGGGTGAAGTGCAGGTTGATGGCAATGCGATGGTGGTGAACGGCGATCGCATCCGGGTGCTTGCGGAGCGCGATCCGAGCAAGCTGCCCTGGGGCGAGCTCGGGGCGGAATTCATCCTCGAGTGCACGGGGCTCTTCTCGAGCCGCGCCAAGGCGTCTGCTCATTTGAAGGGCGGCGCGAAGAAAGTCGTCATCTCAGCTCCGGGCGGCGAGGACGTCGACGCCACCATCGTGTACGGCGTGAACGACGCGCTCCTTAAATCCTCCTACACCGTGATTTCAAATGCGTCCTGCACCACGAACTGCCTCGCACCCGTCGCCAAAGTGCTGCACGACAATATCGGCATCGTCGCCGGGCTCATGACGACGATCCATTCGTACACCAATGACCAGGTTCTCACCGACGTGTATCACTCGGACCTGCGCCGCGCCCGCTCGGCGACCATGTCGCAGATACCGACCAAGACCGGCGCCGCCGCCGCCGTCGGGCTCGTCATGCCCGAGCTCAAGGGCAAACTCGACGGCTTTTCCATCCGCGTGCCGACCATCAACGTCTCGCTGGTGGACCTGACTTTCACGGCGCGACGCGCCACGAGCGTGCAGGAAGTCAATAAGCTCATGGAGCAGGCGGCCGCGGGCGCCATGCGCGAAATCCTCGCCTACAACGAGGCGCCGCTCGTGTCGGTGGACTTCAATCACGACGCGCACTCGGCGATCTTCGATGCCACGCTCACCAAATGCATCGACGGGCTGCTGGTGAAGGTGTGTGCGTGGTATGACAACGAATGGGGCTTCTCCAACCGCATGCTTGATACGACCCTTGCGTGGTCAAAGGCGGCATGAACGTCTTGCGCATGTCGGACACCGACCTGCGCGGCAAACGCGTCCTGATCCGCGAGGATCTGAATGTGCCCGTGCAGTCCGGCGCCGTGACGAGCGATGCGCGCATTCGTGCGGCGCTGCCCACCATCCGCTACGCCATCGATCAGCACGCGAAGGTCTTCATCCTCTCGCATCTCGGGCGGCCGACGGAGGGCGTCTATGAGGAGCAGTTTTCGCTGGCGCCGGTCGCGGCGCGCCTGTCCGATCTCCTCGGCCAGCCGGTTGCGCTGCGCAAGGATTGGCTCGCGGGCGTCGACTGTGCACAGGGCAGCGCCGTTCTGTGCGAGAACGTCCGCTTCAATCCGGGCGAGAAGAAGGACAGCGAGCTGCTCGCGCGGCAGATGGCGGCGCTGTGCGACGTGTTCGTCATGGATGCGTTCGGCACGGCGCATCGCGCGGAGGCGAGCACGCACGGAGTCGCGCGCTTCGCTCCGGTGGCCTGTGCCGGTCCGCTCCTCGTCGGGGAACTCGTCGCGCTCGAGCGGGCGCTGCAGAAACCGGCGCGCCCGCTCATCGCCATCGTGGGCGGCTCAAAGGTGTCAACCAAGCTCACCGTGCTCGAGGCGCTGCTCGAGAAGGTGGACAAACTCATCGTCGGCGGAGGACTTGCCAATACCTTTCTGGCCGCGACCGGCGTCAACATCGGCCGCTCGCTGCATGAGGCGGATATGCTCGACGTGGCGCGCGCGCTCGTGGCCAAGGCGCGCGCCCGCGGCGCCGAAATTCCGCTGCCCACCGACGTCGTCGTTGCGCGCGACATCGCCGCCACCGCCCACGCCGATATCCGTGCGGTCAACGAGGTGCGCGATAACGAGATGATTCTCGATATCGGACCGGACACGGCTGAACGCTTCGCTGAACTGCTGCATGCGGCGGGCACCGTCGTGTGGAACGGTCCGGTCGGGGTGTTCGAATTCGAACAGTTCGGCGAAGGCACTCGCGCCATCGCCAACGCGATCGCGCGCAGCAAAGCCTTCTCGATCGCAGGCGGCGGCGACACTCTGGCAGCCATCGAAAAGTACGGTGTCGAGGATGGCATCTCGTACGTCTCCACCGGCGGCGGCGCCTTTCTCGAGTTCGTCGAGGGCAAGACGTTGCCCGCCGTTGCCATGCTCGAAGCGCGGGCGCGCGCATGATCGGCTTGCGGCGCACGAAGATCGTAGTCACCCTCGGCCCCGCGACCGATGATCCGGCCGTGTTCGACCGCATGGTCGAGGAGGGTGCGGATGTCGCGCGCATCAACGCCTCCCACGGCACGCAGGCGGATCATCTGCGGCGCCTGCAGCAGGTGCGCGCGGCGGCGCGGCGCGCAGACCGTTCGATCGGCGTGCTCATGGACTTGGGGGGACCGAAGATCCGCATCGAGGGTTTCCGCGACGGGCCCGTGCGCTTGGAGGAGGGGCAGCCGTTCACGCTCGATACCGCCCTTGCCGCGAAGGCGGGCACGGTGGAGCAGGTGGGCGTCGCCTATCAGGATCTGCCGCGGGATGTCAGTGCCGGGGATGCGCTGTTGCTCGCCGACGGGCAGATCGTACTCGACGTCGTCGCGGTAGCAGGCACGCGCATCCAATGCCGCGTGCGCCTGGGAGGAGAACTCTCGGATCGCAAGGGCCTGAATCGCCAGGGTGGAGGGATTTCCGCGCCGGCGCTTTCAGATAAGGACAAGGACGACATCCGCTTCGGCGCCGAGCAGCGCATCGACTACATCGCCGTGTCCTTCGCGCGCGACGCCTCCGACATCTCAAGAGCGCGCGCTCTGGTGCGCGATGCCGGCGGCGCGGCGCGCATCGTTGCAAAGATCGAGCGCCAGGAGGCGATCACCAATCTGGGCGGCATCGTCGAGGCGGCTGACGCCGTCATGGTGGCACGCGGCGACCTGGGCGTGGAGATGGGCTACGCCGAACTTACCGGTCTGCAGAAGACCATCATCTATGAATCGCGTCTGCGCAATCGCGTCGTGATCACCGCGACCCAGATGATGGAGTCGATGATCCAGAACCCGGTGCCGACGCGCGCCGAGGTGAGCGATGTTGCGAACGCGGTCATGGATGGCACTGATGCCGTGATGCTCTCGGCCGAGACGGCCATGGGCCGTTATCCCATCAAAGCGGTGCGCGCGATGGCGGATGTCATCGAAGGCGCGGAAAAATACGAGCTCACACACACGAGCACCCGTCACCGGGTCGAGAAGCTGTTCACTGCCAGCGAAGAGGCGATCGCGATGGCGGTGATGTACACCGCGAATCACATGAAGGTGCGGGCGATCGTAGCGCTCACCGAGTCCGGAGCAACTCCACTTTTCATGTCGCGCATTCGCGCCGACATTCCGATCTACGCTTTCACCGGACACGAGGCGACGCGTGGCCGGGTGACGCTGTACCGGGGAGTTTACCCCGTCATTTTCGATGTCCGTGCGGCCACCACCACCGAGCGCCTGTATCACTCGATCTTTGCGCGCCTGCTCGATCTTAAGCTCGTCGAGCGCGGCGACCTCGTCATTCTCACCAAGGGGGAGCAGTCGGGGGTGGAAGGCGGCACGAATTCGATGCAGATCCTCAAAGTCGCGCTCGACTGAGTATTGAACTTAGGTGCCCGTCATTTCCAGGCGGACCGTGAAATGGCTCGCGCTCGCCGGCGCGCTCCTCATCCTGCTACCGCTCGCGCTCGTGTATGCCGTGCTCGACGCCTCGCTGCCGGCGCTCGATGGGACGATCGCAGCGCCGAGGCTTGCCGCTGCAGTCGCCATCGAGCGCGATGCGCTCGGTATCCCGACGGTGCGGGCCGCAGACCGCGCTGACCTTGCCTACGGCACGGGCTTCGTTCACGGCCAGGATCGTTTTTTCCAGATGGACCTGTCGCGGCGCCTCGCCGCGGGCGAGCTTTCCGAGCTCTTTGGCGCCGTGGCGCTGGAGCAGGATGAGAAGGCGCGCCTGTTTCGCTTCCGCCATCTGGCCGCCGCCGTGCTCGAGGAGGCGACGCCGCAGCAGCGCGCGCTCATCGCCGCCTATACGCGTGGCGTGAACGCTGCGCTCGCAAGTCTGCGCAGCCGCCCCTGGGAGTATTGGCTCCTCGGCGCCGCGCCGGTTCCGTGGCGCGCGGAGGATTCGGTTCTCGTCTCGTATGCGATGTGGTGGGATCTGCAGTACGGCGGCTTTGCGCGCGAACTGCTGAAGCGCAGGATCAACGCCCAGCTTGCCGGGCCAGAGTGCGCGCCGGGCTGGAAATGCGCGCTGGAGTTTTTCTATCCGGCGCGGACCACGTGGGACAGTGCCAATGGGACGACGGCCGCGGCGCCCACCGCCGCCCTGGACAGCGGCAGCATCCGCACGGCGGCACTGCAGGCCCCCAGGAGTGATTCGCCGGTTCGCGGCAGCGAGGCGGGCAGCAACAATTGGGCGCTCGCCGGACGGTTGACCGCGGGCGGCGCTGCGCTCATCGCCAGCGATATGCATCTGAGTCTGCGGGTGCCGACCGTGTGGTATCGCGTCCGGCTGCGCACTGCCGCGAGCGCCGCGGGTCCCGGGCTCGATCTGAATGGCCTGACGCTGCCCGGCACGCCGCTCGTGGTCGCGGGCTCCAATGGCCACGTAGCGTGGGGCTTCACCAACAGCTACGGCAAATGGCTCGATTTGGAGTCGCTCGAGTGCCTGTCCATTGATGGCGCTGTGCTGCGCACGCCGCAAGGATCCGTGTCACTGACGGTAGAGAGCGAGGAAATCCGCGTGCGCGGCGGGGCGAGCGTCGTATTGCCGGTCAGGTCTGCGCCAATGGGCCTGCTATGGCGGGCGCAGCCCGAGGAGCAGCGCTGCTGGTTCGCCCGCTGGCTCGCGCTCGCACCGCAGGCCACCAATTTCAACCTGCAGAGCATGGAAACGGCGAACTCGGTCGAAGAGGTCCTCGCGCTCGCTCCGGGCATCGGCATCCCGCATCAGAATGTCCTCGTCGGGGATCGCGAAGGGCATATTGCGTGGACGGTTTTCGGCCGCATTCCGCTGGCATCAGGGCCTGCGCGCCTGACGGGACTGGGACCGTGGACCGGCGCCGCGGAACATCCGCACCTCATCGACCCGGCATCCGGGCGGCTTTGGACGGCCAACGCGCGTCCCATCGACGATGCGCATGCTGAGGCGTTGCTGGGCGGGGATGAGGCGCTGACCGGCGCCGGCTATGGTCTTGGAGCTCGCGGCAGCCAGATCCGAGACGATCTGGCGGCACTCGCGCAGGGTGCGACTCCCGCTGACATGCTGCGCGTGCAGCTGGATGATCGCGCCGTCTTCCTGACCCGCTGGCGTGCGCTGATTCTCGAACTCCTCGACGCGCAGGCGCTGCAGAATCATCCGCAGCGCGCGCAGTTCAAGCGTCTCGTTGGCGAGTGGAATGCGCGTGCCAGCGTTGACTCGGTCGGCTATCGGCTGGTGCGCGAATTTCGCGACGCGACCGAGCGCGCCGTGTGGCAGATGAGCCTGCGCGGACTGGGCATTACGGGGGAGGCCCCGCCGCCTGATCAATTCGAGCAGGCGCTGTGGGAGCTTGTCAGCTCGCGGCCTCCTGAGAAGCTCGGGGCCGACTATGGGAGCTGGCGGGAGCTGCTCCTCGGGCAGATCGACGCCAGCATCGTCGGGCTCACCGAACTTTGCGGGGAGCTTGCGCGCTGCACCTGGGGCGCGCGCCACGTCGTGCGCATCCACCATCCGCTCTCCGGCGCGCTGCCCTATGTTGCGCGCTTCATTGACATGCCCAGTCTCGAGCTGCCGGGTGATCACGACATGCCGCGGGTGCAGGACGGCGCGTTCGGCGCCTCCGAGCGCTTTGCGGTCTCACCGGGTCAGGAGGCGCAGGGCTATCTGCACATAGCGGGCGGCCAGAGCGGCCATCCCCTGTCGCCCTACTACCGGGCGGGCTTCGAAGCCTGGGCGAGGGGGGAGCCCCTGCCTTTTCTTCCAGGATCTGTGCAACACCGCCTGCTGTTGCAGCCGCTAACCAGATAGCCTGCACATAACTGCGCGGGGGTGCGCCGTTTGAGGCTGTTATGTCGCATTTATGGATGACGGATTAACAGAGTTCACCGTCACTGAGCGCCGCAGAGCCCTGCGTCCCATCGTTGGACTCGTGCTGACGGGAGGCGGTGCGCGTTCGGCATACCAGGTGGGCGTGCTGCGAGCGCTCACGGAGCTCCTGCCGCGTGCGCGCAACCCCTTTCCCATCATCGTCGGCACCTCCGCCGGCGCGGTCTCCGCGGGCGTGCTGGCCGCCGGGGCCCACCAGTGGCGACGTGCCGTCGTTGGCCTCGAGGAGGTGTGGAGGAATTTCCGCTCCGAACAGGTGTTTCGCGTTGATCCCTGGCACATGTTGCGCGCGGGCCTGCACTGGCTCTTGTCGCTGGTGTCCGGCGGCACCGTGTTCGCGCCGCCGAAGTCGATGCTCGACAACACCCCGCTGCGCGAGCTCTTGGGCACGCACGTGGACTGGCCCGGGGTGCGGCGCAGCATTGAGCGCGGGCATCTGCAGGCGCTGGCGCTGTGCGCGACGAGCTATGCCAGCGGCCACTCGGTCGCGTTCTACGACGGGGTCGATTCGATCAGGGAGTGGAGCCGCGTGCAGCGCGTCGGCCGGCGCGCACAGCTGACGCTCGATCACCTCATGGCGAGCGTCGCCATCCCCTTGCTGTTTCCGCCGATGCCGCTCGGGCCGGAGTATTTCGGCGACGGGGCCATGCGGCAGTTGAATCCCATGAGCCCCGCAATACACCTGGGTGCGGAGCGCCTCCTCATCATCGGCGTGCGCGCACGCGAGGATGCAGGCGTCGCCGCATCGCGCGCGGCGCCCACGATGCCGACCCCGGGACAGATCCTGGGCTACATGCTCGATACACTCTTCACCGATCAGATTTTCGGCGATCTCGAGCAATGCGAGCGCATCAATGATCTGGTGCGTGCGGCGCCCGCGGCGGCCCGCGGTTTGCGCAATGTCGAGACGCTGATGCTGGCACCGAGTGTGGATCCGCGCGAAATTGCTGCACGCCACGCGCATGAGATGCCGCGCGGCCTGCGCGCGCTCTTGAGGGTGATCGGCGGCAGAGGTGAAACCGCGGGCAGTCAGCTCTCAAGCTACCTCATGTTTGAATCGGGCTACACGCGCGAGCTCATTGAGTTGGGCTATCGGGATGCGATGGAAGCGCGCGCGACACTCCTCGCCTTCATGAAGGGCGAGCCGTTGACATCGCAGGTCACGGCGGCAGAAGTCACGCAGGGGATGCGAGCACTGCAGGAGCCCGGACATCAGGTAGCCTGACTGGAGCGAATCCAGGACGCTGCGCGAGACGATTGCACGCGTGGCGCGTATCGTTACCACTTCGCATCTTTCACCCAGGCGCGTCGATCGGCCCGTGAGCGCGGACGATCGAGCGGAGTTCGCACGATGGTGTCCATATTGCTGGCCGACTGGGCCAATTTCTACGTTATCACGGGAACGGCGGCGGCTGGCCTCACGGGACTTACTTTTGTGTGTATCGCTCTCGCCGCCGATACGCGTCGCGTGAGCGTTGTGGGTCTGCGGGCCTTTGTCACGCCGACGATCGTGCATTTCTGCGCCGTACTGGCGCTGTCTGCGTTCCTGAGCGTGCCGCACCTCACGGCGATGAGCCTGTGCGTCGGGTTTGGCGTCGCAGGCATCGCAGGGGTGAGCTATGTCGGCGTCGTCGCCGCGCGGATGAATCTTGCCGCCAACAATTATGTTCCTGTGCTCGAGGACTGGCTGGGCAATGCGATACTGCCGGCAATCGCCTACGGCGTCCCGCTCGTGATGGCGTTTACCGTCGGGCAGCACCCGCAGGCAAGCCTGTACGGCGTCGCCGCGGTGTTACTCTTGCTCTTGTTTATCGGCATCCACAATGCATGGGACGTTGCAGTCTGGAACACCACGAATAAGACGCAGGATAACCGCTGAATCCGACCGCCCGCCGCAGCGGCGAAAGACGGGGGGTTCCGCCGCAGCTTGAGTGCCGCCTGCAGCGCGCGCCTTGCGCTGGAGGTCTCTAGGGAAGCTCTGCGCAGGTGAACACGTGAGCTGATGTTGAGATGAAAGAACAGACAAAAGTCACTGAATTTCCGGCGATTGAGCATAGAGCCAGCCGTTTGCGCCGCTTTTCCCGC
>Ga0302325_10002541_pt1 | contig 44185 bp, 50 predicted proteins | sample Palsa_T0_2_FD_201948 | JGI IMG/M metagenome (GOLD analysis project Ga0302325, IMG submission 201948) | Peat permafrost microbial communities from Stordalen Mire near Abisko, Sweden - Palsa_T0_2 | ecosystem: Environmental > Terrestrial > Soil > Palsa > Peat permafrost | place: Sweden: Abisko... | reverse complement strand
AGGGCCGCACCGCGAGCCATGGGATGGATGGTGGTGAGGGGAAACTCCTTCATCACCACCCGCAGGCGGCTGCCATAGTCCTTCTGCAGCTGCTGGATGGTGGTATGCGCCCGGCCACAGAAGGGGCACTGGTAGTCAGAGAATTCGACGAGCGTCACCAACGCGTCGGGCGAGCCTTGGACGGGCGACCCGTCGATGGGGAGTCGCCACACCGTCGCGTCCGGCTTGGGCGGTTGGCGCTGCTGTGCGGCCCCGGCCTGGGCGCGCGCATCCGGCTTGGTGAAGGGCATCGGTGACGCGGTGACGGCGCGGTCAATGATGACGCCAAGGACGATGCCCACGACGAGCGAAACCAAGATGCTGAATTTCATGGAAGAGCCGGCTCCGGGAGAACGCTCAAGAGGCTTGGAGAGCGGCGGGCGTGTTAACAGAGGGCGCCGACGCGTCGCAAGCTGACGCTTGGAGGCTTCCTCTGCAGACGCCCACTCACACCGTGGATGTGCGGGGCCTTCCGTGCCCGCTGCCGCTCGTCCGCCTGGCCGAGGTGGTCCGCACCCTCGCTCCAGGAGCGCGCATCCGTCTCCTCGGGACCGACGCGGCGCTCACCACGGACCTGCCGGCGTGGTGCGCGGCCACCGGCCACCGGCTCCTCTGCCTCCAACCGCTAGGAAGCCTAATCGAGGCCTGGGTCGAGGTTGCCCCGGTCCAGACCTGACCGGGTGGTTCTGACCCGGGGGAGGCTTCTGCAACCCACTGTACTCCGGGCGGTTTAACGCTGGCATCAGGGTTGAAGGAGAGTCCTCCATAATGGCCTTTCTCGCCCGAGACACCTCCGTGGCTGGCGTTTCCTCCACCCCCTCTTCGGCGGCGGAGCGCGAAGCCGAGCTCACCCGCGCCGAACAGGCGATGCGCACCGCGGAGCTCCAGCTGGCCGCTGAGTCGGAGCGCGTGGCACACGAAGCCGGCGCACTCACCGACCGCGCGCGAGCGCTCGAAGGGGAAGCGGGCGGCCTCGAGGACGACGCGGAGGTCGGGGCCGCGCTCCTGCGGCTGCGCGAGCCAGCGCCCGTCCCGGCCATGGCCAAACACGTGGAGCGCGCTTTCGCCGCTCGCATCGAGGCGCTGGAGCTGAGGCGCAAGACCGCTGAAGCCATTCGCACCGGACTGCGTGCCTGCGGCGAGGTGCTCGCCGAGCGTTCGCGCGAGGTGGCCGCGGATGCCCAGGTCCTCTCGCGAGCCCGCGCTTCTGCGGCGCAGGCGGCTTCGCAGGCCCGCACCAGTGCCGCGGCCGCTGCCGCGGCTCAGGCCGCGTCCCATGCCCGTGCCGAGGCAGCCGCCGTTGCCGAGTCCAGTCACCGCCTTCCCCCGCCAGTCCCGGTCGAGGTCCTGGACGTGGAGCAGGCTGCTGCCGCGGTGCGCCGGGGCTCGCCGTCACAGCGGGCAGCGCCGCCGGCTGGTGCCCCCATCGGGAAAATCGCCCTGAAGCGCGTCGCCGCGCGGGTGGCCATGCAGACCCAGGTCGACCTGGTCAGTGACTCCAACTTCTTCACCGGCTTCAGCACCAACATCTCCGAGGGAGGCCTCTTCATCGCCACGGTGAATGTCCTTCCCCCAGGAACGCCAGTGGATGTGACATTCAGCTTGCCCGCCGGGGCACGCCTCACCGTCAAGGGTGAGGTGCGCTGGACACGCGAAGTCAACGACAGGACGCCGGAAGTCTTCCCAGGCGTCGGCGTGCGTTTCACCGAGGTGGACGCGGTGGTGGTGAACCAAATCAAGAGCTTCGTCGAGACGCGGGAACCCCTCTTCTTCCCGGACTGAGTCGCCGCAACTGCCGTAGGACGCCAGCGCCCTGCCGTCACTCTTGGCATTCTCGGTGACGGCACAGCGTCCCAGACAGGTCTGGATTCTTCGAGGACGCCACCCCGCCGCCTTTCTCGGGCCGCTTTGCGCTCAGCTTCAAAGGAGTCCTCGAACTCGGGGGAGGATGAATTTCCCTGCCAATGGCCGAGGTCGAGGCGGCCGGCTGGGGACACGCGCCGGCTGAGAAGCGCCGCACCGTCGAGGTCCCCAAACGCCTTGCGCGCACGTGGGGGGCCGGCGGCACCCGCCGCAGCGCACATGCGTCTCTAAGTCAGGGCCAGGACGCGACTCTCCAGCGACTGGCCCTGCGAGACGCCACTCACCTGGACGCCGGCGTCCAGCAGTAGCCGCAGCGTCGCGTTGAGGACCGCCTCGGGCGACTCAGCCTTGGGCTCGATGACGACGCTCAACAGTCCGTCCGGTCGAAGCGAGGCTTGGGCCACGCCGGGCAACGCGCGCACGGCTTCCACCGGGATGTCCCCGCGCGCTACCTGAATGCGGAACTCGGCCGACCGAGCGGTCAGCTCTCCCATCGTCCCGGCCTGGATGAGCCGCCCGTGGTCCAGGATGGCGGCGCCGTCGCAGAGTGCCTCCAGCTCTGGAAGGTTGTGGCTACTCACCAGCACCGTGGCTCGACCGCGCATCCTGGCCACCAGGGCTCGCACCTCGGCGGCGACTTTCGGGTCGAGTCCGGAGGTGGGCTCGTCGAGCAGCACCACGGGCGGGTCCCCGAGGAGCGCCTGGGCCAACCCCACCCGGCGCCCCATCCCATGGGAGAGGGCGGCCGGCGGAACGTCCCACACCTCCGAGAGCCCCACCCGTTCCAGCGCCACCCGTGCCTCCCGCTCCGGACGCTCCAGGCCAGAGAGGGTCCCGAGGTAGGTGAGCAGCGGACCGACGGCGAGGTAGCCAGGCAGCGCGGCGTCCTGGGGAAGCACCCCAAGCACGCCCTTGAGGCTCCCGGGGACGCGCGGGTCGTGCCCCAAAACGCGCACCCGGCCCGACGTTGGCCGCAGGTAGCCGCAGAGAAGGTTGAAGGTGGTGGACTTGCCCGCGCCGTTGGGGCCGATGAGTCCCCACACGGTGCCCTGCGGGACGGTCACCGAGAGCGCGAGGAGGGCCTGGCGGGTGCCGAAGCGTTTGCTGACCTGGTCGAGGACGAGAACCGGGTCGCTCATACGTCCCTCGTACGCAACACGGCCACCGCACCGGCAGCGCACGCCACGGCGAAGAGGAGCAGCACCAGCGCGCCCGTCAGTGCTCGCGTGGTGTCGGGGTAAAGCACCTCCGCGGACCAGGTGGACGGTGCCAACAGGCCAATCCGCTCTTGCCAGCTGACGGAGGGTTCCTGCTCCGCCATCTGCTGTTGCACCATGCGCACGACACGCGCACCACTGCCGAAGGCACCGGCGGCCCAGAAGGCGAGGAGCACGGCGAAGTTGAGGGTGAGGCTGAGCGCCGGGCTGCGCGATGCCGCCGAGCAGAGGGTGGTCAGCGCCGCCATGCCCAGACCCACCAGGGCCGTCGTCCCCCACAGCCGTGGCCAGACACGCAAGGCTTCGGCGGAAGTGAAGTCCGGCACGCTGGAGAGTGCGTAGGCGAAGACGCCGAGGTGGACCAGGGTCACCAGCAGCAGCACCACCACGCCCAGGGCCAGGGCCTTTCCGAGCGCGAGCGCTGTGCGGCTGGTCCGCACCGTGAGGTACCGAAGCGAACGCGTCTGCAGCTCAGCACTCACCGTGTCAAAGCCCAGGACGGCGACGTAGGCGGGAAGGAAGACCAGTCCCAGCTTGAAGACCAGCAGCAGCACTGCCGGAAGCGGAAGCAGGGACTCCACCAGTCCGCGGTCCTGTCCGAAGAGCATGGCCAGCAAGGCGGCCTTGGGGGACGCCAGGTCGCTGCCGTGCCCCTGCGCCTCGGCCTGCTGCTGTGCCTGGTGCGCCAGGGCCCCGGCGGCGAGCATCACCCCGGCGGAGAAGGCCACATAGAGCACGAGCACGAGCAGCACCCGTGGGCTTTTCAGGGCGCGGCGCAACTCGGCGCCGAAGATGGTCCAGGTGTCCTTGAGTGTTTGCATCACCGGGCGCTGGCCTACCACAACACGTGCGTCTTCCGTGTCGATTGCCGTGCGGCCTGCTAGCGTCCAGGGCCCAGTCGCCCCTTCGTGGAACCCTTGCTCCAACGCTCCGTCCCCCACCACTCGGTCCGTCGCCTTGTCGCCGCGCTGCTCGGCCTGTCGGGATGGGTCTCGCTCGCGGCGACGCCCGAGGAGGAGCTCGACCGGTTGGGCTTTCCCGAGGCCCTCTCCACGCCTGCGAGCACCTGCCTCATGCCGCCCGCGGGTCCGCCTGAGCTCGGAGTGCTGCTGGCCCCCGTCGAATCCCCGCGGCCGGGCGCCGGAAGCCGCCGGCTCGCGCCTCCCCTGGCCAGTGCGCGCTCGCTTCTGCCGGAGCAGGACCTGGTGGCCCGCGCGCGTCCAGACGGGACCGGTCGGCTGCGCCTTCCTGGACCGGATGGTGAGCGTCTCCTCACCATCCAGGCGTCGCTTCAGGACGCGCTGACCCAGCTCCTCGAGACGTACCAGACGCCTTATGCGGCGGTGGTGGTGCTCGAGCCGGCCACCGGCCGCGTCCTGGCAATGGCCGAGCATTCCGAGGCCGAGCCCAGTCTGCATGGGCTGGCCACCAAGGCGCTTTTCCCGGCGGCATCCGTCTTCAAGCTGGTGACGGCCACCGCGCTGCTCGATGCCGGGCTCGGGCCGGACGACGTCGGCTGCGCGCATGGTGGAAAGCGCCACATCCAGGCACGTCTCCTCGAGGATTCGACCGCCGATTCGACGTGTCTCTCCCTCGCCGAGGCGATGGGACGGAGCTCGAATGCCGTCTTCGCCAAGCTCACCCACCGTCACCTCAGTGCCGAACAGCTGCTGGCTGCCGCGGACGCGTTTCACTTCAACCGGGCCTTCGACTTCCCGGTGCCCACCGACATCTCGATGGCGCGAGTCCCCGCCGATGCGCTGGGCCTGGCGACCACGGGCGCTGGCTTCGGCGACGTCTACCTCTCCCCGCTGCACGGGGCGATGCTCGCCTCGGTGGCCGCCAACCGCGGGCTGTGGCGCGCCCCGGTCCTCTTCGAGGACCAAGTCGACCCGGCCGCCCCGACCGAGCGGGTGCTCTCTCTGGACCAGGCGACGGCACTGGTCCGGATGATGGAGGAGACCGTGACCCACGGGACCGCGCGGCGCTTCTTCCGCGGCTCGGCCCTCCGCACAGCGGTGGGAAAGACGGGCTCGCTCGCCGATAAGCCGCCGCTGCCTTTCCGCGACTACACCTGGTTTGTCGGCTTCGCGCCGCGGGACACGCCCCGTCTGGCGGTGGCGGCGGTCGTGGTGAACGACGCTCGGTGGCGCATCCACGCGCCCTGGCTGGCTGGGGAGGCCCTTCGGCTCGCCCTCCAGGGCCAGGGGCCGCTCCACGCCCGGCGTTGACGCGGGTGTTGGGCGACCGCGGCGAGCCCCTCAGCCGCTGCGCAGCTCGACCAGGCCCTGGTCGACGAAGCCGCGGAAGCAGCGCAGGGCGTCCAACTCATGAATGGGGGAGACCTGGATGATGGCCTCCACCGTGCGCTGACCATCCACCCGGGACAGCAGGTAGCGCTCCGGCGCGGAGAGGGGAAGCCGGCGCAGAACCTCGGAATCCACCCGCAGCAAAGGCACCTGGTCTCCGGAGAACGCGCCCCGCAGCTCATCCGTCAGAGCCGCTTCCGCCTGACGCAGCAAATTGCCCGTGGAGACTGCCGGCGAGAGCTCATAGGCGCGGCGCGCGAGCGCTGCGGCATCCGCGACGTCGCCGGCGTCGAAGAAAGCCTGTGCGGCGCGGAGGATTTCCTCTGCCCCTTCTTCCCGCCCGAGGACGCTTGGCACCTGGGTCGAAACGGTGGGGGACTCGGCAGGGGCAACGCTCACCGCATCCAGCCGATGCAGGGCGTAGAGCCGCTGATAGAGAAAGAAGTCGGTGGAGTGCAGGCCGAGCACCAGGTCGTCGATGGTCCCCCCCTCCTCAATCATCCGGGCCAGTCGGTCATCGAGACTGCCCGGTTCGGGCGGCTGCGCGAGGTTTTTGCGGTGGAGGACGAGTCGGGCCTGCCCGGAGGGGAAGACTGCCCGGATGGCCTTCCAGGCCGTGTCTCGCACGTCGGCCTCGCGGTAAATCTCGAGCAGCGGTACCCCCACCTCCAGGCCGGGCAAGGGAGCCGGGCCGCCGCCCGGAGTGAAGGTGAAGGTGCCCTCCTCCCAGGCGAAGGCGGAGAGCAAGGCCTCGCGGAACTTGAGTTGCAGGGCGTTGTGGACCGCTTCCTGGCTGGCCAGACCCATCGTCACCACTGCCTGGCCCAGGAAGACGCGCGTGTCCTGCTGCGCGCGGTAGGCGGCCATGTACTGGTCCTCGCTCATCTGACCCATGTTGATGAGGAATTGGGCCAGGTAGTCGCGCGGCTGGTTGGAGCTCGCGTTCACCACCGCGCCGTCCCGCAGCACCACCTGTCGCTTCTCGTCCGCTCGCTCAAACTGGAGAATGCCGTTGGCTTGGCGGTTTCCGAGGTAAGCGACCAGGTCACGGAGGGGCATCGTGCCCAAGTCACCGATGAGGCCGCGCATGGAAGAGCCGAGCATCCCCCGCCGAGTGGTGGATTTCTACTCGAAACCGGCGTGCTCGCTGTGCGAGGTCGCCCTCGCCGCCTTGAAGACGGTGAGGCGTCGCATTTCATTTGACCTCGTCGAACATGACGTTCGGCAGGATGCCGCTCTGGCCGAGCGATGGCGCTACGACATTCCGGTAATCTGCATCGATGGCCTGGTGGCCTTCCGCGGCCGAGTCACCGAGGAAGCCTTCGAGCGCCGGCTGTTGCAGGGCCCCGAGGCCGCTCCGGGTCCGCCTTCGACAACGTGAGGATGCGGCCAAACTGAGCCGAGGTCACCGGGACGACGCTGAGGCGACCTCGGGTGAGCAGTTGAAAGGTGCGAAGGCTGCCGTCGCGCCGAATTCGCTCCAGCGTCACCGGCGAGGCGAGCGGCTTCGCCGGCACCAGCTCCACGCTGGCCCAGTCCTCCTGCGGCGCCGTCGGGTCTGCCTGGGCGGCGCGCGCCACCTGGGCCACACCCACCACCTGCTTCCCCTCCCCGGAGTGGTAGAAGAGGACCAGGTCTCCGGCCTGCATCGCCCTCAGGTTGTTGCGGGCCTCGAAGTTCCGGACGCCGGTCCATTCCGTCCGTCCGTCCTCTACCAGCTGTGCCCAACCGTAGGCCGACGGCTCGCTCTTCACCAGCCAATGTCCTTTCGGGCGGGCCATGGTTGTTCTTGGCGAGAAGCCTACTCCGCCAGAAGAGGGAGGAGCTCCTCTGGATGCCGGACGGTGGTCACTCCGGACGCGGTGATTTCCTGGGCTCGGAAGCCCCACAACACGCCCAGCGGGCGCATGCCCGCGGCGCGGGCGCAGGAGACGTCTATTAGTGTGTCTCCGACGAAGGCCATGTCGGCGGCGGCAACGCCCATCTGCAGCGCCAGCTGCAAGGCGGCCGCCGGGTCCGGCTTGCGCGGCACTCCCGGGCGCTCGCCGGCCACGGCGCGGAAGCGCCAGCGGCCGAGTAGCGCCTCGACCAGGTGGCGCGTCGGAGCGTCGGGCTTGTTGCTCAGCACAGCCATGGGGAGGCGCCGCGCGGTGAGGCCGTCGAGCAATGCCGGAATGCCGGGGTAGGGAGTGGTGCTGTGCGTGAGGTGCTCGGCGTAGTCCGCCTGGTAGGCGGCGACCAAGGATGCGCGCTCGTCCTGCTTCCCCGGTGGAAGTGCCCGCTCGGCCAGTCTCTGCACGCCCTCGCCGACGAAGGACCGGTAGGCGTCCAGCGGATGGGTGGGAAAGCCCCGGGCGGCGAGGCTGCGGTTCATCGCCGAAGCGAGGTCGCCCAGGCTGTCCAGGAGGGTCCCGTCGAGGTCGAAGATGACGCCGCGCATGTCACCGCTGGCTCCTGAGCTGCTGGCGCAGGGCGGTGAGTGCCGCACGCATCTGGGGGGGCTGCTCGTCGGGCGGCGCCTCGGCGAGAAAGCGGTCAAACGCATCGGCGGCCCCCCGGTTGTCCCCGGAGCGCATCCTCACCAAACCGAGGAACACCAACGCCTCGTAGCCATTGGGGTAAAGCTCGCTGACGTGTTGCAGCTCCCGGGTGGCGCCCGGTGTGTCCCCACTCACAGCGAGGAGGAAGCCCCGGTGGGCCCGGGCCTCGCTCAAGAAGGGGTCAACACCGAGGGACCGCTCTGTGAGCTGGCGAGCCCGGTCATAGTCCTGCCTCCGGATGAGCTCGTGCACGACGTGCACCGTCTCCACGTCGCCCGGGTCGTCCTGCACGCGGGCCAGCGCGGCGCTGAATGTCGAATCCTCCGGGGGCGGCGGGTTGCTCTCGCCTCGACCGGCGGTGCCGGTGAGGCCCTCGCCCTGGCTTCTCGGGGCCGCATCGCGCGTCACCCATAAGAAGAGTGCCCCGAAGAAGAGGGCCAACCCCGCTCCCCAGAAGGCCCCTGCAAGCTGAGGATGGCGACCGAAAAACCCCGAGGGCGCAGAGGCGGATACGCCGGAGGGGCGCGACTTGGGCGCGCTGGTGCGGGCTTCATCCCGGGCGCGGAGCGCGTCCGCCGCCCGATGCTCGAGGCGCGAGCTCTCCGCCTGGTAGGCCTCGGCCGACAGCTGGTGGCGGTCCGCCTCGAGTTCGCGGAGCTGGTCGAGCAAGCGCACCGAGCGGAGCTCCGCCTCTTCGGCATCCAGGCGCGCCCCGGCACGTCGAGCTTCCGCCGCCCCGCCGGGAGCTACCCGGCGGCGAGCCAGGAAGAGCGCCACCGCCGCGGCGAGCAGGCCGAGCGCGAGAACGAGAATGCCGGGCAGCCAATCGGTGTGCGTCACTTCCTCAGCTCCGCCCGGACCGCGTCCAGGTAGGGGTCGCCAGAGAGCGGGGGCTTGGCTCGGAGCGCCGCCGCCTCATCTCCGTGTGGCGGGGGAGCCCGCCGCACCAGCCAGCCAATGACAAGCGCGCCGACAAGCAGGAGCACCACCGGCAGTAGCCACACGAGCCAGTTCATGCCATGCGCCGACGGCTCGAGGAGTGCCCACTCCCCATAGCGCGCGACGAAGTAGGCGCGGATTTCGTCGTCGGTCTTGCCCTCGGCGACCAGCTCGCGGACCCGGTCCATCTGCGCCCGCGCCGCCGAGGAGCCGGAGTCGGCGATGGACAGGCCCTGGCACATCGGGCAGCGGAGCAGTTTCCCGAGTCCCTGCACGCGGGCCTCGCGCGCTCCGTCGTGGAGCGCGCTTCCGGCCTGCTGGGGAGCGTGCGGCGTGGCGGAAACGAAAAGGGCCAGGACGAGAGCAGTCACCGGCTCGCTCCTGGGGCACTCGGCTGCTGGAGTGCCGCCAGTCGCGTCGCGAGCTCCTGTCCATCGAGCAACGGGCCCACGTACTTGTCGCGGATGACGCCCTGGGCGTCGATGAAATACGTCTCCGGGACGCCGGTGACGCCGTAGTCCACCGCCATCCGCGACTGGGGGTCGATGAGCTGGGGAAAACTGGGGTCCATCGGTCGCGCAAAGACGCGTGCATCCTCGGTCGTGTCCTCGAAGACAACGCCAAAGAAGCGCGCGTCGTGCTGGTAACGCTGCGCCGCCCGGGCCAGGGTGGGGTGCTCGAGCTGGCACGGCCCACACCAGCTGGCCCAGAAGTTCAGAACGAAGGGGTGGCCGCGCAACTCGGCCAGGGTGACTTTTTCGCCCGTGTCCAGCCGGGTGAGGGTGAAATCCGGAGCCGGCTTGCCCTTGAGGGCGAAGGGCACCTCGTGCGGGTCTCGTCCGAAGCCGCTGGCAAAGGCGAAGAGCAGCGCGCCGACCGCCGCCGCGACGCAGCCCAGGGCCACCACTGGCCCGCGCGTCACGCCGTCTCCCGTGCGGCGCTGGGGGTGCTGCCCTTAGGCTCCGTTTCCGCGACCGCCGTTCCCCGTGCGGCGCTGGGGGTGCTGCCCTTAGGCTCCGTTTCCGCGACCGCCGGCACGCTGCGGCGTTTGGGCCAGGCGGCCACCAGCGCTCCGATGACGAAGAGGGGGATGCTCCACCAAATCCACCCCACCAGGGGGAACGTCCACATGTTGAAGCTGGCGGTGGTGGTGGCTTTCGACGCGTCCGGGCCGAAGGCGAGCAGGGTAAGGTAGAGGTCCTCGAAGGCGTCCGAGGACACCGCCGGGCTGCCTACCGGGTCCGTGGTTCGCTCGTAGAAATTCATCCGGGGAGCAAGCGTGGTGTGCCCGCCACCGGCGCGGGTGACGTCCAGTCGTGCGGCGACCCAGTGCCGGTGGGGGTCCTCGCCCTGCTCGAGCCCCACGAAGCGCACCGTGTACCCGCCCAGGGTGAGGGTTTGTCCCGGAGCGAGGGTGCCCGAGGTGTGCTGCACATACGCCGAGGAAGCGGCGATGGCGACGAAGACGACGACCACCGCGAGGTGGACTAGGTAGCCGCCCGTCCTTCGGCGCGAACGCGCCGCGCTTCGCGCAAACGACGTCCAGGGCCTCTCCCCCTTCTCCCGCATCCGGACCCATGCCGGAAGGAAGAGCTCGCGCAGCGTCACCGTGGCCACGAAGCCGCCGAGGCCAAAGGTGGTGAGGGGCGCCCAGCCGCGCAGGCCGCCGGCGAGACAGGCCGCCAGCACCGCCACGCCGACCAGCGCCGGGATGAGGAACTGGCGACGCCAGACGTCTCTGTCGGCGTGCCCCCAGGGAAGGGAGGGGCCCACGCCCATGAGAAAGAGGATGGCAATGCCCAAGGGGATCGCCATCCGGTTGAAGTAGGGCGCCCCGACGCTCACCCGGACGCCGGAAAAGGCCTCCCGCACGAGAGGAAACACCGTGCCGAGAAGAATGGTGAAGGTGAGGGCGGCGAAGAGGAGGTTGTTCACCAGAATGGCAGTCTCGCGCGAGGCCACCCCGGGCAGCCGGTCCTCCGATGCCAGTTGCGGACCGCGCACGGCGAGCAGGCCAATCGACACCGCGACCACGAGTCCGAGGAAGACCAGGAAGGTGGGGCCGATGTCGGACTGGGTGAAGGAATGGACGGAGTTGAAGATTCCACTCCGGGTCATGAACGTCCCGAGCACCGTCAAGGCGAAGCTGGCGAGCGCCAGGGAGAGCGTCCACAGCTTCAGCACGCGGCGTCGCTCCTGCAGCATGGTTGCGTGGAGGAAGGCAGTCGCCGTGAGCCAGGGAAGGAAGGAGGCGTTCTCCACCGGGTCCCAGGCCCAGTACCCGCCCCAGCCGAGCACCGCGTACGCCCACCAGCTTCCGAGGATGATGCCCACGGTGAGGAACGTCCACGCCACCAGCGTCCAGCGGCGCAGGGCGTTGAGCCAGGCCTCGCCGAGGTGGCCGTCGAGGAGTGCCGCCACGGCGATGCCGAAGGGGACGGTCATCCCCACGTAGCCGCAGTAGAGCATCGGGGGATGGATGACCATCAGCACGTGGTTCTGGAGCAGCGCGTTGGGCCCAGGCCCGTCGGGCGGAATGGGAACGACGGGTCCAAAGGGGTTCGCCGGGCCGGCGATGAGGAAGGCGAAAAAGGTGGCGACGCCCAGCATCGTCCCGAGCCCGAGCTCCACCGTGCGCTCCCTGGAGTTCCGCTGCGCCCGTGCAAAGGCCAAGAGGTACGTTCCGAGAATGAGCCCCCAGAAGAGGATGGAACCCTCGAGCGCGCTCCACAGCGAGACCACCGTGTACACGAGCGGCGTGGTCCGACTCCCCACCTGCGCCACGTAGTGGACGCTGAAGTCGTGGGCCACCAGGGCCCAGACCATGGTGAGGTTCGCGAGCAGCATGCAGAGAAAGAAACCGGTGGTCGCCCGCTCGACCCAGGCGCGCGTCCCGGCGCGTCGACGCAGCCCACCCTCGATGCCCACCACGGCTCCGAAGACGGCGCACAGGAGCCCGCCAAGGACGAAGGCGTAGCCGAGCGTTCCTCTCACTTCGCCCTCGCTGAGGACGCGGTGTCGGAGGAGAGGGTGTCCTTCCAACGGTCGCCGTCGCCCGCCTTGGGGGGCCGGTACTCGTTCGAGTGATTCACCATCAGGCGGTCGGAGGTGAAGACCTGCCCTTTGTCGAAGCTTCCCTCCACCACCACTCCGATGCCCTCGCGGAACATCTGCGGCGGTGTCTCGTGCACCTTCACCAGGACGCTGACCGCGGTGGGCGTCGCATCATTGGCCACCCGGAAGGAGAGCTCGGTATGTCCCGCATCCCAGGCGAGAGTGCCCTTCTGGACGATGCCCCCGAGGCGGATGGTGGCCCCGTAGGCCTTGCTGCCCGCGGCCAGCATCTCCTGTGGCGTCCAGTAGTAGACGAGGTTTTTCCCGAGGTCCCCGAAAGCGATGAAGGCCAAGGCCGAGCCAGCAACGAGCAGCGCGGCCAGGCCGAGCCACGTGGTGCGTTTAGGGATCATTTCAGGGCTCCTGTCTCGGGCGGCGAAGCCAAAGGCTTAAACCGTACAAGGCGAAGGCCGTCCAGGTCAGTCCATAGGCCGTCCAGACGTAGCTCCAGCCCCCTTGGATTCGCCCCGTCTGGGTCGCAAGGAAAACAGACGCATTCATGACGCGCGCTCTAGGACGAGCGGTGGGGGGGTGACCTCCTGGCGCCGTCGGGCGAGCGCAATGGCGTAACGGGCCATCACGAAGACGACGAAGAGGGCGAAGAAGGCGAGGAAATTCCATCGAAGAGCGCGCACCATCGCCGGGTCCACCGTCGCCGGCGACGACTGCATCTGGTGCAAACTCCTCCACCAGCGGACGCTGTAGTAGATGATGGGAACGTCGACGGCGATGATGATGCCCACCACCGCCGACCAGACGGCGCGTCGCTCGGCATCATCCACGAGGCGTCGGAGGGTGAGGTAGCCCGCGTAGGAGACCAGTCCGATGGCCATCGAGGTCAGCCGTGGGTCCCAGGTCCAATAGGTGCCCCAGGTCGGCTTGCCCCAGATGCTTCCCAGGACGAGTCCGAAGCCGCCGAAGAAGAGCCCGACCTCGGCAAACGCCTCGGCCAAGGAGTCCATCGACCAGCTTGGCCGGAACAGGTACGTCACGCAGCAGAGAAAGTTGAGTGTCATGGCAAGAAGCGCCATCTCCATGGCCGGGACGTGGACGTACATAATGCGCTGCACGTCTCCCATCTCCCGGTCCGCGGGCGCCCAAACCAGGCCGAGGTAGCCCGCCCAGATGAGCAGCCCGAGGGCGAGCACGGCCAGCGCGATGCGGACGTTCTTGAGCATGGGTGGGTCAGTCTTCGACGACGCGCGGGAAGAGGGCGAAGCCGAGGCTCCAATAGACCACATTGAAGCCGGCTAGAAGCCCCAGCCATGAACCGAACTGAAGCATTGGGTCTCCTTCGAATACCAGCGACGTGGCCTTGGCTGCAGCCACCACTGTCGGGATGAGAAGCGGGAACAACAGCAACGGCAAGAGCACGTCGCGGGAGCGGGCGTGGCTGGAGATGGCCGAGTAGACGGTTCCAGGCGCCGAAATGGCGAGGCAGCCGAGCACCAGCACGCCCGCCAGCCGGCCGAGGCCCAGGGTGGGGCTGACACTGGCCAGGGCAAGCAGCACCGGAAGAAGAACGGCTCCCACCAGGACGAGGAGCGCGGTGTTGGCCAGGGCCTTGGCCAGAAAGAGCGCCCGTGCGTCAGCCGGGGCCAGACGCAGGCCATCCAGGGCGCCATTTTCCTGCTCGACCCGGAAGCTTTCCCCCAGCGCCAGCACCGAGGCGAGGAGGATGGCCAACCACAACGTCCCGCCGGCAGCGCGTTTGAGGAAAGTCGTGTCCGGGCCGAGGGCGAAGGAAAAGAGGAGCAGCGTGGACAGCGAGAAGAAGACGAGTGCGTTGGCCCGGGCGCGGCTGCGCCACTCGAGGAGCAAATCCTTGCGCACCAGAATCCACGCGGTCCAAAGCAGGCCGGGCGCGACGGGAGGCGTCATGCCGGAGGTGCTCTTCCAGAAGCGAGGTGAAGTCGCTCGGTGCACAGAGTTTGCCCGTGCTCGACTTGGTGGGTGGCGAGCACCACTGTGGCTCCCGCTCGAGACAAGCCACGGACGTGTTCCTCCATTTCGGCGATGCCGGCCGGGTCCAGTTCGCCGAAGGGTTCATCGAGGAGCGCCAGCGCCGGACGCTTGAGGAGGAGGCGGACGATGGCCAGGCGCTTCTTCATGCCGGCAGAAAACGTCCGGACCGCCTCGTGGGCCCGAGCTCCGAGACCCAGGCGCTCGAGGAGCGCATCGGCTTCGCCCGCGGGCCGTCCGAGCAAGCGCGCCAGGAGCACGCAATTCTCGCGCGCTGAGAGGTCCTCATAGAGGAAGGTGCTGTGTCCAAGGAGCGCGATGCGCGGGCGCAGCGTCTCGCGTTCAGTGACCGCATCCTTGCCGAAGAGAAGGACGCGTCCCGTGGTAGGGCGAAACAGCGTCGCCAGAAGGCGCAAGAGCGTCGTCTTGCCAGAGCCGTTGTGGCCAGTGAGGAGAAGGCTTCCGCCCTCGGGCAGCACGAAACTCAGTCGTGCCAGCGCCCACGTCCGGCCGTAGCGCTTGCTGACGTCGTGAAATTCAAGAGCGTTGGACACGTCGAGCAAGGACGGGGCGCAGAAGGCCCGGAGCGCCCTTCCTGTCGTGTTTCTCGTTGCAGCGCAACCTTCCCGCAGCGTCACCAGCGTCGAAGTAGTGGCTCGGCCAGAGCGCCCGGGTGAGCCAGCGCTACAAGCAGGGCCCGGGCTGCAGCCGCTGGGTCCGGTGCGGCCAGCACCGCACCCTGCACAGCGGCCCCTTCCAGAGGCCCGAGCAGTGCGAGCCGGTCGGCGCGAATTCCGCCCAGCGCCAGCGCCGGGCACGAGGAGCGGGCGCGAAGCCGTGCGTAGCCCTCGCGTCCCAAGGTGGGGCGTCCATCCGCCGACTTCGAGCTCGGGCTGAAGACGGGGCTCAACAGCAGCAAGTCTGCCCCGGCTGCGCGGTCGAGCTCCGCCTCGTCGTGGACTGCGGCGCTCACCCAGCGGCCCTGAGGCAAATGCGGCCGAACCTCTGCCGGAGTGGGGCCGTCCACCGGCAAGTGCAGGTGCGCGCCCACGAGGAGTGCCACGTCGAGCCGGCCGTTCACGAAGAAGGGGTTGCCGTAACGGGCACAGAGCGACGCCAGCGCACGGGCCTCGGCCAGGAAAAGCCGGGTGGGGGCCTCCGGGTGACGGTGCTGCACCCCCACCTGTGGCCCGAGCGCGCAGGCTTGCTCGAGCGCGAGGCGAAGGCGTTGCTCCCCCAAGGACCAGTCGGTGACCAGCAAGAGGCGCATCCCGGCGACCGGAGCGTCAGCCCACGAGTCCGTCGAGCGGACTCGACGCCGAGCCGTAGGCCTTCCGCGGAATGCGACCAGCGAGAAAGGCTTCGCGACCGGCCTCGACGCCGAGCCGCATCGCGCGTGCCATGCGCACTGGGTCTCTTGCGCCCGCCACCGCCGTATTGAGCAACACTCCGTCGCAGCCGAGTTCCATGGCGATGGCCACGTCGGAAGCCGTTCCAACGCCGGCATCGACGATGACCGGCACCTTCACCGCCTCGCGCAAGAGACGGAGGTTGTGCGGATTGCGGATGCCGAGGCCGGAACCAATGGGCGCAGCCAGCGGCATCACCGCTGCACACCCGGCGTCCTCGAGCTTCCGGGCGATGATGATGTCATCGGTGGTGTAGGGCAGCACGACGAAACCCTCCTTCACCAGGATGCGCGCGGCGGCCAGCGTCTGCTCGACGTCGGGGAAGAGGGTCTTCTCGTCTCCCAGCACCTCCAGCTTCACCCAGTGGCTCATCCCGAGCTCACGGGCCAGCCGGCACGTCCGCACCGCGTCCTCCGCCGTGTAGCAGAGGGCGGTGTTGGGGAGCAGGGTTCGCTGCGAGGTGTCTATCCAGTTCAAGAGGGATGCCTCGCCCTGGGCCTTGAGGTCCAGCCGGCGCACCGCGACGGTGACAAGCTCTGCACCCGAGGCCTCGTGGCACTGCTTCATGACCTCGAAGCTCGGGTACTTCCCGGTGCCAATTAGCAGCCGAGAGGTGAAGCGCTTGCCAGCGATGAGCAGGGCGTCGTCCATGGGAAAGGCTATTTACGCCCCGCCGCCCACGAACGTCACCACCTCGAGCACGTCCCCTTCCACAAGCCGGGTCTCGGCGAGCTCGCCCTGCCGGAGTACAGTGCCGTTGCGCTCCACTGCCACCCGGCCCCGGATGCCGAGCAGTTGCAGGAGGTCGACCACCGTACAGCCCGCGGGGACTTCGCGCCGCTCTCCGTTGACGACCAGGACCATCGCTTGGCCTAGGTCCCGGGAACGTCGCGACCGCCGAGGAGGGCAGGGTCCTGCAGGTAGGTCTCCGTGAGCCGGCGCGTCCGACGGAAACGTGCCCACTGGCGATGGAGCTGCGCGCGCACAACGAGCCAGGCCCTGCGGAACGAGCCCAGTTCCAAGAGGGAGCCTTGCAGGAGGCCCATCCGCTGCAGCCGGAGCTCCGTCAACGCCACAACGTGGGCGAGAAAGGCTTCGGCTTGCCCGAGTACCTCGTGGTCCATGCCGAGCCGCCGCTGAACGTGCCGCGCCAGTCGCGGGAGGGCGAGCAGGGAAACGAGATTCATGCCCAGAAGGATGCTGGCCAGAGCGGGGTCCTTCTGCACCAGGGCACGCGTTTGCTGCTCGCCGAAGGCGACGTGGCGCTCCTCCTGGCGGGCAGCGCCCTCCAAAAGACGGACGATGGCCGTCTCGTCGATGGTATCGATGAGGGCCTGGAAGACGACCAGCACCATGCCCTCCCCCACCGCCATCTCGGTGCTGACGTGCTCGGCGAAGTCCCGCCCCATGCTGGCCGTGGAGAGCCACCGCACCACCGGGTGGGCCGGCCCGGGCTGCGTTCCGAGCAAGGCGTGCACGCGAAGAAACACGCGCACGTGGGCCAGCTCCTCGGTGGCCTGGCGCGCGAAGAAGGCCGCCGCTTCCAGAGTCGGCGCGGCATAGAGCCAGTGACCGCACTGGATGCCGGTGACTTCGCCGTAGAGGAACTGGTCAGCAATCCACCCCAGCACGGTTGCATCCCGGGGGAGGCGAAACCGGGCCCCGTGGAAGTCGAAGCGCAGGGCCTCCCGTGGGACGAGCATCCGGCTTGCGTCGGTCACGTCCGTGACGCGGGACGACTCGTCCGGGGCGACGCTTTTCGGCTCGGGCTTCATGCTGGCTTGAGTCTAACCTCCCCATTCGCCCCCGTGGACGCCGTCTCCCTCCATCGCACCGCGTACATCGCGGATGCTCATGCCGACAGTCTGCTCTGGAACCGAGACCTCCGTGTCCGCCAACGCTCCGGACACGTGGACTTTGTCCGCCTGCGCGAGGCGGGGGTACGCCTTCAGGCCTTCACCATCGTCACGCAGGGCTTTCCGCTGGTGGGCGGCTTTTCGCCCTTCGCCGCGTGGAACGGATGGCCCCTCTCGGCACTGAGGAGCCCCTGGGCGCGGGCTCAATTTCAGATTGAGCGGCTGCACGCCTTCTGCGCCGACGCCTCCGCTCGCGCCCGGGTGGTGACTTGTCGCGCCGAGTTGGATGCGGCGGAGCAGGAGAACGTCTTGGCCTGCGTGCTGGGCATCGAAGGGGGCCATCCATTGGAGGGACGGGTGGAGCGCGTCGCGGAACTTGCGCGTCAGGGCGTCCGGTTTCTCGGCCTCACCCACCTCTCGGCCAATCCGCTGGGCGGCGCGGCCACCCCTGGCATGCGGGGCCGGGGTCTGTCGCCACTCGGGGCCCGGGTGGTTGAGGCCATGGGGGAGTCAGGACTCGCCGTGGACGTGGCGCACGCCTCACCCAAGCTGCTCGAGGCGCTCCTCCTCCAGAAGGAGGCGCGGGTTTTCTGTTCGCACACCGGCGTCCATGGCGCCACAGGGATGTGGCGGAACCTCTCCGATGACGCGCTGCGCGGCATCGCCGACCGGGATGGGGTGGTGGGAATCCTCTTCGGGACGGTGTACCTCGGCGGTCGTGAACTCGCCGACGTGGCCCGGCACCTGGAGCACGCGGTCAATGTTGCTGGTGAAGACGCCGTGTGCCTGGGAAGTGACTTCGACGGCCTCGTCCGGCTCCCACGCGGGATGCGAGACGTGAGCGACTTGCCGCGCCTCACCGAGGTGCTGGTGGCCCGCGGCCATCCATGGCGGTGGGTAGAGAAGCTCCTCGGTCAGAACCTCCGCCGCTTCTTCGCCGGAGTGCTCGGTTGACCAAGCCTGCCTGCGTTCGCGCGCTCACCCTGGACGACCTGCCTCGCTGCGAGACCTTATCGCGCAGCATCGGCTGGCCCTGGGAGGCGGCCAAATGGCGCCTCCTCTTGTCCGGCGGCTCGGGCTTCGCAGTGGACGCGCCTGATGGCTCCCTCGCTGGAACCGTCGTCTTGAACCGGTTTGCCGATGCAGCGGCAAGCATCGGCATGTTGGGCGTTGCTCCCCATTGGCAACGCCAGGGACGGGGGCGGGCGTTGATGGAGCGCGCGCTCGAGCTTGCCGGAAGCGTCCCCATCTTCCTGTACGCGACCGAGCAGGGTCGGCGTCTGTACGCCAAGCTGGGGTTTCGTGTGGCCGGCGGAAGCTTCCGTCTCATCGGCCAGCGCACGGGACGGCCGGTCTTGCCGGACCTCGGCCCGCGGCGCCTGCGGCGCATGCGGACCGAGGACCTGGAAGGGGTCGCAGCCCTGGACGCCATTGCTTTCGGGGCACCGCGGCCAGCGCATCTGGAGGCGCTCCTCGGCCTGGCCGATGAAGCGCGGGTGGCGGAGGAGGGCGAGCGACTTGTCGGGTACGGACTCGCCTGGTCGGTTGGAGCACGGCGGACGGTGGGACCCATCGTCGCGCCCGATGCCGCGCTGGCCATGGCCCTCCTCGCCCAACTGACCGAGTGCGAGGGGAAGACGCTCCGCATCGACATCCCGACGGAGTTTCCGGAGCTCGCAGCGTGGGCCAGGGCGCTCGGTCTGAGGCCGGACTCCCCGGCGCCGTTGATGGTGCGGAACGCCGAGCGGGCGCCCGGCCGGCGGGAATGGTTGTGTGCGCTGGCGATGCCGGGTCTCGGGTGAGGGCTTTCCTCGACGGCGCTGTCCCTCCATTCTCGGGGGTCCGGGCACAGCGTCGAGGGGAGTCGGCCCAGTGAGCGAGAACGCGTCACGAGTGTCCCGTCCCAGCTGGGCCGGGCTCATTGCCCCTACCGCTGGGCAATGGGCGGTCGGCCTTCTCGTGCCGGGCCTGACACTGCTTCTGCCCCTGGCGGTGGCTCACCCGGAGAGGCTGCTCCAGCCATCCCCGTGGGTGTGCTTTCTGGCAGCGGTCGTCATCTACGTGACGCAGCCACCGCTGCGGCTGGCCGATGCCTTCAAGGCGCAAGCGGACGGGAAAAGCGTGTTGGCCATCATCCTTGCTGGACTCGCTGTGAGCATTGCACCGGTGATGGAATTTGGCTTCCGGCATGAGCTTCGCCCTGCGCCACTGTCCATCTGGGTGGTGGCCGGGACGCTGCTGGTGGCAGCCGGGACTGGACTCAGGGTGTGGGCCATTTCCGTCCTCGGCCGGTACTTCACCGCCGTGGTGGCCGTCCAGGCCGCCCAGCCAGTGGTGGACAGCGGGCCATACCGCTGGGTGCGGCACCCTTCCTACAGCGGGGCGCTGGTGGCGGCGCTGGGCGCAGCGACGGTGTGCGAGAGCGGGGTGGGTTTGGCCGTTACGCTGGCGGTCTTGTTCCCGGCGTACCTCTACCGCATCCGCCGTGAAGAGACGCATTTGCGGGCGCACCTTGGCGAGCCCTACGAGCGCTACGCGCGCCGCACCACCCGACTCATTCCGTACGTGCTTTGAGAGGAGGCCGACGGGGTTTCTCGTCCGCTGCGGGTCTTTCACCGTTGGGCCAGCGAACGCCGACTTCAGGGCGACGAGTTGGCAGGTAACTGCCGCAGGAAACGCAGGAGCGCATCATTGAAGAGTTCGGGTGCCTCGAGGTTCGAGAGATGTCCGGCCCGCGGAATCTCCACGAGCCTGGCTTGAGGTAGCAGCTTGGCCATGGTGCGCGCCTTCTCCGGAGGCGTGAGACTGTCCTCCTCGCCCACCACCACCAGGACCGGACCACCGAACCGGGAGAGGATGTCTCGGCCGTCTGCTCGAAGCGCCATGCCCCTCAACGCCGCTGCGGCGCCTGCAGGGGCGGTGGCGCGAATCATATCCGCGACGTGGGCCCGGAGCTGCTTGGAGGCCGAGGTGCTCAGAAGGCGCGGAAGCTGTTTTTCGACGAGGACGTCCATGCCACCTAGAAGAACTTCTTGGGCAAGCATTTCCCGCGCCGCCCGGGCGGCCTCGTCGTCTGCCCCCACCTGCGAGTCGGCCAGGACGAGCCCGCGCACCCGGCCCGGGTCCTGCCGAAGGAGCGCCAGGGCGACATAGCCACCCATCGACACACCGCCCACCACCGCCTGGGCGATGCCCAGGTGGTCGAGGAGCGCAAGGGCGTCCTCGGCCAGCCCTCCCATTGTCGAGGGTCCCTCGCCGAGCGCGCTTTTGCCGAAGCCGCGTTGGTCTGGAACGACGAGGCGCCCCTGGCCGGAGAGGGCCGCCACCTGAGCCTCGAACATCGCTCCGGAGAGCGGAAAGGCATGCAGCAGAAGGAGCGGAACCCCGCTCCCCGAATCCCGGTAGCGCAGCCGGATGCCTCGCGCGGTGAAAAAACCCATGGCCTCAAACGCTCCCTTCTTGGACCGAGGGCAGGCTTCCCTGGCAAGCTAGCCAAGAGTCCCGAACCTCGCACCCGCGCCCGCCTTGTCCCAAGCCCCCTCGCTTCCTCCCAAGCTCGAAGGCGCCCTGCTTCAGGTTCCTGACCAGGCCTTCGCCGGCAAGCTGCGCTCCATCTTTCGCGCCGCCGCCGTGACGCTGCACCAGCTGTCGGACGTGGACTTGGTCCGCTACGAGGCGCCGGAGAGCGAAACCTCGTGGGACCTGGCGCTTTGGGAGGAGCTGGCGCCGGTGATTGCCGAGACGGTGACGGGCATCAACGCGCTGGTGTCGACCGTCCGGACCGAACTCGAGCCCAAGGGCCAGGGAACGGACCTGGCTTCCGTGCTCGACCGGACCGTGGACGAGGTTTCCGTTGATACGGATGGCGAGCGGACCGCAGAAGTGCAGCGCACCCTCCGGCGCGAGTCGGACGAGCTGGCGGCCCTGGTTGCCCAACTGGGCGAGCGCGTCCGCGCGCCGTCGGTGGTCTCGGACCGCTGGAATTTGCTGGCCGAGGTCCAGTCCTTCCGCAGTCGGTTCCGGTCCGAGGTGGGAAACCTCGTCTTCGACATTGCCAGCCGCTATTCGGACCTGCCTCGCGAGGCGCTCGTGCCCGGGCATGCCGAAGACCTTCAGGCTGCCCTGGCGGTGCGCTCGGCGCTCGCCGACTTGCGCGGCACTGTCGAGGCCCGCTGCCAGGCCATCCGGGGCGCGAACTCCGAGGATGTGCAATGGCACGCAGCCCAGCTCGCCGCGGCACTGGACTCCTTCGGCGCAAGCCCCGCGTACCGTTCGCTCCGCGCCCAGGACAAGCGCTTTCTGGTGGAGGCGCGTGCCCGTCTGCGCGGGATGAAGACGGACGTTCGCGGCGCCGAGGACCTCGTCCTTGGCTTCGCCGGCGAGTTCGTCAGCTGGCTGCGCGGGCTGTCGGCCGTGAGCCACCGGGCGATGCTCGTCGAGCACGACCACGCCGCGTGGGCCGCGACTGCGGTCCGGCTGGAGCAAGCCGAGGAATGGCTTGGTGCCGACCCTGGGCGGGCGGCCCGTGAGCTCGCCAAGGCGGTGGTACTCGCGCGGCCGCTGCATGGTCGCGATCCAGACCTCGACGCGTTTCTGCGAAGCCGAAGTGACGAGGCCCTGGCCGGTCTCTCTCCGGCCGGAGCTCGGGAAGCGCTCGAGAAGTTCCGTCAGGTGCTCGCCGGGTTGGCGGCGACCGAGTCGGACAGCTGACCTCCATGGCTGACCCTGCCGCGTTGGCCCCCTTGCGGTCGGCAAACCTCGCCCGCGTGCGGGGCGTCTTTACCGACGTCGACGGAACGCTCACCACCGCCGGGCTCCTGCGGGCCTCCACCATCGGCGCCCTCGAGCACCTGGCGCGCGCCGGCGTCCCGGTGGTGCTGGTGACTGGTCGACCCTCCGGGTTTGCTGAAACCTGGCTGCGGACGCTGCCGGTCGCGGGTGCCATCGCCGAGAACGGCGGCCTCTACCTGGTCCGCAGCCGGAGTGGCCGGCTGCGCAAGGTGTACGCGCGGCCACGCGCCGTGCGCGCTCGGGACCGGCGCCGACTGGTGCGCGCCGTGCGGGCAGCCGTCCGCACCGTGCCCGGTGCACGCCTCTCCACCGACAGCCTCTTCACCGAGGTCGACCTTGCGGTGGACTACAACGAGGACGTGAAACTCGGCCCCCGCGGAGCGGACAAAGTGGAGTCCTTCCTCCGGCATCGCGGAATCCAAGCGGTCCGCTCGAGCGTGCACGTCAACGCCTGGGTCGGGAACTTCGACAAGGCGTGGATGGTGCGACGCTTCCTGCGCCAGGAATGGGGCGCCAGGCTGAGGACCGGTGACCGGTCTTGGGTGTACGTCGGGGACAGCTTGAATGACGCTCCGCTGTTCGCGGCGTTTCATCTCAGCATCGGTGTGGCCAACGTGCTCGACGTCTTGCCTGCTCTCGCCAACCTGCCGCGCTACGTAACGCGCGGCGCAGAAGGGCGGGGCTTCGAGGAAGTCGCGCGGGCTCTGCTTCGGCAGCGGGCACGGCGGTGAACGTCGTTCGGCTTTCCTTGCGCCCGGGCCTGGCTCGGCATCTGCGCGCCGGCCACCCCTGGGTGTTCCGAAAGGGGCTGGAGCAGGTGCCGCGCATCCCTGCCGGCAGTGTGGTCGACCTCACCGAAGGGGGAAAATTCGTCGCTCGCGGCTATTTTGACCCGCACAGCCCCATCGCCGTGCGGGTGCTGACCCGCGATGTGCGCGAGAGCATTGACCAGGCGTTTCTCGAGGGGCGCATTGCACGGGCCCTCAAGTTGCGCCGCTCAATGCTCGACCTGTCGGCGACGGACGCCTTTCGCTGGGTGCACGGCGAAGGGGATGGGCTGCCCGGCGTGGTGGTGGACCTCTACAAGCGCTTGGCCGTGGTGAAGCTGTACTCCGCCGGCCTCACCCCCTACCGGGCAATGCTGGTGGCCGCGCTGCGCGCGGTGATGCCGGAGCTCTCCGGAATTCTCGGCCGCGACCAGGCCGGGGATGGCGAGACGCTGGAGGAGGACGAAGGACGGGGTGGGGGACACCTCCTCTTCGGCACGGCGCCGGAACAACTCACCATCCTCGAGAAGGGGGTGCGTTTCCGCGTCGACCCGTGGCGTGGACAGAAAACCGGTTTCTTCCTCGACCAGCGCGAGAACCGGGCCCTGGTGCGGCACCTTGCTGCAGGCGCGCGCGTGCTCAACTGCTTCTGCTTTTCCGGAGGCTTCAGCGTCAACGCCGCCCTCGGGGGCGCGGCCCAGGTTTTCAGCGTCGACCAAGACGCTGACGCCATCGCGCTCGCCCGGGAAAACTTCCGCGAAAACGGCCTGGACCCCGAAGGACACGACTTCCTTGCGGCCGACGTGTTTCGTCTCCTGCAGTCGTTCCGGGACGAAGGCAGGCAGTTCGACTTGGTGGTGCTCGACCCCCCGGCGTTCGCCAAGACGCAGCGAGCCGTGGAGGCGGCCCTCGATGGCTACGCGTCGCTCAATCGCCAAGCGTTGGCATTGGTGGCGCCAGGCGGGCTGCTGGCGACCTCCTCCTGCTCCGCCCGGGTGTCGCCCGAGGCATTCCTGGGCGCGCTCAAAGAGGCCGCGGCCAAGGCGGGGGTCGACTTGACGCTGGTGGAGGAGCGCTACCAGCCGGCGGACCATCCCGTCGCGCTCGCCTTCCCCGAGGGGCGCTACCTCAAATTCCACGTCCTGCGTGCACAGCCGTGGTAACGCGGGGACAGTTTCTCGAGCGGGCGACCGTCATTCCCGCCGGCGACGGGGTGCTCGAGGGCCTCTCGCACCGCGGCACCCGCGCTCCGGCGCTTCTCATCGTCCCGCCACCGCCGGGAAGCGGGGGAATGGACCACAGCGTCGGCGCCGAGCTGGCCTGGGCAGTGACGCGCGCCGGCCATGCCACCCTGCGCTTCAACTTCCGCGGCGTCGGCGCGAGCCCCGGGCGTCCGGGCAGCCGGAAGTCCCAGGAGCAGGATGTGGAGGCAGCCCTGCGCCTTCTCGCGGGGAACCCGGGCAGCGTGGCCGTCGCCGTTGCCGCCCTCGGTGGCTCGGCGGCGACGCTGCTGTCCATGGTGCACAGCCACCCGGCGCTCGCCGGCCTGGCGCTGGTGAGCCCCGAACCCCTGGAGGAGGACGCGTTGGTGCGCATCCGCCAGCCACTCCTGGTGGTGGTGGGCGCCGAGGAGCCCTCTTTGGGTGGGCCCTTGGCGGCCGCTATGGCCGAGGCATCGGGGACCCTGGTGGTGGTGCCGGGAACGGATGCCCGCTTTCAGCGCAACCTCTCCGAAGTGGGACGCGCCGTCGTCCGGTGGTTGGTGGGGCTTGGTCCAAGCCCCTGAAAAGAGGGCGCTTTCAGGAGGGCACAATGGTGCACCCCCTCGAGCGTAAGAGAGACGTTACCCAGGGGAGGTCGAAGAGCGTGTCCTTGCGCGCGGTGGCGGTCGGGTTGTTGAGCGGTGCCTTGCTGGCGTGCAGCGGCGGCACGAGGCACGACAAGCGGACGTTGGCTGGGGACAGCCACGTCGGACGTGTCCCTGGACGCGTGGTGGTGGACTTTCGTGATGGGACGTCTCCCGCCGTCCTCGCCGAGCGCGCGGCGGCGTGGGGCGTCTCGCTGCGCTTCAATTCCCTGGTTGGCCCCGACGACGGTGTCGCGCTCGCGGACAATGTCGCGGACGTGGAGGCGCTGCTCCGGACCATCCGCCAGAGCCCGGACGTCGAAGCCGCCGAGCCGCTGCTCACCTACGAAGCGCAGGGTTTCACGCCGAACGACCCGGAATACTCAAAGCAATGGAACCTCCGGCTCATCGGGATGCCGGACGCCTGGGAGATGTCCCGAGGCAAGGGCGTCATTGTCGCCGTGCTGGACACGGGCGTGGCCTACGAGACGAAGGGTCCCTTCGTCCGCGTGCCGGACCTCAAAGGTGTTCGCTTCGTTGCAGGGTACGACTTCGTCCACGATACGGACCATCCCAACGACGACAACGGCCACGGGACGCACGTGGCCGGAACCATTGCTCAGGCGACGAACAACAACGAGGGCGTCGCCGGTATTGCTTTTGAGGCGACGCTGATGCCCATCAAGGTGCTCGACGCGTCTGGCAGCGGAAACTCGGCCGACATCGCCGACGGCATCCGCTGGGCCGTCGACCATGGAGCGAAGGTGCTCAACCTGTCGCTCGGTGGCTTCGGATACAGCCGCGTCATCGAAAACGCGGTGGCCTATGCGCGCCTCCACGGGGCAGTCGTTGTCGCCGCCGCCGGGAACCACGGCGCGGGGACGGTGGCCTACCCGGCCGCCTACGCCGGGGCCATCGGGGTGGGAGCGGTTGGGCCCGACGGCACGCGGACGCCGTACTCCGCCTGGGGAGCACAGCTGGACTTGCTTGCTCCGGGAGGCGACAAGCGCCGGGGCGAGGAGGGCGGCATCCTGCAGGCAACCATTGCCCGGGGTGAGCCGGGCAAGGCCGTGTACGCTTCCTACCAGGGGACTTCCATGGCCACGCCGCACGTGGCCGGTGTGGCAGCGCTGCTCTTCGCGGCCGGGGCGAAAACCCCGGACGAGGTGGAACGCGCCCTCTACGCTGGTGCTTCGGGTGGTGGCGGTTGGAACGCCCAGCGTGGACACGGGCTCCTCGACGCTGCTGGCGCCCTGCGGGCGCTCGGCGCCAAGACTAAAGTCGACTGGCAGCCGCTCGCCGCGAGCGCCGCCATTCTGCTGCTGCTGCTGCTCTCGTTAAATCCCAAAGTGCGCCCCGGAGGCGTGCTCAACGTCCTGCTCGACCCGAAGCTGCTGCTGCCTCTGTTGGTTTCCTCGGTGGGCTTCTTCGTCCTGCGTGTCGTCTGGCAGAAGTGGGTGGGCAGCCCCCCGGCGGTCGTGGACGCCCTGTCTCTGCCGCTGCCTGACTGGGAGCGAATTGTCTTCGGGCGAGGCCGCCTGGCGCACCCGCTCTTCTACAGCGCCCTCATCCCGCTGATGGTGGCGCTTCCAGCCGTGGCCTGGAAGGGGTTCCGGCCGGTGGCGGCAGGCATCGCACTCGGCTTCGCCGGCTTTTTGGCCTACGCCGCCTGGACCCGGGCGCCTGGACTGTCGTGGTTGCCCTTCAGTGTGCTGGCCCTGCCGTGGCTGGTGGCCAACGCGGTGGCCTGTGCGGTGTTGGCGCGGGCGCTGCTCTCCAGACGGGAGAAGGCAGCATGAAGCTGAAGGGCCGGGTGACGTTCGAGGACTTGGGGGCCGGCGCGTGGGTGCTCGAAGCCGAAGACGGTAAGCGCTACGAGCTGAGGGGAGTCGAGGGCGGAAAGCTGAGCGAGGGTGCGCGCGTCGAAGTCGAGGGCGACCTCGATGCCGGCGCTGTGAGCACGGCGATGGCCGGCCCCGCGCTGCGCGTCAAACGCTGGAGTCCCCGCTAGCAAACGTCCTCGCGGCAACCTCGGCAGCCGCTACTTCGCAGCGGGAGGCGCCGGGTGAGTTTCTCCCAGGGAGTCGGCCAGCGCGCGACGGTTTTCCAGGTACTTCTGGAGGGGTGCCTTGCCCGCGCGTACCTTTGCGCGCAGCGCCCCCAACTCCGCGCGCGCCGAGTGAACGTCGGGCGGCTCGTTGGCGCGAGCGTCGGGAAGCTCGACTTGCAAGTCGACCACCCCGAGTTCCATGCCGCGCCGGTCGGCCAGGAACCAGCCCAGCAGGCACAGGGACGCGGCCACAAGCCAGGGCGCGAAGGCGCGGCTCAGTGAAATGCGCGGGCGTTCGAAGCTCGCCGCACTTGGCCGGCCCCACACCTTTGGGAAGTGCCTTCCGAGGAGGACGAGCATGGCCAGGACGGTGACGCCCATTCCGGCCAACGCCATGACTTGTCTTGCCCCCATCTCCTCGGTTGCCTCGGGGAGGGGGCTCCTTCGGCCGATGAAGTAGAGGGCCAGGGCCGTCGCGTTCTGGGTGGCGTGGGCTGCCATGCTCGGGAGCAGCGAGCCGGTCCGGTGGTAGAGCAATCCGAAGAAGAGGCCCAGCTCGAGGAGCGCCAGGAATGCCACCGGGTTGAGATGAAACAGGCTGAAGACCAGCCCGCTGAGGAAGATGGCCTCGGCGGGTCGAGCCCCGCTGGCTGACAGGCCTTGCAGGAGCAGCCCCCGGAAGAGGAACTCCTCGCAGAGAGCTGCGCCCAACACCGCTCCTGTGGCGAAGAGCCACACCTCCAGGCCCGAGAACTGCTCAAGGACGTGCGTGATGTCGAAGGCGTCCTTCAGCGTGTCGGGGGCGAAGTGCTGGCTGAGCGCGTTGATGGGCAAGGCGAGCCCCAAGAAGTTCGCGACGGAAAGGGCCGCGGCAAACCCCATGGCCGGTAGTCCGGGCCAGGTGAGGCGGACGTAGGCCGCCGGCGCACGACCACTCCACCGCGTCACGGCCCAGGCCACTCCGAGGATGCAGAAGACTTCGTTGAACCACAAACCCACAGCGGGGCTGAGCCGCTCGATGATGGACCCACCCACCGTGGCGGCCAGGCACGCCGCGAGCGCGGTCCACGCAAGGCGTAAAGGTGGGAGTTGCGGACGCTGGTCGAAGTTCACGGACGGAAGCGGGCGAGGAACTTGCCACTGCTGGGGCCGCCGTGAAAGCCTCTTGGGGAAACCTTCCTCTGATGCGCCGTTCCTTCCACCTTCTCGCCGCGGTGGGCCTGTTGTTTGTGGCCTGCCACGGGCGTCCCTTCGTATCCTTCCCGCTGCCGGCGAGCTTTGCCGTGCAGAGACTCTCCGGGGAGCGCCTGAGTGGCGAGCAGATGCGGGGGTCCGCTTGGGTGGTGAACTTCTGGTTGCCCACTTGACGGGCCTGCGCTCGGGAGTTGCCCGAGCTCGAGAAGGTGGCGGCGGAAATGGCTGGCACCCCGGTCCATTTTCTCGCCGTCTCGCTAGACGCTGACTCCCGTCGGGTTCGGGTGGCGATGGAGACACTCAAGCTCTCGCTCCCGCTGGCCACGCCGGAAGCCGAGTTACTCGCGCCGCTGGGTCTGGAAAGCGTCCCGGCCACCATCTTCGTCGACGCTTCTGGCCAGGTGGTGGGGCGGTTGGGAATCAGCTCAAGGGCAGAGCTCAAGGCTCAAGCAGAGCGGCTCCTCAATCCGGTGGCCACTGTCTCGCGCGCGCCGGAGAAAACTCAGACCGCGACGACGAGGTAGCGCCGGAGTTCCTCGGCCACAGCGAGCCGAGTCGCGTCCGTGGCATAGGCAGGACCCATCGAGAAGCGCCGCTCAGTGCCGTGGAGAATTTTCCGCTCCATGAAATACGCTATGGCGTTCTCGATGTTGGTCCGGGAGAGCGACTCTCTGGCCTGGATGCGGCCGGCCATGTACTCCGCCTTCCCCACCTCGAGGGCGGCGCGGATGAATGACTTGCGGTCCATGGTACCCGCGACGGCCACGTCTTTCAGGGTCAGCGCGGCGAGCAGGTACGACTCGAGGAAGTCGCGCAACAGCGCTGCGTAGAAATCCATGGTCTCATGAGCATCGGGACCTGGCGCGATGCTCAACGTCTGCCCGGTCCGCACCAGCAGCCCTTCCTGAACCAACCGCTCGACGGTTTCGCTAAAAATGTCCTCGAAGGGCGCGCCCACGCGATAGAGGAATTCCACCTTGAAGAGGCGGGAGAGAAAGAGCGCTCGCGCCTCGACTGCCTGGACGGCGTCTGTAGCGGGCCCGGCGCCAACCGCGGTGGCGATGAGCGCCCGGGGCGCCACCAGGTTCATCAGGTTGTTCTTGTAGAAAACCAGCGCCATCCGCTGGTCCTCGTCCGCCTGATAGACCTGCTGGCCGCGCGCCTCGCTGATGTGGACGGCTCCCTCTCGCGCAAAGCCAGCGAGCGCATTCGCGATGGGCCCCGGCGTCGCGGGGTCGGAGGGAAAGCCCAGCAATGCCTTGGACAGGGGCACCTGCTCGCTCTCTGCCACGCGGCGTAGCACGTCGACGCGGGCCCCGAGTTCGGGGGCCGCGATGCCTCGGCCTCGAAAGGAGAGCAGGGCGGTGGCCACCAGCGCTTGCGGGGTCACCGTCGACACGCGGGCAATGTCGTACATGACGCGGTAAGCGAGGGCCCGCACCAGGGCCCGCTTCTGCTCCTCGTTCATCGAGGCCGGGTCCTCGAGTCCGCGGCTGCGCATCAACTCGCGCAGTCGCACCGCCGGGGCAAAGGTGACGTGGATGCGCCCATAGCGTCGAGCCAGCACCCGGGGCGCGGAGAGGAGCGCCTTGAAATCCTCGGGCTTCTTCTCTGCCCCAAGCATTTCCCGCGAGTAGCTCTTGGACTCCACCACGTTCTCGTAGTCCATCGACACCGGAATGAAGGCCAGGTCATCACGGGCTCCGTCGAGAATCGCCTCGACCTCCCAGGTCAACAGCCCAAGCTTGGGCGGCAAGAGCTTGCCGGTGCGGGAGCGGCCGCCTTCGAGGAAAAATTCCTGGTGAACGCCGTCGCGCACCAGCTTGCGGACGTAGGCCTTGAAGGTTGCGGTGTAGACCTTGTCTCCACCAAACGTGCGGCGGAGGAAGAAGGCGCCGCAGCGGCGAAGGAACGGGCCAAGCGGAAAGAAGGAGAGGTTGGAGCCGGCGGCGACCAGCGGGGCTTGGTAGCCGCGGTGCCACAGCGCCCAGGAGAGCACCAGGTAGTCGATGTGACTCTTGTGCGATGGGCAGAGGACGATGGGCGCGCCCTGGGAGCCCCGCATCGCCCGTTCCAGGCCTGCCTCGTCCACGTCGATTCCGTCGTACATGAAGCGGAAGACGAGACTCATCAACGGGTTGGCCACCGCCAGCACCGTGGGATGCAGTCGTGCCGCGATGGCGTTGAGGTCGCGGCGGGCCTCGCGCAGCACCGACTCGGCGCGCCGGCCGGACGTCTCGGCGATGACTTGCAGGCTTCGGCGCAGGGCGCGGTCGCGCAGCGTCTCGTCGATGACGCGCTCGGGTGGCTTGAAGGGTGGCCCGAAGACGGTCCGAGTCTCCCGCGCCAGGTGCACGTGCAGCGTGCTTCTGACTTTCCGCGCCAGGACGGCGTCTGGCGCCTCGGGCGACCCCTTCACCAGCTCCGTGAGGTCGATCGGCTCACCCACCCGGAACTGGGCACGCTTGTAGTTGCGGAAGAAGGCGAGCACCGAATGCAGGAAGCCAGGTGCCTCCGGGCTTCCGAAGACGTAGTCCGCCCAGGCGGGCTTCACCCTGACGTTCCACTTCTCCCAGACGAAGAGCTCTGGGACGAGAAACACCGGGTGCCCGCTCTTCCGAGCCATCGCCACCAGTGCCGGGAACGGGTCGTCGCGGCCGGGCCGGCCCAGGGCCCGCCCCAGCGCCGTCGACTGCAGAAACACCAGTCCCGCGCCGTTTTTTCTCTGCGCGTATGCGAAGCGCACGGCGCACGTGCCGCTCTGCGCCGCCCGGCGGAAGGGGCGGACCAGCCAGCGCCGCAAATTGACCACCGCCCGGAGCGACGGCAGGCCGCGGACGGTGAGGGCCCAGGCCAGGTAGAGAAAATTCACCCAAGAACTGGTGCGTTGTACGTGCACGACGAAGCCGCGCTCCGAGCACGCTCGAAGCTCGGCCTCCGCCTCGGGCGAAAAGCGAACGTGGGTGAAGTAGCGGCGGGCCAACCATCGGCCAATGGGGCCGAAGTCCCGGCGGAGTGCTTGGTCGACCGTCGCGTCGCTGGGAGCCAGAGCCGTCTCCATAGGGACGCTGCTCCTGCCGTCTTACACGTTCTTGGTGGCTGCTTCGAATGCCATCCTGCCTCGGAGAGCCGCTCGGCGGTGTCTCAATCGAGCTGGACGCGTTTTGCGGCCGCCTCCACCTCGGCGACGTCGAGCACGATGCGTCGAATGCCCTGACCGGGGAAGAACTCCACGACGTGGTTTGGCGCCACGGGCCGCGTCAGCGCCGACCGCAAGTCCGCGAGATTCCGCAAGCGCACGCCGTTGACGCTTTCGACGATGAGGTCGTGCAGGTCCTGGTACCCCAGGTTGGCCGGGTCGGGCAGCACCACCGTCAAGACGACAGTCCTTGGATGTTCGGGAGACGGCCATTCGCCATCCAGGTCGTTGGCGATGACGAGCCTGGCCGGTCCAGCGAGCCGCCAGTTGGGAAAACTGGCGAGATAGGCACCGGTGAGCTCCTGGAATACCAAGCCTCCGACGACGACGAAATCGGGCTTCTGCCCCGCCATATTCGGCGGGATTCGATCCTCCTGGGCGCTCCATCTCTTCAGCGGTACCGAGACGTGCTGTCGCTTCCCCTCGCGAAGGACAAGCATATCCAAGGCATCGCCAGCACGTTTCCCCTCGGTCACGAGCAGTGACCAGCGGATGGGGCCGTATTTCGGATGCTCGAACCGGCCGGAGGCGTCGATTCGGTGTCCTGCCACCTCGAGCAGGACGTCCCGCGGCTGCAGCGCCTGCGCTGCACCTCCCTGAGGCACCAGCCGGTTCATGAGGACTCCTCCGTCCTCGGGATGCAGGCCCAGAGAGTTGCGCAGCGCCGGGTTGGTGAGACTTTGCCAGTAGGTGCCGAGCCGCGCGAAACCGCGATAAGGCGAGTGGGCGGCTTCGCGTAAAAACTCTCCCAGGAAAGAGGAGGCGATGGCCACCAGGTCGTCCTTCCCGCTGCTGGAGACCATGCCCACGAGCTGCCCTCCGGCGACGACTGCCTCGCCTTGGACGGCGGAAGTTGCGGTGGTGGCCAGGTGCAGCGCCAGGGCCCGGACACGGCCAAAGCCGAAGGAGTCGACTTCCAGCCTGGCCACGGTGGCATTCGCCAGCTCGAACTTTCCGGCCTGCCACATTGCGAGCTGGACGTCGCCGGCGGTGGGCACGATCGGAGCGAGGGGCAGCGGCTCGAGACCGTTCCAGAATCCAGCCTCCTCCACCTCCAGCAGGGCGAGTGGCAAGTCGTAGTCGATGAGCTTGACCTTGGCCGGCACCCAGCTCTGTTCGCCGAGGCGCTGGACCTCGATCAGCGTGTACCCGACGAGCTCCATGGCCGGCACCAGGATGGTGTGCCCCTCGGCAACGATGCCGTTGAACTCGGCCGTTTCCGGGCTGAGCTTCTTCCAGGGATTCCGCCAGTTGGGGTTTTGCACGGTTGCTCGCACGGCGACCACGGCCTTGCGAAGTCTCTCCGCGGGAAGAGCTGCCGCCGCAGGCGGTGACCCATCGGCGAATGCGACCGCAGACGCCAGCAGGGACGCGAGCAGGAGTTGCTTCGACTTAGAGGTTCCGGTCCGAGGTAATTCCATATTGCTCGAGGATCTCCTTCTGGGCGGCGTCCGCCTTCGCCCGGTCGAGCGTCTCGAGTCCGCTGAAGGGCTCGAACTCGAAGGTCTGGAACGGGCCCTGATTCGCCGATAGCGACTCCGCAAGGTCCTTCAGGCTTTGGATGTCACGGCCATTGACCCGACTCACCGCGACCGGTCCAGTCCAGAACATCTGCGAGTTCACCTGGTGGCGGAAGATGCGAACCATCACCACCACCTCTCGCGATGACGTCGCCGGCTGCTCCTTCGCTCGAAAGACGAGATTCCACAGGAGGTTCGATCTGACCTGTGGATTCTGCAGATGGCGGCTTCCCTCGAGCACGGAGAACAAGGTCAGGTCCAGCGGCATGAAGAGCATGCCGCCATAGACCAGGTAGTGGGGCCGGGTGTCGTAGGACAGGCGGAGGTGGTCGTTGTCCGGAATGCGCCGAGCCTTTCCAGAGAGCTCCATTTCCTTGCCCGCGCGCCAGATTTTGACGGTGAGCGAATCCCCCAGCTGTTTCTGATCGAAGAGGTACACGAAGGCCACGTGGTGGGGGCCGAGGGCGATGCGTCCGTCGTCCGCGACAGAAACACCGTCGACGGACATGAGCACGTCGCCCACCTGGAGCAGGCCGTCCCCGGTTCCTCGTGGCGCGACCTCCTGGACCACCACCCCGCTCTTGTCTGCTGGGACTCCCCGCTCGCGACGCAGGGCGCGCGAGACCATCTTCAGCGTCGCGACCCCCAGGTCAGGAAACCCGTCGTAGTGGCCATCCTTCAGGTCGGTAAGGAAGTGCCGGATGACCGGAATCGGAATGAAATACCCGATGCTCTGCTTGGTGGAGAGGCTTTGAAAGGCGACTCCGACCACCTTTCCGCCCTGCATCACCGGTCCACCGCTGTTGCCGGGGTTGATGGCGGCGTCGGTCTGGACAGCCAGATGCCAGTCCGTGCCGGAGTGGACGTAGGGTTGAAACTCCACCCGGGAGACGATCCCGGCGGTGTTGGAGACCTCGGTCCCGCCCTCGGGGTAGCCGTAGGTGACGACCTGGGAGCGCAGCTGAGGGACCTCGTCACCCAGCTTCAGCGCTCGTACGCCCTTCAGGAAATTCTTGTCCGCGACCCGGAGGATGGCCAAATCGCAGTCGTGGGCGATGGCTTCCACGGTCGCCACCGCGGGTTCGGCAACGTCCGGGCGCTTGACGGTAATCTGGTGCGCGTCACTGACGACGTGAGCGTTGGTCAGGATGCGCCCCTCGGAGATGACGAAAGCAGTACCGGACACGGTTTGCCCGGGGACCGAACGCCAGGGATTGGTCCAGTCGTACCGGGAGTGGAAGACCTCGACGCGTAACACCGAGTCGCCCACCTCGGCCGGGGGCGCCTGGGGTGGGACCGAGAGGAGCAGGGCCAGCAAGGGCGCGAGCATGGTGTGTGGCGGTCCTAACACAGCCCCTCGCAGCGGCGAGCGGCTTCGGGCGCACCCCGGGGCGGGGCTACATGTTCTCGGGCGTCGGGATGCCGAGGAGGGACAGGCCGACGCGCAGCGTGATTCGCACCGCGTCCGTCAGGGCCAGTCTCGCCGCGCGAGCGCGTGGGTCGTCCTCGGTGAGCACGCGCTTCGTGCGGTCCTGGTTCCCCAGCGTGTACCAGCGACTGAAGGCGGCGGCGACCTCGAGCAGGTGGCTGGCGACGAAGGAGGGCTCGTAGGCTTCGAGTGCCCCGCGGACGGCACGCGGAAGAAGCGCCACCGCGCGCACCACTGCGTCCTCCTCGGGAAGGGCGAGCGCGGAGGGGTCGAAACTCTCGGGCACACCTCCGCCTCGGCTGAGCACGCTGCAGGCCCGGGCGTGGGCGTATTGAAGGTAGGGCCCGGTATGGCCTTCGAAGCTGAGCACCTCGTCCCAGTCGAAGGTGTAGTCCGAGTTCCGGCGATTCTTCAGGTCCCCAAAGAGAACCGCGCCGAGCCCCACCTGTTCGGCCAGTGTCTCGACGTCATCACTGTGAATGCGGCCGGCGGCCTGGTTCTCACGCACCTTCTCCAGCGCTCGGTCGCGCGCCTCATCCAGGACGTCGGTGAGGAGCACCACCTCCCCCTTGCGGGTGCTCATTCCCGCGATGCGGCCGAAGGCGACGTGGACGCAGCGGTCGGCCCAGGGTTTGGCCATGGCCTTCAGGACGCGGAACACCTGTGCGAAGTGCAGCGCCTGGTCCCGGGCGACGACGTAGAGCGACTTCTCGAAGTGGAAGCGCTCCCACCGGTCCTCGGCGGCGGCCAGGTCGCGGGTGGCATAGAGCGTGCTCCCGTCCGTCTTCTTCAAGAGAATCGGCGGCTCGTTTTCCGCGTAGGGGAGGTCGACCACCAGGGCCCCGTCGCTCTCGCGGACGCCCACGGTGCGGGCGATTTCGTCGATGACCCGGTCCATCCGGCCCTCGTAGCGGCTCTCGCCCTCGATGTGCTCGAAGTGGATTCCTAAGCGCGCGTAGAGCGGCCGGAAGCCCACGAGCGAGGCCTCGCGGAATTCGTTCCAGAGCTGAAGCGCCTCCTTGTCGCCTTGCTCCATGCGCCGGAAAAAGCCGCGGGCCCTCTCGTCAAAGACGGGGTCCGCCTCGGCGCGGGCATTGGCCTTGACGTAGACGTCCACGAGATGGGCCATGTCCTGGCGTCGAGCTGGGTCTCCAAACACCTCGAATCCCACCGCCACCAGGCCAAACTGCTTGCCCCAGTCACCCAGGTAGTTGATGCCCTCCACGCGCCAGCCGAGGTGACGGTGCAGGTTGGCCAGCGCGTGGCCGAGGACCGTGGTGCGGATGTGGTGAAACCCGATGGGCTTGGCGATGTTGGGCGAGCTGTAGTCGATGACTGCTGTCTTGCCGAGGCCCTCCTCACTACTCGCGTAGTGCTCTTTCGAGCTGCGGACCTCCTCGAGCACCTCGGCCGCGAAGGGAATGCTCTGGAAGCGGGCGTTGACGTAAGGGCCGGCCGCAGCCACCTCCATCCCGGCGACTTGAAGCTTCGAAGCGAGCTCGGCGGCGATGGCCGGGGGCGCCTTGCGCAGCGTCTTGGCCAACCCGAAGGTGGGAAAGCTGAGGTCCCCGTGCGTCGCCTCGGCCGGCTTCACCAGTGACAGCACCTGCTCCAGCGGCAGGGCGAGGGCGCCGGCAATGCCGCTGGCGAACGCATGGGTGAGCTTGTCGTGGACGGACAAAGGGAGTTCGTTCCTGGGCGGGGAAGAGGCGTCAGCCGGCGTCCGGTGCGCCCCGCCGCTTGAGCACGCCTGACTTGTCCACGAAGAAGGGCTCGGCGGCCAGCGCCTCCACCTTCTCGCGGAAGCCTTGCACGCCGAAGCCGCTCTCCGCCAAGGCCTCGATGGCGGCCACCTGGACGCGCCGGCCGGTCTCCGGGGCGGTCAAGAGCTGCAGCATCGGTTCGCGTGCCGGCGGGTGCTTGAGCGGCCCGAGCGTTCTCAGTGCGGCAATCCGCACATCGTCGGCCATGTCCTCGAGGAAGGGGAGCACCGTCGGGGCGATGCGAGGGTCATCCTTGCCGAAGAGCCAGTTCAGGAGCACCAGCCGCTTCTCCGGGTTGCGGGTGTACCCCTGGGCCAGCGTGTGCAGCTGCGCGACCAGGACGGCCACCACCTCTGGCTCGGGCAACAACTCCGTCAAGAGGCGCACCGCCCAGCTGCTGGCCAGGTCCGTGCGCGCCAGGAAATCCGTGACGCTGGGGACAGCGGCGGCGCCGCGCGAGCGCACCAGCTCGAAGGCCTGCTCCTTCTCGTCGGCGTCGGTGGTCTGCGGCTCGACGGTGATGGTGAAGCGCGACAGCAGCACCGTCACGGCTTCGGGAAACTGCAATTCCCCAAGCTGCTGGATGGCCTTCTGCCGGGACACCGGGTCGCCGTACTTCTGCATGACCTTCGCCTTGAGCTTGAGAGCCTTGGCGGGGCCGCTGCCCCCGAGAAAATCCAGGATGCCCATGGTGCCTTTCGTCAAGAACCCAGGTACTGCAGCACCACTTCCCGGCGGTGAGCCCGCTGGCGGTGCTCGAAGAGGTAGATGCCTTGCCAGGTGCCGAGCGTGAGCTGCCCCTGCACCACCGGAATCGAGAGGTGGACCTGGGTCAGTGCTGCGCGGACGTGCGCCGGCATGTCGTCCGGGCCCTCGGCCGTGTGTCGAAAGAGAGAGTCCCCGTCCGGAACCAGTCGGGCGAAGAAGCGGTCGAGGTCGGCCAGCACCTCCGGGTCTGCGTTCTCCTGGACCAGGAGGCTGGCCGACGTGTGGCGACAGAAGAGGGTGAGCAGCCCGGTGCCAGCGCCGCCCGCGGCGACGGTGGCCATCCAGTCCTTCACCGCGTCGGTACAAGGAAACAGCCCGCGGCCGGGGGTCTGGAGGACGAGGGTGTGGGTCAAGGAGCGCATCGAAGCTAGAACCGGCGGCCTTCTACCGCGGGCAAGCAGGGGGATGCCAACGGCGGCTGCCCGTGTCAGAGGCGAAGGCCGGAACGGACGTCGCCGCGGTAGGCGGCTCGCAGCGCCTCGGCTTGCGCCTTCGCCTCGGCCGTGGGGCGTTCGGGAACGAGAACCTTGAGCTCGAGATAAAGGTCGCCCCGGCCGCTGCCCTTGAGCGCTGGGACGCCTTGGCCCTTGAGACGTAGCTTCCGTCCGGCCTGGCTTCCTGCCGGGACACTGACGGTGACGTTTCCGCCGAAGGTGGGCACGGCCACCTCCGCCCCGGACATGGCCTCGGGAACGGTGACCGGCAACTCCATCGTCAAGTCATCACCGTCGCGGCGAACCAGGGGATGGGGCTCGACCTCGGTCTCCAGGTAGAGGTCCCCGGGTGGCCCGCCATGGGCCCCGGCCGCGCCCTGGCCGGGCAGCCGAACCTGTGAGCCATTCTGGACGCCGGGAGGAATCTTCACCGTCACCCGGGCGATGTGCTCCACCGTGCCGCTGCCGCCACAGTCGTCACAGACGGGCGCCACCTTCCCGCTCCCCCCGCACTCAGGGCACGGTGTCGAGAGGGAAAGCGGCCCCCGCCCCTGCTTCGTCCGTCCGGAGCCGCCGCAGGTGGGACAGGTCTTCGGTTTTCCGATGTGGCCCGTTCCATGGCACTTCTTGCATTCCACGGGTCGCTCGATGGCGAGCGAGCGCTCGGCTCCCGTCACTGCTTCCCGCAGGCTGACGCGCACCCGAGTGTGGAGGTCCTCCCCACGCGCCGGTCCTTCGGCGCGCGCCCGGAAAGGCCCACCGTCATTGCTGCGGCCGAAGATGTCGCCAAAAATATCGCCGAGGTCGAAATTGCCTCCTGGACCGCCCGATGGCGCCGAGGCCTGTTCCCGGTAGGCGCGGTAGGCCTCGGCCTTCTTTGGGTCGAAGCCCATCTTGGCCGCGTCCTCGCCGAATTCATCGTACATCGCCCGCTTCTTCGGGTCCGAGAGGACCTCGAAGGCGCCCGACAGCTGCTTGAACTTCTCCTCGGCAGCCTTGTTGCCTTGGTTGACGTCCGGGTGGTGCTTACGGGCCAGCTTCCGGTAGGCCTTCTTGATGTCATCCTGGGTCGCGCTCCGCGCGACGCCCAGGACTCGGTAGTAGTCTTCTGCCATGGGCTCCCTGTTCGGGCAGCTTAACCCTGCGCAACGCCGGCGCCAGCGCCGACTGCTCGCTTCTCTTCGTCCGGGATGCCTCGCCATCTTGGTGGTGGCCTCGGCTTCCGCCGAAGCGGACCAGGTGCTCGACCGGGTGGTCGCCCAGGTGGACGGGCAAGTCATCACCCTCAGCGACCTACGCTTCGAGGCGCGGGTGGCAATGGTCGAACGGGGAGGGGGGGCCTTGGCCGACGCGCCGCTCGATGAAGCGACGTTGCGCAGCGCGCTCGAATTGGCCATCGCCCAGCGTGCCGCTGGCGCCGAAGCTGACCGGCTCGGAAGCTTCCCGCTGGAGACTCCGGACGTCGAGGCACGCCTTCAGCGCTTCGAAGCCCACTTTCCCGACAAGGCAGCAGTCGAGCTCTTCCTGCGCGCGGCGGGAGCGGACGAGAGCCAGCTGCGCGACGTCCTCGGTCGGGCCATGCGCGCCGAGCGTGCCCTGGATGCAAGGGTCCGGCTCCGCGCTCAAGTCAACGAAGGTGAGGTGCGGCGTGCCTGGGAAGTGGCCGGAAGGAAGGGTTCCTTCGAGGACTCGCGGACGGCGCTTCGAGAGCAGCTGGTGCGCGCCAGGTACGAGGCGGCTGCGCGGGAGGAGCTCACCAAGCTCCGGGCGGCGGCGCAGGTCCGCATCGTCGCCCAGCCCGGCGACCTGGTGGAGGCTCGGTGAGAAAGCTCCAGGAATCTGGCTCCTTCGACGTGCGGGCGATGACCGCGGCCGACCTGACGCGGGTCCTGGAAATCGAGCAAGTGGCGTTCCGGAACCCGTGGAGCGCGGACCTCCTTCGTCGCGAGCTGGGCCATGACTGGTCGACCATCCTGGTTGCAGAAGAGTCGGGTCCTCGTGGCCAGGTAAACCTCGTGGGCTTCGTCATTTTTTGGATTGTTCACGACGAGTTGCACGTGCTCAACGTCGCCACCGCGCCGGAACACCGGAACCGGGGAGTGGCACGCACGGTGCTCGAGGCGGCCCTGGACAGCGGGCGTAAGAAGCGCTGCACCCTCGCCACCCTCGAGGTGCGCCGAAGCAATGCCGCGGCGCTCGGGCTGTACCGGGACTTTGGCTTCCGCCCGGTGGGAATTCGCCCGAACTACTACGTGGATGAAGGCGAGGACGCCATCGTCATGGTGCTCGACCTTTAGAACGCAACGTCCCCGTCGGTCCCTGGCCGACTGTTCCCGGGGCCGCTGGGGGGGGCCGGCGCCGGTCCTTCGTCGCGAGGAGGGTTGCTCCGGGGGCCGTCTAGCGAAGGGACGCCATCGGTGCCGGCAGCGCGCCCATCTTTTCCAGCGGCGCTTGACTCCTGGACGGCCACCGCTATAACCAGCGCCCTTTTTCCGGGGGGTCCGGGGTCAGGAGTTGCCTGCCCAGCGGACGCCAGGAAAGCCTGAGGGAACTCCATAGGATGCCGACGATTAGCCAGCTCGTCCGAAAAGGACGCGAGAAGCTGAAGGTGAAGGGCAAGAGCCCGGCGCTGAAGGAGTCGCCGCAGAAGCGTGGGGTGTGTACGCGCGTCTACACCACCACTCCCAAGAAGCCGAACTCGGCGCTGCGCAAAGTGGCGCGCGTCCGACTCACCAATGGCATCGAGGTCACCTCGTATATTCCGGGCGTGGGTCACAACCTCCAGGAGCACTCGGTGGTGATGATTCGGGGCGGCCGGGTCAAGGACCTTCCGGGCGTTCGCTATCACATCATCCGCGGCACGCTCGATTCGGTGGGCGTGCAGGGCCGCAAGCAGAGCCGGAGCAAGTACGGCGCCAAGCGCCCGAGCTGACCCACCTTCATCCGCCTACCGTTTCCTCAATAGAGAAAGTCAGAGCAACAGATGCCCCGTCGCCGCGTCGTCGCCAAGCGAAAGATTCTCGCCGATCCGAAATACCAGGACCGGCTTGTCACGAAGTTCGTCAACGACTTGATGCGCAAGGGCAAGAAGTCCATCGCTGAGCGCGTTTGCTATGGCGCTTTTGCCCTCATCGAGGAGCGCGCGAAGGAAGAGCCGCTGCGCACCTTCAAGAAGGCCTTGGACAACGTCAAGCCGGTGCTCGAGGTGAAGAGTCGCCGCGTCGGCGGTGCGACCTACCAGGTGCCGGTCGAGGTGCGTCAAGACCGGCGTGTGGCGCTCGGGATGCGCTGGTTGATTCAGTACGCCAAGGCGCGCGGCGAAAAGACGATGGAAGAGAAGCTCGCCGGCGAGATTATGGACGCCGCCAACAACCGCGGGAACGCGGTGAAGAAGCGCGAGGACACGCACAAGATGGCCGAGGCGAACAAGGCCTTCGCCCACTACCGCTGGTGACCGGCGGTCGACTCCCCGAAGGGGGGTCGGCAACCGGCGTGAAGAGAGTTCTCCCTGACCGGGTGCGTGGTTCGCCTCCGGTCGCCCCCCCGAGGCCGATGGGAAGGGCCGCGGAGGCTGCCGGTGGCCCTTTCCGAGAGTCCTTTTCGATGCCCCGCGAGTACCCGCTCGAGCGTTACCGGAACATCGGCATCATGGCGCACATTGATGCCGGCAAGACCACCACCACCGAGCGCATCCTTTATTACACCGGTGCCATCCACAAGATGGGTGACGTCGACGACGGGAACACCACCACCGACTGGATGGTGCAGGAGCGTGAGCGGGGCATCACCATCACCTCCGCCGCCATCACTGCCTTCTGGACGCGCTCCGGACAGAAGTACCGAGTCAACATCATCGACACGCCGGGCCACGTCGACTTCACCATCGAGGTCGAACGCTCGCTGCGAGTGCTCGACGGAGCCATTGCCGTCTTCGACGGAGTGAACGGCGTCGAGCCCCAGAGCGAGACGGTGTGGCGGCAAGCGGACCGCTATGGCGTGCCGCGAATCTGTTTCGTCAACAAGATGGACCGTACCGGCGCAGATTTCGAAATGTCGGTCCGGTCGATTCACGACAAGCTGGGGGCCAATGCGGTGCCGCTGCAGCTGCCGCTCGGCAGCGAGGAGCACCACCGCGGCGTGGTGGACCTCGTGGCGATGAAGGCCCTGGTCTTCCCCGAGGGGGAACTGGGAGCCCGCTACGACGTGGTGGAAGTCCCCGAAGAGCTCCAGGCGCGGGCGGTGGAAGCGAGGGCTCATTTGGTGGAGGCCGCCGCCGACTACGACGACACGGTGATGCATGCCTACCTCGAAGGCAGGGAGCCGTCCGAGGACGACTTGCGGCGGGCAATCCGCAAGGGCTGCATTGCCAGGAAGCTGTTCCCGGTGCTGTGCGGGTCTGCGTTCAAGCACAAGGGGGTGCAGCCCTTGCTCGACGCCGTGGTGGACTATCTGCCCTCTCCCCTGGACATTCCCCCGGTGCACGGCAAGGACAGCAAGGGCAACGACGTGGTTCGAGAAACAAACGACGAAGCGCCCTTCAGCGCACTGGCCTTCAAAATCATGACCGACCCCTTCGTGGGGACGCTGACCTTCATCCGCGTCTACTCCGGACGGCTGGCTTCTGGTTCGGCGGTGTGGAATTCGGTGAAGCTGAAGCGCGAGCGAATCGGTCGGCTGGTGCAGATGCGAGCCGACAAGCGCGATGAGATAGACGAGGTCCTCGCCGGCGACATCGCGGCCGTAGTCGGGCTGAAGGGTGCCACCACCGGAGACACGCTGTGCGAGGAAGGTCGCCCGGTCATCCTGGAGCGGATGGAGTTTCCCGACCCAGTCATCGACATCGCCATCGAGCCGAAGACGGTCGCGGACCAGGACAAGCTCGGGGCGTCACTGGCAAAGCTGGCCATGGAAGACCCGTCATTTCGGGTCCGAGTGGACAGCGAAAGCGGGCAGACCATCATCGCGGGGATGGGGGAACTCCATCTGGAAATCATCGTCGACCGGCTTCTCCGGGAATTCAAAGTCGACGCCAACGTGGGCAAGCCTCAGGTGGCCTACCGGGAGACCATCACCCTCGAGGTGGAGTCCGAGGGGAAGTACATCCGTCAGTCCGGGGGGAAGGGGCAGTACGGGCACATCTGGCTGCGGCTTTCACCGAACGAGGCCGGCAAGGGACTGCAGTTCGAGAACGAGATTGTGGGCGGCAAGGTCCCACGGGAATTCGTGTCGGCCGCTGAGCGCGGGGTCGCCGAGTCGATGCAGTCCGGGGTGCTCGCCGGCTATCCGCTGGTGGACATCCGGGTAGCCGCCTTTGACGGGAGCTTCCACGACGTCGACTCGAGCGAGGTCGCCTTCAAGATTGCCGGTTCAATGGCTCTGCGGGACGGCGCGGCACGGGCCGGTCCGGCGCTGCTCGAACCGGTGATGGCCTGCGAGGTGGTGACGCCGGACGACTTCATGGGCGACGTCATCGGCGACCTCAACGCCCGGCGGGGAAAAATCCTCGGCATGGGGCCGCGCCCGGGCGGCGTCCAGGTCATCGACGCCCAGGTACCGCTGGCGACGATGTTTGGCTACTCCACCGACCTGCGCTCGCGCACCCAGGGGCGAGCCACCTACACCATGCAGTTCAGCCACTACGCTCAAGTGCCCAAGGCGATCGGCGACGACATCATCGCCAGGGTGCGCGGGCACTAGCGAGGGAGGGGAGACATGAGCAAGGAGAAGTTCGAGAGGACGAAGCCGCACGTGAACGTGGGGACCATTGGGCACGTGGACCACGGGAAGACGACGCTGACGGCAGCCATCACCAAGGTGCTGGCCAAGTCGGGCGGGGCGACGTTTTTGGCGTACGACCAGATTGACAAGGCGCCCGAAGAGCGAGAGCGCGGCATCACCATCGCCACAGCGCACGTGGAGTACGCGACCAAGAATCGCCACTACGCCCACGTCGACTGTCCGGGACACGCCGACTATGTGAAAAACATGATTACCGGCGCGGCCCAGATGGACGGCGCCATCCTGGTGGTGTCGGCCGCGGACGGGCCGATGCCCCAGACGCGCGAGCACATTCTCCTCGCCCGTCAGGTGGGCGTTCCCTACATTGTCGTCTACCTCAACAAGGTGGACATGCTGGACGATGCGGAGCTGCGCGAGCTGGTGGAGATGGAAGTCCGGGACTTGTTGAAGAAGTACGAGTTTCCCGGGGACAAGGTGCCCATCATCGCTGGCAGCGCGCTCAAGGCGCTGGAAGGCGACACCTCGGAGATTGGGGAAGGCTCCATCCTGAAGTTGATGGATGCGCTGGACAGCTACATCCCGACGCCGGAGCGAGCGCTGGACAAGCCCTTCCTGATGCCGGTGGAAGACGTCTTCAGCATCGCCGGGCGCGGGACGGTGGCCACGGGCCGGGTGGAGCGGGGCCGGGTGAAGGTGGGCGAGGAGATTGAGATTGTGGGGTTGCGGCCGACGACGAAGACGGTAGTGACCGGGGTGGAGATGTTCCGGAAGCTGCTGGACGAGGGAATGGCCGGAGACAACATTGGAGCGCTGTTGCGGGGGCTGAAGCGCGAGGACGTGGAGCGCGGGCAGGTGCTGGCCAAGCCGGGCAGCATCACCCCGCACACCAAGTTCAAGGCCCAAATCTACGTGCTCACCAAGGAAGAGGGGGGACGGCACACGCCCTTCTTCAAGGGGTACCGGCCGCAATTCTACTTCCGGACGACGGACGTGACGGGGACAGTGACGTTGCCGGAGAACGTGGAGATGGTGATGCCGGGGGACAACATCGCCATCGAGGTGGAGCTCATCACCCCCATCGCCATGGAGAAGGAGCTCCGCTTCGCGGTGCGTGAAGGCGGGCGCACGGTGGGCGCTGGCGTGGTGGCCGAAGTCATCGAATAGGGGCTGATGCGGGGCCTCCGGAGGCAGCCCGGAGGGAGGGGGGAAGGGGAGTTGCACCCCCTGGCGCAGGGTGGTAATAGCCGCCCCCCTTTCGTCGCAGTCGCAGTGGCAGCAGTTCTGTGACAACCAGGTGGTTCGAGGATGCACCTCCCCGTGTGGGGGAGGTGTCAGTCGAGGATGAACGAAGCATGGCGACTCAGAAAATCCGGATCCGGCTCAAGGCGTACGACTCGAAGCTCCTGGACCAGAGCGCGGGCGAGATTGTCGAGACCG
>Ga0302325_10002539_pt1 | contig 44203 bp, 41 predicted proteins | sample Palsa_T0_2_FD_201948 | JGI IMG/M metagenome (GOLD analysis project Ga0302325, IMG submission 201948) | Peat permafrost microbial communities from Stordalen Mire near Abisko, Sweden - Palsa_T0_2 | ecosystem: Environmental > Terrestrial > Soil > Palsa > Peat permafrost | place: Sweden: Abisko... | reverse complement strand
GCGCGGCATCCCGCTCTTTACGTTCATGAACAAGCTCGACCGGCCGAGCCGCGATCCGCTCGAGTTGCTCGACGAGCTGGAAAGCGTGCTCGGCATCGGTGCGTTTCCGATGAACTGGCCGCTGGGAAGCGGCGACGATTTCAGAGGCGTCTACGATCGTCAAACGCGCACGGTGCATTGCTTCGAACGCGCGGCGCACGGCGCGACGCGCGCTCCGGTCTCGGTCACCGATGTGTCGGATCCGCAGCTCGCCGCGCTCTCAAGCGAACCGGTCTACGAGCAGTTCCGCGAAGGCATCGAGCTGCTCGACGGCGCCGGCGAGCGTTTCGACCGCGCGGCGATGCTCGCCGGCAAAGCGACGCCCGTATTCTTCGGGAGCGCGGTGACGAACTTCGGCGTACAGCTCTTCTTAGATGCGTTCGTCGAGATGGCGCCGCCGCCGGTCTCGCGCGGCGGCATCGATCCGAACGACACGTCGTTCACCGGCTTCGTATTCAAAATTCAAGCCAACATGGATCCGCGCCACCGCGACCGCGTGGCGTTCGTGCGCGTCTGCTCGGGCGAGTTCTCGCGCGACATGACGGTGCGCAACGCGCGAACCGGCGCGCACATCAGGCTCTCGCGCGCGATGCGGCTCTTCGCCGACGATCGCGAATCGCTCGAAACGGCGTATGCCGGCGACGTTGTGGGATTGGCGAATCCCGGTGCCTTCGCGATCGGCGATACGCTTTACGAAGGGAGTGCGGTCGAGTTTCCGCCGATCCCCGCTTTCGCTCCGGAGCATTTCGCGTCGGTTCGGAGTATCGACGTTTCGGGTTATAAGTCGTTCGGCAAAGGGGTCGCGCAACTGCGCGAGGAGGGTGCCGTGCAAGTTTTCTATCCGTGGGGCACACCGCGCACCGAGCCGATTCTCGGTGCGGTCGGCGAACTGCAATTCGAGGTGGCGCGGTATCGCCTCGAATCGGAGTACAACGTCGAGACGCGGCTCGACGTGCTTTCGTATTCGCTGGCGCTACGCGTCGACGGCGATACCGGCGATCTAGGTCACGCGCACCTGCCGTCGAACGCTAAACTCGTCGAGGATTGGAACGGGCGCCCGGTGGTCCTCTTCGAGAGCGAGTGGAGCGTGCGCCTCGCCCGGGAGTGGAATCCGCAGCTGACGTTCCGGCCCTTCTCGGCCGACTTTGGAGAGGAGGCGGTAGCCTAATGCTCGCGCGACGATGGGCCCTCGTAGCCGCTGCGCTGGTGTTGGCCGGCTGCTCGTTCGAGAATCGCAACGAACGCGAGGCGGACCGGATGACGCGCGCGGTCATCGCCAACGACGTTAAGCCGGTCGAGAACGACATCGCGAAAGGCATCGCGATCACGCGGGTGCAGATCGCGCAGTGGTCCGACGAGCTCAACGCGCAGGGCAAGCTCGTCTCCGTGAAAGAGACGACCGAAGGCTGCGATCCGGGCTGGCACTGCTTCACCGTGAAGTTCCAGAAGCACGCGTATACCGAGAAGATGCGCTTCGACGAAAACGGTAAGGTAGTGAACTGGAACTTCCACATGGTGTCGCAATAGTCACGATCGCCGACGTCCGCGACGCCGCCGAGCGGCTCGCGGGGGTCGCGCACCGGACGCCGGTGGTTACGTCGCGTACGCTGGACGCGCGGGCCGGCGCAAAGATATTCCTCAAGTGTGAAAATCTTCAGCGGATGGGCACGTTTAAGTTCCGCGGCGCGTACAATTTTATCGCCTCGCTCTCACCGGAAGAACGCGCGCGCGGCGTCGTCGCATTTTCGAGCGGCAATCACGCGCAGGGCGTCGCGCTGGCAGCGCAACTCTTCGGCGTCGTCGCGACGATCGTGATGCCGACCGGCGCGCCCGACGTGAAGGTGGCCGCGACGCGTCAGTCCGGCGCCGAGATCGTTTTCTACGAGCGCGAGCGCGCGAATCGTGAAGAGGTCGCAAGCGAGCTCGCCGCCGAGAGCGGTGCGACGCTCGTGCCGCCCTTCGACGACGCGCGGATCGTCGCCGGTGCGGGAACCGCCGCGCTCGAGCTCCTCGAAGATGCCGGCACGCTCGATGCGATCGTCGCTCCGGTCGGCGGCGGAGGGCTTATCAGCGGCACGTCCATCGCCGCGCACGCACTCGACGCGTCAACGGCAATCTACGGCGTCGAGCCCGAGCGCGGCGACGATTTCGCCCGTTCGCTTCAGAGCGGACGGCGCGTGACCATCGGCGTGCCGGAGACCATTGCCGACGGCCTGCAGACGGTTTCGCCGGGCGAGCTGACATTCGCGATCGCGCGCCGCCACGTGCGCGAGATCGTCACGGTGAGCGACGACGAGCTCTGCGAGGCGATGCGTTTTGCGTTCGAGCGGATGAAGCTGGTGGTCGAGCCCAGCGGCGCCGCCGCACTTGCCGCGGTGCTCGCCGGAAAACTTCCGGAGCTTGCGGGCAAGCGCATCGGCGCCGTGATTAGCGGGGGAAACGTCGACGCCGCGCGCTACGCCGCGCTCATATCAGCCCGGCTTTAGGTTTTCGCGACGACGTTCCCGCAGGCGACGTACTTGCCTAAGTCCGCGGCGCTTGCATGGACGTTGATGGCGAAGGTCCCGCCGGTGAGCTTATCGATCGTCACGCCCTTGACCGTGGTCTGTGAGCTGCCGTCTACGACGTTGCTGAGCGGGTAGGCGACGCCTTTGAGATCGGCGCAGGTTCCGTCGTGAATGTGCGCCGGCTGCGGCGTGCCCGCGGGCGCGCCTTTAATCGCGATGACGACTTTCACGTCGCTGCCGTTCTGGGTGAGCGTTGCGGTGCCGGTTTCGCCGGAGCCGTTTTGGGCGCCGATCGCAACGGTGAGCGTCGTCGTCGTCGCCGCCGACGCGGCGACGAACGGCACGATTGCGGCGAGCGCAACGGCCGCGAGTATCAAGCGATAGTTCATGAACATCCTCCTGAATGTAAAAACGAGTGCGGACGCTACTCTTTCGTGGCCTCCAGCATTTGGACCGCTTCGGCGGCTTGCTGGGTTGGGGGCGCGTCGGCGCCGTCGACCGTATCGAGCAACAAGGCGGCCGTACCGTTGATCTCCTCGAACGCCTCGGCCGCTTTTTCGTTGCCCGAAGCCTTCGCCGCGGTTGCTTGCGAATAGCTGCGATCCATGAGCGCGGCGAGACGCTTTGCAAGCGCGTACTGTGCTTCGATATCGCGCGCGGAAGCGCGCACGCGCGGATCCATCACGACGGTGAGCGGTCGTTGGTAGCGTTGCCCGTCGACCTCGAGCCGCACGGTGTAGCGTTCGGGCAGCACGAGCACGCCCTCCGGCGCGCGCGGCGTATCGTGGGGGACGGCCGAAATCGGCAGATCCTGCTCGAACGACGGCGGCGCCGCCTCGTGGAGATCCCATAGGAAGCGATGCATTCCCGCACTCGTCCCCGGCGCAACGAAGGCGCGCTCCCAATACGCCGGCTTGTCGAGATTCGGAATCGGCGCGGGCTTCGCATCGTCACTCGAGTAGCGGCGTTCGAGGCGCCCGGCTTCGTCGTAGATCGCGATGGTGACGTGCTGTGCCGGTGCGGCCAGCGCGTAATCGATGATCGCGCCATCGGGCGGGTTCTCGCCCGCCGGCTCCTCGGGCGGGAGCGGCGTGTCGCTGTTCGTGCTGCGGCGCACGCGGTAGGCGCGCTCCGGCGCGAAGAGATGCGTTCCGCTCAAGCCGCCGCGCGCGAGCTCGCGTAGCGGCTCGACGTCGTCGAGAATCCAGAATCCGCGGCCGTGGGTCGCGACGACTGCATCGTTGGCATGAACGATGATATCGCGCACCGATGTGTGCGGCAGATCGAGTTGCAGCGACTGCCAGTGGCCGCCTTCGTCGAAGGAGACGTAGACGCCGTTCTCCGTTGCGGCGTAGAGCAGATTCGGTTCGACGGGATCTTGTCGCACCGCGTTCACCGGCTGGTTGGGCAAGCCGTCGACCGCGAGGCTCCACGTGGTGCCGCCGTCGCGCGTAACGTACACGTACGGGCGCAGATCGTCGAGCCGGAAGCGGTTGACGGCAACGAACGCGGTCTTGTCGTCGACGCGCGAGGCATCGATTTGTGAGACCTTGTTCCAGCGCCCCAGGTTCGGCGGCGTGATTTTTTTCCAATGCGAGCCGCCGTCGCGCGTGATCCAGACGAGCCCGTCGTCGGTGCCGGCCCAGATCGTGCCATCGTGCACGTAGGACGGCGCGAGCGCATAGACGACCCCGCGATGCGTGCCGTGGGCGGGATCGTCCGCCGAAAAGACTCCCAACGGACAGGCCGCGCACGCCACCGGCGCGGCCGGCCGCGTCAGATCGGGGCTGATTTGGCGCCAGCTTTGGCCGCCGTTTTCGGTCGCGAAGACGACGTTCGAGCCAAAGTAGAGCCGATGGCGATCGAAATGATCGAACGCGAGCGGTTCGGTGCGGACCGTGCGATACCGTTTGCTCGGCAGCACGATCGGCGAGACTTCCTGCGTCTGGCTCGTTCGGTCGTCAAACTTTTGAATCTTGCCGCCGAAGAAGATGCCGGCGTGCAACGGATCGGGTACGACGTAGCCGTACTCTTCGGCGCCGACGGTGCGCCAATCGCGCTCGGTCGTCATCCCCCAGTCGCCGCGGCTGCGCACGCAGGCCGATCCGCTCTCCTGTTGACCGCCGCAGACCCAATACGGGAAGCGGTCGTCGGCGTTGACGTGATACATCTGCGCCGTCGGCTGGTTGTACCACGAGCTCCAAGTGATGCCGCCGTCGACGGAGATGGTCGCGCCCTGATCGCTCGCGAGCGCGACGATCTTGGGATTGAGCGGATTGACCCAAACGGTGTGATAATCGTCGCCCCCAGGGGCGCCCTTGATCGCGATCATCGTCTTGCCGCCGTCGGTCGACCGGTAGGTTGTGGTGTTCGTGAGGTAGACGGTTTGCGGATCGCGCGGATCGACCGCAAGCGATACGAGGTCGTCGCCGCGCTCCGCGATTTCAGGCGCGTCGTTGACTTCCGTGAAATGCGCGCCGGCGTCGTTGCTGCGATAGAGGGCGCCGCCCTCGTCGGCGAGTCTCTTGACGTCGGCATAGGCGTACACAACGTTTGAGTTGCTCGGCGCGACGGCGACTTCGGCCCGGCCAATCCGCGACGGGAGTCCGGCGGTTAACTGCGTCCAGGTCGTTCCACCGTCGGTCGACTTAAAAATGCCGCTCCCGGGAATCTCGAACGACGCGCCGATTTCCCACGGAGCTTGTCGAGCCGCCCACATGGTCGCGTAGACCACATTAGGATCGTGCGGGTCGAGCGCTACGTCGAACGCGCCCACGTCGGAATTCTTGTAGAGCACGCGCGTGAAGGTCGCGCCGCCGTCGAGCGTGCGATAGACGCCGCGTTCGTCGTTGGGCGCGTACGGATGGCCGAGCACCGCCACGAAGAGGCGATTGGGGTTTGTCGGATCGAGCGCCATCGACGCGATCTGCCGGCCGTCGCGCAAACCTAAATGCGTCCACGTGGCGCCGCCGTCGGCAGATTTATAGATGCCGTCGCCGACGGCGAGATCGGGCCGCTGCAATCCTTCGCCGCTTCCGACATAGACGATCTGCGGATTGCTCGGCGAAACGGCGAGCGCGCCGATCGAACCGGTCGGCTGGCCGTCGAAGATCGGCGTCCACGTGCGCCCAGCATTGTCGCTCTTCCACACGCCGCCGTTGACGGCACCGATGTAGAAGAGGTTGGGCTCGCTCGGAACGCCGTCGAGCGCGACGGTACGTCCGCCGCGCATCGGGCCGATGAATCGCCAATGCATCGCTTGATAGAGCGACGGCGAAAGCGTTTGCGCATCGGCATACGCCGGCGTCGCCGCAAGCGCAAGCGAGATGCAGATAGCGGTCGGCATAATCGGACAGCGCATGGCCGGTTGCTTACGACGTGATGTTCAATCCTCCGCTTGAAGCGGCAGCGGCGCTCTGCTATACTGTTTATGGCTATAAAATATGACCATAAAGAAAAAGCCCGCCGTCCGCCAATCGTCGCGCCTTTCTTTCTTGATGCTTGAGCCTCGAGAAGTCGGCGCCGCCGAATTTAAAGCCCGTTGTCTTGAGCTGATGAGCGAAGTCGAGCGACTCGGAACTGAAATAGTCATCACCAGGCACCGCAAGCCGGTAGCGCGGCTCGTTCCGGCGCAATCGAAGGCCGCGCGTTTTTGCGGTTGCCTGAAAGGCATGATCGTCAGCGCCGGCGATGTCGTGAGCCCGATCGACGTCGAGTGGACGGCCGATGAATCCAATCTTGCTTGATACTCATGCCGCGCTGTGGGCGGCGGACGATAGGCTCAAGCCGGACGCGGCACGCGTCGTCGAAGCCGCCGCAGCGCGCGGCGAGCTGCTGCTTTCACCAATCAGCGCGTGGGAGATCGGCATGTTGACCCGGCGAGGAAGGCTGTCGCTTGCGTTGACGGTCGAAGAGTACGTTCGGGTTCTCTTTAGCCAACCCGGCGTCGTCGTTGCCGCGCTAACGCCATCGGTCGCACTGGCGGCCGCAACCCTTCCCGAAAAGCCAATCGCCGACCCAGCCGACCGCATTCTGATTGCGTCGGCAACGGCCTATGGTGCGCGGCTCGTTACCCACGATAAGAAGATTCGCGAGTACTCCAAGACGACCACGAACCTTCGCTGCATCGCCTGCTGAGCGCCCCTACATCCGCTTCCCGTTACGCGCGCGGCCGCGGCGCTTGGGCGCGAACGGCGGCCCGACTTTCCACGACGTCTTACGCGGCAGCGAATCGTCTACGTCGTCGCAGCCGATCGGCGTGAAATCGCGGCAATCGTGCGGGCGCGCGGGGTAGATGCCGCAGTAATAGCGTCCGCTCTTCGATCCCATCAAGAAGATACATTGGTCGGCCAGGTCGTCGCCGACTTTACGCAGCCAGCCGACGTGGTAGCCGTCGGCCGACGGGCGCTCGACCACGTATTGCCGAACCGCTTCCTCGTAGCTGATGCCGAAATGCTCGGCGATGCGCTTCACGTCGGCCTTGCTGACGAACGGCTCGTATCCGCTGCAGCATTCGGCGCAGCCCGGCGGGCAGGCGACGTTCTCGGGCAGCTCCTTGAGATGCGTGCGCGCGAGCTCGATCACGCGGCGGATCACTGCGACGAACGCGGGGTCGTCGTTGTACTTATACACCCACTCGCGTTTGGTAATCTCATTGGCGTTGTAATACCGCGTCGTCTTCTCGTCGAACTCGATCGTGATGTGCTCTTCGTCGATTTCGATTTTATTGACGTGCTCCAGCGGGCGCGCGTCGAGGAGCTCCGGATGCGTCGGTTGACCGGTCCGGCGGGAAAAGTTCCGTAAGTTGGTGAGGTCGATCGTTTCCATAGCGAAACTTCGATTCCGCGTCTTGCGGGTACGGCCTCCGCGCAGAGCAAAGAGAACGGCATGCGAACGGCCATCGGCGTCGATCTCGGCGGTTCTCACGTCACTGCCGCCGTCGTCACGGAAGACGGAAAAATCCGCTCTCAGCACGAGCAAGACCTCGCGGACTTGCGTTTTGAAGCCGTGATCGCCGCGCTCGACGCGACGATCGGCTTGGCGCTTAAAGATGCCGGCGACGTGGCCGGCATCGGCATCGGCTCGCCTGGTAACATCGATGCGGCGTCCGGCGCGGTGCTCTACAGCCCGAACTTCGGCTGGCAGGACGTTCCGCTCGGCGAGACGCTTCGCAAGAAGTTCGGCGTACCGGTCTACGTGGCCAACGACGCCCGCTGTGCGACGCTCGGCGAGCATACCTTCGGAGCCGGCAAGCAGACGAAAGACTTCGTGCTCCTGACGCTGGGAACGGGCATCGGCGGCGGCATCATCGCGCGGGGAGCGCTCCTGTTGGGCAATCGCTGGGGCGCCGGCGAGGTGGGGCACCATCAGATCCGCCCGAACGGCGGATTCTTCTGCAGTTGCGGAAAGATCGGTTGCTTCGAGGCGCAGGCGTCGGGGACGGGACTGATTCGGCACGCCTTTGCGGTGGCGCCGTCGTTTCCGCGCAGCGGCCTGCTCGACGTCGCGCGCGATAAGCTGAGCTCGAAGAAGATTCGCAGGGCGGCGCAAGCCGGCGACGGTCACGCACTCGCCGCGTGGAACAACTTCATCGGCGATCTCTCGATTGGGCTGGCCAACATCATCGCGTTCGTCAACCCTGCGATGATCGCGCTCGGCGGCGGGGTCTCGTCGGCGGGTGACTTTCTGCTCGATGCGGTGCGTCCGAAGGTCGATACGCTTACCACTATGGTGCCGAAGGGCACGACCGAGATCGTCGTCGCATCGCTGGGAAACGACGCCGGCCAGGTCGGCGCCGCGGCGGTCGCATTTCGCGGAGGGTTGGCTGCCGATGACGCCGTCGTTCTCTAGAGCGCTCGCCGTCGCGCTGCTCCTGGTGGTGGCGGCGCCGCCGGTGCGCTCGCAGAGCGGGGCGGACTCGATTCACAAGATCCGCCACATCGTCATCATCATGCAAGAGAATCGCTCGTTCGATTCCTATTTCGGCACGTTCCCGGGCGCGGACGGCATTCCGATGAACGGAGGCGTTCCCACCGTCTGCGTTCCCGATCCCGCCGCCGGGAACTGCGTGCGGCCCTTCCACGACGCCAACGATCGCAACGCCGGTGGACCGCACAATGCGAACTCGGCGCGTGCCGACATTGACGGCGGCTCGATGGACGGATTCGTCCGGACGGCGCAGCGCCGCGCCGGCCGCAAGTGTGCCGACCCCGACTCACCCAACTGCGGCGGCAATACCGACGTGATGGGCTACCACGACGGGCACGAGCTCTTCAACTACTGGAAGTACGCGCGCGATTACGTGCTCCAAGACCGGCTCTTCGAGCCGAACTCGTCGTGGAGCTTGCCGCAGCATCTCTTCATGGTCTCCGAGTGGTCGGCGTGGTGCAAGACGATCGGCGATCCGATGAGTTGCATCAACGAGCTCGAGTCGCCCGACTTTCCGCCCGACTTTCGCTCGCACAACCCAAAGTTTCATCCGCCCGCGCCGGGGCGCCCGGATTATGCGTGGACCGATCTCACGTATCTGCTGCATCAACATCACGTGAGTTGGGGCTACTACGTGATGGCCGGCGATCAGCCCGACTGCGCGAACAATCTCGACGATTGCGGCCCCGTCCAGCAGAAAGCGCATACGCCCGGCATTTGGAATCCGCTGCCGTACTTCGATACCGTCAAAGCAGACGGCGAGCTCGGCAACATTCGCGATTTGCGCCAGTTTTATGCCGCCGCGAAGGATGGAACGCTGCCGCAGGTGGTGTGGCTCGCGCCGGCCGGTCCGTATAGCGAGCACCCGCCGGGATTAGTGAGCCGCGGCCAAGCCTACGTCACCGGCGTGATCAACGCGATCATGCGCAGTCCGGATTGGAAGAGCACCGCGATCTTCTTGAGCTGGGACGATTGGGGCGGATTCTACGATCACGTCGTGCCGCCGCGCGTGGACCAGAACGGCTACGGTCTGCGCGTGCCGGGAATCGTCATCAGCCCGTACGCGCGGCGCGGCTACATCGATCACCAAACGCTCAGCCACGACGCGTACGTGAAGTTCATCGAAGACGACTTTCTTGGCGGCGAGCGCATCGATCCGCGCACCGACGGTCGGCCGGATCAGCGCCCGACCGTGCGCGAAACCGTCTCGATGCTCGGCGATCTACGCCGCGATTTCGATTTCACGCAAATGCCGCGACCACCCGAGATCCTTCCGGGAGGCATTGAATGGAACGGACAGCCCGCGTACTGAGCGTTTAAACCGCGGCGGCTTGCAGCGCGAAGCCGGCAGCGTCGTCCGATGCCGGGATCGTGCCGTGCTCGGTGATCGAACGAATCAGCGCGGCGATGCGCCGCGAACTGCTGCGCGGCGCGACGATCTCCTGATTGTGGCGGATCTCGGCGAGGCGTTCTGGCGCGGAAATGAGCGAGCGCACCGCCGACACGACCGACGAGGAGCCTTGCAATGCGATCAGGCCGAGCCCGTTGTGCCGCACGAAATCCACGTTGCCGCGTTCTTGGCCCGGCACGTAGTCGTAGACCACCACCGGAAGCTGCGCGGCGTTCGCCTCGGCGAGCGTTCCCGGCCCGGCTTTGGTGACGAGCACGTCGACGGCGCGAAAATACTCGGGGATCTTATCGGTGAAGCCCAGCACGTGCATCGGAGTCGGCATCGAGACCGAGATCTCGCTGAGTTTTTGCGCGAGCGGCTCGTTGCGGCCGCAAACGACGACGAGCTCGATCGGCAACCGGGCGCGCGCGAGTGCGAGCGACGTGGAGAGTAGCTTACCGCCGCCCTCGCCGCCGGCCATCAGCATCACCACCTGCAGGTCGGGCGAAAGGCCCAGCTGCTCGCGGAGATCGGCTTTGCTGCCCGTCACGTCGTCGAACTTCGGATGGATCGGATGGCCGAGCAGCCGCAGACGTGAGCGCGGAACGCCGCGCGCCAGCGCTCGCATGTAGACTTCGCGCGCCGGCACGACGACCGCATCGGCTTCGGGAACGAGCCACGACTCGTGCACCTTGCCGAGATCCGTGATGACGGTGACGACGGGCACGTGCTGCATCCGCGCGTCGTCGCGGGCGCGCAGGGCCGCGTGGTTGAGCAGCGGGTGGATCGAGACAATGACGTCCGGCCGATAACTGAGGAAGAGGTCGCGCAGGCGTTCGCGATAGAGCGGCTCACAGAAGCGCACGAGCGCGCGGTAGCGGCGGCGGCCGTTCGTAGCATGGTAGAGGGCGCCGTAAATGGGCGGGGCGTAGCGCAGCGCCATGCTGTAGCCCAGGCCGAGCTGGGTCAATGGGAAGGCGCAATGGGCCGCAACGTCTTCGATGCGGGGCTCATAATCGAACGGGGACTTCGTCTCGTCGAGCGCGGCGGCGATGGCGTTCGCAGCGCTGCGATGCCCGCCGCCGGTATCCGAGATCAACAGAAGCGCCCGTTTGGTCATTCGCTCTCCCGATTAGGCCCTGGCAGGCACCCTCCTCGTAGCGCGCCTGCCGGCGTTGCGCGCCCGACGGCTCGTATGAGCGAGCCTGACTATCAGTGCCCGAGCCGGCGCATCGTAGAAGCGGAAGATATCGCCAAACTCGATATCGGGGTTTCGGTGGTGGTCATCGTGGTCCTCGGGAAGGACGACGGCAAGCGGGCGCAGGGCCGCTTTAACCCGGGCCGGGGTCTTCCATCCAAGCTGGCTGGTGTGGCGCCACCAGACGTGCAGCTGTCCGACCACGAGGCCGGCGACCGCCCCCTGCCATGAGACGCGCGCCAGCAGCGCGGCCGCCGCCAGGTACGGAATCGCGCCGAGGAAGCCGTCGAGCAGAATGGCCGGGTTGGTCGAGATCACCGCGTGATCGACGTACGAGCGCCGTCGATCGTGGTGGGTTCGAAGGTGCAGCGTGAACCAGAGATGCTGCGGAATGTGATAGAAGAATGTCGAGCCGAAATCTCCCACGGCGAGCGTACCGATGAGAGCGATCACAAACGTCATGGCGGCGGCGATACTTTGCAGCTGCACGGCTCCTATATACCACGCCGGCACGCATTTGGGTTCACCGGTGCGCCTCATACGGGCTCGAAACTACGTGGTAAGCTGGCCCATGCCCGGCGGTGTCGACGCACTCAAGGGTGCGGTGCTGATTCGCGACGGTCCGCCCGTCGCGTCGGCCGAGTTGGCGATTGCCCGCGCGATTCTGCACACTAATCCACGCATCGTCGCGGCCGCCGCGCTGCTCCTTGCCGGTGCGACCGCGAACGCGGCGCGCGCGAACTCGCTTCCGCCGGAGTTTCTCGGCGCGACGTTGCTGCAGGAGTCGGCCTACGATCCGGACGCGCTCTCGGTTGCCGGCGCGATCGGCATCGCGCAGTTCATTCCCGAGACGGCCGCCGGCATCGGCATCAACCCATACGATCCGTACGACTCGATCGGTGGCGCTGGCGAGCTGCTCGGCAGTTACGTAGCCGCGTATCGCGGCAAGTACGACGATCCGTATGACATTGCGCTGGCCGCCTACAATGCGGGACCACTCGCCGTCGAGCGGTACGGCGGCGTTCCGCCGTACGCCGAAACCCGCGAATACGTCGCGCTGATTTTCGATCGCTGGGCCCGCATCGTTTCTTACGAGCGCTCAGGATGCCGCCCTCGGGGGGCGAAGAACGCGAGCGGATGCTGAAGCAACTCATCGCCCGTCAGCCGATCGGCTGGACCACCGGCGAGACGACGGGGCCGAAACTCCGCCGGGTGCTCGGATGGCCGGCCCTCACCGCGATTGGCCTGGGCACGATGCTGGGCGGCATCTTCCCGACGATCGGCGCCGGCGCCCATGCGGCCGGCCCGGGCGTCATCCTGGCCTACGTGCTCTCGGGACTCGTTAGCCTCTGCGTGGCGCTCTGTTACGCGGAGTTCGCCTCGATGGTCCCCGTTGCGGGCAGCGCCTACACGTATGCGTATGCGACGCTCGGCGAGCTGGTCGCCTGGGTGATCGGCTGGGATTTGATCTTGGAGTACGGACTCTCGCTCGCCCCCACGGCCTCGTCGCTTTCGGATTACTTCCAGCACATGCTCGCCAACGTCGGCATCGTCTTCCCGGCGTGGGCGCAAACCGCGAACGTGCACTCGGCGCATCCCCAAGTGGACGTCTTTGCCGCGATCGTGACGCTCGCGGTCACCGTTCTCGTGACCATCGGCATTCGCGAATCGGCGAACGTCAACGGCGCGCTGGTCGTGCTGCAGATCGTCTCGATGCTGATCTTCATCGCCGCGGTCGCGCACGCAATCCATCCGGCAAACCTGCAGCCGGTCGCGCCGTTCGGCTACCACGGCGTGCTCGCGAGCACCGCGCTCGTCTTCTTTGCCTACATCGGATTCGATACGGTCACGGTTGCCGCCGAAGAATCGAAGCGCCCCGAGCGCGACGTGCCGATCGGCATCATCCTCGCGCTGACCCTGGGCGGGATTCTCTACGTAGCGCTGACGCTCTGCACGGTCGGCGTGCTGCGTTACGATCGTCTCTCCGACGGCGCGGCGATGCTCGACGCGCTCGGCGCGGTCACCAAGAGTCACACGCTCTACTGGATCGTAGCAATTGGCGGCCTGGCCGGCAATGCGACCGTCATGCTGACGTCGCTGCTCGGACAAGTACGCATCTTCTACGTGATGGCGCGCGACCGAATGCTGCCGCCGGGCGTCGCACGCATCCATCACGTCTTCCGCACGCCGGCGCGCATGACGGCGGTCACCGGATGCATCGTCGCGATCTTCGCGGCGGTGCTTCCGCTCACGGACCTGCTCACGCTGGTGAACATAGGAACGCTCGCGGCCTTCGCGATCGTTTGCGCGGGCGTCCTCGTACTGCGCGTCGTCAACCCCAAAGCCGAGCGCCCGTTCCGCGCGCCCCTGCTGCCGCTGTTTTCCATCGCCGGTGCCGCAGCGTGCCTCTATCTGATCACCGGACTTCAAGTCGCGACGTGGATTCGGTATGGCGTGTGGTTCCTGGTCGGAATCTTCGTATACGCCCTGTACGGATTCCGGAACTCTCGCCTGCGAGTCAAGCTCATCGAGCCGTAAAAAGAGGGGTGGTCCTCCCCCCGACGGGAACAGGCCGTCGTTGGCCATCCGCACCGCGCTATCGGACCGCTTCGAACTCATTACCGTGCCGCGGATGCGCGGCGTTCCGTCGTTCGCCGAGGACGTAGAACGCGGGCTGCGATCGCAGCCCAAGCGCCTACCGTGCAAGTATTTTTACGACGAAGTCGGTTCGGCGCTCTTCGATGCGATCACGCATCTTCCCGAATACTATCTCACCAACGCCGAGGCCGAGATCCTCGCGAAGTGGGGCTGGCAAATCGTACGCTTGCTCGATGCACCGGTCGACTTTTTGGAGCTCGGCAGCGGAAGCGCCGCCAAGACGCGTTTGCTGATCGGCGAAGCGCTGCGCGTGCAAACGGCGCTGCGCTACAGCCCGATCGATATCTCCACCGAAGCGCTGCACGCCTCGTCGCTCGCGCTCGTCGAAACGTATCCGGCGCTGTGCGTGCGCGCCTACGCCGGCGATTACTTCGACGTGCTCGAATCGCGCGCGGTGCAACTCGACCGCAAGACGCTCGCGATGCTGATGGGTTCCAATATTGGGAACTACGAGCCCGCCGACGCCCGCGAGCTGCTGGGATTGCTCGGCGCGGCGTTGCGCCCCGGCGACGGTTTGCTCCTCGGGGCCGACCTCAAGAAAGATCGCGCGACGCTCGAGTTGGCTTACGACGATCCGGCCGGCGTGACCGCTGCGTTCGACCGCAACATTCTCGCGCGCATCAACCGCGAGCTCGATGCCGATTTCGAGCCGCGAAACTTCGCGCACGTCGCGCGGTACGACGAATCGCGCGCGTCGGTCGACTCGTTCCTGGAAGCGCGAGCGAGCGCCGAGATTTACGTCCGTTCGCTCGGTTTACGCGTCGGCATCGCCGAAGGAGAGCGCATCCACACCGAGTCTTCGTATAAATTCACCGATGCGGAGATCGTGGAGTTGGGGCGTACCGCCGGATTCCGCCCGGCCTCCGCCTGGCACGATCGCGCCGACCGGTTCGTCGTTCATCTCTTAGTTCGTGAGTGAGTATTAACGCTCGGCCAAACGCAGCAGCGCATCCGCTGCAATTGCCATCGCCGAGGCGGCGATCGCCCCTGCCGCGATCATCTGCGGCTGGTGCAGCGTGAGGCCGTTGAAGATCAGCACGCCCAAACCGACGCCGCCGACGTAGCCTCCGAGCGTCGCTATCGAAATCATCGCGATCGCGGCGACGCGCACGCCGCCGATCACCACCGGAAGCGCTTGTGGAAACTCGACGCGCGCGAGCACCTGCGCGGGCGACATGCCCAATCCTCGCGCGGCGTCCACCTGCGCGGGATCGACGCCGGCGATTCCCGCGGCGACGTTGCGCGCGAGCATGAACTGCGCGTAGACGACCAGCGCAACGAAGATCGGCGCGAAGCCGAGGCCAAAGGCCTCCACGAGCACCGCGAGCAGCGCCAAGCTCGGTATCGTGTAGATGGCGCCGAGTGCGCCCAGGAGCCACGGCGCGATGGTTGGCCGCCGGGCCGCGAGCACGCCGAGCGGCAGCGCAAACGCAAATGCGACCACGAGCGCGGCCGCGACGAGCTCGACGTGCGCGAGCGCGAGCTCCGCGACGCGCAGCGGATGTGCGGCGATATAGTTCACGACGAGCGCAGCAATTCGCGCCCACGCGCGAAGTAGCGGCGGTAGACGTCGTCGCCCGCATGCACGAGTTGGCGCACGTACGGCGTCGCTGGGTTGTCGAAGAGCTCGAAGGGCTCACCGCTTTGCTCGATGCGGCCGTCGCGCATCACCACGATGCGGTCGGCGAGCCGAAAGGCTTCCTCGACGTCGTGGGTCACGAAGAGCGTCGTCGTGTGCAGCTCGGAGACGATCCGGACCAGCTCGCGCTGCAGCGCCGTCCGCACGACGACGTCCACGGCGCCGAACGGTTCGTCCATGAGCAGCGCCCGCGGGCGCCCGGCGATCGCGCGCGCGACGCCGATGCGCTGCGCCTCGCCGCCCGAGAGCGCGCTTGGTTTGCGCGCGCGATAAGTCGCGGGATCGAGGCCCACGAGGTGCAGTAGCTCGTCGACGCGCGCCGCGATCTCGTCGCGCTTCCATCCCAGCAGCGACGGCACGACGCCGACGTTCTGAGCGACGGTCATGTTCGCGAAGAGACCGACGGCTTGAATCACGTAGCCGATCTCGCGCCGCAAGGCTACGGCGTCGAGGCCGTTCACGTCGGAGCCATCGATTTCGACGCGTCCACTCGCGAGCGGCACGAGCCGGTTGACCGTGCGCAGCAGCGTGGACTTTCCGCACCCCGACGGCCCGAGCAGCACCAGCAGCTCGCCGCCGCGTACGTCGTAGGAAACGTTCTCGACTGCGTTGCGGTTCGCTCCGCTGTAGCGCACGGTCGCACCGTCGAAGCGAATCGTTGCGGCGTTCACCGGCGCAGGAACTCTGCCGCGACGTCGGCCGGATCGGCTTGATCTTTTTCGACCGCCGCATTCATCGCGCGCGCGGCCGCATCGGTGATCTTCGGCGAAACGGCGTTGAGAACGCGAGCGACGTGCGGGCGCTTCGCAAGCGTCGCCGCGCGCACGATCGGCGCGACGTTATAGGCCGACCAAAAGTGCCGGTCGTCACGCAGCAGCACGAGGTCGTCCGTCGCGATCGCGCCGTCGGTGGAAAATGCGCTCGCGACGTCGGCTTTGCCTTCGAGGAGCGCGCGGTATTTCAACGCGATGTCGTACGTGCGGACCTCTTGGAAGTGGAACCCGCCGTAGAAGCGCTGCAGTCCCGGCAGGCCGTCGGGGCGCGCGAGAAACTCCTGGATCGTCGCGAGCCGGAGCTGCGGCGCGGCCCGCGCGCACTCCGAGATCGTCGCGATGCCGTAGCGCGCCGCGGCCGCGCGCGTCGTGGCCAGCGCCTGCGAATCGTTCATCGGCGACGGCGTGAGCCAAACGATGCGGTAGCGCTGCGCGAACTGCTTGGATACCACGTCGTAGGCTTCGCGCGAGTTGCCGATCGGCGGCAGATGGAGGACGTCGATCAGCGCGGTGCCGGTATATTCGGGGTATAGATCGACGTTGCCGCGCTCCATTGCGGCGATCGCGATCTGCGTCGAGCCGAGATTGAAGAGCCGCTGCACGTGCATGCCTGCGCCCTCGAGGGCCTGCGCGTAGATCTCCGCGATCACGAACGACTCGGTGAAGTTCTTTGAGCCGACCCGTATCGCGTTCGGATCGAAGGCGCACCCGGCCACGAGCGGTGCCGCGGCGAGAAGCGCGAGCGCGCCGCCGCGCGAGATCGCTCGTTCGCTCACGCGCGACCGCCGGCGTAGCGTCCCGCGAATCCCAGGATCGCGTCGGCGCCGAGCGCCAAAGCCGCAACGGCCGCCGCGCCGGCGAAGAGCAGCGAAGGATCGTCGGTCTGCAGGCCGCGCACGATCTCATCGCCGAGCCCCCCCGCGCCGATGAAGGTGGCCAGCGTGGCGCTCGCGATCGTCTCGGTCGTCGCGGTGCGCAACCCCGCGAACGATACCGGCAGCGCAAACGGCACCACGACGCGAGCGAAACGCTGGACGCGCGTCATTCCCATTCCGGCGGCCGCATCGAGTGCCGCTACGGGGACGCCGCGAATGCCGAGATCCACGCCGATCACGATAGGCGGGATCGCCAAGAGTGCGAGCGCGACGATTGCCGGCGTGACCCCGACGCCCAGGAACGGTAAGAGCAGCATCAGCACCGCCAAGCTCGGGAGGGTGCGCCCGACGCCCGCCGTCGCGAGGACCGCGCTGCGAAGTGCCGGCGACTCGGCGGCGAGCAGGCCCAGCGGAAGCCCGGCCGCGAGCGCGAGCGCGAGCGCGGCGAAGGCCAGCGCGAGGTGTTGGACGATATGCGCGGTGAAATCGGGCACCGCATAAGTTTTTAGCCGCTCGGCAGGCGAAACCCGGCACGTACCGCCAAGCAGAAAGATTCGATGATTACCCGCCCGCAGCCGAGGCAGGCAACGGTCACCCGTACCACGCTCGACGATCCGTCACTCTACATCAGCCGCGAGTTATCGTGGCTCGAGTTCAACGATCGCGTGCTCGAGGAGGGCCTCGACGATCGTAACGCGTTGATGGAGCGGCTCAAGTTCGTTGCGATTTACGGAACGAACCTCGACGAGTTCTTCATGATCCGCGTTGCCGCGATCAAGCAGCAGATCGAGGCGCAGGTGATGCGCCGGTCGGAAGACGGGCGGATGCCCACCGAGCATCTGGCCGCGATATCGCAACGACTGCGCGCCTCGCTCCCGCAGCAGATGCACCTTCTCAACGACGAACTGCTTCCCGCGCTCGAGCGCGAGGGGATTCGCCTGATGCGCGTCTCCGAGCTCGACGGCGAGCATCAGAACGCGCTGGAACGCACCTTCGACGAGACCGTCTTCCCGGTGCTTACGCCGCTCGCGGTGGATAGCGGTCACCCGTTTCCGTATATCTCGAATCTTTCGCTCTCGCTCGCGGTCGAGCTCGAAGAGACAACGCGCGAAGGCGTCGAGCTGCACTTTGCGCGCGTCAAGATTCCGCCGACGCTGCCGCGCTTCGTGCCGGTCGACGATGTGCCGGCCGGCGACCGGCGCTTCGTGCTGCTCGAAGATCTGATCGCGCACCACCTCGACGTACTCTTCCCCGGCATGCACGTGCGCGATTCGTATCTCTTCCGCGTGACGCGCGATGCCGATCTGGATCTGCAGGAAGACGAAGCCGATGATTTGCTGCGCGCGATCGAATCGGAGCTGCGGCGGCGGCGTTTCGGCGAGCCGGTGCGGCTCGAAATCGAGCGCGGCATGCCGGAGTACATGCGCGACTTCCTCTGCACCTCGCTCGAGCTCGATGCCGGAGTCGACTGCTACGAGACCGAGGGCATGATGGCGCTGAGCGACCTTTGGCAGGTCGTCAATCTGCCCGGATACGAGGCGCTGCGCGATAAGCCGTTCATGCCGGCAATACCCAAGCGTCTGATCGGCGTCACCGACATCTTCGCCCAGATTCGCGAAGGCGACACCTTATTGCACCATCCCTACGAGTCGTTCGACCCGGTCATCCAGTTCGTGAGCCAGGCGGCGGTCGATCCGAAGGTGCTGGCCATCAAGGCGACCCTGTATCGAACGTCGGGCAAGAACTCGCCGATCGTTCGCGCGCTGCTGACTGCGGCCGAGAACGAGAAGCAAGTCGCGGTGATCATCGAGCTCAAGGCGCGCTTCGACGAAGAGAACAACATCGAGTGGGCCAAGCGGCTGGAGCGTGCCGGCGCGCACGTGGTCTACGGCTTCGCCAATCAAAAGGTGCACGCCAAGACGCTGCTAGTGGTGCGCGACGACGAAGACGGGCTGCGCCGCTACATGCACTTCGGAACCGGCAACTATAACGAGAAGACGGCGCGTCTCTACACCGACTTAAGCCTCTTCACGTGCCGGCCGGAGCTGGGCACCGACGACGCCCAAGTCTTCAACGCGCTGACCGGATTTTCGAAGGTGAACGATTACGAGGAGCTCTGGGTCGCGCCGGTGACGCTCCATCGCGAGCTCATCGCGCGCATCGACCGCGAGACCGAGCATGCACGCGCCGGCCGTCCGTCGGGCATCCGCGCCAAAATCAACGCCCTCACCGAGACCGAGGTGGTTCGCGCGCTCTATCGCGCGTCGCAGGCCGGCGTGCCGATCGATCTGCTGGTGCGCGGAATGTGCGTACTGCGACCCGGCGTGCCCGGAATCAGCGAGAACATCCGCGTGCGCAGCATCGTCGGCCGCTTCCTCGAGCATTCGCGAGTCTACGTATTCGAGAATGGCAGCGAGCGCGAGACGTATATCGCGAGCGCCGATTGGATGGGCCGGAACCTCGATCGCCGCGTCGAGTTGGCCGTGCCGGTGCTCGACCCGGTGATCGCCGAGACGATTACATCGCACCTGTTGACCGTGCTGCTCGCCGACAACGTCAAGAGCCGCGAGCTGCAGGAGGACGGCAGCTATCGCCGCCTGTCACCGGGGTCGGGCGAGATGCCGATCGACGCGCAGCGCGTCTTCCTTACGCAGGCCCAGGGTCTTTAGCCAGCTCCAACACGATCTTCCACTCGTGCGGCATCACCGGCTGCACCGAGAGCCGTTGTCCGCGCCGCAAGAGCGGCATCCCGACGAGCCGCGGCTCGGCGCGCATCCGCGCGAGCGTCACCGGGTGCGCGAATGCCTCGACGAACGCGACGTCGACCATATACCAGATCGGCTTATCTGGCCTCGCGCGGCCGTCGAAGTACTCGCCGTTGCGATCGAACTGCGTGAAGTCGGGATACGCCGCTTTGACGACCTTGCAGATGCCGACGGCGGCCGGCTCCGCGATGCTCGAATGGTAGAACAGCCCGAGATCGCCGACCTTCATCTCCATCATGTTGTTGCGCGCCTGGAAGTTGCGCACGCCGGTCCACGGCGTGGTGCCGTCGGCGCGCAGCCGCTCGAAGGAGTACGCCGAAGGCTCGGTTTTGAGCAGCCAGTAGCGAGGCATGGCGGCGCTTTACGACCGCTGCGGCGCCTCTCCTGGCACCGTCGGACACGATATGCTATCGTGGTGCGGCATGCAGAAGCGCGTGACGCGTACGTCGAGCGACGGATGGGATGGGGTCGAGGCGGTGGGCTATACGCCCGATGCGCCGGGAACCGGCGTCGCGCGCCACACCATCGTCGGCAATCGAAAGAGCGACCCCGGCGAGCCCGGGCCGCGGATGGAACTGCGTTATTTTGAAGTGCAGCCCGGCGCCGCATCGCGCTTGGAGAAGCACGAGCACGAGCATTACGTCATCGTTCGCCGCGGACTCGGCTATGCGATCGTCGGCGACACCGCGACGGAAATCGCGAAGGACGACGTGATTTACGTCGGGCCGCTCGAGCTGCATCAGTTCGTCAATCGCGGCGACGAGCCGTTTGGATTTTATTGCTTCGTCGACACGTGCCGCGACTTTTCGCAAGCGCCGACGGCGGAAGAGCTCGCGCGGCTCGAGGCCTCACCCGCCGGCGCGGTCGCCAAACCGTTCGCGATTCCACCGCCCGTGAAGCGTTAAGGAGAGCGCTACGACCCCTTAGCGGTCGGGCGCGACGGGTCCGCAACCCACTCGCTCCACGAACCGTTATAAATGCGCGAGCCTTCGAGGCCCGCATGCTGCATCGCCAAGTGCGCGGCGGCTGCGGAGATGCCGGAGCCGCATTGATGCACGGTGCGCGTGGGGTCGAGGCCGGCGCGCTCGAACTCGTTACGCAGCTCTTCGCGCGATTTGAGCGTGCCGTCGTCGCGAAAGTTCTCTTTGAACCAACGGTTGCGTGCGCCGGGAATGTGTCCGGCGACGGGATCCATCGGTTCGGTCTCGCCGCGAAAACGCTCGCCCGCGCGCGCGTCGAGCAACTGCATCTCGGGCGACGTCAGATGCGCGTGCACGAAGGCCGCATCCACCACCATCTCCGGCCGCATGCGCGCGCGCAGCGTCCCCTCGCGCGCAGCGGGTTCGGGTCCGGAGCTCACCGGATAGCCGTGCGCCGTCCATGCGGCAAGTCCGCCGTCGAGCACGGCGACGGCATCGTGGCCGATCCAGCGCGTCAAGAACCAAAAGCGCGGCGCGAAGATATCGCCGCCGGTGTCGTACGCAACGATTTGCGAAACATCGTCAACGCCGTATGCGCGCAAGAAGCGTGCGAGGGCTTCGGGTTCGGGGAGCGGATGGCGTCCGTTCTTGCCGGTCTTCTCGCCGGCGAGATCGCGCTCGACGTCGGCGAAGTAGGCGCCGGGCACGTGCGATTCGTCATACAGCCGGCGTCCGAGCGCCTGATCGTCGAGCGCGTGGCGGCAGTCGAATACGATGAGATTCGGCGCGCCGAGTTGCTCGCGCAGTTCCTCGGGTGAGACGATCGTGGTGAAGGTCAATGCAGGTTGATGGTTTCCTTGCGTTCGGCGGGGCCGCCGAACGCTTCTTGGAGGACGGTTTGCAGTTCGCCGCTTTGAGCCATCGGGCCGAGAATGTCCGTATCGCCGTAGAACTTCCCGTTGACGAAGACTTTCGGCAGCGTTGGCCAGTTCGTCATTTCGGCGAGCGCCTCGCGCTTGGGCACGTTCTCTAAGACGTCGATCACTTCGAATGGGTAGCCGAAGCGGTCGAAGAACTCGATCGTCTCGAGAGTGAAGCCGCAGCGCGGCGCGTCCTTCGTGCCTTTGCCGTAGACGAGCACCTTGTTCGCGGCGATCTCGCGCTCGATTTCTTCTTTATAATCCACTCGTTTTAGCCCTCCGATACGATCGTTTTGAGTTCGACGGCGTGCACGCGGCCGTCTTTGAGCGCCGCCTTGAGCGCTCCGTACACTAATTGATGCTGTTCGATCAGCGTCTTTCCCGCGAACGCCTTCGAGCGGACCGTCACGTTGAAGTGATCCATCGTGCCGGTGCGATCGACGACGCCGACCTCGGCGTCGGGCAGTTCCGCGCGAATGAGCGTCGCGAGCGCGTCGTCGGCGATCACGAGCGCAGCCGGGGGGAGCGGGCGTTCATCGCTTCTGCCAACCCGCGGGCTTCGCCAAGCGTTTCGGGCAGGCGCGTCGCGCCTTTCGCGAGCGCGGCCGTTACGCCGGCTGCGAGCACGATGCCGGTCACGCCGAGCAGAATCGCCGGCACGCCCGTCGCCCTCACCGGGCCGACTTCGATCGTAAAGCTTCGTTGCAGTCGCGAGAGCCCACGAAAGAGCGCGCGCAGCCGGCGTCCACCTATATCCATCGGCGCGTTGTACGTCGCCTCGCGCCGGAAGGCCTGGGACGCCTGCTTGCGCGAACCGTGATGCCCCAAATGCTACCCGTACTTCTCGCCGTCTGCTGCGCTCTGAGCGGCAACGTGCACAACCCAAGCGGCGCGCCGATTGCTCGCGCCGCCGTCACCTTGCGTGGACCGGCCAGCACCGCGACCACAACGGACGCGAGAGGCAACTTTTCGGTGGTCGTCCCCGCCGGACGTTACGATTTAACGGTGGTTTCGCGCGGCTACGCGACGATCACGGTGAACACCGGTGAGGTCGGCGACGGTTCGCACGTCGAGGTCGTGCTCGAGCCGAACGATACGCCGAAGCTGCGCACGATCGGTGAGGTGACGGTCAACGGCGGCTTCACGCTCGATAGGAACGTAATCCCCGAGATGGACGTCTCGCGCGCGCAGATGGACGCGCTGGGATATACCGACGTCGTCCAGGCGCTCGAGCAAGTGCCGTCGGTCGTGATTCAGCATCCGGACTCCGGCGCGCCGACGGCGCCCGACGTGGCGTCGCTGCGCGGCCCCGATCCGTCGGAAGCGATGGTCACGCTCGACGGACAGCAGCTCAACGACGGCAACACCGGCGATATCGATCTCTCGCAGTTTGCCGTTCCCGCCTTCAACAGCGTGAACGTCACCGAAGGCCTCGGCCCGACCGACCTCGAGGGGAGCAACACCTTCGGCGGTGCGGTCAACTTTGTCTCGGTCCGCCCGACGCAAGACGATCATTTTGCCATTTCCACGTCCGCGGGTTCGTACGGCACGACCCAAAGCTGGCTCAACGCGACCGGGACGATCGGCAAACTCGGCTACGCGCTTGCGGGCGACAACTTCCAGCAAGCCGGCTACGTAAACGAAACCGACTACGTGGTTCCGGCGAACAATCTGCCGATCTATTGCGGACCGGCGACGAAGACCAAAACGCCGAACTGCCCCGTCCTCACGCACCTCGGTTCGTCAATCGCGTCACGCCTTGGGCTCGTGAATCTCGACTACAATTTCTCCGAGCACGCCGACGTCGGCTTCCGCGTCTTCACGCTCGGCAACAACCGCGACGAATCGAGCGCGCTCAACGGCATCGCGGGAAATCCGACGTGCGTCTTCAGCGGTCCGGGACCAGGCTGCGGCTTCTCGCAGGGCTCCGGCGATCCCAACGAAGTTGCGAATCCCGTCTACGGCGATCACGTCGGGGCGGGCAGCGCGAACTTCGCGCAGAGCATCCGCGCGTACGATGCGTACTCCCGCACGCCGCTCGGCGCGGGAACGCTGGCGGTCGATCTCTACGGCGACGACAACAACGTGGATTTCCAAGGCGGCGGCGTTTCGCCGTACGACGTCTCTCACGTAGACACGCGCTATAACGAAGGCCTCTCGTGGGGCCGCAGCTTCGACGGCGGTGAGTTCTCGCTCGGGGGTTACGCGCGGCAAGAAACGCTCGCGGGACTCGGCATCGACGGAACGCTCGCGCAGAGCATCGATTCGTACTACCTCCGGGGCGCTCAGCAACTGGGCAGTAACGTCCGGCTCTCCGGCGGGCTCTACGACGCCGATTACTCTACCTTCGGCAACACGCTCAATTGGCGTCTCGGGCTGAGCGGCGATATCGGAACGTCGAGCGTCGTGCGCTTCTCCGTCGGCACCGGTTTCCGAGCGCCGCTGCTCCTCGAGCGCTATTTCTTCCAGCCGGTCGTGGTGGACGGCAAACTCGAGCCGAATCCGGCGCTCGGACCGCCCGACCAAAACTGCGTCGTGCCCAACGGTAATCCCAACGAGCGTCCCGAGCACGCCACCGAATACGAGCTCGGTTTTTCGCATCTGTTCTCGAGTTTGTCGAATCTCGACGTTTCGATCTACCGGTCGAATCTGCGCGACACGATCGAGAACTACTATCCCGGCGGCGGCGCGGCGAGCTTTTGCGGCACGCCTCCCGGTTTCGCCTACGAGATTCCGATCAACATCGGCAACGCCGTCTACGAGGGCGCCGAGGCGCGCTACAAGCAGATGTTCCCGCGCCTTTACCTAACGGCGACGCTCTCCTACGGGCTCAACGTCGCGTATCCGTACGCGCTCGGACCGTGGGTCTCCAATCCGACTTCCGGCGGCACGCTCGTCGACGACGAGCAGTTCCTCGGCGTTCCGCAGCAGCAGGGCTCTGCCATGCTCACCTGGGCGCGCAACGGATGGCACGCATCCACGGCATTCACCTTTGCAGGCTGGAACAACACGCTCAATGCGCACCCGTACACGCTCGTGGACGGCGCGATCGGCAAGAACTTCGGGCGCGTCGATTTCACGATCGCCGCGACCAACATCTTCAACGGCGTCTCGGGACCGTTCACGCTCTACGATGCGGGGGTTCCATATCGTGGGCTCTACTCCGGACCAAGTAATTCGCAGTATTTGGCCAACACTCCGACCGATGCGCTCAACATCGAGCCGGCGGCCGTGAAGTTTATCATCACCTTCCACGAGTAGTGGCGTCCATGGAGGCCGTCCGGCTGCACGAGCAGGGCGGTCCGGGGATGCTGCGTCTCGACCGGACGCCCGAACCCGCGATCGCCGACGGCGAAGCGCTGATCCGGGTGCGCGCGGCCGCGCTCAACCGGCGCGATCTTTTCATCACGCAAGGCCTCTATCCGAAGGTTCGCCTGCCGATCACGCTCGGCTCCGACGGCGCCGGCGAGGTGGCGGCGCTCGGCTCGGTGGTCGCGGATCTGCACGAAGGCGACGAAGTGGTGATCGATCCGATGCTGGGGTGGGGCGAAGACCCGCGCGTCTGGGATCCGGCCAACGCCTCGATACTCGGGATGCCGCACGACGGCACGTTCGCGCAATACGTCGCGGTGCCGATCGACAACGTCTATCGCAAGCCCACCACGCTCTCGATGGAAGAGGCGGCGGCACTGCCGTTGGCCGGTCTCACCGCATATCGGGCCGTGATGACGCGCGGCGCGGTGCGGGCGGGTGAAATGGTGCTCGTCACCGGCGTCGGCGGCGGCGTGCAGACGTTCGCGCTGCTCTTCGCCAAGCACGCCGGCGCGCGAACGATCGTGACCTCGAGCAGCGACGATAAACTCGAGCGCGCCCGCGCGCTCGGCGCGGATCTCGCGATCAACTATGCGACCGATCCGGATTGGCCGAAGCTGCTGCGTTCGGCCGGACCCGTCGACGTCGTGATCGATTCGTCCGGCGGCGAGACGCTACGCAAAGCCCTCGACGTGATCCGGCCGGGCGGACGGATTGTGATCTACGGGGGCACGAACGGCGATGCCACGATCAAGATGTTCCCGCTCTTTTGGAAGCACGTGACGATCTTGGGCACGTCCATGGGCAGCCCGGCGGACTTCGCCGCGATGCTCGCGCTGTTCGAGGAGGGGTTACGCCCGGCCGTCGACCGCACGTTCGAACTCGGCGACGCGGTTGCCGCATTCGAGCATTTGGAGCGCGCGGATCAGTTCGGGAAGATCGTTCTGCGCGTGCCCTAGGGCGGCGTTACTTTTCGGGGCTGCCGTCGCAACTGCCGTCGGGCGGCGGATCGTTGCGATAGATCGGGCCGCGGTGGGCAACGGGCATGCCGTCGTGCGGCCAGAGAATCACCGAAACCTTGCCGCCGGGCGTCAGCGCGCGCTCGCACGCGATCACGTAGTGTCCCTTCGATGTGCCCGTGCCGCCGATCCAGAGATCGAACCATAACTTGTGGCAGCCGTTGCTCCCGCTGCCGCGCTTGGGACCTGACGACGCGCAGAGATCCTCGCGTATGAAATACTGCTTGATGAACGGCACGTAGATTTTCGCGCCGTACGGAATCGTCTTGTTGTTCGCCCGCTCGGTCGCAAACGTCGTCGGATCGCAGTACGTGCCATCGCCGCCGGCGTGCCGATGGATCACCGGGTGGGCGATCTGGTTGCCGGGCGGCGAATTGTCGGGCCAACCGTAGAACGTGATCGTCGCCTGTACGTTGGTCGGATCTTGCTTGGTGACGTAGCATGAATCGGCCTTGGCGGCGGGCGCGACGGCGTTCGGCGCGGGAGGCGTGCCGCCGAGCTGACCGCAGGCTGCGAGGATCGTTGCGATGCCGATGAGGGCTGCCGTTCGGTACGTCATAGCGAGTACTGGTTCACCGATTCGAGCCGCAACTCCGTCCCCAGCTCGGCGATGACGAACGCGGCCTCCTCGGGACCGATCAGCTCCTCGATGCGAGGATTGAGGATCGCCGATTCCTCGGCGGTCATCGCCCGGTCGAGCGGTTGCGAGCGTACGCGCCCTTCCTCCTCGAGCGCGATCAGGTGCGCGAGCATCTGGCGCGCCATCGCCGGCCACAGTACCTGGCGCTGGGGCGAGTAGATGCGCTTCACGAGATCCGGAATGGTGAGCGGTCCGCCGGCGAGCGCGTCGACAATTTGCCGCTCTCGCATCAGCCGGTGCTCGATATACTCCGCGATTTTTGCGCGCGGATCGTTCACGACCGGTCCGTGACCGCCGTAGATCGCTGCGGCATCGTCGAACTCATCGCGCAGTCGCGCCAGCGTCTGCTGATACGGGCGCATCGCACCGCCCGGCGGCGCGATCACCGTCGTGCCTTCGCCGAGAATCGTATCGCCGGTGAAGAGCGCGCGCGATTCGGGGAGATAGAAGATCGCGTGATCGAAGGTGTGCCCGGGGGCGTCGATCACGCGCAGCGCGATCGTTCCGGCTCGCAGATCGCCTTCGAGCGGAAGATCGGCATCGTGCGCGACGCGGCATTTGGGATGCGCGTAGAGCGCGGCGCCGGTTGCGGCGGCGAGGCGTGCCGCGCCCGAGGCGTGGTCGGGGTGACCGTGCGTGAGCACGATCGTTCGAATCTTCAAGCCGCCGGTCTCCGCGGCATTCACGAGCGCCGCCGCGTGCCGATCGATCGGCGGCCCGGGGTCGATCACGAGTGCTTCGCCCCGGCCGCAATCGAGCACGTAGGAGTTCGTGCCCTGCAGCGTCATCGCCGATGCGTTGGGCGCGCGCACCAGCGTTACCATGCGTTCTCCAGGGCCGGCGGAATCGCGAAGTCGTCGCCGGCGTCGCGCGGAACGATCGTCAGAATCGGCTTCGTGCGCGCGAACGTCAGCGCGGTATCGATGCGATCGAAGCCCTGCAGGCGTTCGAGATGCTTGATCGTCGGAAAGACGAGGTGCATGCTTCCCTCGCGCATGCGCTCGAGCGCTGCTGCCGGCGCGATCCAAACGCCGTCGTGCGTTTCGGAAGCGTCGGCGAGCGCGGCTTGGTCCGGCGGCGCGGCCGCGAGGAAGAAATGCGTGTTGTAGCGGCGCGGTTCGCTGCGCGGCGTGATCCAATGCGAGAAGAGCGTGAGCGCGCGCGCGTCGGCGAACCAACCGCGGGCGCTCAAGAAGCCGGCAAACGACGTGGTGCCGCTGCGCACGGCCTCGCGGTCGGCCGCGGCGAGGTCGGCGGCATCGATCGAGACTCCGTCCGCATCGCTCGCCGGCAAGATGCCGGCTTCTTCGAAGAGCTCGCGCATCGCGGCAACGAAGAGCGCGGGCCGCGCGGTATGCTCGAGCACCGGCTCGTCGGACGGAAGCGCGCTCGGGATCGACGCGCGAAACTGGGCCGCCATGCGTTCGGGCTCGAGGCCGAGCGTTCGCTCTTGCGCGGCGGCCGAGAAATCGGCAACGTCCACCGTTCCGCCGGGAAAGACGAACGCATCGGGCGCGAAGGCGCTTCGCGCGCTGCGCCTCGTGAGATAGACTTCGAACGGCGGTCGCACGAGAATAACCGTGGCCGCCAACCGTACGATGCTCACGACTGGCTAGTCTCCCCGCGCTCGACGGCGAAAACCTCTCCATGCGTGTCGCACTCGGCAGCGATTCTGCCGGCGAGCTCCCCGAAGCCATCGACCGGTGGCTGCGTGCTCACGGTCACGAAGTGATGCGCCGCGGCGCGCTTGCGCCGGGCGAGAACGATGCATGGCCCTCGGTCGGTCGTGCGGTCGGAAACGCCGTCGCGCGCGGCGATGCCGATTACGGCGTGCTCTGCTGCTGGACGGGAACCGGCGTCAGCATCGCGGCGAACAAAGTTGCGGGCGTTCGCGCCGCGCTCTGCGCCGACGCCGCCACCGCGGCGGGCGCGCGCGAATGGAACGACGCCAACGTGCTCTGCGTCAGCCTGCGCGCGACCTCGCCTGCGATTGCGGAGGAGATGCTCGCCGCGTGGTTCGCCGGCGGTCCGACGCACGATCCGGCCCACCGCGCGATGATTTCCGACGTCGAATGAGCAGAGGGGCCGCGCACTCGCGCGGCCCCCGATCAATCTGCCGTTCGCCGGAGCGTAGAACTGACGCTACGCGGCCGGCCCTCTCTCACGGCGGTTGCGGCTCCGGTTGTGCCGTCCTGACCCGAGAGGGCGATTCTATCAAAATCAGGCGCCCCGATTCAATATCTCCGGCAGAAATAGCCAGAGCCCGAATACCAGCAGGGACCAGTTCACGAGGTGCGAGGTCCAGCAATACGGGCACGCGCGCCGCGTGATGAAGAGGAGCGAGTACGCGAGATAGACCGAGGAGCCCGCCGCCGCCAGGATTGCGAGCAGGAGCACGATCGCGGCGACCCGCCCGTGTACGAACCAGACCGCAACCGCCACGGCAGGATAATAAAGCACACCGAGCAGCGCGTTAGGAATACCAAAGAGGTGCGCCCTCGGCGTCATGACGACGCTGGAGCCCTCAATCTCGCCCCGCGCGGCCCGGCGGCTCTTCCGCAGCATGAAAACCGAAGCGTAGAGGGCAACACCGCAGAGCACCGTGACAACCGTTCTGACAACCACCGCTTGACTCGCCTCCTTCGCAAGGGCGCCGCGCTCGCGCTGCTCGCGACCTCGTTCGCGCTCGCATATCTCGTCATCCGCGACCAGCCGCACGTCGAGCACGAGATCCGAACGATCGGTCCGCTCGCCTACCCGCTTGCGATCGGAATCTTCATCCTCGTCGCCGCGGCCCCGTTTTCGGTAACCGACGCCCTCGCGATCATGAATGGGGCGGTCTTCGGGCCGGTGCGCGGGACCCTTGTCGATGCGTTCGGACTCGTCGGCGCCGCGTTCCTCGGCTACTGGATCAACCGTCACGCGACGCGCTTGTGGCGGCTGGAAGAGTATCTGCACCGTTTGCCGCCGTGGGTCAAACGCTTTCCCGTCGGCTCGCCGGCGTTCTTGCTCGCCGTTCGCGTGATTCCCGGCTTCGGCGGAACCGTCGCGACCGCAACCGCGGCGGCCTTTCGCGTGCCGGTCTGGGTGCACGTGTGGACGATGTGCGCGATCGCCATTCCGATCTGCGCGCTGCTCACGATCTTCGGCGACCGCGTGACGGTTGCGCTGCACGGCTATGAATCGAGTGCGAGCCGGTACGCGCATCGCTACTGCTTGACGCACCATTGTCCGCACTTCCACTTCCGCCGCACCGAAACGGCCTCCCCGCCGCCGTGAGCTTGCCGACGATCGTTGCCGATGGGCTCGCGCTGCGCGCGCTCTGCGCGCGCGTTGCCGATGCCGACCGCATCGGCCTCGACACCGAGTTTCATGCCGAGCGCACGTACTCGCCGCGATTGATGGTCGTGCAGATCGCGTTCGCCGACGGCGCCGCGATCGTCGACGCGCTCGCGCTCCCGAATTTGCGCGAGTTGGCGGCGGCGCTGACGAAGACGACGGTGGTGGGGCACGCGCTCTCGGCGGATTTGAAGATCTTCGCCGACCGCTACGAGCTCGTGCCGCCGCGCGTCTTCGATACGCAGATCGCCGCAGCATTTCTCGGCTACGGCATACAGATCTCGCTTGCCGATCTCGTGCGCGCCGTCTGCGGCGTTCGGCTTTCGAAATCGCAAACCGTCAGCGATTGGGCGGCGCGTCCGTTTTCGGCAGGTCAGATTGAGTATTTGGTCGGCGACGTGGCACATCTGCTGGCTCTCTACGAATCGCTCGTGCCGCGGCTTGAGGAGATGGGACGGTACGAGTGGGTGTACGAAGAGTGCGCCGAGCTCGGGGACATCGAACGGTATCGAATAGACGAACGCCGCGGGTACATGCGCATACCGGGCGCGACGCGGATGAGCCGGCGCGAGCTCGGCATACTCAACGAACTCGTGCGTCTGCGCGACCGCGTCGCGCGCGAGCGCGATCTCCCGGTTCGCTACGTGCTCCCAGACGACGTCGTCGCCGGGCTCACGACGCTCAAGCCGACGCGCGTTGAGGATTTCGCGCAGCTGCGTCGTCTCGACGCCGGCATGAAGCGGCAACTCGGCGATGCGATCTTGCAGGCGGTGGCGCGCGGCCTCGCGCTCGACGACGCCGATCTTCCGCAGCGCCCCACGCGTCCCGCCGCACCGGCGCGCGATGCGCTCGTCTCGTTTCTCGGCTCGGCGGTCGCCGAAATCGCGCGCGATGCGGGTCTGCCGCCGAGCGTGCTCGTTCCGAGGGCCGCGCTCGAACGCATCGCGCGGGAGGTTCCCGCCGATCTCGCGGGCCTCGAGCGTACGCTTGCGCTGCAGCCGTGGAGGACGGCGCTCGTTGCCGATCCGCTCTGGCGACTGCTCTGCGGCGAGACCGCGCTTAGAATCGAAGGCTACGCGAACGGCGATCCCAAAGTACGCCTGTCCGATGAACGAACACCCGGATAGCTTCAAAGCGCTCGATACGCTGCGCGCCGGCAGCCGGTCGTATCGCTACTTCCGACTCGGCGCGCTGGAAGAGGCCGGCATCGCGCGGCTTGCGCGGTTGCCCTTCTCGCTAAAAATTCTGCTCGAAAACTTGCTGCGCTTCGAAGACGGGCGCATCGTCAAGCGCGACGACATCGAAGCCCTCGCGCACCCCGGTCGAGGCCGGCGCGAACGCGAGATCGCCTTCACGCCGGCGCGCGTCTTGCTGCAGGATTTTACCGGCGTTCCGTGCGTCGTCGATCTCGCCGCGATGCGCGACGCGATGGCGGCGATGGGCGGTAATCCGAGCGCGATCAATCCGCTGCAGCCGGTCGAGCTCGTAATCGACCACTCCGTGCAGGCCGACTACTTCGGCACGAGCGATGCGCTGGCAAAGAACACCGAGCTCGAGTTCGAACGCAATCGCGAGCGCTACGCGTTTCTCAAGTGGGGACAATCGGCGCTCTCGGAGTTTCGAGTCGTTCCGCCCGGAACCGGCATCGTGCACCAAGTGAACATCGAGTATCTCGCGCGCGTCGTCTTCGGGGCGGGCGCGGCCGGCGAGCCGCTCGCCTATCCCGATACCGCGGTCGGCACCGATTCGCACACCACGATGGTCAACGGCCTCGGCGTGCTTGCGTGGGGCGTCGGCGGGATCGAGGCCGAAGCCGCGATGCTCGGTCAGCCCGTCACGATGTTAATCCCCGAGGTCATCGGCTTCCGCCTGACGGGCGCGTTGCGCGAGGGGGTCACGGCGACGGATCTCGTGCTCACCGTCGCGGAGATCCTGCGGCACAGGGGCGTCGTCGGCAAGTTCGTCGAGTTCTACGGCGCGGGTCTCACGGCGCTGCCGGTGGTCGATCGCACGACGATCGGCAATATGTCGCCGGAGTTCGGCTCGACGGTCGCGATTTTCCCGATCGACGATCGGACGCTTGAGTATTTGCGTCTCACCGGCCGCTCCGACGAACAGATCGCGCTCGTCGAAGCGTACGCGAAGGCGCAAGGGCTCTTCCGGACCGACGCAACGCCCGATCCCGAGTTCGCCGACACGCTCGCGCTCGATCTCGGTGACGTCGAGCCGAGCCTCGCGGGGCCGCGGCGCCCGCAGGATCGCGTCCCGCTGCGCGGCGTGAAAGCATCGTTCGAGCGAGCGCTGCACGACTGGATCGTTGCGCGCGACGGGTCTAACGGCGCGGTCGCGCGGTTCGAGAGCGAAGGCGGCGGCGGCACCGCGACGATCGCGCAAACGCTCGATCAGGTCGACGACGGCTCGGTGGTGATTGCCGCGATCACGAGCTGCACGAACACGTCGAACCCTTCCGTGCTGATCGGCGCGGGTTTGCTCGCGCGCAATGCGATCGAGCGCGGGCTCGCGACGAAGTCGTGGGTGAAGACGTCGCTCGCACCCGGTTCGAAAGTCGTGACGGATTATTTGAACAAAGCCGGGCTTCAGACGTATCTCGACCGGCTCGGTTTCAATCTGATCGGCTACGGCTGCACGACGTGCATCGGAAACTCCGGCCCGCTGCCGAGCGACGTTTCCGAGGCGGTCGCCGACGGCGACCTGGTCGTCGCGGCGGTGCTCTCCGGCAACCGAAACTTCGAAGGCCGCATTCATCCGCAGGTTCGCGCGAACTATCTCGCCTCGCCGCCGCTGGTGGTGGCCTACGCGCTTGCGGGGCGCATGGATCTCGACTTGACGACGGAGCCGCTCGGGACCGGCAGCGACGGCAAGCCGGTCTATCTGCACGAGATTTGGCCGAGTAACGACGCGATCGCCCGCACGATGGCGCAGTGTATCAGCGAGGAGATGTTCGAGCGCGAGTATGCCGACGTGTTCAAGGGCGACGAGAACTGGCGCGAGCTCGGCGTTGCGACGAGCGAGCGGTATCCGTGGGATCCGCACTCCGAATACGTGAAGCGTCCGCCGTACTTTGACGGCATGCCCGAGCAGCCGGCGCCGCTGCGCGACATTCGCGGCGCGCGCGCGATCGCGGTGCTCGGCGATTCGGTTACCACCGACCATATCTCGCCGGCGGGCAGCATCGCGCGCCAGAGTCCGGCGGGGCGCTACCTCACCGAACACGGCATCGAGCCGCGCGACTTTAACTCCTACGGTGCGCGCCGGGGCAATCACGAGGTGATGGTGCGCGGGACGTTCGCAAACGTTCGGCTGCGCAACGCGCTGGTGCCCGGCGTGGAGGGCGGCGTCACGCGCTACCTTCCGACCAACGAAGAGCTCTCGATTTTCGATGCGTCGCGCAAGTACGCGGCGGACGGAACGCCGCTCATCGTGCTCGCGGGCAAGGAGTACGGCTCCGGCTCGTCGCGCGATTGGGCCGCAAAGGGACCGTTTTTGCTCGGCGTTCGGGCAGTGATCGCCGATTCGTTCGAGCGCATCCACCGCAGCAACCTGATCGGCATGGGCGTGCTGCCGCTCGAATATCTCGACGGTGCCGATCGTACGACCTACGGGCTCGAAGGCGAGGAGATCTTCGATGTCACCGGACTGGAGCAGGGGCTCGAGCCGCGCATGCGGCTGCACGTGAAGGCGACCGATCGGCGAAGCGCGCGCGCGATCGAGTTTGAGGTCCGCGTGCGCATCGATACGCCCAACGAAGCCGAGTACTACCGCAACGGCGGCATCTTGCAATACGTGCTGCGCAACCTGCGCGGCGCTAAGGGATAAAACGAATGGACGCGACCCTCTTCTTAGCGGACTCGGCGCAGACGGCGCCGGACGGCAAACTGCACGCGCTCGGCATCGGCTGGACGCACACGAGCAGTCCGGTGAGCGCGCCGTCGGCGGTCGCGTTCATCCTCCACGTTCCGTGGGGTGAGACGAATCGCAAGATCACGTGGGCGCTCGACCTTCTGGATGCCGACGGCAAGGGCGTCGTCGTGCAGACGGGTCCGGAGACGTTCACGACGATTCACATGGAGAACGAGATCGAAGTCGGGCGTCCGCCGGGAACGAAGCCGGGCGCCGATATCAACGTGCCGTTCGCAGTGAACATCACGCCGATGCCGCTCGCGCCAGATCGAACCTACGTGTGGGTGCTCAAGATCGGCGAGCGTGAATGGCGCGCCCCGTTTTCGACGCGGCCGGCCCAGCAGCAGGGTTAGCCCGCTTTGCGTTGGTGGATGATGACCGCGTTGCCTTCAGGATCCTGTCCGAAGGACATGAAACATACCGGCGATTCCATCACGTCGCTGAGCTCGAGCCCACGCGCGCGATACGTCTCGACGGCGCTCTTTGCGTCGTCCACCGCGAACATGATCGCGCCGCCGGTCTCGCCGTCTTCCGGCTTCCAGACGCCGAACGTCGAGCCGTCGGCCAGCGTGAACTCGGCGCCGCGTCCCTGATCGTCGATCTCGGTCGGCTCCATTCCGAGCACGTCGCGATAGAAGGCGATGGCGGCTTGCGGATCCTTCACGAGATAGGCGGTAATGTCGATTCCCTTGATCATGATGTTCCTTTACGTGCTTATAACATGACGCGACGGAAGTCGGCCAAGAGTTCGGCGATGTAGACGAGGAAGCGCGCGGCGCCCGCGCCGTCGACGACGCGATGGTCGTAGCTGACGCTGATCGGCAGCATCAAGCGCGGAACGAACTGCTTGCCGTCCCACACCGGTTTGGTGGCGGCGCGCGTCGCGCCGAGAATCGCCACTTCGGGCGCGTTGACGATCTGCGTGAACGCGGTGCCGCCGATTCCCCCGATCGACGAGATCGTGAACGTGCCGCCCTGCATCTGCGCGAGCGTGAGCTTCCCTTGACGCGCGATGCCCGCCAGTTCCTGGGCCTCGCGCGCGATCTCGATCAAGCCCTTCGTATCGGCGTTCTTGATCACCGGTACGACGAGACCGCCGGGCGTATCGGCCGCGAAGCCGACGTTGTAGTAGCGCTTGAGAATGAGTTCGTCGCCGTCGAGCGAGGCGTTGAACTCGGGGTATCGCTGCAGCGCCGCAACAGACGCGCGTACTAAAAATGCGAGCATCGTGAGCTTCGGTCCGCCGGATTTGGCCTGCTCGGCGTTGACTTCGCTGCGAAGCGCTTCGATCGAAGTGACGTCGGCTTCGTCGTAGTTGGTGATGTGTGGAATCCGCACCCAGTTGCGATGCAGGTTCGGTCCGGAGAGCTTCTTGATGCGCGAGAGCGGCTGGCGCTCCGTTTCGCCGTATTGCGCGAAGTCGAGCTTCGGCCAAGCCGGAATTCCGGGGAACGGTGTCGCGGCTGCCGCACCGCCGCTTTGCAGCGCGCCCTTCACGAAGCTCTGCACGTCCTCGCGCGTGACGCGTCCCCTCGGTCCGGCGCCGCGGAGCTGCTGCAGATCGACGCCCAGCTCGCGCGCGAACTTCCGTACTGATGGGCCGGCGTGCACGATGCCGCTCGATGCGGCGGGGACCGCCGCAGGCGGCGCTGCTTGCGGCGCAGGGGACGGCGTGTGCGCCGGCGGCGATGCGGCCGGCGCGGATGCCGGCGGGGCAGCCGAGGACGACGCGATCACGAGCAGCGGCGAGCCCTGCGAGACTTTATCGCCGACCTTCACCTTGACGTCTTGCACGACGCCGTCGGCCTCCGACGGCACTTCCATCGACGCTTTTTCGCTTTCGAGCGTCACCAGCGAGTCGTTTTTCTTCACGCGGTCGCCCGGCTTGACGAGCACTTCGATCACCGGCACGTCTTTGAAATCGCCGATGTCGGGCACGCGGATTTCGATCGCGCCGCCGCTCGGCGATGCGGGGACCGGCGGCGACGCCGGCGCAGGCGCCGGGGACGGCGTGCCGCTTGCGTCGGCGAGCACGAGCAGCGGCGAGCCCTGCGAGACTTTATCGCCGACCTTGACCTTGACGTCTTGCACGACGCCGTCGGCCTCCGACGGCACTTCCATCGATGCTTTTTCGCTTTCGAGCGTCACCAGCGAGTCGTGTTTGTTCACGCGGTCGCCCGGTTTGACGAGGATCTCGATGACCGGCACGTCTTTGAAATCGCCGATGTCGGGGACGCGGACCTCGATATTCGACATAAGCTCAGACCCTGATGGGATTGGGTTTGTTCGGATCGATGTGATACGCGTCGAGCGCTTGCGCGACCGACGTTTTCGGAATCGTCCCTTCATCGGCGAGCGCCTGCAGCGCGGCGACGGTGACGAAGTGACGGTCGACTTCGAAAAACTCGCGCAGCTTGCGCCGGAAGTCGCTGCGGCCGTAGCCGTCGGTTCCGAGCGCGACGTAGCGGCGGCCGACGAACGGGCGAATCTGATCGGCGAACGTGCGGATGTAGTCGGTTGCGGCGATGCCGGGGCCGAGGTGGCCGTCGAGAGCCTCCTCAACGTAGGAGCGGCGCGGCGAATCCTGCGGATGGAGCATGTTCCACCGGTGCGCGGCAACGCCGTCGCGCTGCAGCTCGTTGAAGCTCGTCACGCTCCAAATGTCCGCGTCCACGTTCCAATCCGATGCGAGCAGATCGGCCGCGGCGATCACTTCTCGTAGAATCGCTCCCGAGCCGAAAAGCTGCACGCACGGCCGTTTCGATTTCTTGCCGTAGTTCGCCGACGAACGCAAGAGATACATGCCGCGCAGGATGCCTTCGCGCATCTCCGGCTGCATGGCCGGATGCTGATAGTTCTCGTTCATCAGCGTGATGTAGTAGTAGACGTCTTCCTGATCGGCGAGCATGCGCCGGAGGCCGTCTTGCACGATCACCGCCAGCTCGTAGGAGAACGTCGGATCGTAACTGCGGCAGTTGGGGACGAACGAAGCCGCGACCTGACTGCTCCCGTCTTCGTGCTGCAATCCCTCCCCGTTGAGCGTCGTGCGGCCCGAAGTGGCGCCCAGCAAAAAGCCGCGCGTGCGGCTGTCGCCGGCCGCCCACGTGAGATCGCCGACGCGCTGGAAGCCGAACATCGAGTAGAAAATGTAGAATGGAATCATCGGGAGGTCGTGGTTGGTGTACGACGTCCCCGCCGCGATCCACGATGAGAGCGCACCCGCTTCGTTGATGCCCTCCTGCAGAATCTGTCCGAGCTTGTCTTCGCGATACCACATGAGCTGCTCGGCGTCTTGCGGATGGTAAAGCTGCCCGACCGACGAGTAGATCCCGAGTTGACGGAACATGCCTTCCATGCCGAACGTGCGCGACTCATCGGCAACGATCGGCACGACGCGCGGTCCGACCTCGTGATCGCGGGCGATGGTGTTGAGAATGCGGACGAAGGCCATCGTCGTCGAGATGTGCCGGTCGCCCGTTCCTTGCAGCTGGGAGTCGAACGCCGAGAGATCGGGAACCGCGAGTGCCGCGGACTTACGCGTGCGCTGGGGCACGCTCCCGAGCACTTTGAGACGCTCGCGCAGGTAGCGCATCTCCGGCGAATCCTCGGCCGGTTTAAAGAACGGGATCTTCTCGCCCGCGATCGCCTCATCGGAGATCGGCAGCGAGAAGCGATCGCGAAAGACGCGCATCGCTTCCACTTCCATCTTTTTCGCCTGGTGCGCGATGTTCTGCGCCTCGCCCGCCTCGCCCATCCCATAGCCTTTGATCGTTTTCGCGAGCACGACGGTGGGCTGTCCCGCGTGTTCGAAGGCGGCCTTGTAGGCTGCGTACACTTTGATCGAATCGTGGCCGCCGCGCTGCAGGGCCCAAATTTCGTCGTCGCTCAGATTTTCGACCAGCGCGCGCGTCTCCGGATACCGGCCGAAGAACTCATCGCGAACGTACTTACCGTTGCGCGACTTGAACGTTTGATAATCGCCGTCGACGCACTCGTTCATCAGCTGCACGAGCCGGCCGCTCTTGTCGGCGGCGAGCAGCGGATCCCAGCGGCTTCCCCAAATGACCTTGATGACGTTCCAGCCGGCACCTTTAAAGACGCCTTCGAGCTCCTGAACGATCTTGCCGTTGCCGCGAACCGGTCCGTCGAGCCGCTGCAGGTTGCAGTTGACGACCCAGATCAGGTTGTCGAGTTTCTCACGCCCCGCAAGCGAAATCGCGCCGAGCGATTCGGGTTCGTCCATCTCGCCGTCGCCGGCGAACGCCCAGACCTTGCGTCCGGTCGCGTCGCGCAGACCGCGATCGTGCAGATAGCGCATGAAGCGCGCTTGATAGATCGACATGATGGGGCCGAGTCCCATCGAGACCGTGGGGAACTGCCAGAAGTCCGGCATCAGCCACGGGTGGGGATACGACGAAAGCCCTTTCCCGTCGACCTCTTGACGGAACCGTTCGAGCTGATCCTCGGTGACGCGCCCTTCGAGGAACGCGCGTGCGTACACGCCCGGCGAGGAATGGCCTTGAAAGAAGACGAGATCGCCGCCGAACGTCTCGCTGCGCGCGCGAAAGAAGTGATTGAACCCGACATCGTAGAGCGTCGCGGCGGATGCAAAGCTCGCGACGTGGCCGCCGAGCTCCGAGCTGATCTTGTTCGCGCGCACGACCATCGCGAGCGCGTTCCAGCGAACGTAGTGCCGCAGCCGCGCCTCGAGTTCGCGATCGCCCGGCATAGGCGGCTGCCGGTCGGGGGCGATCGTGTTGGTGTAGGGCGTCGTTAAGCCGAGCGATATCATCGCGCCGTTGTTTTGCGCTTCGTCGACGAGGTGCGCGATGAGCTGACGCGCGCGTTCGGGCCCTTCGGCCGCAATCACGCCGCGAAGCGCCTCGAGCCACTCTCGAGTTTCTTGCGGATCGGGGTCGGAGGCGAGGATCGCCATGGCCCGCTCATTTGAGCCGAGGTAGAACATATCTTCCCAATGGATCCATCCAATCGGAAGGCTGGTCGGCTCCAAGCCGCCGCCCCGCACGAAGGATGGCGGGCCGCGCGGGGTAAGAGAGCACGTCAGCGGGAGCTACCGGCTGAGAGGGCACGGCGGGCCGTGCCGACCGCAAGTAACCTGATCCGGATAATGCCGGCGTAGGGAGGTTCGGATGAAAGTTTATGTTGAGGGCGGCGACCCTTCGATTCGCGTTCCCCGCCGGGCGGTTACGCTGACCGACGGAACGGTCCACACGCTCTACGACACCAGCGGTCCGCACGGCGATCCGCAGTGCTCGGTCGATTTCCGCAAAGGTCTTGGGCCGTTGCGCGCGGCGTGGATCGCGGCGCGCGGCGATACCGTCGAGCTCGACCATCCCACCTCGATCTATCGGCGCGGCCGCGACGCGATGCCCGAGCTCGAGGGCGTCCGCTTCGCCGCGTCACGCAAGCCGCGCCGCGCCAAGCCCGGCGCGAACGTCACGCAGATGCATTACGCGCGGCGCGGCGAGATCACGCGCGAGATGGAGTTCATCGCCGTTCGCGAGAACGTGGTGCCCGAGTTGGTGCGCGACGAGGTCGCGCGCGGACGCGCGATCATTCCGTCGAACGTCAATCATCCCGAGAGCGAGCCGATGATCATCGGCCGCACGTTCCTCGTCAAGATCAACGCGAACATCGGCAACTCCGCGGTCACGTCGTCCATCGACGAAGAGGTCGAGAAGATGACGTGGGCGACGCGCTGGGGCGCCGACACCGTCATGGATCTCTCGACCGGCAAGAATATCCACGAGACGCGCGAGTGGATCTTGCGCAACTCGCCGGTACCGATCGGCACGGTTCCGATTTATCAAGCGCTCGAGAAAGTCGGCGGAAAGGCCGAGGATCTTACGTGGGAGCTTTTCCGCGACACGCTCGTCGAGCAGGCCGAACAGGGCGTCGACTACTTTACGATCCACGCCGGCGTGCTGCTGCGCTACGTGCCGCTCACCGCTTCGCGGATCACCGGCATCGTCTCGCGCGGCGGCTCGATCTTGGCCAAGTGGTGCCTGGCGCATCACCGCGAGAACTTTCTCTACGAGCACTTTGAAGATATCTGCGAGATCATGAAGGCGTACGACGTGGCCTTCTCGCTCGGCGACGGATTGCGGCCGGGCTGCACCGCGGATGCCAACGATGCGGCACAGTTCGCCGAACTCCAAACGCTCGGCGAGCTCACCGACATTGCGTGGAGGCACGACGTGCAAGTGATGATCGAAGGGCCCGGCCACGTTCCGATGCAGATGATCGAGGAGAACATGCGCAAGCAGCTCGAGATCTGCAAAGAGGCGCCGTTCTATACGCTCGGGCCGCTCGTGACCGACGTCGCGCCGGGCTACGACCACATCACGAGCGCGATCGGCGCCGCGATGATCGGCTGGTTCGGCACCGCGATGCTCTGCTACGTTACGCCGAAAGAGCACCTCGGACTACCGAATAAAAAGGACGTCAAAGACGGCGTCATCGCGTATAAGATCGCCGCGCACGCAGCCGATCTCGCGAAAGGCCATCCCGGCGCGTCACACTGGGACGACGTGCTGTCCAAGGCGCGCTTTGAGTTTCGCTGGGAGGATCAGTTCAATCTCGCGCTCGACCCGGAGACGGCACGCGAGTTCCACGACGAGACGCTGCCCGCACCCGGCGCGAAGAGCGCGCACTTCTGCTCGATGTGCGGGCCGCATTTCTGCTCGATGAAGATTACGCAGGAAGTGCGCGAGTACGCCGAACGCGGAATGGCCGAGAAGTCGCGCGAGTTCGCCGAATCCGGCAGCGAAATCTACGTTCCGGTGTCACCCTAACGCGCGCCCCTACGGTGTCACGCTAACGCGCCAATACGGTGTCATCCTGAGCGGAGCTCGCGAAGCGAGCGCAGTCGAAGGACGCGAGATTTGCGCGGTGCTCTTCGACCGTGACGAAACGATCGTCGTCGACGTGCCGTTTAACGGCGATCCAGATCGCGTGCAGCCGGCTCCACATGCGCGCGAGCTGCTCGACCGTCTGCGCGCGGCCGGCTTACCGCTCGCCGTCGTAAGCAATCAGAGCGGAATCGGACGCGGCTTGATTACGGCCGAACAGGCCGAGGCAGTCAATCGGCGCGTCGACGAGTTGCTCGGCCCGTTTGCCGGATTCTTCGTCTGCCCGCACGCGCCGGAGGACGCCTGCGAATGCCGCAAGCCGAAGCCGAAGCTGATCTTGGACGCTGCGCGCGCACTTGGCGTCGAGCCGTCGTGCTGCGTCGTGGTCGGCGATCGTCAGAGCGACGTCGATGCAGCGAAGAACGCGGGCGCTATCGCGATCAAAATCGCGGGGCCGCACGAGTTAGAACGCGCGGTAGAAGAGATACTGGCTCGACGCTGACGAGGCTCGGTAGCGCGTCCTTCGACTGCGCTCGCTTCGCGAGCTTCGCTCAGGATGACACATTCGGCGTATCCCGCTACTGCGGAGTTTGGGCGTCGAGCCAGTAGTCGATGTCGAGGCCGTGCGCCGGAATGGCTGCGGCGAAGGCATTCGGCGGTAGGTGGACGGTCCTCGACAGGCGCTCCCACGTATCGAGCACGCGCGTCACGTAGTTCAGCGTCTCGTAATACGGCGGAACGCCGCCGTACTCGTTGACCGCCTTTGGGCCGGCGTTATACGCGGCAAAGACGAGGCTGTAACGATTGGTTCCGAAGCGGAGCATGAGCCCGCGCAGATAGCGAGCGGCGCCCGAGAGATTCTCCTTCGGATCGTGCGGGTTCACGCCGAGCAGCGCTGCGGTGCCCGGCATCAATTGGCCGAGTCCGATAGCGCCGGCGGGCGAGAGGGCGTGCGTCTGCCAGCCCGATTCGACCGTGACGATCGCGACGAGCATGTTGGCATCGATCCGCCAGCGCACCGCGTTGACCAGCACGCGCCGAGCAAGATCGCGGCTCTGCCATCCCGGCATCTGAGGGTTGATGTGCCGAAGGACCTTGGCATAGACGGCGATGGCCGCCGGCGTGGCAGGCACGACGCGATGGGACGCGAGTGCCGGAATCCGCGTGCCGAGCAACGATCCGCACAGCACGACGGCTGCCGCCAGGAGCCTGGCGATGGTCCTCCGCATATGGGGCCGGTGGGTTCGCGTCTCACTTTTGACCCGCCTTCCGGGGAAGGGCCGCCCAGTAAACCCGGGCATCACTGGCGAGCGCTTGCGATCGTCACCGTCGTGCTCGTCGTCATCTGCGGCATGATCGCCTGGTCTCAATGGTACGCGATCCACGTGAACGTCCCGATGTACGAGGCGCGTCATTCGGGCGCCACGTCGCACTAATACCGTACCGTTTGATACTTCTTTGATAGCCCGCGCGCAGGAGTTGCATCCCGCGCATGGTGAGAGCGTAACCAGGAGGATCGTTGGAGTTCATGATGCACGCGCTGCTCTTAGCCGTACTCTCGTCGTCGACTGTGGCGGTTTCGCCGCCGCCGGCGTCGCCGCCGACACAGCCCGTGACGACGCCGTCACCGTCGCCGACGCCGAGCCCCGGGCCGGCGTTTGCGAACATGCGGTGGCGCTCGATCGGTCCAGCGGCTGCGGGTGGACGCGTAACGGCGGTCGCCGGCTCGGCGACGGATCCAAAGCTTTACTATCTCGGCGCGGCCGGCGGCGGGGTTTGGAAATCGTCCAACGGCGCCCAAACGTGGGATCCGGTCTTCGATACCCAGGGCGTGGGCGCGATCGGCGCTATTGCCATCGATCCGGTCGATAATCAGACCGTTTGGGTCGGCACCGGCGAATCGAATCCCCGCAACGACGTGAGCTACGGTGACGGCGTCTACAAGACCACCGACGGCGGCGATTCGTGGACGAAAGTCGGTCTCGCCCAGACGCGGCAGATCTCGCGTATCCTCATCGATCCGCGCAATCACAATCACGTGATCGTCGGCGCGCTCGGCGACGTCTTCTCGGATAGTTCGGATCGCGGCGTCTATGTGACCGACGACGGCGGAAAGACGTGGAAGCAGACGCTCTCCGTCGGACCGGAGAGCGGCGCGTCGGATCTCGCGATGGAGACGCAGAGCCCAAGCGTCGTCTATGCCGGCATCTGGAAGTTCCAGCGGCGCCCGTGGACGTTCGCCAGCGGTGGCACCGAAGACGGCGTCTATAAGTCGACCGACGGCGGCGAGACGTGGACGAAGCTCGAGGGCCACGGACTCCCCAGAGCCCCGACCGGGCGTATCGGGCTCGCGGTCGCGCCCAGCAACGGCAATCGCGTCTACGCGGTGATCGAATCGAACGAAGGCGTGCTCTGGCGCTCCGACGACGGCGGCGCGAACTGGCAGATGGTCAGCAAAGATTCGCTCGTGGACGCGCGTCCGTTTTATTTCTCGCACGTCGAAGTCGATCCGAAGAACCCGGACAAAGTGTACGCGCTCTCGTTCGAAGTGATGATGAGCACCGACGGCGGCAAAACGTTCAAGGCGGTCGCGGATAGCGTGCACTCCGACTTTCACGCGATCTGGATCGCGCCCAACGATCCGACGCGCATCATGCTCGGCGAAGACGGCGGCTACGTGCTGACGGTCGACGGCGGCGACAACTGGTTCTTCTCGGCGAATCTCCCGATCGGACAGATCTATCGCGTCGGCGTCGGCAACGACAATCCGTACACGGTCTGCGTCGGCCTACAAGATAACAACGGCTGGTGCGGTCCGTCGAACTCGCTCGACCCGGGGGGCATTCAGAACAAAGCCTGGATCGTTACGGCGGGTGGGGACGGCCAGTGGGGCATTCCCGAACCCGACGATCCGAACTGGATCTGGTCGGACTCGCAAAACGGCTCGATCAACGTCTACAACCGCGTGACCCAAGACCAGTGGTCCGCGCAGCCGTATCTGCCCACGGGAAAAGAATCGTGGAACGTCGCGGCCGCTAGATATCGGTTCAACTGGGAATCGCCGATCGCGTTCGCGCCGTGGCGCAGCGCCGACGGCAAACTGATCGGCTGGTACGGCGGCAACGTGGTGTTCCAGACGACCGATCGCGGTCACACCTGGACGACGATCAGCCCCGATCTCACGCGCAACGTCAAGGCGCACCAAGCGCCGGCGGGCGGACCGATCACCAACGACGTCTCCGGTGCCGAGTACACCGATACCATTCTCGACATCGAGGGCTCCACGACCGCGCGCGGCGAGATCTGGGTGGGAACCGACGACGGTCTCGTGCAGCTCACGCGCGACGGCGGCAAGCACTGGACGAACGTGACGCCCGACGGCGCGCCGCAGGGGCGCTTCGAAACCGTCGCGCCGTCGCAACTCTCCGACGGCACTGCGTATGCCGTCGACGACGCCCATTACATCGGCGACAACGCACCGTACGCGT
>Ga0302325_10002538_pt1 | contig 44209 bp, 40 predicted proteins | sample Palsa_T0_2_FD_201948 | JGI IMG/M metagenome (GOLD analysis project Ga0302325, IMG submission 201948) | Peat permafrost microbial communities from Stordalen Mire near Abisko, Sweden - Palsa_T0_2 | ecosystem: Environmental > Terrestrial > Soil > Palsa > Peat permafrost | place: Sweden: Abisko... | reverse complement strand
ATGCAGCCCAGCAGTATGGACTCGATACGGGTTACCGGCCCCAGCGTTTCGTGATCAACTACAGCTGGGACCTTCCGTACACGAAGACCACCGGGTTCGCTGGGAAGCTGCTAGGCGGCTGGAATCTATCCGGTGTAACCACCATCCAGGATGGGCAACCCATGAACATTACCGATATCGCCGGTGGATCCATCTACTGCGGCGGCTGCCAAGCCGCGTTCTCCAACGTGCAATCCAGAGCTCAGATGGCTATAGGAGCCACCTATGCCAACGTTCCGACCGCTGGCGGCGTGGAAGCGCGGCTGGGTGGAGTCAGCGGCGGTCCAGGATACATCAACTCCAGCGCTTTCGGAGCGCTACCGGTGATTGGCGACGGCACGGGCTGGGGCAACTCCGGGATCGGTATCATCCAGGGTCCGGGACAATTCAACTTCGATGTCGCCTTAATCAAGACCACACGAGTGGGCGGGTTGTCGGAAAACGCGACGTTGCAATTCCGCTCCGAGTTCTTCAACTTGTTCAACCATCCGCAATTTGCCAACCCGGTGAGTACGGATGTAACCCAGGTGAATTTCGGGTGGATTACCGCCACTTCGGTCAATCCACGGTTGATTCAGTTCGCGCTGAAGTATAATTTCTAGCGGGCTGTCTCGAAAGTTGTAACGCGCGTGGCTCAGTAAGTTGCGCGCGTTACAGAGCCGCGACCGTAAGGGAGCCGGGGCTTTTCTCCCAAGTCATTTCAACGGCTTGGGAGGAACTGCTCCGGTTTTTTGGGGAACTCGTGCGAAACGGACTCTCAATTACAAATCGTAACAAACGCTAATTAAATAATAATTCACGGTGAAATTCACCTCAATTCACGGCAGCGGCCTTGTTGGGAGAGGAACTTGGCTGGATACTAGGCCCAAACGTAGGGGTACTCGCTTAAGTTGCCTACGGGAGGTCTTGTGCCAAAGTTTGTCACTTCTTCCGCTTGTGTATTAACAGGCTGTGCCCTGTTATTCCTAGCCGCTTCCGGTCTGCTCGGGCAGGCCACAACTGCAACCATTCTGGGAACCGTATCCGATCCTTCTGGAGCGGCCATTCCCGGAGCTACCGTTCAGGTTCGAAACACAGGGACCAGCCAAACCCAAGAGGTGGTGACCGACGCCCAGGGGCGTTATCGCGTTCCAGAATTGGGTTTGGGAGAATACGAAATCCACACTTCGAAACAGGGATTCTCTACTGCGGTTCGAACCGGCGTGCCGCTTACCGTTGGCAGCCAGACAGTCGTCGATTTTCTACTGACAGTGGGACAACAGCAGCAGACGGTGACCGTAGAGGGCGCGGTCTCACAAGTGGAAACTACCTCGTCGGCTGTCTCCAACTTGGTGGAACAGACTCAGATGCGCGAACTTCCTCTCAACGGCCGCAACTTCGGCCAGTTGATCCTGCTCGCGCCAGGCGTGCAGGCGGTTGCGGCAGGCAACTCGTTTTACGGGAAGACGGACAACTATTCGATCGCCGGCTCCAGACCGGAAGGCCAGGCGTTTCTATTGGACGACGTGAACGTCTCGGGATTCTGGAACCATGGAACAGGCTCCGGCGCGCTCGGGACGCAGTTGGGCTTGGACGCGATCTCCGAGTTCCAGACCCTGACCAACACCTACAGCGCCCAGTTTGGCGGAAGCGGATCGGTAATCAACGCGGTAACCCGCTCGGGCACCAACAGTTTCCACGGCTCAGCGTACGAGTTCCTGCGCAACAGTTCCCTGGACGCGCGTAATTTCTTCGATCCTCAGAATATCGCGCCCTTCCGCCGTAACCAGTTTGGCGGAACCTTCGGCGGCCCCATCAAGAAGGACAAGATGTTTTTCTTCGTGAACTATGAGGGTTTGAGGCAGTTGCTGGGCGAGACGCAAGTTGCTTTCGTGCCGGATGCGAACACGCACCAAGGTTTACTGCCTTGCGCGGCTGCGCCCGGTACGCCTTGCGGAGCCAATGGGCTGGCCAATGTCGGCGTGGCTGCAAACGTCGCTTCCACGCTGGCTCTCTATCCGCTGCCGACGGCCGAACTGGGCGGGGGAGTTGGCAGCGTGCATGAAGTTGCGAGCCAGATAGGACACGAAAATTATCTCCTGGCCCGCTTCGATTACACGGTTTCAGCCAACGACTCCTTGTTCATGCGCTACGTACGCGACACCGCAAACCTGGTTGAGCCTTTCTCGGGTTCGAGCATTCCGCTTTGGCCGGAGCAGGACCTCACGGCGAATCACTACGCCACTATCGAAGAGAGACACATCATTTCTCCTACGTTGATCAATATTGCTCGCGTCAGTTTCATACGGCCTGAAGATTCCGCGGCCGCGACTTCAAATCTCGCGCCGCTGGAGTACTTTCCCGGCCGCGAGAACGGCGAAGTAAGCTTTGGAACCGGCAACATCAGTTCCATCGGCGCCAATCAATTGCTCCCATTTGGGCTACCCGAAAACAAGTTCTTCTACGGCGACGATGTTTTTTGGACCAAAGGCGCTCACAGCATCAAGTTTGGTATGGAAGTGGAACGGGTGGACAGCAACACCTACGCTCCCTTCCTATGGGGTGGCCAGTGGACCTTCCCCAGCCTTCAGGCGTTTCTGCAGGGCACGGCGGCTACAGTCGTCTCGGCCTTCCCAAATCAGGACGACGGCTATAAAGATTTCCGCGAGTTATTCCTGACGCCCTATTTCCAGGATGACTGGAAGGTGACCTCGAAGCTGACCGTCAATCTCGGACTCCGCTACGAATACGAAACCAATCCGGTAGAGGTCACCCATCAAATGACGGCCTTCCTGGATCCGCCGTTCGGTGGCTTCCAACCAGTTACCCACGCTTTCTACAAGAACCCGTCCACCAAGAATTACAACCCGAGGATCGGAGTAGCGTACGATCCGTTCAACGATCATAAGACCTCCATTCGCGCCGGGTTCGGGCTGTTCCACGATCTCCTGCTGCCGCGACTTTACGATCCGGGTTACTGGTTGAACCCACCTTACGCGATCGGCGTGCAGTTGCAGCCGAATTACCCGACGCCCTTCGCCGGCAACGGCATTCTGCCTCCGCAAGCCTCTCAGGTGGAGGGGATGAATTACTACTTGGACAACACGCCTTACGTGGTTCAGTACAACTTCAATATCCAGCGGGAGCTGGGGGCGGGGAACATTCTGACCGTGGGATATGTGGGATCTGAGGGAGTTCACCTGATACAAAGCGTCGACGAGAACCCTCCGACGATCGCCAGCGGCACCATCTATAATCCAACCTTCGATGCGGTGCTTACCTCCGCCGGCAGCGTTCAGATCCCGAATGGCGGCCGCGAAAATCCCAACCCCCTAGTGGGAGCTCTTAGCGAAAAGAACGCCACCGCTCACTCCCATTACAATTCGCTCCAGGCCAGTTTCAATCGCCGCTTCAGCCACGGCCTTCAGGCGCAGGCTTCGTATACTTACTCGAAATCGATTGACAACGGATCCACCACCTATGGACTGGAAGGGGCGCAGCAGGACCTCTCCAATCCATACAACGCCGCGAACGATGTGGGTCCGTCGCTGTTCGACCATAAGCACAGTTTTCGAGCCAGCTTCGTTTATGCGCTTCCGTCGCCCAACCATTTGCTGTTGAGCGGCTGGCAATGGAGCGGCATTTTCACAGCGGTCACCGGTGCTCCGATGGACATCCTGGACGGACCGAACATGTCCGGTCTGACGAACGACCGTCCGAACGTCAACTCCAGCTTCACCGGTAATCCGGTAATCGGCGATGTGAACCAATGGGTGAACCCGGCCGCTTATTCGTTGGAGGCCTTAGGCACCCTGGGCAATCTTGGACGCGATACGGCGATCGGACCCGGACTGTGGAGTTTCGATACGGCGGTGATGAAGGATACCAAGATCACGGAAAGGCTACGCGTTCAGTTCCGCGCGGAATTTTTCAATATCTTCAATCACTCCAACTTCAACCCGCCGCCAAATCTGGGAGTCTTCATTTTGAATCCCGGCGGCTCGGCGTCGGTCAACCCAACATTCTCCCAACTGACCTCGACTTCCACGACGTCGCGGCAGATTCAGTTCGGGGTGAAGTTCTTGTTCTAAACTAACAGGCTGTTTCGAAAGCCCCAAAAGACCGCTTGCTGCGCTGCTCATTAGATTCCGCGCGTTACAGAGCCGCGACCGTCAGGGAGCCGGTTTCGACACAGGAGAGCGATTTATGATCGTTCCTTCACGTCAAGTTCACCGCAATTCACGCCGCCGATGTTGCTGGCCCATCGTGGCAAGTCTAAGATAAAATTGTAATAAGGCCGCAAGCTTTGCTTCGCAACATACTTTATCCGGGTCGGCTGCTTGTCATTGCGGTTGTTTGCTTGCGAATCTCCTTGCCAGCGAGCGCGCAGACCAGCCCGCAAGCCGATTCGTTTCAGGCTCAAGTGAAGCAGTATTGCGTCCCCTGTCACAATAATCGCCTGCAAACCGCGGGAGTAACGTTCGAGGGAGTAAACTTCAGCAACATTCGCAACAACGCCCCGCTCCTGGAGAAGGTGCTGCGCAAAGTAAAGACGGGCCAGATGCCGCCGGCCGGAATGCCGCATCCCGATGCCGCGCGCACGGAGGCCTTTAGCAAGTGGTTGGAGACCTCGCTCGATGCGGAAGCTCAGGCTCATCCTAACCCCGGCCACCCGGGCGTGCACCGGCTCAATCGCGCTGAATATGGCAATGCGATACGCGACATCTTCGATCTGGATGTAAATCCGGGTTCAGAGCTTCCAGTGGACGATTCGGGCTACGGGTTTGACAACATTGGCGATGTGCTCTCGGTTTCCTCCGCCTTGCTGGATCGCTACCTATCGGTGGCCCGCAAAGTAGCGCGGCTGGCAGTGGGCGACCCCACTATCAAGCCCACCGAAGACGTTTTCGAGCCTCGCCATGAACTGAATCGCGGTGTGGCGGCGCCGGTTCCTGCGCGGGCGGAATGGATGAGCGACGATCTGCCCTTCAACTCCGCGGGCGGACTTTCCGTGCGCTACTATTTTCCGCTCGATGCCGAATACGTCATTCGTATTCAACCGGGAGCCCCAAATGCTCCGTCCAACCCCGCGCCTTTGGAAATGCGTCTCAGCATGAAAGCCGGTCCACATACCCTGGGCGTGACGTATCCCAAAGAATCGCTGAAATTGGAAGCTGCGGCGCCTGCGCTGCGACAGGCCGCTTTTGTGTCCAGCGTTCGCGCGGAAGCATCGTCCGCCGGCATGGATCTGCGCGTTGACGGGGTGCGAGTGCAGCGTTTTCCGCCGGAACCAGGCAAGCCTCAGCGCTTGTGGAACGTCACGATTGCGGGACCCTATAACGTTACTGGCAGCGGCAATGCGCCTAGCCGCGCGAAGATCTTCGTCTGCCATCCAGAAAGCAAATCCGACGAGCCCGGCTGCGCCCGGAAGATTCTCGCCAGCCTCAGCCGCCGGGCTTATCGCCGTCCTGTAACGGACGCGGACATCGATCCACTGACCGAGTTCTACCAGAGCGCGCGCGAAAAGGGCGATTTCGAATTTGCGATTCAAAAGGCCATTCAGGCCATGCTCGTGTCGCCCGACTTTTTGTTCCGGGTGGAAGTGGATCCGCCGCAGAATCGCGTGCATCGGATCGGCGATGTGGAACTGGCTTCGCGCCTTTCGTTTTTCCTGTGGAGCAGCATCCCGGACGACACGCTGCTGGATTTAGCGGAGAAATCCAAGCTTTCCGATCCAGCCGTGCTGCGGCAACAAGTGGAGCGGATGCTCGATGATCCGAAGTCTTCCGCCTTGGTGAGCAACTTCGCCGGCCAGTGGCTGCAAATCCGCAATCTGGAGACTGTGCGGCCGGACCCGGTGGTGTTCGCCGATTTCGATGAAAGTCTGCGCTGGAGCATGCAGCGCGAAACGGAATTGTTCTTCGAAAGTATGCTGCGCGAAAACCGCAGCGTGTTGGATCTGCTCACTGCGAATTACACTTTCCTGAACGAGCGTCTGGCGCTGCACTACGGAATCCCGAATATCTATGGCTCCCAGTTCCGGCGCGTGGAGCTTACCGATGCCCATCGTGGCGGTTTGCTCGGACAGGCCAGCATATTGACGGTCACTTCGCCGCCCAACCGCACTTCAGTGGTGCAGCGCGGAAAATGGATTCTCGACAACCTGCTCGGCGAGCCGCCGGCGCCGCCTCCGCCTAATGTTCCACCACTCGACGCGACTACCAAAGGCGCGCGAAAGTTGACACTGCGCGAAGCCATGGAACTACATCGCGCGAATCCGGCTTGCGCCGGCTGCCACAAAAATATGGATCCGCTGGGATTCGCGTTGGAGAATTATGACGGGGTCGGGGAGTGGCGGGCGAAAGACGGCGAATCTGCAATCGACGCATCCGGCAAGCTTCCGGATGGGACCAAGTTTGACGGGCCGGATGGATTGCGGGAAGTGCTGGCCACCGCGCGGCGCGACGAGTTCGTTACCACGGTTGCCAGCAAGCTCTTCACTTACGGCCTGGGGCGGGGCGTAGAATACTATGACATGCCGGCCATCCGATCCGTCATGCGCCAAACGGAGGCCGATCATCACCGGCTGAGGGACCTCATTATGGCCGTGGTGATGAGTGAACCATTTCAGTGGAGGAGGTCCGCGGACTGATGTTCATCACCAACCAACACCTGGATCGCCGCACGGTTCTGCGCGGTATGGGCGCGGCTTTAGCGCTGCCGTTTCTGGATGCTATGGCGCCGGCATTCGCCCAGCTTCGCGTCAACCCGACGAAGCCGATTTCGCGTCTTGGCTTTGTGTACGTGCCGAATGGAATCATCGCGTCGGGCTGGACGCCGTCGGGCGAAGGCGCGGACTTCGAGTTCAACAGCACGATGAAGGCTCTGGAACCCTTCCGCGAACAGACTCTGGTTTTGAGCGGCCTGGCGCAGATCAACGGCAGGTCCTATGGCGACGGCGGCGGCGATCACGCTCGCGCAGGCGCAAGTTGGCTCACCGGAGTGCATCCCAAGAAAACCGAAGGCGCCGACCTGCGCGCCGGGATTTCTGCGGACCAAGTGGCGGCTCGTCAGTTGGGCGGGCAGACACAGTTCGCGTCACTCGAGATTGGCGTGGAAGCGCCCAGCCTGGCGGGTGGTTGCGATTCCGGTTATAGTTGCGCCTACACCAATACTGTTTCGTGGCGCAGCCCCACCACCCCCAATCCGATGGAGGTTAGCCCTCGCGTCCTTTTCGAACGCCTCTTCGGCGACGGCGACAGCACGGATGCCTCCGCGCGTCTGGCCTCGCTCCAGGAGCAGCGCAGCATCCTGGATTTTGTAAGCGGCGCGGTGAATCGACTGGAAGGCAAGCTCGGAAAAGGCGATCGCAGAAAACTTTCCGAATATCTGGACGCCATTCGAGATGTGGAACGTCGCATCCAGAAGGCGGAAGAACAGAACGCTTCCATGACCATGCCTGCCATGGAGCGCCCTGCTTCTGCGCCCGAGGATTTCGTCAGCCACGCACGCCTCATGCTGGACCTGACGGTGATTGCCTATCAAGCCGATCTCACTCGCGTGGCCACCTTCATGCTGGCGCGCGAAGGAAGCAATCGCAGCTATCGCGACATCGGGATCGCAGATGGCCATCACAATTGCACGCATCACCAGGGCGATCGCGAAAAGATCGACAAGACCATGCGGATAAACACGCACCATGTGGAGCAATTCGCATACCTGGTGAATAGAATGCGGTCCACTCCCGATGGCGACGGCACGCTGCTGGATCATTCCATGCTGCTTTACGGCAGCAGCCTCGCCGACGGAAACTCGCACACGCACACCGATCTGCCGGTTGCTCTGGTGGGCGGCGGATGCGGAACGCTCAAGACCGGCAGGCACGTCAAATATCCGCGCGAGACGCCGCTGAATAATTTGCTGCTTGCGATGCTCGATAAGGCCGGCGTTCCCACCGAAAAGCTGGGCGACAGCACCGGCGAACTCGAGCATTTGTCGGATATCTAGCGGAAGATCATGTTGTCGCGAGCTTGTTGCGTTTTTGCTTCGCTAGCTGCAGTGTCTTGTTGGGCAGCCACGGATTTTAGTTTGATCGATGCCGTCAAGCGCCGCGATGTCAAGGCGGCCGAGGCGCTTCTGACGCACCACGCCGATATTAACGCGGCACTGCCGGATGGAGCCACGGCGCTGACCTGGGCCGTCTTTCTCGACCTCCCCGATATCGCCAGCAAGCTCATTGAAGCGGGCGGGAACGTCAACGCGGCGGGCGAATATGGCGAAACTCCCCTCACCTTGGCGCTGGCCAACGGCGATGTTGAGTTAACTAAAAAGCTGCTGAAGGCGGGCGCCGATCCGAAAGCCACTCGCTGGAACGGTGAGACGACGTTGATGATCGCGGCCGGCGCGGGCAGTGTGGAGGAAGTGAAGCTATTGCTCGCCGCCGGTGTCGATGTGAACGGCGTGGAGCCTCGCCGCGGTCAGAATGCCCTGATGTGGGCCGCGGCCGAAGGGCATCCCGATGTCGTGGATTGCCTGATCCAAAAAGGCGCGCTGGTGAACGCCGCAACCCAGAGCGGCTTCACCCCGTTGGCCTTCGCGGCCATGAAGAACGATGCTGCTTCGGTCCGACGCCTCATTCAAGCGGGCGCCGATCCCAACTATGTTTTGCCCGATAAAAACGGCACCCGGATGTTGGCGCTGGCAGGCTCTTACAAAAGCGACGCGGCTGCCATCGCGCTTCTGGATGGCGGTGCGGACCCCAATTTTGCCGATCGCAAGGGCCTCACTCCGCTGCACGTGGCTGCCCAAGCCGGCGCGGTGGACCTGGTCAAGAAGTTGCTCGCCAAAGGCGCTGCCTTGAATGCGCGCACATCGCCGGCGCCCAGGGTGAGCGCCGATTCAAACGACAAAAACCTTGTCCTGTTCTCCTTCTCGGGTGAACAGACGCCGCTGCTTCTCGCGGCCAAGTACAACCGCGTGGATGTGATGCGAGTGCTGATCGATGCGGGCGCCGACACCAAGCTGAAGTCGCAGGACGGAACGACGCTGTTGCTGGCGGCTGCCGGCAGCGGTCACCTGGAAGCTGCCCGCTACGCGTATCAGTTCGATCAGGATGTGAAGGCCGTCGACGATGAGGGCGACACGGCAATGCATGCCGCCGTCAGCGGTTCCTGGCAGATGGCCACACAGCCGGAAATCACCGAATTGGTGCAGTTTCTCGCCGATAAGGACGTCCCTTTGGATGAGCTGGATCGCAAAGGACGAACTCCGATCGATATTGGCGACCACGCTCCGCTGGATCAACCGATCCAACTGATCACCGACATCATCGTGAGCCGCGGCGGCAAACCCCACCGCTTTCCGAAAGAATACGTGAAGCCCGCTCCAAGGAGTGAACCATGAAATCGCTGGTGACAATTGCGATCCCGATTGTTTTGGCCGGATACTGCTCCTCCGGCTGGGCGCAAATCGCGCGCCCTCCGCAGGCTCCGCCGCCCATTGCCAATGCCGACTCACACTATAAGCTGGGGCCCGATTCGCTTCCGCAGGACGGCGTGCCGAAAGGAGAGATCAAAGGACCGTTCAGCATTCCCAGCCAAGCTTACCCCGGCACACAGCACACTTATTGGATCTACGTTCCCGCGCAGTATAATCCCGGGAAGCCCGCCGATCTTCTGGTTTTTAATGACGGCCACGCGTATATGAATCCCGACGGCGATGCCCGCGCCCAAAATGTACTCGATAATCTTATTTATCGTCGGGAAATCCCAGTGATAATCGGGGTCTTTATTAACCCCGGCCGGCGGCTGGATCAGCCCGAGGCCACCAACGCCGACTGGGGTGACAGAAGTACCAATCGGCCAACCGAATACAACACGCTGGACGACAAGTACGCTCGCGTAATTGTGGACGAGCTGCTTCCGGTGCTGTACAAGGATTACAACATCTCGAAAGATCCCGACCACCACGGGATTGGCGGATGCAGCTCCGGCGGAATCGCTGCGTTCACTGTGGCCTGGCAGCGCCCGGACAGTTTCCACAAGGTCTTCACCATGGTGGGGACTTTTACCAATCTGCGCGGGGGCAATCAATACACCAATATGGTGCGAACCAGCGAAAAAAAGCCCATCCGCATCTTCCTGCAGGACGGGCGCAACGACAACCGCGCGCTCGCGCTGGATGGTACGTACGCCGAAGAGCACGACTTCTTCGCTCAGAATGTCCGGCTGGTGCACGCCTTCACCGAAAAAGGCTACGACGTGAACTATACCTGGAGCATGGGTGTGCATGGCCTCAAGCAAGGCGGATTATTGCTGCCCGACATGCTGCGCTGGCTGTGGCGGGATCAGCCGGTTTCCACCGACCCACGCAACATGGAGGAACGCTCGTTTGCGGAACCAACCGATCATTTGGGCGTGAGCCGCAAAAGCCCTGCGCTCGACAACAGGTAGATCGCGCCATCCGGCCCTTGCCGCACATCGCGAACCGGCATCTTCCGATCCGTAAGCAGCCTCTCCTCGGCGGTGATGCGGAAAGCGGTCGCCAGTGCAAAAAAGTATCCCTGACGGCGCGACATCGGGTACCCAAAGTACGTCGGCTCTTCGACGCCCGGCATAGACGACGCTGCAGTCCGGAGCAGATCGGTATCCTGGAGCCGGCGCGACGCGTGAGCGGCCGGAGGCGTTACGACGATACGGTGCTTTACTTTACCGGCTGGCGGTGGTCCGGCGCTCGCAGGAAGCCGGATTTACGCCGGACGAGATCCGGCAGTTGTTTTTCGGCTCTCCCGTTTGTTGAAGAAACTGCAAACTTGCTGCGCGTGTGAGGCCGTGGAGCGCTGTGGGGCCGGGATTCTCCGGAGTGGCTTGGCTGCGCGGCTGCGCCGTCTTACGCGACCCTTGGCAGGATGCTGAAAAAGGCGGAAATCCGCTTGCTGACCCGCGCGGCCCATTGTCAGGAATGCGTATTTGCAGGTGTTTACCGAGCCGCGACCGTGCGGGAGCCGGTTCCAAACGACTTTTCCAGCAGCCTGTTAGTTTAGGCGGGTGAAGCCCCGGTCCCCACTCACCAGCGCGGCGCGGACGGATCGTGGTCCTGGGGAGGCGTGGTTGAGTCAGGCGTGGTTGAGTCAGGCGTGGGGTGCCGTGGGTCGACCAGCGCGCTCGGATCGGCAAAGACGCTGGCTTCCTCCGGCGTCAAAAAGACGGGCCAACTTGACCCGGCCTGCGGCTCTGGAGCCCGCAGCTCGGGAGTCTCCGGCGCTGGAGCTTCCCGTTCAGGACCCTCCGGCTCGGGAGGCTCAGGCTGCAGCGACTCGATCTCCGGCTGGAGCATTGACTCGGTCACCGCTTCGCCAGACAAAGGCTCTTCCGCCGAAAGTGGAACCTCGCACTCGCAACAATCGCTGCAACGCTTGCAGCGCTCGCAACGGTGATTGGAGCAGGCATCCTTGGTGCAATAAGAGCAAATGTTGACGGATGCTTCGCCGCAGATGCTGCAAGTAAAAACTGCCGCGTTCACGATCATCGGAGATGGACTTTCATGGCTGGGAGACCTTCTTTGTCTTGGGTGCGGGTTGCTGGAGCAAGGCGGCGCGGCAACGTTGCGCTTCGCGGTCGGCCACCTGGAATTCTTCTTCCTTTTGCGTCGCCAGATCCTGCAGATACTGGCGCAGGCGGTCGCGATTGGCGCTGTTTTCAACGACGACGGATTGCATCAAGGACGCGAGCGCGGGGTTCTGATACTTGCGGACGCCTTCGGTGAGAGATCGGAGCGCGGACTCCACAGCTTGCATGCGAAAATAGGCGTCCAGGCCGAGCGGCAGGCGGTCTGGCTGTCTGGAAAATGCGTCGCTCGACGCGACCAGGTAACGGAGCTGGGCTTGTGCGGTGTTCCACTGAGCGACGTAGGTTTCCGACGCGCCCTTGGACTGCCAGGCTGCGGGCTGCACCTGGTCGATAAGCGGCTTCAAGTGCTCAGCTTGCGCGGTGAGCGCGTCGATGAGCTTGCGGGCGTCCCACTCGGAAGCCACGCCCTGGTCACCGGCGTGAGGCGCAGCGCCCGTAGGCGCGGATGTTTGCGCTAGGGCGGAAGCGACGGACAGACAGGCTAACGAAAAGATTGCCAACTTCATGGTCAAAATCCCTAAGGTTAGTGTGGCACAGTTCCAGTGAGCCACGGCCCGTAAGGGCGAAGGTTGGGCTGCAATGAACAAAGGTGGAACAGCGGGCGCGCTACGGCGGAGGCGGAGCGCTCGGCGGCGGATTGGGATGGCCTTCGCCGCTCGGCCCAATGGGAGGAATGGAAATGCCGCCGTGCTCCGGTCCGGTAATTGCCACTCTGTACGCCGCGTCGCCCAAGCCGCGCATGATGCGATGGAACAGTTCGTTCTTATCGATCAGGCTATGCGCCAGCGGCTCGTCCTTGTACACGTGCAGCGATTCTCCGGCATTCACGATCTTGGCGGAGCCGGGCTTCAGCGCGTGCCGCACTTCCACCGAGCCTTCTTCCACTGAAACGATGGTGGTCTCGTCGTCGTCATTGATGCTGACATCGAATATGGTGCCGCGCACGGAAATTACGGCGGTGGGAGTCATCACCCGGTTCGGATTGGGCTGGCCGCCCCCAAAACGTTGAATATGAACCTTTACGCGGCCCACGAAAAGATCCAACAGATCACGCAGGCTGCCGGGATTTTTGCGGAAAATGACGTTAGAACTGGGGTACACCTCAAACGTGCTGCCGTCCGAAGTCTCCAGCTTGGCGTATCCATCGGGGCCGGTGAGGATGACTTGCTGCGCCTGGACTTGGTCGCCCACGTTCAGCGCCCAAGGCTGGGAATCCCTGAGGACCGAGACTTGCCCGGTCATCGAAACCACCTTGGCTGCGGCGTCCGGCGAAACCGGGAACAATTGGGCGGAGCAGATCTGCGCGGCGGCTATTACAAACAGCGCGCAAACCAACCCGTGGATGCCACTCAGCCTCATAAAGTTAACGTGAATAACGACCGATTGCACACTCAGGCATTATGTCGTTTATTACCAACCCAAGTCTTAAGAACACAGTCTATCATCAAAAGTGCTTTAGCAAGACGGTATCCCATCGGGTTTTTTCTTGCGAACCTGTATAGATTCAGTTCCTTCCAGGTAGAAGAATTGGGAGAAGGGATACAATAGGACTCGATTGATGTGTCGGAGAACTACAGTTCGAACCGTAGCGATTGGCGCCTTGGCTTTTGGCTTGGCGGCGCTGCCGTCTGTGGTTTCGGCTCAAGGGACGGTCGGCTGGCGCCGTATCGGAAACTCGGCCATGGATCTGGCCCTGCCGTCGCTCGCTACCGGCGCGGTGGATCGCGTCTGGTATTCGCCGGACGGCTCCAACCTATTCGTCCGAACCGCTTCAGGACGGATTTTTGAAACCAGCGACTTCGAACAATGGCAGTTGGCGACGGATCCCAAGGTTAGCCCGCCCGCTGTGGAAGAACCGCGCGTGGCCAGTACTCCCGAGTCCAGTTTCCAGCTTGCGAACGGGGGAGTGTCGGGAAAGCTTTACGGCGTAGGGCGCGACGCCTACCGTTCCGATGACGGCGGCGAGTCCTGGGTCAACTTGACGGCATATAAAGGCGCGTCTCTTCTCGGCCCCGGTTTAGCGGCCGTGGCGGCCTCGCCGGGCGATCCCGATGAAGTAACCGTGGCGTCGGCTACAGGTGTCTGGCGGTCCGTGGACGGTGGGCTTTCCTGGACCGGACTGAACGATTTTCTCCCCAATTTACCTTCGGGGCATCTGCTAGGCCTTCCGAGCGGCACGCGCGGCGTCCGATTGTCGGTGGCAAACAGCGCAGGCGAGATCGAGTGGGCGCCGGGTGAGAAGACCGCCTGGAAGGCGATGGACGCCACGGAAGCCAGCCGCGAGCAGAATCTGAAGAACGCGCTGTCGCAGGTGCTGAAACATTCGATTACCGCCATCGCTACGGCGAAGGATTATATCTACGCTGGAGACTCGGAGGGACGGCTGCGGGTCTCGGCCGATGCCGGCGTGAGTTGGGGCGCGGTCTCGAAATTAGCCGAATCGGGCAGAGTGGAAGCCATTTGGGTGGACCCCGGCGATCCTCGCTTGGCGATTGCGGCATTAAGCGCCCGAGCCGAGCCGAATGCAGCCGCGAAACCTTCGTATGTCCTGCGGACCATGAACGGCGGCGGGTTCTGGGACGACATCACGGCCAACCTTCCGGACACGGCTGCGGCCCACGGCGTGGCGGCGGACCGGGCCAGCGGCGCGATTTATGTCGCCACCGATGCCGGCGTATTTTTCACCGCCACCGATCTTGGATCGGCGGGCCGGCCTACGAATTGGACGCCGCTCAGCGATAAGCTGCCGGCGGCCGTGGCCACCGACGTGAAATTAGACGCGGGCGGGAACCAGATCTATGCCGCGCTGGATGGCTACGGAGTGTATACCGCGATCGCTCCGCATCGGCTGCGCGATGCGCGGGTGGTGAGCGCGGCCGATTACAGCGCCAAACCGGCCGCTCCCGGCGCACTGCTCAGCGTGTTGGGGGCACGGGTGGAATCCGCCAAAAGCGAGCAGGATGTGGTGGCGCCGGTGCTGGATGCGTCCGATACGGCGTCGCAGATCCAGGTGCCGTTTTCGGCTACGGGAGATTCGGTTTCGCTGTCGCTCGATGCGGCGCAGGGGCTGCTGACGTTCCAGGTTCCACTCCGCAGCGTTTCACCCGCTATTTTTGTGGACCCCGAAGGAACGCCGTTGATCATGGACGCGGCCAGCGGCGTATTGCTGGACGCCAGCAAACCGGCGCGCGCCAGTTCCCGAATCCAGGTGCTGGCAACCGGCTTCGGCCAGGTGAAACCGGATTGGCCAACGGGCCTGGAGGCTCCGCTGAAGGACCCGCCTCGCGTAGCCGCGGCGGTACGCGCGTATCTGGACGGCTCGCCGCTGGAAGTAACGCAAGCGTCGCTCGCGCCCGGATACGTGGGCTTTTACCTGATCGAGGTCCAGATTCCGCGCGTCACCAACACCGGCGCGGCGGAATTGTACCTGGAGGCTGAAGGACAGCAGAGCAATCGTGTACGTTTGTATGTGGAGCAATAGAGCGCGGCTGGAATCTACCGCGCTGGCTCACGTGCGCGGCTCGGTGGATTAAATGCTTCCGACATCCTGGCGGCGCTTGCTCAGTCTCATTCGTATTCTGCTGGCGATGAGCTGTCTGGCGACGCAGCTCATCTCTTCGAGTTTCGTTTGGACCGACACCGCCATCCTGTTCGCCGTCTACATCATTTACGCGCTGGTCGCGCTGTTCTGGAGGAGTCTGGAGGACTCTGGATATCCCACTGTCGCACTGATTGTCGATTTCGTCTTCTTCTTCATCGCAGCTATCAGCGGCGCTGCCTATGGATACTGGGTCAGCTCGGTATTCTACGCCTACGTGCTGCTGGCGGCGGTGATGCTGCATCCCTGGTGGAAGACGGTAGTGGTGGCGGTAGCGGCCATCGCGCTGCTTTATGCGTTGCCCACTTTGCATTCGGCGGAGATGCTGCGCCCGGCGTTCATCGCGGCGGGGATTCTGGGCAGCGTGCTGGCCATCCAGCGCGAGTATCTGGAAGAGCGTTTGTCCAGCAGCTCGCGCCAAACCGTGCTCTACCGCTATGACGCCGAGAAGGCCCGCGAATCTGAGCGGCAGCGCATCGCAGCCGATTTTCACGATGGCCCGCTGCAGAGCTTCATCAGCTTTCAGATGCGTCTGGAGATCATTCGCAAGCTGCTGACGCGCGATCTGACGGCCGCCACCGAGGAGCTGCTGCAGCTTCAGGATTTGTGCAAGACGCAGGTCAACGAGTTGCGCGCGTTTGTGCGCAGCATGCGTCCCGTGGATGTGGAAGGCAGCCTGAACGCCACGCTGCGCCGCGTGGTGGAGCAATTCCAGAAGGACAGCGGCATTCCCGCGACCTTCGTCAGCGCCGAATTTATGGAACCGTCTGAGCCGGAGATTTCGCTCGAGTTACTGCAAATCGTGCGCGAGGCGCTCTACAACGTCCAGAAGCATTCCTCCGCAACGCGCGTGGCGGTGAGCATCGCCAAATCGGACACGGTGCTCGAGATCCTGGTGGAAGACAACGGCAACGGCTTTCCGTTTAGCGGCCGCTACACGCTGGACGAATTGGAGTTGCTGCGGCTGGGGCCGCTGAGCATCAAACGCCGTGTTCGCACGCTGGGCGGCGAAATGGTGCTGGACTCCAGGCCGGGGCAAGGGGCCGGGCTGAAGATAAGGCTTGCGACTTGAGTCGCGCTTGCGTGTTTGCAGGTGTTTACCGAGCCGCGACCGTGAGGGAGGCGGTTCCAAATGACTTTTTCATCAGCCTGTTAGGGGTCGGGGGTTGGGGTTTGGCGGCGTTCTCCCTTGTCTTGACGGGGTGTGGACGCTATCGGGATTTTAAATTGCCTGAGCAGGCGGGCGGACCGTCCGTCACCTGGCGCTGGCAGGCGCGCCCAGACCCGGTGATGACGCGTGGCGCTCCGGGCGAGTGGGACGCGCTGGATGTTTTGAATCCTTCCGTCATCCGCCAGGGCGACGCCTACTATAATCTCTTCTCCGGTTACGACGGCAAGACCTGGCACACCGGTCTCGCGGTGTCGGGTGACGGCGTCACGTGGCGCGAAGAGGGTAAGATCCTGTCGCCGGATCCGGGTACCTGGGAAGGCAGCGCGATCGCCGCCAACGGATCGGCCGTGGCCGACGAGAGCGGCATTCTTTATTACTATCAGGCCGGCGACAATACCGTGCAGATTGGTCTGGCGCGATCGCGCAACGGCCACCAATGGGTGAAAAACGGAGCGCCGGTGCTGGCCGCGGGTCCCTGGGAAAGCTGGGACGAGCGCGGCGTGGCCGATCCTTACGTGATCCTCGCGGGGCGCGGCTATTACATGTTTTACTTGGGCATGGATCGCGCGCGGCGGCAGCGGCTGGGCGTCGCGGAGTCGCAGGATGGCGTGCGCTGGTACAAGCTGCGCGGCAATCCGATCCTGGAATTGGGCGAGTACGGAGCGTTCGACGAGGTGGGACTGGGCGAGCCGGCGGTGTGGGCCTCGCGCGGATATTATTGGATGCTGTACACCGGCCGCGACCGGCACGAAGTGCGGCGCCTGGGCCTCGGGCGGTCGCGCGATGGCGTGCGCTGGGAGAAGCTTCCGCCGGCGATTGCGGGCCAGCAAGCCTGGGATTCCAAGGTGATCTGCGACCCGACGGTGATTGCCAACGGCGATCGCGTTACCGTGTGGTTCGGCGGCGGCGACATCGCGCGGCCGGATCAGAACATCCATGGTCAAATTGGTTTCGGGCAACTGCTTGCCACAGAGTGACCGCCACAAAGTGATCGCCGCAAATTGACATGCGCATCGGTATCACCTGCTATCCCACTTACGGCGGCAGCGGCATTGTAGCCACCGAGTTGGGCCTGGAACTGGCCGCGCGCGGCCATGAGGTCCATTTCATCACTTACGCCAATCCCATCCGCCTGGACCCCGGCACTCCGCGCATCTACTATCACGAAGTGGAAGTGTCGAACTATCCGCTGTTCCAATATCCGCCCTATTGCATGGCGCTCGCCTCCCGCATGGCGGAAGTGGCCGAGGACTACGATCTCGACTTGTTGCACGTGCACTACGCGATTCCGCACTCCACCGCGGCGCTGCTGGCCCGGCAGATGGTGGCCGTCCGCCGCCGGCTTCCGTTCATCACCACGCTGCACGGTACCGACATCACCATCGTTGGGCTGGACCGCTCTTATTTCCCTATTACCAAGTTCTCCATCGAGAAGTCCGACGGCATCACCAGCGTCAGCCAGGACGTGCGCCGCGATACCTATGAAGTCTTCGGCGTGCCGAACGAAATCCGGGTAATCTACAATTTTGTAAACACCGAGATTTATCAGCCAATGGAAAATCGGCCGGCCGGCGAGAAGCGCCTCATGCACATTTCGAACTTCCGGCCGGTGAAGCGCGTGACGGATTGCATTCGCATCCTGGCCGAGGTCCTCAAGACCACACCGGCGCAGTTGTATATGGTCGGGGATGGACCCGACCGTCCCGAAGCCCATCGGCTGGCGCGCGAGCTGGGCATCGAGGGGCAAGTAACGTTTATGGGGAAACAGGACCACGTGGAACGGCTGTTCCCACAGATGCACGTGGTGTTGATGCCGAGCCAGATGGAGTCGTTCGGGCTGGGCGCGCTAGAAGGGATGGCGTGCGGCGTGCCGCCGGTGGCGACGCGCGTAGGCGGACTGCCGGAGCTGGTGACGGACGGAGTCGACGGTTTTCTGGAACCGGTGGGCGACATCCACGCACAGTCCCGGCGAGTGGTCGAACTGCTGACAGATGAGGAGCGGCATCGGAGCATGGCGCAGGCCGCGCGCCATACAGCCGTGGAGCGGTTCGCGAGTTCTGCAATTATTCCGCAATACGAGAAATATTATGAAGAGGTGATCGGAAATGATCGTTAAGCTGGCGGCGTTCGCATAGCGCTCGCGATAACCTGTTGCGCCCTTTTCGGCCAGGACCTGAAACCTGTCATCGATAATGAGCGCGTCACGGTTTGGGATGTGACGTGGACCAACGTGGACCCAAGGCCAGGCCAATCCGGCGCGCAGTCATGATCGCGATGCCGTTGTCATGTGGATCGCGGGCCCCAAAGCCCGCAGAGCGTCCCTGAGCCCCAAAGGCTCTCCGCGCGACGAGCGGGGAACCGCGGACAGCAACCCGCCCCGGTCGCTGATCGTCGAACTGAAGGACCATCCGGTTCCGCCGCTCGAGAACAAGACGGGATACCCGCTGGCGTTTCCGCGCCCGCACGTGAAAAAGCTGTTGGAAAATAACCGCGTGATCGTTTGGTCCTACCGTTGGAATCCGGCTGAGCCGACGCCCATGCACTTTCACGACAAGGATGTGGTTGTGGTGTTTCTCGAAAACACGGCCCTCACCTCCACTACGCCCGACGGCGCGAAGAAGCTCAACGAGTACCAGGCTTTCGATATCCGCTTCAACCTGCGCGACCGCACGCATACCGAGCTGCTGGAGCACGGGACGGGGAGCGCGATGATGCTGGAGCTGAAGTAGTCAGCGCTGGCCGGCCAAGAGCGCGCCGCGATTCATAGGGAAATCGTGACAAAATAGATTTACCCGCCCGCGTCCCCGAGGAGTCCCTGTGTCAATCATTCGAATATCGTTGCTGGGCATCTTTTGTCTCAGCTGCGTTCTTGGTGCGGCTGCGCCCGAGCATCCGCTGTATTTCGAGGAGCGGTTTGTCGGAGTGTTTGAGACCCGAGCCGCCGGGCAATCGGTGACCCTTCGCGCCGATCGCATGGAACTGGACGGCATAACGCTGCGCTTCCTGCACCCATCCAAGGCCGCTCGCCTGGAAGGTTCCGGCAGACCCGCGCCCAGCACCTACATCAAGCGCGGCCAGACGCGCAGCTTCCGGGCATATCCGAAAGCCGGCGTCCGCAGTCTCTATCCGGGCATCGATGTGGCGTTCTATGGCAGCCCGGGACACCTGGAATACGATCTGGATCTGGCGCCGAGGGCCAAGCCGGATCGCATCCGAATCGAGGTCAGCGGCGACCACGGTGTCCGGTTGGACGCGCAGGGCAACCTCATTGTGAAAACTCGATCGGGCGAATTACGGCAACTGGCGCCGCGTGTGTTTCAAAACGCTCTGGGCATTCGGCGGGAAGTGGGTGCCCGCTATGTCCTGCTGTCCGCCAACGAAATCGGTTTTGAGCTGGGCAAGCACGACCGAACCAGGCCGCTGACCATCGATCCGGTGATCGTCTACACGAAATATTACGGCGGCAGCGCCTTGAATTTCGGCGGCCCAGTGGCCACCGACGCACAGGGCAACGTCTACGTCACGGGCAGCACCGACTCGATCGATTTTCCCTCCACCAATGCAACCAAGGCCCGGCTCCAGCCGCCTCTCCTGGCATTTTCCAATGCCGGCCAGACCGTGACGCCGATATCGGTGGGGACCGAGGTGTCCGTCACTGCGATTGCTGGAACCGCCGATGGCAACGTCCTCTATGTCGCCACGCCGGACGGCATCTTCATCAGCGGCAACCATGGCGCGAGCTTCACCCAAGCAACGCCCTTGCTCAGCCCATACGGGACTCCGACCGTCCAAGCGATTTCAGTGGATGCCATCGATCCCTCGCGCGCCTTCATCGCCACCACTCTCGGCCTGTTTAATATGAACAATGCCGGTCAGCTTGCAGGCCAGTTTGACCCTGGCATGGTAGTGGAAGGCAACAACATTGTCGACGTGACGTCGGTACAGATTAGCGCCGTAAATCATCTCGTGATGTATGCAACCACGGCTACTCCTTTCAATTACCTTTACACGAGCACGAACGCCGGAATTTCGTGGCAGCAACTGAATCCCACATATCCCGGTGAACCGCCGGCTAGCCAGTATTCAGGGAACTCCATCGTGTTCACCTTGGCGCCGGATGGCAGCGACCTCTTCGTGATCGATGGCAATGGCGTCTTTTTCAAGAGCGCTGACGGCGGAATGACCTGGCAGAAACTGTCCGGGCAGTATCTTCTTGGCGCGAAATCGATCACGATCGATCCAAAGAATCCGTCGAATATTTATGTACTCGACGGCGCCGGCGTGCAGTTAAGCGCCGACGGCGGCATGACATTCACCACCATTTCGCTTTCGCTTTCTCCGGGCGTGTATGTCCAATCCTTCGCGCTCGATTCGTCCACCGGCGATCTTTACTTGGCCACTTACTCTCAGATCGAAGTCAGCACCGATCAAGGCGCAACCTGGAAGATTCTGCCGCCGCGCCCGAGTCCTGGCGCCATGATCGGCTTGGGCAACCAGGTCTTCGTGGGAGTCAGTTCCCCCACGGTTCCGTTTGTGGTGAAGTGGAGTCCCGACGGTTCCCAGATGCTCTACTCCACTTTCTTCGGCGGTAGTTTTTCGGACGGGATCAGCGGCATCGCCATCGACGCGCAAGGAGAGGCGATCATTGCCGGAGGCACGGCTTCCTCGGATTTTCCGGTTACCGAGAACATCTCCCAGGCTTCTCCTATCGGAGAGGAGAGCGGCTTTGTGGCGAAGCTGAGCGCGGACGGATCCCAAGCGATCTATTCGAGCATCATCGGCGCATCGCAAGGTGTGAACATCGACGCTGTCGCTATCGATGCGTCGGGTGCGCCTTACATCACCGGCGCTACCCCTTCGCCCGATTTTCCCACCACAGCCAACGTCCCGCAGCCCAAACTGCCTGCGATGTGCCAGCGCCAGTCTGGGGACCCCTTCGAGCCAAATGGAAATCTGGGGACTTACGCGTTCGTGAGCAAGCTCAGCACGGACGCCGGCAGCTTGGTCTATTCCACTTTTCTTACCGGCGCCTGCGGGAGTGTCGGGCAGGGTATTGCCGTCGATTCAGCAGGCGAAGCAGTGGTCGTGGGCACCACCACATCGCCCGATTTTCCCGTTACAGCGAATGCGTATCAAACCATCTTTCCCGGCGGGGACGCGGCCAGCATTACATATCCGAATCCAATCGATTTCGGATTCGTCAGCAAGCTGAGCGCCGCTGGAGACAAACTGGTCGCCAGTTCCTTCATCGGCGGCGGTTTCTTTACGACAGCGAATGCACTGGCGCTCGATTCGTCGGGCGACCCTTACATCACCGGCTCCACCTGGGGCATCACTCCCGGCGCAACGCCCGGCGCATACCAGACCATGGTGAAAACCGGTTGCCCACCAGTGATTAACATTGGTCCGGGTCCCGAGTACCCGTCCGGTGGCTCGGATGTTTTCGTGTTGAAGCTGAACCCGGCGCTTTCCAGCGCGCAGTACCTGACGTATCTGGGTGGCACTTGTGACGATTCCGGAACCAGCATCGTCCTGGAGCCGAATGGCAATTTGTGGGTGGCCGGTTCCCCCTCGCAGGATTTTCCGCTCGTTACGCCCTATCAATTGAGCGGATCGTTCGTCAGCGAGCTCAGCGCCGACTTTTCGCAATTGCTTTTCTCGAGCTTCAGCGACGGCGCTAATCTGGCCGTGGATCCCAGCGGCGCCATCTATGTATCGGGGACTAGCGGAAACAAGGCGTCTCTGGTGAAGATCGATCCTGCCGGCACTCCGCCGGTGATTATCAATTCGATCGCAATGAATTCAACCCTTCAAGCGCCTTCCCCGTTTATCCCGATTCAAATCGCGCCCGGCGAGTTGATCGATATCGTGGGGCAGAATCTGGGACCCAGCGCTACGGTTATGGCGCAACTGGACGCGACGGGCCAACTTCCTTTCCTGGTGGGATCGACCACCGTTTCGTTCGGCAGTTACTATGCGCCCCTCATTTCCGTGCAGGACAATCTGATTGTCTGTTTCGCACCGTTCGAGATCGGCGGATCAACCGAGTTGACCGTCACCGTGGATGGACAAAGGTCGAACTCGGTTTTGGTCGGTGTCTCATCCAACGCGCCGTATTTCCTGGAGATCGTCAATCAGGATGGAACCATCAATTCGGAAGACCACCCCGCGCCGCAGGGTTCGGTTGTCATGGCTTACGTGACTGGGCTTGGGATCACGCTGCCGTTGAGCCAGGACGGCAGCGTCAGTGCACCGCCGCTTCCTATACCCGCGGTGCCCATAGCCGTCTACATCGACGGCAATCAGGTCCAGCCGCAGTTCGTCGGCGCCGCGGATGGGCTGGTGGCGGGCATCACCCAGGTGAATTTTCAGATACCGGTTGCCAACTATTCCTCGAATCCCATCACCGCCTTCGTGAACAACGCGTTCGCGCAAATCTACATCGGCCAGTAAGATCTGACTGCGATCCGCCAGGTATCGAAACTGGCTCCCTAAATACGGTCGCGGCTCTGTAACGCGCGCAATCTACCGAGCCGCGCGCGTCAGCAAGCGGTCTTTCCGGACTCCTGACACAGCCTGCGAGTCTGCGCCTGTGCGCGCCGCGTCGTCGCTAGTGCCCGGCGGTTCGTTCGGCGCAATGTTAATTCGCCCCACGCTGCTATGCTGATCGTATGCAACTGGGCATGATCGGTTTAGGACGAATGGGCGCGAACATGGTGCGCCGGCTGATAAAGGACGGGCACGAGTGCGTTGTTTTCGACAGGAATCCCGGTAACGTCGCGGAGCTGAGCAAAGACGGCGCGGCCGGTTCGGGGTCGCTGGACGAGTTCTTGGGCAAACTGAAACCGCCGCGCGCGGTTTGGCTGATGGTTCCTGCCGGCGTCGTGGATGAGACGCTGGAACAGCTCTCCTCCCACATGGAAAAGGGCGACATTATTATCGATGGCGGCAATTCCTATTACATCGACGACATTCGCCGCGCCAAGGATCTGCAGCCGCGCGGCATTCACTACGCCGACGTCGGCACCAGCGGCGGCGTCTGGGGGTTGGAACGCGGCTACTGCCTCATGATCGGCGGCGAGCCCGACATCGTGAAGCATCTGGATCCGATTTTCAAGACGCTGGCTCCCGGGCGCGGCAACATCGATCGCACGCCGGGCCGCGAAAAAGTCGGAGGCACGGCCGAAGACGGCTATTTGCATTGCGGACCCGTGGGCGGCGGCCACTTCGTGAAGATGGTTCACAACGGCATCGAATACGGCATCATGGCCGCCTATGCCGAGGGCTTGAACGTTCTGCATCACGCCAATGTCGGCAAGACCGCGCGCGAGTCCGACGCCGAGACCACTCCGCTGCGCAGCCCGGAACATTATCAGTACGATTTCAACCTGGCCGATGTTGCCGAGGTGTGGCGGCGCGGAAGCGTGGTGGCTTCCTGGCTGCTGGATCTCACCGCGATTTCCTTGCTGGATCGGAAGTCGTTCGAAAAATTCTCCGGCCGGGTCTCCGATTCGGGCGAAGGGCGCTGGACCATCAACGCGGCCATCGACGAAGGCACGCCGGTTCCTGTGCTCAGCGCCGCCCTGTTCCAGCGCTTCGACTCGCGTGGTGAAAGCGATTTCGCCAACAAGCTGCTATCGGCGATGCGGTTCCAATTTGGAGGGCACGTCGAGCGCACCTCAGGCGGCTAAGCAGTTTATTTGTCACCATCAAATTCGCCGCCGAATTTGATGGTGGAATCCACGCTATAGACTTTCACTCCCGTTTCCACCGGGCGCAACATTTGCAGGACAATCGCATCGCCCAGCGTCTTGATGCTGAAGTGCGTGCTCTCGTCGCGCTGCACGGGAAACTGCCTGGAAGCATACGGTGGGATCAAAACGTCGAAGGCTTTGGAACAAATCGGCAGCTCGCTCGTTGGACGGGCCTCCGTTGGCACCGAATAGAGATTTCCCTCGGAGTAGCACAGCGACGCTTGCGCGGCTTTTTCGGATGTATTTACCACGGAAATCAAATTGCCTTGCATCTCTTCCGCGTCGCCGGAGAGCCAAGGATTGCGCGTGGGATACGAGACATGGCGTGGAGTGCTGCGTAACTGATTGTCGACGGTGCATTCGCTCAAGCCGGAGACGGCCACCACCGCTGAAAGCTTGAGGGATGGAATCCGCTCCCGCACTGTGAGCCAGCCCGTGCCCGTCTCGTCGCTGATTTCCAGGCGATGGGACACGCGTTCGCCAGAGTTCAAGTTTACGACCATTTCAGTCAAGCCGACCAGCCCCACCAACCCTCCGCCGGCCCGATGTGCCTCCATTTCCACCGTGACAACCCGATCGCCCAGATTCGCCAGCGTGACACTGGACCAGCAGGATGCGCCGTAGTTGAGTGAAGGAAGGACGCTGGTGACCAACCGGTCCTGGGCGGTGGCATAAGCGCCGGCTCCGAGCAGCAGTATCGTCACCGGGAGTTGCAGAAAACGCCCCATATTTCACTTTTCGGCGGAATGGTGAGGAAACTCCAGCAAGTCGCCTCACGCATCCGTGCGGGCATCTCGGCAATTTGATCCATGAACACGGCGAGCTCTGGGGCGCTGTCCCGATGCCGATCGGCAGCTCCCGCGTGCAACCTCGGGCGACGCTTCGGCAATGTTGGCGCGCCATCGTGTTACAGGAAATAAGCGCCAGCCCGCCGAAATACTCCGCCGCGACTAGCCGCTACTTCCATTCCGGAAACGGATTGATGCGCCCGCGCCGCGAATCGCGGATCAGATCGGGCACCCGGCGGCGGCGCGACATCAGCTTTTCCAGCATCGACTGGAGCGCGGGGCCATCCTCAGCCAGCCACTCCGGCGGAATCTGCTTCTCGGCCGCATCCACAATCTCGTCGGGAAAGTACACAACCCGATCCAGCCACGGCTGAAAGTCCGCCCATCCCCGAACTTTTTCATAAATGTTCGGCCGGAAGTAGAGGCCTTGAAGCGGCGAGTCCGGGAACGTCCAATGGGGGCCGTCGAAAACGTAGCCGTGGTCCATCATGGCTGCTACAAAACCCGCCCGCGGCGCTTCTGCCACGAAACCCGCTCGCGGCGCAGCCTCGCTCGCGGGTCCCGGCCGCAATCGCGCACGATAGAAAATACACTGCCTTGCGTCCGCGTTGCCCATCCATTTATCGAAAACCAATACGCCCAGGAATTCGCCCGCGTTCACCACCTTATCGAGCAGCGTATCCGGCAGAAAGTCGTAGACTATCACTTGGCCGGGATCGCCCGGATAGCGCGATCCGAAGTGCCAGCCCGGTTCCACCGCTTGATGCCGCGAACCCAGTTGGATGTAGATCTCGGGATTGGCTTCCAGAAATCCGGCGGAGAGATTGACGATCGCCGCCGGCGGCGTGGAGATTTCCAGGTAATTCAGGAAAACCGAAGCAATCCATTCGTTGATCAGGATGCGCCGATGCTGCGGATTATTGCGAAATTTGACCACGTAGAAATGCCCGTCGTCGCAGGCCAGCAAATGCGCCTGCGCTCCGCCGCGCATCTTGCGGATCAGGCGTGTGGCTTGGACGGGCATCGCGGGAGCACAGAATCATTCTAAATGCTGGACGGGACGCGCGGCGCGGATAACGTCTACACTAGAGTTTTGCCGCTTGGGAGCAACCAATTGCCCCCCGGGCGAAAATACGAACGGAAAATACGAACGAAGGATAAACGACCGATGCCAGAAGACAGTTCCAACGCCACTCCGCCCGTGCGCAACAGCGACGAGGTGGCCCTGGAGATGATGAAATTCATAGCCGTGACGACGGGCTACGGCAAGGGAGGCAGCGCGGCGGGTTTCGCTGGTAAGGGATCCAAAACACCGGAAGAGTTTGCCGACGCTCTTCTGCAACTGTTCGAGCGTTGCCGGACGGTGATCAACAAAGAAAAGGCTTAACAGGCTATGTCGAAACCGGCCTCCGAATGGGCCGCACCCGGGACCTACCGAGCCGCGCGCGTAAGCGAGCGGTCTTTTCCAGCTTTAGACACAGGCCGCTAAACTAAAACCGCTTCACGGCCATCGCGCCGCAGCGGGTCACGACCGATCCGCTGCGGCTTTGCGATGCGCTGGACGTTGCAGCCGCGCTTATTTTTTCTTCTTGGCGGCCTTTTTCGCCGCTTTTTTCACTGCCGCCTTCTTCACCGCTTTCTTGGCAGGCGCTTTTTTCGCGGGAGCCGTCTTCTTGGCAGGAGCTTTCTTGGCAGCCTTGGCCGCCGTCTTTTTCACTGCGGCTTTTTTAACCGCGGCCTTTTTCACGGTTTTGGCCGCCACTTTCTTTGCAGGGGGCGGAGCCTTCTTTGCCGGAGCCGTCTTTGCAGGAACCGTCTTTGCAGGAACCGTCTTTGCCGGAGCCGGAGCGGACTTCGCAGTGGCCTTCTTGACCGGCTTCTTTTGGGGCGGCGTCTCGCCGGCCGGGACGGGAGCGGGAGTTGCCGGTGCCGGCTCGGGAACCGGCCTTGTCAATTCGTCGTCGTCTTCATCTTCCGGACCGTATTCTCCGACCTCGGTGGTTACATCGATCTGTTCCTCTTCGTATCCGAAATCGTCGTCGTCATCCGCGGTGAAGCGCAAGCTATCAACCATTATGCGTGCCTCCTGTTGGGCTAACCACACCCTAGAATAACTCGTTTTCTTTGGAAGGCAAGAGCCAACTGCACACTTTTTGACGAGAGGAATACCCGCCATTTTCGCGGGCGATTGCGGGCCTGTCGAGGGCGCTGTCAATTCGCCGCGGCGTGATGCTTCAATGCCAGGCTTGCCGTTCGATAGCCGCTGGCATGCACCCGCCGCGCGGGCGTATTCACTGGCGTCCGGCGCGCAGCCACGACGCTTTTTTGGGACGACGCCTTCCGCGATACCTTGCCGCCGCGCACGCTCGCAGCCGCCGCGGTGGTGCGTGAAAGCCGGGCCGCGGCCGGAACCACCAGCAGGTCCCCCGCTACCGGCGCGTCAGCCGCCGGCGCGTTCAAGCCGGAGCGCTGGTTAGCTGACGTTAGCGCGGACACCGGAGTGGAATACCGGTGCGCAATCTCGGCCAGCGTTTCGCCCGGCACCACGCGATGGATCCGCCAGTCTGCCCGATGGCTGGCCGGCACCAGATCCAGAGCCATGCTCACCGTCGCCAGCGTTCCCTTGGGAACTCTCAGTTGATATCCCGCGGGCGCAGCCGCTTTCAGCACGGCCGGGTTCAGATCCTGGATCTCCGACACCGGGTGATCCGCAGCGTCGGCGATGAGCGCCAGGCTGGTTGGGGTGTCCAGGCCAACCGTGTCGTACTCCACCGGACGGTCCGTTTCCAGGTTTTCGAGATCGTAATCCTTGGGATTTTTGGCCATAATGGTGAGAGCCACAATCACCGGGACGTAGTTGGCCGTCTCTTTGGGCAGCGCGTTCAAGCGTCGCAATTCCCAGAAATCCGCGTAACCGGTCCGCTCCACGGCGCGCTGAACACAGCCCGGACCGCAGTTGTAAGCCGCCATCGCCAGGTACCAGTCGCCGAACATGGCATACAGATCGTGCAGATGCTTGGCAGCCGCGCGTGTGGCTTTCTCGGGATCCAAGCGATCGTCGGTGCCGGGAGTTTGCATCAACCCATATTGCCGGCCGCGGAATTGAACGAACTGCCACATCCCAACCGCCTGCTTGTTGGACTTGGCGCGGGGCAGAAAACCCGACTCCACTTGCGCCAGGTAGATCAATTCCTGCGGCACGCCCTCGTCGTCCAGAATGCGCTGCACCAGCGGCCGGTAGCGGCCCGAGCGTCGCAGACCGCCCATCAGCACCTGGCGGCCGCGCTCGGTAGAGAAGTAATGCACGTAGCTCAACACCGCATCGTTCTCCTGGAGCGGGAGTTGGGAAACCGTGGCTTCGATTTCTTCCTTCACCTTGGGACGCAGGTTGGGATCCGTGGGGAACGTCATATCGAGAATGCTGTCGAGGGGAGATTTATCGTAGACCACTCCTCCCTGGCTGGCCGCCCCGCCTAATCCCTCCAGATCGTAGTGGTAGATGGTGTCGGCGATCTGATCCAGTTCACTCTCCAGCCGCGGCCGGTCCGGAAGACTGTCTGGAGCCGAAAGCAACACATCCAGCGCGGCATCGAATTCCTGCCGGGCTTCCGCGCCCTGCCCTAATTGGTAGAAACGCTTACCCGCTTCCAGATGTGTGCGCGCCTGGGCCACGCGGCTATCCACTTCCGCCTGGCGATGCGCCGAGGCTAAGGCCCGCTGTACCACATCGGGAGTATCTGAGGAGTACAGGTTCGTTGAAAATTGAGGGGGCGCTTCAAAGCTTGGTTCCACTGGGATCGGAGTGGACGGTAGGAAAGAAAGTTTAAAGGCAGGTTGCCTGGTCGCGCAACTGCTGGACAGCAGTGCGATCGCGATGGTAAGGCCGGTTATGCAGGCCAGGGAGCGGTGACTTGGGATCATCAATATCCGTATTCTTGTAACACGCTATTAAAAGTAGGAACTCTGAATCTACAATAGACCAGCGCTAGCGTCAAGTTCATTCTTCCCATCTGGATAGTAATATACATAACATAACACCCCGCCCTAAGCTACTTTCTTGATCGGCGGGTACAGGCATTACTGTAGTGTGAACGTTTCCTTTAGAGCTTGTGACTGCTCTCGTACCTGCCGGCAAAAGCCGCCGCTGCCACGCGTCCAGTGCGCTACGATTTTACTGAATGGCTTTCATCGCGGTATCGGGTGAACCGGGCTGCCGGCACGTGGAACTGGCTCGGACGGCCGCGCAGCGCTTGCAGTGCGAACTGATTACAGAAGCGGACCTGGAAAGGATGATCGCCGCCCAACTTGGCGAATCGAACCAGGTCGTCCCCGATAAGGCCTGGCATGCACTGGCAACATCCATCCTGGCAACTTTGGGATTGGAGCATCACCTTATTTTGTGCTACGCGGGCGCGGAGATGCTTGCGCGGGATCTTCCGGGTGTGTTTCGCTTTCACGTCGTAGCGCCCGAATCCATCCGGCTGGCGAACCTGGCCGCCGATTCAGGTCTCCTCCGGCCGGAAGCTAAAACTCGCCTCCGCAAGCTGGCGGCCGCTCAAGCCCTCACGCGCCGGCGCCGCTTCGGGTTCAAGATCGGCCCGGCGACAAGCTTCGACGTCATCGTCAATGCCCAGGCGATGTCGCTGCCCGACATGCTGGATCTTATGGTATCGGCTGTGAAGTCGCAAGGTTTGTTGGAGGCCGGTTTGCTTTCCGCCCAGGTTGCGGCCAAGGTGCAGGTCCAAGTCCGGCTGCAATTGGCCAAATTTGGCATTCTTCCCCCGGATCGGGCTCCCGTGGAGCGCAAGCCGTTTGGCCACCCGAGCGAAGAAGTGTTCGCCAATCTGTTGGATTTCTACCGCATAGAGTGGAATTATGAGCCGCGCAGCTTCCCTCTGCAGTGGGACAAGGACGGCAAAGTTTCCAAAGCCTTCACGCCGGACTTTTACCTGCCGGAATTCGACCTTTACGTGGAGCTGACCACCATGAAGCAAGCCAACGTAACCCGGAAGAACCGCAAGATCCGTCTGCTCCGCGCCATCTATCCTCATGTGAACATCCAGGTCTTCTATCAGAAGGACGTTCAGGATCTGGTCATGAAGTACCGTTTGCCGGAGCGCCTGGCCGAACATGCCCGCGATTGAGCGCGTCTTATTCACCGAAGAGGAGATCCATAGGCGAATCCGTCAGGTGGCCGGGAAGATTTCGGCGGACTACGCGGGACGGCAGCTCAAGCTGGTGGGCGTGCTGAAGGGCTCGGTTTTTTTCCTGACCGCGCTGGCGCGCGAGATCGCTGTGCCGGTAACGGTGGATTTTTTGGGTATATCGAGCTTCGCCCCTTCACAGGCGCCTCCCGGCATGGTGCGAATCTCCAAGGATTTGGACGAAAGCGTGGAAGGCGAAGAAGTCCTGCTGGTGGAAGATATCATCGACACTGGCTTCACCACCCGCTACCTGCTCCAGCACCTCTCCGGGCGCGCGCCGAAATCGCTGGCCGTGTGTACCTTGCTCGACCGCACGCCTCGCCGCATCGTCCAGATTCCCGTGGATTACCGCTGCTTCGAGATCCCGGACCGGTTCGTGGTCGGTTTTGGACTCGACTACCGGCAACTGTATCGCAACCTGAAGTACGTCGCAGTGCTGAACCCCGCCGAATGACTGGGGAAATGGAAGCTTTGGCCGGATCAATTTGTGTGGCGCACGCACTCCTGCGAACCCGTTTTATGCGGCAATGTTCCAGATCCATTCGGCGCAGATTGCCCGCGGCGGCAGCTCAAGGCCCGGCATACACTTGCCGGCCGCCCAGAATCGTCTCCACCACCGTGATCTTCCCGGTAGCCTCATCCCGTCTGAACAGCACCAGATCCGCTCGATCCCCTGGGTTGAGTCCACGCTGCCGGGAGGCAACCCGGCCCACCCTGGCCGGATTTCGGGTAGCGAGCGTCACGGCTTCCCGCAAGCTCAGACCCGCCGTATGCATCACGTTCGCGATCGCTTCGTCCATCCGCAGCGCCGAACCTGCCAGGCGCGAGCCTCCCTTCAAGCGCACGCTCCCATCGCCGTGTAACTCCACCTCCACCTCGCCCAGCCGATACGCTCCGGGATTGCATCCTGCAGGCATAACCGCGTCCGTCACCAGCACGGACCGATCCAGTCCCTTAGCGCGCAGCGCAACCTTCAAAAAAGAGGCCGGCAGATGGAATCCATCCACGATAAAGCTGGCCGCCAGCCGATCCTCCGCCAGTTGCTCCCAGAGATAATTGGGATGCCTGGGCAGCACCGCGTCGGCGCCGTTGCCGAGATGCGTGGATAGGGTTGCACCGGCGCTCACGGCGTCGGAAATCTGAGCAGCCGAAGCCTTGGTGTGGCCAATGCTCGCGACCACGCCTCTCTCGACAATCTTCTCGATGAAGCGCGGAGCATCGGGCCACTCCGGGGCCAGCGTCGCCATTCGTATATTGCCGTTCGCGGCTTCCTGGAAGCGATGGAATTCGCCGAGATCGGGCGCCCTCACCCAGCGCGCCGGATGCGCCCCGCGCGGGCCGTCGTCCGGCGAAATATAAGGGCCTTCCAAATGAAAAGCCTCCATGGCCGGACCTTCCGCGATCGACTCTTTCGCGTTCGCGAGATTGCGCAGAGCAGCTTCCATGTCCTGGGGCGATCCGGTGATCACTGTGGGAAAGAACCGCGTAACGCCGCACGCAAACATCGCGCGGATGGAGCGTGCGATCTCCTGGTGGCTGGACGCAGCCGAGTTGTAATCCACGCCGGCGAAGCCGTTCACCTGCAGATCGATCCAACCGGGTGCGATGAACGGAGCGCCCTCGAGCGGCCGGATCAGGTGATCGACGATGGTAATTGCCCGTTCGAAGGAAACTTCCACCGCCGCGCCGCTCGAAACATCGATGCCGCTAACTTTCATTTCTCACATTTCTCTCGCTTGCCGGTTTATACACAAGTTTCCCACAGGTCGTCGCGCGCTAAGTATAAGGATTATTTAGTGGAAAAAAGCTGTTGAAAACATCCAAATTGCCGCAAAATAAGACTGGCGCAAGACGCCAACCCCTGCTAAAACAGAATGCATGATCCCCTGCAAGTGCGGTTCTGGCGGTTAATCTCGGGGGAGGTGGCTGGCGGAATCGCGCTTGCGGATCGTTTCCTCCGCTAAGTCCGAGCTTTTTCCGGAGAAGCTTGTCAGCCCGTGACTCAAACAGTCACGGGCTCGTTTTTTGCGATGGCCTCGCCTTGCGCGACCGGCGTGAGCCAGCCAAAACGGTCCGGCGCTTCGCCATGCACGATGCCAAAGAACGCTTTTTGGAGCTGCTCCGCCACTGGACCCCGCGAACCTTTGCCCACCGGGATGCGGTCCACCGAACGGATGGGCGTGATCTCCACCGCGGTCCCCGAGAAAAAAACCTCGTCGGCGATGTAAAGCATCTCGCGGGGCACCAGGGTTTCCGTCACCGGAAAGCCGAGCGATTCGGCCAGTTGCATCACCGAATTGCGCGTGATGCCGGGCAGCACGGATGCGCCCAGCGGCGGCGTCAGGATCTTGCCATCGCGCACCACGAAGATATTTTCGCCGGAGCCTTCGCTCACATAGCCCGCGGCGTCCAGCGCGATGCCTTCCGCATACCCGTTCAGATGCGCCTCCATGCGGATGAGCTGCGAGTTCATGTAGTTTGCGCCGGCTTTGGCCAGCGCGGGCAGGGTGTTCGGCGCGATGCGGGTCCAACTGGAGACGCACACATCCACGCCTTCGGCGAGCGCTTCTTCTCCCAGATATTGGCCCCACTCCCAGCAGGCGATGTAGGTTTCCACCGGATTGCCGAAGGGCAGCACTCCGACGTCGCCATAGCCGCGCAGCACCAGCGGGCGGAAATAGCACGAATCCATTTTATTGACGCGCACCAGTTCGCTCATCGCGCCGGCTAGTTCGTCGACGCTGTGCTTCACTTCCATGCGATAAATTTTTGCGGAGTCCAGCAGCCGGCGGACGTGTTCGCGCACCCGGAAGATGGCCGGCCCGGAGGGCGTGGCGTAACAACGGATGCCTTCGAACACGGAACTGCCGTAGCTGGTGACGTGGGCTAAGACGTGGATTTTGGCATCGTTCCAATCGATCAATCGACCGTTGTGCCAAATCTTTTCCGTGGGCTTTAACATGCCTAATTATAGCGCCCGAAAACCGTTCGGCGTCTTTAATTAAAGACCGCTTGTCTATGCGCCCGGCCCGGGCAGCTTCATCGCGTTTTTACAGAGCCGGCAAGCGGTCTTTTGAGACTAGTTAGTGCTCACGTCGCAACTACGTGACTGGCGCACCTGTGCCGCACGCCCTCTCGACCGGGATAGGGGGGCAGACCGCTCCACCTTCGCTCCACGCCCCTCCCACGCCGTACGTACGGGTCCGTATACGGCGGTCGAATGGTTATGCTATCGACCCTCGGCCAATGAGGGAAGTCCAAGCGAGGCCAGATAAGCATTCGACAAGGCGTGAGTCAGAGCCGGGCTCTGACTCACGTGACACGGGCCGCACCGGGAGCCAGCGGCTTTCGCCGCCTCCTCCGCGCTCACGCCCCGCTTCACCAGTTCCGCAAACCGCTTGCGACCGGTTTTCCATTGTCGCCAGAAAGCGCAGCGCATCCGCCTCCTGATCCACGAATCCAAATGTTTCAGCACCGAAGGGTTTCACAGAAGCCGAAATAGCCTCGCCAGCCACGAATGTAACCCGCCAGTTCGTCCACGAGTTGCTCCATGCCGTTCCCCTTGCCCTCCATAGTGATCTCCCGGATCCGCTCCTTGAACCGATCCATCGCCTTCGGCGCAATCTTGCGCTTTAGCTCTTTCCCAGCCGTAAAGCTGAATCCCAGAAATTTCCGCTCCTGCGGTCTAGCCACCGCGCTCTTCGATTCGTTTACCTTCAGTTTCAGCTTGGTAGTAATAAATCGCTGTACGCTCTCCATCACCCACTGCCTCGCCCGTTCGCTGCGTACGTATATATTGCAGTCGTCCGCATACGGTACGAACCGTACGAAACGTTGGCCGCGCGCCTCCAACTCCCGGTCGAATTCGTCCAGCGGTCCGCCTTGCGGCGTCCCCTCCACGCTCGGACGCTACAACGCGTTCTGGCGAGGCGTCCAATGCTTTGGTATACCCCCCACGGGGAGTTGGTGCCTATTTTTGGCATTATTTCACAGCTCCTAAGACTAAGCTAGAGGAGCCGGTTTCGATACAGCCTGGTAGGTCCCGAAAGACCGCTTGCTCACGCGCGCGGCTCAGCAGATCGATTGCGTTACAGCGCGGGTCAGCAGATCCATTGCGTTACAAGCGCCGCAGCCTACGAGCGACCGGGTATGGCTGGGTGTTCGGGCCGCGGGACCATGTCGCCGATATTTTCGGTGGTTCTGGGCGCCCAACCTTGCTGTCCGGTGTCCCTGGCTTCGTCGTGCTCGATTTCCGATTCGGACAGCGGCATATTGGTGGGTTTGTAATCGCTCAATTTGCGCGGCCGATCATGGGAATGAGCCACCTGCGATAGATCGTCAATGATGGTGACGGTTAAATCTTCTTGTTCGGCCATGGAAGAACCTCGTGTTGTGGACGCCAGTGGAAGTATTAAGTTTCGACCCGCCGGAAGGCGAGGACGGCGTTGAGGCCGCCGAAAGCGAACGAATTCGAAAGCGCGAACTCGACGGCGGCGGGGCGCGCGGTGTTGGGGATAATGTCAAGATCGCAGGCCGGATCGGGTTCGATGAAGTTCGCCGTGGGAGGCAGAACGCCGTGCTGCAAAGCGAGCAGGGTGGCGGCGGCTTCGATGGCGCCGGCTGCCCCGAGCGGATGGCCGTGCATGGATTTGGTGGAACTGACCGCCAACCGATCCGCGTGGGCGCCGAAGACTTGGCGGATGGCGGTGGTCTCGGTGGCGTCGTTCGCAAGCGTGGCGGTGCCGTGGGCGTTGATGTAGCCAAGATCGGGTATTTGAAGTCCAGCATCGGACAGTGCGGCGCGCATGGCGCGGGCAGCCCCGCCGGGAGAAGGTTGGGTGATGTGGAACGCGTCCGACGACATGCCGAAGCCGACGATTTCACCGATGATGGCCGCGCCACGGGCGCGGGCGGCGTCGAGCGGCTCCAGCACCAGCATGGCCGCGCCTTCGCCCAGGATCAGGCCGCGGCGATCCTTTGAAAACGGACGGCAGGTATCGGGCGATACAACGCGCATGGCCTCCCAGGCTTTCAGGAAGCCCAGACTGAAGACGGCCTCGCTTCCGCCGGCGATAGCCATAAACGCGGCGCCGCTGCGCACCATCCAAAAAGCCTGTCCGATGGCGTGACTGGAAGACGAGCAGGCCGTCGAGATGGTGTAGGTGGGACCCACCACACCGGTTTCGAGCGAGATCCGGCTGGCGGCCGCATTCTGCATGGTGCGCGGGATAGTGAACGGGTTCACGCGCGGGATGTTATTGCGATAAAGATTGACGAAACCCTCATCCTCCGTTCCCTGCCCGCCGACGCAGGAGCCGGTGACGATGGCGGTGGATTCGCGCAGTTCCGGGGTCCATTCCACGCGCGCTGCGGCGATGGCTTCGCGCGCCGCGATCGCGCCGAACTGCGCAAAGCGGTCCAGCAGGCCGAGTTCTTTCTCGTCGAAATATTGCGCAGGTGTGTAGTTTCGAACCTCGGCGCCATTGGAGAAGCGGAGCAGCGCGGGATCCACGGCCCGGAGCGTACCGATGCCGGAGCATCCGGATCTAAGCGACTGCCAGAATTCGCCGCGGTTGTGGCCGATGGCGGAGATGACGCCCAGGCCGGTGACGGCCACGCGGAGCGGCATGTCAGGCGGTAACCGCGGCCTGATTTCCCTGTGTGTCTCCTTGAGCACCCCCCAAGAGCTTCGCGAGGCCGTCGATCACATCTCGGACGGAACGCATTTTTTGGTCGACGTCCCCTGGGATGTCGACATTGAATTCGCTCTCCAGCGCGAAAATGATGTTGATGCCATCCAGCGAATCGATGCCAAGCTCCAGGAAGGTGCTGTCGGCGGTGATGGTCTCCTGGGGAACATGCTGGGTTGCGGCGATGACGGCTCTGACTCGCGCCGTCAGCTCTTCGTAGGACATAAGATATCGGTCACCTTCTCGAAATGGAAACCTTGCTCCGTCAATTGCGGCAAAAGCTCGCGAACCGCCCGGATGGTAACACCGATATCGGGGCGATGCTCCAGGGTCCGGCCATCGTGCAAGCAGAAAATCGCGCCCCGAGCCGCGCCACGGAGCAGGCGGGAGACAACCGCGGGCGTCTGCCGTTTCCAGTCTAGCGCAATGGCGCTCCACATCACGCCGCTGAGGCCGAGGCGCCGCTGGGCGGAGCGAAGACCGAACCAGCGCGTACCAAACGGCGCCCGGAAGAAGCGCGGACGGCATCCGGCGGTCTCTTCGATGGCTTCCTGAGCGGCGGCGAGTTCACGATAAATATAGCCGGGCGATTTGAGCGCGAGGAGGGGATGCGAGTGGGTGTGGTTGCCGATTTCGTGTCCGGCGGAGGCCACTTCGCGCGCCACCGCGGGCAAGCGGCGGACATTGGCGCCGCATTGAAAGAAGGTGGCAGCCGCGCGATAGCGGGCGAGGATTTCGAGCAGCTCGGCGGTGGATTCACTGGGGCCATCGTCGAAGGTGAGAGCGATAGCTGGCCGGGTGTCCGTGCCGCGGCTGACTGACGGGGCGAGCCAGGAGCAGGAAGGGCCGCGAACGGCGTAGGCCAGCGCGCCGCCGGAGACGGACACAGCCCCGGCCACAGCGGTTTCGAGCAGGCTGGATAATTCTGTCATTTAGCGCCCCGACCGGCGTGGGGGTTCAGTTGGAGTTTAGCGGAAAAAAGCCGGACGCTGGAAGGGCGTCCGGCTGGAGGAGCGCCCACGGGCGGATTTGGGGGCCGCACGGTGGCCGTGGAAACAGTGAGAATCAGGCGAGCAGGCCGCCATGCCCCAGGCTGGCCACTTCCCAGCCTGAAACGCGGTAGCGGGCCAACATCGGCGGCAGCATCAAATCCACCACGTTGGGTTTTGCGGAGCGGAAGCAGCCGGGTGCGGAAACGATCGGAACATCGTCCCTATATCCCAGCAAAAAGAGATTGCCGGGCTCCACGGGGGCCAGGAAACGCTCAATGTGACATCCGGCCCGAACCATGGCACGGCCGATCACGTCTTCCGGACCGGCCGGGGCTGTGGTAGACGCGATCAGAACGGAGGTAGGCTTGGCACGCAGCAGGTGCTGGAGCGAACGGGCCACCGCGCTTTCCTCCTCCACCGAAGAGAGGACAAAACTGGCGCTGGCCCCGATGCGATCCAAACGCTGGCGCATAATATTTTCAAACAACTGACGGGCCCGTTCGCCGTTGACCGGGTCGGTGTACAGAATGGCGACGCCCGGCGCGCGGATGGGCCGGGCCTGCAAGATGGGACCTCTTTCTTTGACGATGGAAATCATTGCCTCGAGCTCAGGCTTGGCGACGGCGAAAGGAGTGCTCTTGACGGTAGCCACTCGTTGACCGGAGCGTGCATAAGAGAAGTTAAGAGACGTGGCGATGGCCATGCTGGCGGCACAATTGATCTGTTTAAGCAACTCATCGTCCACCAAGACGCAAGACGCCTCGGTGGTAAACAAGTTCGCCCTTCCTCCAGCAGCAAGACGGATTTCGAGCGCTCCACAGCCGATTTCGCTCGCGACCTGCATGACAGCGTCATCCTCGCCGACTTCACCTTCTTCCAACTCGGTAACCCAGACCTGATTCATTCCTTCAGTCTCGAGCATACGAGCGTCTTCTTCACTGATCACGTGGCCTTTGGCGAGCAATTTCTTGCCCCCGGAGCGAAATATCGTGCAGCAAAGTATCCTCCCGGTTGACTGTTTAACGTCAATGGTCTGCGCTTTCATAGACCGATGTCCCTCCCGGAGTTCTAACTAAGTATGTTTACAAATTATACACAGGCGTAGTGAGAAAGCCAGAAAAAAATCTCAATGTAGCGCAGAAATGTGAAAGGGAAGCATTAAAGGGAGGAACTGGTTACAAGCGCGGGAGGCTGGAAGCTGGACTAGTTCGTCGCTGGAAATCAGGGATAAAGCGGGACCGTATCGGACCTAAGGGCTTTCAATACAGCAATTTCGTCGCAGCACTGGAACTTGGGACAAGACCAGCAATCCTTCCATATTTTCAGGGAGAGTAAGCCGCGATCCACTCGTTCGAAACCCAGCTTGAGAAAAAAATTAGCTACATAAGTAAGTGCGAATATATCATGCAAACCGTTGTTAATGGCTTCCTTCTCGATCGCCTGTATGAGGAAAATCCCTACACCGTGCCTCCTGGCCTGCGGGGCCACCGCTAAAGACCGTATTTCTCCCGACGTGGGGGTGTAAAAGTGCAGCGCTCCGCATCCGAGCAGTTGTGCGCCCGCATAGGCCACAGTGAAATCGCGAATATTCTCGGAGATCTCAAATTCAGTGCGAGGCAGCATGATGCCTTGAGCCGCGTAGGAGTTGATCAACTGAAGAAGTGCGGGAATGTCGCGCAGGGTTGCCTTGCGCGCCGTAAGGCTTTCTCCGACAACGTGGAGTTCTGGACCGTCTAGTACCCGCGGCGCCGGGACGCGGCTAGACATTGCGAACCTCCTCGCAAGCAACTAGCCGAGTGCCGATGGGATCTCCCGCGAGCAGCTTCCCAACGACACCAGAAGCGGCTCCGGGAGCCACGATCACTTCGGCGATTCCGGTCTGAATCGCGGCAAGCGCAGATTCAAGCTTGGCTCGCATTCCGCCCGTGGCGATGCCTGCATCGATAAGCTGGCGGCATTGATCCGAATTCAACGTCGAACGGACGACATTATTTTCGTCTTTGACTCCATCGACATCGGTCAAAAACAGAAGTTTTTCGGCGCGTAGCGCGCCCGCTACCGACACGGCCATCTGGTCGGCATTGACGTTGAAGAACTGGCCTTGGCGATCGCCGGCCAGGCATGCGATGACCGGCAGGTATTGCGCGTCGAGCAACACATTCAGGAGGCGGACGTCGGACTGGACCGGTTTGCCGACCCAACCCAAATCCTGGCTCATCTGACGCGCTTCGGTAAGCAACGCATCCATGCCGGTCAGCCCGACGGCCTGTGCGCCGCAAACGGTAAATGCCGCAACGAGTTGCTGGTTTACCGAGCCTGCCAAGACTTTGACGACGGCGTCCAGGACTTCGGGCGTAGTGACTCGCAGACCGTTCACAAAGCGGCTCTCGATGCCAAGGCCAGCCAGGTAACGCGTCATTTGTTTGCCGCCCCCGTGAACGACGACGGCCCGGAGCCCTTGCTTCACCGCCGAAGAGATTTCCCCTGCCAACCGGTGGCGCGATTCCGCGGCATCCAGCAGAGTGCCGCCAATTTTTATTAGTACTTTCACGAAATTAGTACTCTCATCTCTACAGAATTAGTACTTCTTTAGCTCGAGTACTCCATCATAATCCCGCGCTTTCCTCGCAGCCTAGGATCAGATTCATATTTTGGATGGCTTGGCCGGCGGCGCCCTTCACCAGGTTGTCGATGGCGCTCACGATGACGGCGCGGCCTGTGGCGGGGTGGAACATGAATCCGATGTCGCAGAAGTTGGTGCGATGGACGCCGGCGAGATCTGGCAGACTGCCGGGCCGGTAAAGGCGGACGAATTTTTCCGTTTGGTAGTGGCGGAGGTAGATGTCGAGAAGATCTTCGGCGGACTTGATACCTCGCGTGCGCACATAGATGGTTTCGAGGATGCCGCGATCGATGGGGAGCAAATGGGCGGTAAAGGTGAGCTCCGGCTCATCGAGACCGGAGACCATCAGCACTTCAGCAACGTGCCGATGATCGAGCACCGAGTAGACGGAGAAATTATCGGCGACCTCGCAGAAGCTGGTTTTGAGACTGGCCTTGCGCCCGGCACCGCTCACCCCGGACTTGGCGTCGCAGACGATGCCGGCGGATCGATCAGCCACGCCGGCGGCGATCAAGGGTTGAATGGCGAGATTCGCGGCGGTGGGGTAACAGCCGGGGTTAGCTATCAGGCGTGCGCCTCGGATGCGTTGGCGGCAGAACTCGGGAAGTCCGTAGACGGCCTCGGCGAGCAACTGGGGCGCGGTGTGCTCGTGCTTGTACCAGCGCGAATAGGTGGCGGCGTCGCGAAGGCGGAAGGCGCCGCTGAGATCGATGACTTTGGCGCCGGCGTCGAGCATGGCGGGCGCGAGTTCCATGGAAACTTCCGGCGGCGTGGCGAGGAACACGACGTCCAGGCCTTCGGCGCGAACGGAGTCCGGCGTACAAGGCGCGCGGCGTGGCTGCGGGTGATGGATGGGCGCGGGAGGGATGGGCTGATCCTGACGGTGTTCGAGGAGGATTGGCTCGGCGTGCGGGTGAGTGGTGAGGAGGCGGAGGAGTTCGGCGCCGCTGTAGCCGCTGAAGCCAACGATGCCTGCCTTATAATTATTCATTGCTATGAATAATTATAACATACTCGATGGTGTGGCTCAAACTTGTGATGGTTAATTTATTCAGCAGTAGCAGCGCAGAAGGGATCCAAAGGGTTCTTAGTCTTCCGCTGGTTTGCGACTAACTATAACCAAGAGCTGCGCCCTTGAAATCCCGGGGAGAAGGACTCGTAAAGCGGAGAGAATAGGCGGTTGATTCCACCGGTCGCCCGGACGGATGATCTTGGTATCCAGCCAAACATCTGAGGAGGCGACCGATGGAAACCTTTGCGAAGCTTTTTGAACGCTTCCTGGTCTTTGTATATCACTGTTTCCACCGCATCGTCATCCAGGGGTACATGCCGCTGCCGACCCGGCCCGAACACATCGTACATTTTTTCCGCGACGTGCATGGTCAGTATCCGATCACTCCCCACGTCCTGGCAAAGCGCACATTGGAATACCGGGGATGGGTGGAAAGCTACGCCCACAACCACAAAATCTCCATGCTCCGAGCAGAGGCAATCAACACGGGGTTTACTGCATCTTCACCAGCATGGAATTGGGCAGCACGTTCAGTTCGAAAATGCCCAGGTTTCCCACCGACGATCCGGACTACCGCATCATCCGGCGCGTCCCGTCCCGCTACCTGCATTATTACTTCTACATCCGCGATCCGGTGGTCGGGCCGCTGTCGATGTGCATCGGCACGTACCTTCCGTTTCAGACCACGTATTACCTGAACGGCCACAACTTCATCGGGATCGAACTCCGCCGTCAGGGAGTGATATTCCGCAAGGACGACAACGCCTTCCTGTCGACCTCGGACCCGAAGGCATTACAAGCGGCCGCCGATAACCTGAGCGCGTCCATTATCGAAAAACGCCTGAACTACTGGACCTGGCTGCTGGGTCCGAAGTTCGCCGAGAAGGACCGCAAGGCCGTCCATCTGAAGCGCGAGTACTCCATCCATCAAATCGAGTATCGCCGATATTTGAGCACTCTTGCGAAATGGGACTCTTCCGGCTGAACAGCCGACAAGGTGGCTCACATCTTCGGCGTCCGCGTCACCAAACGACTACGCGGCAAGTTATCTAGCGTGCTCGAAAAACTCGACCATGGCCATCACGTGATGCGCATCTACTGCAAGAACCTGATGGGCCGCATGTACGGGAAGTTCAGCACTTTTCTGCGCGTGGAAGTCTGCGTAAACCGGATGAAGGACCTGGGCCTGAACAAGGGGCTGAAGAACCTGGAAGCCCTGCGCCGCAAACTACCCATCACGGATCGATTGGCCGGTTTCGAGGCACAATCCCTGAACGTTCACGTCGACCTTCCGCTGTTCCAACGGATAGCTCTGCCGGTCACGGCAGGCAAGACCAAAATCGCCGGCATCAAGATTCACGACACGCGGATGATGCGGCTGATGGAAGTGCTGCTGCATGGCGGCACGCAGCTCAACGGCTGGCGATCCGCCGATATCCATCAAGCCATCCTCACCACCTTCGGCTTGGCCGCCAGCACCTATAGCTCGGTAGTGTCGTCCTAAAACGACACTACCTATAGCTCACCCAACTCCGCTATGACCTGCGCAAAATGAAAGCTCACGGCCTGCTGGAACGCATCGGGCGCAGCTACCGCTACCGTCTCTCCGACAAAGGCGCCAAAGCCGCGCTCATGTTCATCCTCTTCCACAAACGTGTCTGCGGGCCACTGGCAAACTCGCTGTTTCATCACCGCCCTGATGAAGCTCTCAAGCCACTGGGCAGTAAGGTGGAAACTGCTTACCACAAGGCCGATCACGCCATCCAACATGTCCTTGATCTGCTTGCTGCCTGAGAATTATGCGAGATAATCTCTCAGATTGGCCGGGCTAGAAACTCGGGAGCCGCAAAACCCCCAAAGCGGTTAAGCACTCCCGGTCGTCTCAACGTTAGTGTGGACAGGAAGCCGACCGCTCAAACTGGCGGCGACGTACTCATTTGTTGGTCCATTGCCGGGCGATCCAGTTCTTTCGAAGCACGGCGACGAGGTTCTGCCGGTATTCACTGTTGCGCTTCATTCAGGCGTGCAGGATTGGGTAAGGGATACCTTAAAGCACGACCGGGTATCAGTCATATCCTGTCCTGGGCGATCCCGATGAAACCCTGGTGTATAATCGTCGCAACGGAGGCTCACATGAGAGCTAGCCTGATGCCCATCGCAGTAGCAGCCCTCTTCTCAGCGCCCGCCTTTGCGCAATGGAACAACGCCAAAACACAGGGGATTCCCCGCTTAGTAGACGGCAAACCGAACCTTTCCGCGCCTGCGCCCCGTGCCACTGATGGCAAGCCGGACCTGACCGGCATTTGGCAGGCCGGCCGGGCGGGCCCGGCTGGACAATATGGCTACGATTACGATGTCACTCAAAACCTGCCGGCGGGCGCGTTGACTCCTTGGGCCCGAACTGTACGTCAACAGCGGGTTCAGGACTTCAGGAAGGACAGCCCGCTCGCTCACTGCCTCCCCGTAAGCGTCCCATTCCTCGATTTCCGCGGCTTGTCCAGGATCGTGCAAACGCCCGGACTGATCGTGATCCTGCATGAGTCTCCGAACAGTCCCCATCGAACCATCTTCATGGATGGCAGAGAGCTTCCCAGGGATCCCAATCCGACTTGGCTGGGGTATTCAATCGGGCATTGGGAGGGGGACACCCTCGTTGTCAATTCAGCGGGCTTCAATGACGAGGGCTGGCTCGACGTGGGCGGGACCCCCCAAACGGAGTCTCTCCGGCTCACGGAGCGCTTCCGGCGCCCTGATTTCGGACACTTGGAATTGGAAGTGACCTTCGACGATCCGAAAACCTTCACCGCGCCCTTCACCCTGCGCATGGTAAAAACCTACTCAGCGGACACCGAAATACTTGAGGACGTGTGCGAGAATGAGCGCGACAGCGGACATTTGCTGGGAGGGTTCAAGGTGCCTCCGGAAACCCTCGCCAAATACGCAGGCACCTACCAGTTTCCGGGGCGGGAGGTCGTGGTCGCCATCTCCGGCGATCAGTTGATTGTGAAGGACAATGCGAATCCCCGAGACCAGTTGTTCGTGGCGCGCTCGGAGACCGGATTCCTGTCCAGCGTGAGCGAAGTGTCCATCGAGTTCGTTAAGGATGCCAAGGGCACGGTCACGCACTTCACCCGCTCGGGCGGGGGCAAGGTCGAGAAGGCCGTGCGAAGCAGCGGTGCTGCTCAAAGATAGCCAAAGTCGTTCGCCTGTTCGGAAGACTTCGCGACGCTCGCTTATACGATAACCTGGGCCGCTTTCTACCGGACCCGCCGGGCTCATCGGCCACTCGGAAGCTACTTTTTTGGCCCATCCTCTTTCCACCTACCCATGGCGGCCACACAAGAGCGCAAAGGGTGCGGCGCGCACCTCCGAGCTGAGGAACTGCTTCGCGCCGCACTCCGTTTTGCGCGAGTTCCACAAAAGCGGCGAATGGTATCTTAAGGTATCGGCATCCAGCGTTAGCGATGGACTATAGCGAGATCATCACGATTGAACAGGGCAAGATGGGCGGAAAGCCTTGTATTCGTGGCCTTCGTATCACCGTCTACGATGTCCTTGATTATCTTGCATCCGGGATGACTGAAGACGAGATTCTTCGTGACTTCCCCGATCTCACTAAAGTGGACTTGCGGGCGTGTCTCGCATTCGCCGCTGACCGTGAGCGCAAACTCGCCAGCATTCCACTGTGAAGCTGCTTTTCGACGAGAACCTGTCGCCGGTTCTTCCCAAATC
>Ga0302325_10002537_pt1 | contig 44217 bp, 35 predicted proteins | sample Palsa_T0_2_FD_201948 | JGI IMG/M metagenome (GOLD analysis project Ga0302325, IMG submission 201948) | Peat permafrost microbial communities from Stordalen Mire near Abisko, Sweden - Palsa_T0_2 | ecosystem: Environmental > Terrestrial > Soil > Palsa > Peat permafrost | place: Sweden: Abisko... | reverse complement strand
TCGAAGGTTCATTCACCACGATGCCCTTGCCCCGGGCATACACCAGGGTGTTCGCCGTTCCCAGATCGATAGCCAGGTCGCTCGAGAAAATGCTGAACAGCGACCTCAGGTTGTGCCCGCGCGTTGCGCTGGAATTAAATCCGTTTTTTGACATGACGAGGTTCTTTCCGTGTCTTCATTAACCACCACTCTCCCCGGAAATTCCCGGGGCAATATTTTTTCGGGATGCGGCTGCTGGCTGTTTCTATTCTACGAGATGCTTCGCCACTATGCCCGAAAGTTCTGCTTCTATGGAGCGCGAACCAAACTTCAAACCAATGCCGTTCTGTCTACTCGCTTCCCTACTGGATGATGATTTTCTTCTGCGTCGTGTTCACTCCGCCTTGCGCATTCTGTGCCGTCACCGTAATCACAGCCTCTCCCGCGGGTAACGGCGGCGTGAAATAGTGGAATGTGCCGTCGGTGGTGATCATTGGCACCTCCCGCCCATTCACCATGACTCGCGCGCCAGTCTCGGTCTTCCCCGTAACTTCAATCACGTGCCCGTGCTGGATGAATGGATCCAGTTCCAGATTGATGGCGTCGGTCTGCTTCCCCTTTGGAATGATGGTGAAGCGGTTCTTCTCGCTCTCCGCCGATTCCTTTCCCGCCACATCGTAGGATTGCACCATCCAGTAGTAAGCGCCCTCGCCAAGGCTGGTGACTGTAACATCGGCGGTATTAACTTTTTTGTCAACTAGCGTCGAGGAGAAATACGGGTTCCGCGAAATCTGCAGCCGGTAACCCGTGGCATTCGTCATCGCCGTCCAGGAAAACTCCACATCCTTGGTGCCTTCGCCGGAAGCGAAAATGGGCATCATATTCGCCGGCGAAATGGGCACCGGAGGCCCAGTTTCCTTAGCCTTTTCCAGGTGCGATTCCTGCCCGCGGAAACTCACTTTTTCCCACGGCGCCAGGGCCACTGTCTGTCCGTTTCGCGTAACCTCGCCCGATCCTTTTTTCACCAGAATTTCGTGCTGTTCGGTCTTGGGGTCGTTATGCACCTGGGCCGCCGATTCCGGAGCCAGAGATGCCGTTGCTCCCGCCACAATCACCGTCGATTTCGACCCCTGCGCGTAGGTGGCCGTAGAAAGATCCACAGTTCCCGTGCTCACCGCCACGGCTACGTTGGTCTGCTGCTGGTCGTTGGAGGAATTCTCCTCGATCACGATCAGCGAGTCCTGCTTGACGGTGTAGCTGGTGCCGTCGTTGAACACCACCTTCGCCATGCCTTCCGACCCGGTCTGCACCACGTCGCCCTTGTCGAGGGGAACGTTATAGTCGGCCGGCTGCCAGCTGTTTCCATTGCCTTTTTTTACCCGCACGGTTCCGTCGAGCGCGGTGAAGTGAGCCTGCTGGGCGGTCGCGCCTCCCGAACCGGCTGGCGGAGCCATGCCTCCGATCTTTTCCAGAATCTTTCCGGCTACATCGTTCGCAGACTGCAGAGTGTTCGCGGTGAATTGCGGGAAGGTCAGCCGCACGGCGATGAAAAATATTACGGCGCCCCCCAGCACCATCAGGGCAACACTGCGGTACGAGACGGCTTTCCACTTGATATGGATTCCCGATTTGCGATTGTCGGAGGACACTGGTGCTCGAAAACCCTTGTGAAACCTTAGTGAATATGCAGTAAAAGAAAACGTTAGCACAAGCGAAACGGCAGGAAGCACAGGTTCTCGACTTGCGACGTTACCTTGGTGCGACGACCCGCCGCCCGCTTCGGGACGACGTCGGCTTCCAGCCCACTTCCGCTCCGGGATTCAGCTATCCTGATCGTCCCATGTCCGCCACCACGAATCCCGCTTCCATAGCCACCTCCGGCCGGCGAGCGCTTTTTGCCCAGGGCATGATCCTCATCTGGGCCATCGCTCTGGCCAAGCTACTCTTCCACTGTTACTTCAATAACTGCTACGGATATTTCCGCGACGAGTTCGACTATATGGCCTGCGGTGACCGCCTGGCCTGGGGATATGTGGATCAGCCGCCGCTCATCCCTTTCCTGATTCACATCTGTCGCGCCGTTCTGGGAGACTCGCTGCGCAGCATTCGTTTCATCCCTGCGCTGGCGTCGTCTCTGCTTGTCGTGCAAACCGCAGTTCTCGCCCGCGAACTCGGCGGACGCCGCTTCGCAGTACTCTTGAGCGCCATCTGCGCCGTCGTCGTGCCGCAGTATCTCTCGAACGCAAGCTTGCTTGGCACCAACTGCCTCGAACCCAACCTCTGGATGGGCTGCGCCTACTTCGCCATTCTCGCCATCAAGAAAAACGATCCACGGTATTGGCTGTGGTTTGGCGTGGTCGCCGGACTGGGCATGGAAGAAAAATATTCCATCGCGGTGTTCGGCTTCGGCATAGTCGTCGGCCTGCTGTTCACCGAACAACGACGAGTGTTTCTCAACAAATGGATCTGGCTGGGCGGACTCGCCGCTTTTCTGATCTTTCTGCCGAACCTGCTGTGGAACATCCACTACGACTGGCCGTTCGTGCAACTGATTCACAACATCAAAGCGGATGGCCGCGACGTCGTACTCGGACCAGGTCAGTTCTTTCTGCAACAGGCCTTGCTGGTGAATCCCCTCACCTTGCCGATTTGGCTGAGGGGATTGCTCTTTCTTCTGTTCTCGGCGCGGCTCAAGCCCTACCGCGCACTGGGATGGTGCTATCTGGTTTGCTACGCCGTCTTCTTCGTGCTGCACGGCAAAAGCTATTACCTGGCGCCGGTCTACCCCATGCTGCTGGCGGCGGGTGCGGTGGTCATCGAGTCCTGGATTGATGGTCCGGTGGAGGATCGAGCAGATGATCGACCGGACACCCCTCCGGACGGCAGGCGGCCTCGCTTTCAGTGGCTGAAGACGGTGATCGTCGTCGTTCTGCTGGCCAACGGCGTTTATCTCTCGCCGATCGTCATTCCGATTCTTTCTCCTGATCACTTCCTCGTATATATGAAGTATCTCCCGTTCAAACTCCCGGTGATGGAGCACGCGCACGCACGCGCAGCCTTGCCGCAGTGGTACGCCGACCAGTTCGGCTGGCAAGAGATCGTCGCCGAGACCGCCGTCGCGTGGAACCGCATCCCCGCCGCCGATCGCCACGACTGCGGCATCTTCGCCCAGGACTACGGCCAGGCCGGCGCCATCGACTTCCTCGGCCGCCGCTACGGCCTTCCGCAATCGCTAAGCGGCCACCAGACCTGGTTCCTCTGGGGCCCCCGCGGCTACTCCGGCAATTGCATGATCGTCCTCGACGACCGCCGAGAACGCCTCGAACAACTCTGGGACCACGTGGAATACGTAGGCACGTCCGCCGACAATCCCTACGCCCTGGAAAAGCAGATCGACGTCTACATCTGCCACGGCTCGAAATTCGGCACCCTGACCGACCTGTGGCCGGAACTCAAACGCTGGCGCTAACGCGCAAAGCACAAGCCCCCGTCCACCGACCTTGTCATTCCGACCGGAGCCGGAGCGCCAGCGACGGCGCAGTGGAGGAACCTGCTGTTCGCCAGCAGCGCCTGACACGCCGAACTCGAAGCCGAGATCCCGGAAGCCGCTCCTTGCCGCATCTTCAGCGTCCGCTGTAGCATCAGTATCTTGGTACTTATTCAAGGTGAACTTAATTAGGTAGGAGCAATCATGGCAACCGACACTTTAGCAACGCCAGCCGCTATCAATTACGGCGGCACGAAAGTTTTCAAGAACTTCATCGACGGCGAGTGGGTCGAGTCCTCGACCGGAGAGACTTTCGAGAATCGCAACCCCGCCGACACCCGCGACCTGGTCGGCATCTTCCAGAAATCCGCCAAGGCCGACGTGGACGCAGCGGTCGCCGCCGCCAAGCGCGCCTTCACCAAGTGGCGGCTCGTCCCCGCCCCGCGCCGCGCTGAGATTGTTTTCCGCGCCGCCGAAATCCTGATCGAGCGCAAGGAAGACTATTCCCGCGAGATGACCCGCGAAATGGGCAAGGTGCTGGCCGAAACTCGCGGCGACGTGCAGGAAGCCATCGACGCCTCTTATTACAATGCCGGCGAAGGACGCCGCCTTTTCGGCCCCACCGTCCCCTCAGAGATGCCGAACAAGTTCGCCATGGCCGTGCGCCAGCCCATCGGCGTCTGCGGCATGATCACGCCCTGGAATTTCCCCATGGCAATTTCTTCGTGGAAGCTGCTGCCCGCGATCGTGTGCGGCAACACCTGCGTTATCAAGCCGGCCCAGGATACTCCGCTCTCCACGTTCAATCTGGTCCGCGCGCTCACCGACGCTGGATTGCCTAAAGGCGTGATCAACGTCGTGGCAGGCTTCGGTCCGGCGGTCGGGACGCCACTAGCCGAGCATCCCGACGTGCGCGCGATCTCGCTCACCGGCTCGTCCGCCGTGGGCCGCATCATCGGCGGCATCGCAGCCCAGAGCTTCAAACATTGTTCGCTGGAGCTGGGCGGCAAGAATCCCATGATCGTCCTCGATGACGCCAACCTCGATCTCGCCATCGAGGGCGGCCTCTGGGGCGGATTCGGCACCACCGGCCAGCGCTGTACCGCGACCAGCCGCATCATCGTGCAGAAAGGCGTCTACCGCGAATTCGTCGACCGCTACGTGGAGCGCGCCAAGAAGCTGAAAATCGGCAACGGCCTCGACGAGTCGGTCGAGATGGGTCCGGCCATCAACGAGAAACAACTTCAGACCGACCTGAGTTACGTCGACATCGGCAAGAACGAAGGCGCGAAGCTGCTCTGCGGCGGCAACCGCCTCGATCAGGGTCAGTATCAGCACGGCTGGTTCATGGAGCCGACCGTATTTTCCGACGTCGATCCGAAAATGCGCATCGCCCAGGAAGAGATCTTCGGCCCCGTGGTTTCGATCATCCCCTGCGACGACCTGGAAGACGCCATCGAAATCGCCAACGGCATCGAATACGGCCTGTCCTCGTCCCTCTACACCAAAGACGTGAACAAAGCCTTCTCGGCCATTCGCGATCTCTACACCGGCATCACCTACATCAACGCGCCGACCATCGGCGCCGAAGTCCACCTCCCCTTCGGCGGCACCAAAGCCACCGGCAACGGCCACCGCGAAGGCGGCATCGGGGCAATCGATTTCTACACGGAGTGGAAGTCAGTCTACGTCGATTATTCCGACAAACTGCAGAAGGCGCAGATCGACCGAGCAGACTAGCTTCAGCCGCCAGCCGTCAATTGGTTCATGCTGATGGCTGATTCTCGCGAGGATTAGGTGTCAGTTGAAGACTGCAACGTCGTAGACGTCGTGAGTATAGACAAACAGGATGGCGCCGTGATTCTCACCGTTAGCGACCATCTCGAGTGGTCCAACAGCCGTGCGCACCAAGAAATCCTCCAAGCCAAACTGAATCGCTATCTAGCATTTGTTGAAGGCGGCGAATTGCTCGAGAGATACCCGAATGCTAAGGGACGACCAGTCACGATTAAAGTGGTATTGAAATACCGACCGGATGCGGATGGCCGGAAGTTTCTTAGCCGCGCCGGAGGCGTCGTGGCTTCGGCAGGAATCGGGTTCCGTCACGAAGTCTTCGCAGAGTCCTACGACAACTAGGCATGTTTCTGTTGTGGTCGCAGATGCCCCGCTCCGCTAGAATCTAGCTGGAGTCGCACTCATGCCCATCACCCAACCCCGCGAGATCACTGCCGCCTCCCGTCTCGACAACGTTCGCTACGCCATCCGCGACCTGGCCTGCGTCGCCGATGAAGTCACCAAACAAGGCCACAAAGTTCTGCCCCTGAACGTCGGCGACCCCCTCAACTTCGACTTCCAGACACCGCCGCACATCATCGAAGCCGTCTACAAAGCCATGCGCGACGGCAAGAACGGCTACGCGCCGTCGCCGGGCATTCCAGAAGCGCTCGAGGCGATTCGTGGCGAAGCCGCGCGCAAGGGCATCACCACAGTGCAGGATGTATTCGTAACCTCAGGCGTGAGCGAGACCGTCGATCTCTGCATCTCTGCGCTGGTAAATCCCGGCGAAGATATTCTCACGCCGTGCCCCGATTACCCGCTCTACTCAGCCGTGCTCTGCAAGCTCGGCATCGCAATCAACGCCTACGACCTGAACGAAGACGACGCCTGGCAGCCCGAACTCCCCGATATCGAGCGCAAGCTCACGCCGCGCACCCGCGGCATCGTCCTGATCAACCCCAACAACCCTACGGGATCATTGTGCACGCGGCAGATGCTCGAACAAATCGCCGACCTCGCGCGCCGCCACAACCTGGTCGTATTCTCCGACGAAATCTACGACAAGCTGATTCTGCCCGATTCAAACGGAGACGCCACGCCCCACATCGCCTTCGCCGAAGTCGCTCCCGATGTGCCCTGCATCACGTTCGGCGGCATGTCAAAAAACTATCTGGTCCCGGGATGGCGCATCGGCTGGGGCATCGTCTCCGGTGACGCCGCGGCCGTAAAGCCTTACACCGAAGGCATTCACCGCCTGCTGCGCGCGCGCCTCTGCGCCAACCATCCCGAGCAGTACGCCATCAAGCCCGCGCTCGAAGGCCCGCAGGATCATCTCATCGAAGTGCAGCGCAAGTTGCGCTCCCGCCGCGACCTCACGCAGAAATGGTGCGAAGCCACGCCGCGCGTAAGCTGCGTCACCCCCCGCGGGGCTTTTTACGCTTACCCCAAAATCGATATCCCCGAGAGCGACGAAATCTTCGTCAAGGAACTCATCCGCCAGAAGCATGTCATGGTAGTCCACGGCTCCGGCTTCGGCCAGAAACCGGGGACGCAGCATTTCCGCATCGTCTTCCTGCCGGATGAAAAAACGCTCGCCAACGCTTACGGCGGAATTGCGGATTTCATTCGCGAGCGCTATGACAACGGCTGATTCCAAACGGGCTTCGCGCGCCGACACTGAAGCAGGCGTATTGCAAAGGAGCACTCATGGGGCAAAATGCGATCTCATTAGCGAGTTCGTGTGTCTTGTCGATATTGCTTTTTTCCGTCTGCTCTTTCTCGGGAGACGCACCGAATTTTACGGGGAAGTACGCGCTGCAGGCAAAGAAAGCGTCCGCCACTGACCCGGTACTCGAGGTTGTTCAAAGTGTAGATAGCGTGGAGGTCACGCGACATTACAAAGGGGAGCGTCTGACCAACCGTTACCCTCTCGGCGGTGGCGACGGCGACTACATGAGCTCCGGCGGCATTCCCGGCAAGTGCAAAGCGCAGATAAAAGGCAAGCAGCTGATTCTCGAATCTGTTGTAACGATGCGACCGCAGCCCCAAGGTCCCGCGATGCGGGAGCACGAAAGAGAACGTTGGGAACTTTCCGCTGACTCCAAGACTTTAACTGTTCAGACTGACGTCGACTTCCCGGATGTCCGGGCCGATGTCTCTGCCGTCGTCGGTGAAAGCGTCTCCGGCAAGCAAAAATACGTCCGCGTCGCAAATTAATAAAACAATTCGGTGGATCGCGGCACAATTACGGAGAGTGCGCAGTCATCCAAGAAAAGGCCATCATGACCATGGTATAATGACCATGATCACACAGCCCATGAAAACCAAAACCATCCCTGCTGGCGCCTTCAAAGCCCGCTGCCTCGCCATCATGGACGAAGTCCAGGCCAAGCGCCAGGCCGTCGTGATCACCAAGCGTGGCAAGCCGGTGGCCAAGCTCGTCCCGGTCGAGCAAGAAAAAGACGAAATTTTCGGTTTCCTGAAGAGCAAAGGCAAGATCGAAATCAAGGGCGATATTATCTCCCCGGCACTCACTCCTGAGGAGTGGGGCGATCTCTACTGATCTTCCTTCCATGATTCTTCTCGACACGCACGTGGTGATCTGGCTCGCGCAGGATTATCACTGCATATCTCCAGCCGCGCAGTCAAAGATTGAGGATGCGCGCCGGACAAACCGAGGGCTGGCGGTTTCAGACATCACGCTTCTTGAGATCGCACGGCTAGGGAGTCGCGGGCAAATCAATTTGATCCCTGACGCAGAAACGGTTCTGGCTGAGATTGAGCGACATTTTGTCGTTCTGCCGATCACGGCCAGCATCGCCATTCAGGCATACCAACTGCCATCGAGCTATCCGAAGGATCCTGCCGACAGAATTATCGCAGCGACCGCTCTAGTCGAAAACATTCCTCTTCTCACCGCTGACCGTGAAATCCGCAGGTCGCGAGCGGTTCCAACCATCTGGTAGCACCTGCCCGCTTTCTCTTTCCCCACGAATCTGCTTAAATCAAAACAGGCGCAACCCTCGGCGCTGGCCTGGGTTTCAAAATTATCGTGGTCGATATTCATTCCCACATCCTTCCGGAAGTCGATGACGGCTCCAAGTCATGGGACATTTCCGTCGCCATGTGCAAGATGGCGGCCGAGGACGGCATCACTCATCAGGTAGCCACGCCCCACGCCAACGACCGCTACCACTACGACCGGGAATATTTACAGGGGCTCGTCGTGCATCTGCAGGGACTGATCGGGCCCGTGCCCGAACTCAGCCTGGGCTGCGACTTTCACCTTTCCGTTGACAACGTGCAAGCCGCGCTAGTCGATCCCTCGCGATATGCCATCGGCAACACCCGCTACATGCTGGTCGAACTCAGCAATTATGGCGTGCCGCCGCAGACTACAGATACATTTCTCAAACTCGGGGACGCCGGCATGACGGTTGTCATTACGCACCCCGAGCGCAATCCGATTTTGCGCGAGAGCCCGCAGCGGGTGGTGGAATGGGCGGAGCAGGGCTGCATCATCCAGATGACGGGCTCCGCGCTCACCGGATTTTGGGGAGAGCGCGTGCGCCGCGTGTCTCACTGGCTGCTCGAGCGCAACGCGGTCCACGTGCTCGCGACCGATGCTCACGATACGGAGAAGCGCATCCCCGCGCTCTCCACCGCGCGTGAGGCCGCGGCTGAAATCTGCGGCGAGGAAGTTGCCGAAGCTCTGGTCGAGTCGAATCCCCGCGCCATCATCGAGAACAAGCCACTGCCGTATTTTCCGCGGCCCGTGATTGGGAGCTATCGCAAGTCGACTGGCGGGTAGGGGTTGGCAATTGGCAGTTAGCAATTAGCAGTTAGCAATTGGCAATTAGCTATTAGCGACTAGAAGCAATCGAGCTATCTCGTAAATGGTTTTGGGAAGGGCACGGCTTTAGCCGTGCCGTAAAGAGCCAACAAAGACGTGGCTTTAGCCTCTGAGGCTTCGCTCGTGTCCAGCCCTCGAGGATTTATGAGATAGCCACCAGCAATTAGCGATCAGCCAGCCAAGGAACGGTGAGAAAGTCTTCCAACGAATAACACTCGATCTTGGCTAATTGCTAATTGCTGGATAGCTACTGCGGAGCCGGCGCGTCATGGCTGGCCGCTGGCGCGGAATCTGCCGGTGCAGGCGTGTTGGAATTCATACGCGGTCCCGGATCGGCGCTGTGCGATGCCGGAGTCAACGACGTCGCGCGCGGAGCATCCGGGGCGGTGGTCATCGCACTTTCCGGATTCAGCAGGTGATCTTGGCTTGGTCCCAGGCCAAGCTTGATGAGTGCGCGCGAATCCGGCACGGTCTTCGATTGCCAGCCGTGGTCGGCCTGATAGCGGCGCAGGGCATCTTCCGTGGCCTGGGTCCATTTGCCGGTAGCCTCGCCCGTCAGATAGTGTTCGCGAATCAGCGCTTCCTGAATAGCTTGCGTGCGATCGGAGTCGATTTTCTGCTGGCCACGCACCCGCACAGTTTTCTTCTTTCGCGAAGTGGGCCGCTTTCCGGCTGACGCGGTGTGGGACGTGCCAGTCGATTTGGAAGTGCGAGCTGAGGTGGACGTATGAGTTTTCTGGTTGGCGGCCGCGGACTTGCTGGCTGAAGCTTCGCTGGTTGGGGCTGCGCCCGCCGGAGTCTGCGGACTGGCCTGCGCCCCCAATGCCGTGGCACACATCAGCAGGAGCGCGCCCGCCGCGCTGAACCGCAAGGCTCGAGTTCCTGTTGAGATTCTTTCAGTCAATGCGAAATCGTTCCTTCGCTAAGGTCATCCACTCCAGGACTCCGCAAAAAAAGAAGCCCGACAGGACCCTGGCGCTGTAACCATCCCGACCATCATCGTCGATCGAGGGGTTACAGTGCCAGTTCCAATCGGGCTGCTTCCGGTTACGGAAGTGTTCCGGCGAGAAATGCCGTGCCGTCTTGACGAGTTGAGCCGCGCTGGCGGACCAGGAAAACCACATCCTGACCGCTCTTCAGGCCAGCCTCGACGCGGGCCAGTTCATCCTCGCTGTTGACGGGTTGTTTGTTCACTTCCAGAATGACGTCGCCGCGGCCCAGGCCGATGTCTTCCGCGAAGGAATTCGGCTTCACTTCCTGCACGATCACACCCTTGCCGGAAGGAATATCCAGCCGGTCGGCCATTTCCGGAGTCAGCTTGCGGACAGCTAAGCCCAACTTGCTGGGTTTGGGACCGTTGTCGCTTTCGTTGTCCTGATCGTCGCCCAGGCGTGCCGCGAACAACTTCGAGCGGTCTGCGATGGTTACGGTCGCATCCTGTGGTTTGCCATTGCGCACGAAGCCCAGCGACACCTTCGACCCCGGTTTTCGCGAAGCGATATCGGAAACCAGTTCGTCGCCCTTGGTAACTTTCTTGCCTTCCACGCTGACGATGGTGTCGCCGACTTTCGAACCAGCCTCTTCCGCCGGCCCGCCCGGCACCACGCTGGAAACGGTAATGCCCGACCCCGTCCCATACACGCGAGCGATCGCCGGAATTTCTTCCTTGCCAAAAATGATGCCGATCGACCCTCGCACCACGCGGTGCTCGGGACTGGTCAGCTGGTTGTAAACCTCGACCACAGTCTTCGAGGGCAGCGCAAAGCCCACGCCGGCGTAGGCGTTGGTCTCGCTGAGAATCGCGGTGTTGATGCCGATCACTTCGCCCGCCATATTCACCAGCGGTCCGCCGGAGTTCCCGGGGTTGATGGCGGCATCGGTCTGGATGAAAGTCTGGAACTGGCGGTTGGGCACGATGTCGCGCCCCTTGGCGGAAACGATTCCCGCCGTCACCGACTCCGACAAGCCAAACGGGCTGCCCACAGCGAGCACCCAGTCGCCCACCTGCATGCTGTCCGAGTTGCCCATCTTCGCTGCGGGAAGCGCGCGATCCACTTCCACTTTGATCACGGCAAGGTCGGTTTCCTGATCCGTACCCACGACTTTGGCTTCGTGCTGCACGCCGGGAGGATCGTCTTCGAAACGCACGCGCACGCGATCCGCCTTCTCGACCACGTGCCGGTTGGTGACGATGTAGCCTTTGGAATCGACAATCACGCCCGAACCCAGCGAGCGCTCGCGGATAGAACCGTCGCCGCCGCCGGCGCCACCCTGACCACCGGGACCGCCGAAGAAGCGGTTGAAGAAGTCGTCAAACCCGCCGCTATCGTCGCCGCCCTGATCGTCGTCGGGAGCCTGTCCCTGACGGCGACGGTGCGCGTTCTTGATGGTGGATTCGGTGTTGATGTTCACCACGCTCGGTTCCAGCTGCTTGGCGATCTGCGAAAAAGTATTCGAAAGCTGCTGCGGCGAAGGCATGGTGAGCGGCGCAGCATCGCTGCTCTTTTGTCCTTCTTTGCCCTTCACGCCGTAGGAAATCACGGAACCGATCAGGATGCCGACCGAAAGTGTAGCCAGAATACTGAATGTGTAAACCCAACGATGGGCGCGCATCCGCACCCAAATCTCCCGCGAATCCATGCCGACTTCCCTCCAAAGGAACGTCTACGATTTATTTATTATACTCGCTGCAAACGCCCCCGCCACGGCAGTATGGTCTTGTCCCAGAGTGCACGCGAACGCGCATGCGCAATTAGGTTAGACGCGGGAACCCTCGATATCGTTTTCCGTCGGTGACGACACCATACGAACTGAGGCTGCCCTGGCTTCGCGGTTTTCGAAGGCCGGGGATTTCTGCTGTGGAGAAGTGTTCCTGCAGGAACGTATTGTGCTGACGGTTTTGTATTGACAGCTAAGAGCTTGTCCCGTTGGGGTTTACGGCCGAGCTTTCCTGGACTTTCGCTAAATGTTCAGCGCGACGAAAAAGCCGCCGCGCTTCGCTCGACCGGGAAACCGGGGACAGACGGGACGTCTTCCCGTTCCGGGAACTCCTCGGCCCGGAAAATGGATGAACGTCCCGGCTTTCCACGGTTTATTCGATGTCGATGCCATACGAACTGAGGCTGCCCCGGTCTTCGCGGTTTTCGAAGGCCGGGGATTTCTGCTGTCGGGAAGAGTTCCTCTAGGAACACTTTGTACGTGCGGTTTTGGGCAAGTACATACTTCACACACAAGGGGTGCTACGCTTTACCATGCACCTTAGGGAATATTTCGCCGCTATCCTCCACGGATGGGTCGGCAGGATGAGCGGATTAGCGTCGGTCATTCTTGTGTTTCTTCCCATCATCTTCCCAAGTTGGTTCGGCGATTCAAAGGTATTAATTCACGCTACATGGGCAGCTGCGGCGGGTTGTTTTTTAGTCGCTAACTATGCAGCGTGGCTAGCGAAGCGGAATGAGTTACAAGAAGAGAAGGCTAAGAACGAGTTCACACCCCAAATCAATATTAGCGTGCTGAATATTGTTACGTGTGGGTCACTGGGTTCGGGACTAACTGATGTATTCGTTTACCTAGAGTTGGTGCTCCAATCCCCCAGCCGGGTTTCTATTCTTGATTGCTCGCTTATGCTCTTTAGTGATTACGCATCAACGACTATCCCTGCCTGCGAAGATATTCCGGAATGGCAGCTAGAAAAATGGGACGCTGACAACAACCTCTTTCATATTCGCTGCGAACCCCTCGTGAAAGAATTGAAGCGACGCGGGGACCCGGTGCAGGGGTGGATTCATTTTCCACTACCCAGCGTTGCGGAAGGGGTCATGGGCTCGTATGGAGTGAAGATTGAACTGAACTGCGCACACGGCACGTGCTATTTCAACACGACCGGCGGGCAGATAGCTTCAGCCAACGTTTCAACAAAAAGCAGACGTAAAATGCTAAAGATCAAGACATGAAACCCGAATACATCGAGGGGCTTGTGGGCAGGTGGCCCAGGCTTTTGATCTCGTTGGCATCACCAGCAGTGGGTGCCCGTCCTTCGTGTTCTTGGCGAAGGGCGGGAGCCACGAACTCGTACGCAGGTGGGTTTACCTAGAGAGACAAAGCGTTGTGTCGGCGAAAAGGCCCACTTCTCGCAAAGGACGCGAGAAATGGGACACCCGGCAGCAGGAATCCCCGGCCTTCGAAAACCGCGAAGACCGGGGCAGCCTCCGCGGTGGTAGTTTTCCCAAACACGACGAGTGAGCCGCCCCCTACTTGGCTTCGTAAACCGTTTTCCCGCCTAGTACCGTGCGCAGCACTTTGGTCGCCAGGAGTTTCTCGGGCGAGGACGCGGTTGGGTCGCGGTCGAGGACTACAAAATCCGCCAGCATCCCCGGTATCAGCTTGCCTTTTTCTTTCTCTTCGAACTCGGCGAAGGCGGAGCCGGTGGTGTAGGCAGCGACGGCCTGTTCCATGGTGATTCTCTGCTCGGGGAAATACTCCTGCTTGCCGTTTTCGCTTTTGCGCAGGACTGCAGCGTAGAGGCCGCGGAACGGGTTGATCGGTTCGACTGGATAGTCGGTGCCAAAGGCGAGCGTAACGCCTTTGTTCAGAAATGCCGCCCATGCGTAGGAGAGGGCGGCGCGCTTCGGACCCAGGCGGTCCTGCGCCCAGCGCATATCCGTGAGCAAGTGGCTGGGTTGCATGGAGGCGATTACCTTCAATTCCTTGAAGCGGGCAATCTGGGCGAAAGTGGTGACCTGGGCGTGCTCCACTCGCAGGCGGTAATCGTCCCCGCCATTCGCAGCTTTTACTTTCTGTTCCTTGGCTGCTTTCTCGGCTCCCGCGAAAGCATCGAGCGCCATTTGAATGCCCTTGTCGCCGATGGCGTGAAAACCGATCTGGAAGCCCGCCAGCACGCGCTCGGTGGTCATGGCGTTGAGGTTTTCCACTTCATATTGCGGCAGGCCGGAATTCTTGGGATCGTCCGCGTAGGGCTCCAGCATGGCCGCGGTATGCGACCCGAGCGAGCCATCCATAAAACCTTTGAGCATGCCGGTGTGCAGCAGCAGATCGGCCTGGGGATGGGAATCGCGCTTCTTGATGAGGTCCGCCACCGGCTCGTCGAAGGGCAGCCACTCCGAAATGCGGGCCGTGAGCTTGCCCTCTTTTTCGAGCTCTTCGTAGATTTTGAAATCGTCCCAGGAGGAGTAGTCCTGCGCGGAAGTGACACCATGCTCGGCGAGGTCTGCCAGCGCGAGTTCGATCCCGCGGCGTCGCCGGTCGTGCGATGGTTTGGGAATCACCACCAGCACGGCCTGCTGGGCGGTTTCGCGGAGGATGCCGGTAGGCTCACCATTCGTATCCCGGTCAATCTGCCCGCCTTCGGGATCGCGGCTGGCCAGCGTAATGCTCGCGAGTTGCAGCGCGCGAGTATTGGCGACGGCAATGTGTCCATCCACGCGATCCAGAAACACAGGATGCCCGTTCGACACTTCGTCGAGATCCCAGCGGTTCGGCGTGACCTTCACCGGCCACATCGTCTCGTCCCAGCCGCCGCCCAGAATCCATTCTCCGGGCACCGCATTTTCCACTCGGGCGCGAACTCGCTCGCGCATTTCTTCGAGCGACTTCACGCCGACCAGGTCCACATTGAGCTTCTGCAGGCCGGCGCCGGAAAGATGCAGGTGGGCATCGTTGAATCCGGCCATGACAAAATGTCCGCCGAGGTCGACCACTTCGGTCTGCGGCCCCTTGAGTTTTGAGATGTTCGCATTCGTGCCCACCGCCTGGATGCGATCGCCGCGAACCGCGATAGCCTCCTGGCGCAGGATCGAAGCAAACTCAGTGTTCGCCGGAACGCTGGTATAGATGTTGGCGTGGACATAGATGATATCGGCCTTCGGGCCGGGGGCCGGTGCAGGGTCGAACCCCGATGCTTGGACGGTTTGGCTTCGGGTCGGGGCCGCGGCTGGAGTGGAACTCTGAGCAGCAGCCGGCGCGCTGCCTTGAACCGGCTTCTGAGCGCCGGACTGGGCGAAGGCTTGCGGGCAAATGAGAATTGCGCACAGGAGCACAACGTGCTTTTGGATGGCGCAGCGCTTTAGCGCTGCGATCAGAGCCGACATACAAGTCGGGGCTTTCGCCCCTGAGGACACGAGTGTCATTCCCCCACCCCCGCCAGAGCGAGCAGGGTGAGCAAGACTCGCTTCAACCCCAGCTCGCGTCCGTTGCTGTCAAACCATTCCTGCAAAGTGTGCGCCCCGCCGCCCGAGCCTCCGCCGCCGATGGCGATGGCCTCCTGCCCCAGCGATAGCGGAATGTTGGCATCGGTGGAAGCGCGCTGCACGTGGGCGGCATTGTTCAACTGCGCATCGACCGCGCGTATCACCTGCAGAATGCGCGCTCCCGTCGGCAATTCGCCGGCCGGCCGGCTGCCAATGACCACCACTTCGCAGTTCACGCCGGAAGGCCGCTTCTGCGCCGACGACCGCATCTCTGCGGCCATGGTCTCGTCTTCGACAGCGCGATTCAGAGCCAGGCGCAGCGAATGCTCCAGCCGTTCCATCTCCGCCATGGAAGTGGAGCGGATATCCACCTTCATGCTGGCAGACTCTGGAATCGAGTTCACCGAAGTCCCGCCGCGAATCACTCCAATATTGAAAGTTGTCTTTGGCGTAGCGGGCACGGGCGTGGCGGTGAAAGTTTCGATGGCCTTGGCCAGAATCACGATCGGATTGGGCGCGCCAAAATCGCTCCACGAATGACCGCCCGGCCCGCGTACGATCACCTCGAAGCGGCGGCTGCCCAGGGCCTCGGCCACAATCGTGTCCGCGCCGGCGCCGTCGAGCACTACGCTATAAGCGATCGAATCCTTCCAGCGCGGCGTGGAAAAAATGTGCCGCATGCCGCGCAGGTCGCCTTCGCCCTCTTCGCCCACGTTGCCGATAAAGACGAACGGAAGTCCGTGCCGGACGCGCACTGCCCGCATCAGCGCCGCAATGGCAAGCATGGCCGTGACGCCCGCCCCGTTGTCGGAAACTCCCGGCCCGTAGAGCCGGCTTCCCTGCTGCCGGATATTCAGTGGCGTGTTCGCCGGGAACACAGTATCGATGTGCGCGCTCAACGCCACATAACGGCTGCCGAAGCCGGGATGCACGCCGAACACGTTGCCCACATCGTCAATGCGGACGTCGTCGAGCCCGACTTCGCGAAAGCGCTCGGCCAGCCACGCCCCACGTGCCGACTCGCCAAACGGAGGCGCCGCGATCCGCGCCATCTCCATTTGCCACTGGGCGAGCTGCGGCTCCTGCGTGCGAAACCAGTTGAACGCCGACCGCACCTCCGTGGACGCCGACAGGCGCGCGACTTCCTGCTGCAGCGAAGGCGCAAGGTCCGGCATGTCCGCGCGGGGAGGCGTTGGGCTCATGGGAGGTTATGGGGTCATCTTACAACCAGTGGGAAGGGGATGGGGATTGGCAAATGTTGCGCGGCCTTACGAAAGGCTATATCAGAAGCTGGTCAATTTCCTCGACGGTGCGAGTCCGGCGCGCTGTTCGACGGAGGCCACCAGTTTCTTCGTGGCCGGTACTTCGATCCCGTGATGCTGCGCGCCGCGCAGGATTGGGCCTGCGATCGCGTCGAGTTCTGGAGTCTTATGCTGTGCGACGTCTTTCTGCATGGAGCTGCGCATGTTGCCCGGCATCTTCATCACGCCGGCGATCACCGCGTCGGCGTCCACCTTGGCGCCTTCGGCGACCGCCACCGCGGCAGTTTCCCGCAAACAGGAAAGCCCGAGCTCTCGCCAAACTGGATCGGCAAGTATTTCGCCTGTAGTCTTATCGGCCGCCGTAGTCGACAGCGCAAACGGCGCAAGAAAAACCAGCTTGCCCCACATGAGCGTTGCCTCATCGTCGACGAAGCGGCATTCGAAACCCATTTGCTGAAGCTGCTCTACCGTGCCGCCGAGCAGGGATTTCCCAGCCGAGGACACATTCAGCCGCGCGAAAGGGGAGCGATGGACGATGTGTCCCGGCGCAACCCGCTCCGACTCGACTGCGATGGTCGCGGCAATGACTTTCCCTGCGCCATAGCGTGACCGCAGCAGCGCGAGATGGTCGATGCCGTTGAGCAGCGGGACGATCGCGCCCACCGATTCAGGCCTGGTCAACGCGCCCAGGGCCGGCACCAATTCGGTCGCCTTCACCGTAATCCACAGCACATCGACCGCAGGCACGGTGGAAGCTCGCGCAACCGGCACCGTAAAGTTGCCGAACGCGCTTTCAAGCTGGAGTTGCTCGGGATAATGCGCCAGCGACTCAGGCCTGACGACGAGTGTGACCGGCGCTCCGGATCGCGCCAGGCACGCTCCCATCAGGCCTCCGATTCCGCCGGCCCCGAGAATTGCATGTCGTAACGGTGAGGGTGAAGTCATAGTGTCGAGAATATGCGGCCTTCAGTTTTTCCGCGCCGCGGCGGGCACGCACTCGAGAATTTCTGCCTCGCTCAGCGTGTGGTCGCTCTGCTTGGCGCGGGCGTAGATGCGTTCCACCACATCGTCAGTCGCGGGAATGCCGCGCCGCTCCAGCCAGAACAGCACATTCGATTTTCCGCTCATCGGGCCGACATCAATGATCTGCTCAAGGCCGAACATATGCGAGGGCACGCCGGAATAGACCGTGTTCGCCAGCAGAACATCGTCCTTGCGATAGGCTTTGATAATCGCGGCGGCGTGAACGCCGGTGGCCGTGCGAAAAGCGTCGTCGCCCACCACCGGATAATTTGCCGGAATCGGGACGCCCGTGGCCCGCGACACCGCCTGACAATATTGTTTCAGCTTAGTCAGGTCCTGCTGAACCCACGGCGCAATGCCCATCAGCTTGAGATTGACCAGCATCTGATCGATCTGCGTGTTGCCCACGCGCTCGCCAAGTCCGATGGCGCATCCGTGAACGCAATTTGCGCCGGCAATAATCGCCGCCATCGAGTTCGCGATGGCCAGGCCGCGGTCGCTGTGCCCGTGCCAATCTACGCGAATTTTTTCGGCCGAAGGCTTGACCACTTCCTCGATCACGAACTTCACCAGCGCCAGCGCGCCCAGGGGCGTGGCGTGTCCCGCCGTATCGCAGATGCAGATGGCCCGCGCACCGCAATTGATCGCCGCGGCATACAACCGTTTCACGGTCTCCGGATCGCAGCGGCTGGTGTCCTCGGTGACATACATCACGTCGAGCCCCAGCGACACCGCATACGTCACGGCCTTCTCGGTGGTCTGCACGAGAAAATCGTCGGACCATCCTTCGGTGAAGCGGCGAATCGGACTCGAACCAATGAATGTCGCGGCCTCGATGCGCAGTCCGGTTTTCTGCACAATCTCGGCGATGGGACGAATGTCGTTCTCATGCGTGCGGGCCGCGCAGTTGGCGCGAATCTTCATCTTATGCGCGACGATTTCCCGCGCCAGCGCGGTCACCGCCTCGACCACGCGCGGCCCCGCGCCCGGCAGTCCGAGGTCGAGAGAATTGATTCCCAGCGCCTCCATGAGATGAAGAATCTCAATTTTTTCCGGAATCGACGGATCCCGCACCGAAGGCGATTGCAGGCCATCGCGCAGACTCTCGTCGTTGAGCAGCACGGAGCCCGGCGGCATGAGCTCCGGCGGATAATTGTTGTTCCAGTCGTAGATGAGGTCGGAGGTGTTCACGAGAAAACAGCTTCTAGCTTCTAGCTTCTAGCCAAACAAGAAGCACGTCGCATCTTTTCAAAATGCAGACAGAGTTTGGAATCTTGCCGCCCGAGGGCATTAGCTAGAAGCTAGGAGCTAGCAGCTAGAAGCTTGCCTTATTTTTTCGGCGGCAGCGTCAGCCCGAACACCGAAACAATTCCCGGGCCGGCTACGTTAATCTTCGCGTCCGCCGGGGCGGGCAGATACAGCGTCTTGCAGTGCTCGCAGCGGTAGACTTCGGCATTCGGTCCCCAGGCCTTCTCTGCATCGCCGCACGCCTGCTCGATCACGTCCGTGGTGTAAAACCAGCGCTTCAAATGGCCGCCGCAGAATTTGCCCTTCTCATTCTTCTCGTTGCAGGCGCGCTGCCCGGCCTTCTTGATCTTCACTTTGTGATGCGGAAGCTGCGCGGGAGTTTGCGCAGGAGACGCAGTAACTTCACCCGTTGCCAAGGACTTACCCTCGTTCGCGCGGCCAGCGCCGCAAGCATTCGCTCGTACGAGCGTCATTGTATCCGAAGTATCCGAAATTGCGATGGCGAACGCGTACAGGCCGCAAGGCAACGCAAAAGCTTAACCGCAAAGTTCGCAGAGAAAAGCCGCGGAGGTCGCAAACAACTGCACTTGCTTTTCTCTGCGTGCTCTGCGGATGTTCTCTGCGAACTCTGCGGTCAAAGGCTCTAGCCCCTCGCTAGAACTCCCTCTTCGGTGTGGCCTGTTCTGCGCCCACGCGACCGGCAACTATCTCGGCCGCGAAATAACTCTCGCCCTTCACCGGTGCGCGGGCGAGGCGCCGCAGGATCGCGAGTTGTCCCACGTGCGTCAGGGCATCGGCAATCGGCCCCTGAAACAACTTTTCGAGCGGAGCCTCAACCGCCGCATTCGACACCAGAAAATCGTCGAAGCTCTTCAGCGCCGCAAAAAACCTCTCCGTCTCTTTGTCCCAGGGCAAAGCTTTCGAGTCGCGCCACGCGGGCTTGCCCTTCGCGATCGACAGAGCCCAGTCGAACAAATCGCCGATGTGGGCCAGAATCTGCCCCGGCGTACGCACTCCTTCGCCCGCGTGAAAATCAGCGAAACCCGACGGGGCCTCGCGGACGGCTTTACCGGCGCGGTAAGCGACCGTGGCCAGCGTGTGGCGCAACAGTTCGCGCTTCGGATCGGAATCGGACTCGGGATTTGAAGAAACGCTCATGAATCACCTTTCAGTTCTCAGTTCTCAGTTCTCAGTTACCCAAACGCTCGTCATCCCTCCCGAGCCGAAGGCTTGGTGAGGGACCTTACGTCTCCATCTGCCTCACTCACAGTCGACAGCGCCGCCCGACTGCTTGCACGCAAGGCGCCGCTCGGTATTCGCAGTTCAGCACTCAAAGCCGTTTGCGCCACACTATGCTCGCCGCGCACAGCGCCCCGCGCAAGCGTTCTCCGAGGCCGCGGGCAAACTGCATATCCAGGAATCCTTCCATCTGCCGCGCGAACCCGTTGCCGTACGCGTACCACCAGACTTTCTTCATCCCAGACATGCGGTCCGTGTCCAGATATTTTACTCGCACCATTTCTTCCAGTCCGAAGCGGCCGTGAGTGCGACCGAGGCCGCTGGCCTTCACGCCGCCGTGCGGAGCTTCGCTGATTCCGAAACACGAAATCACGTCGTTGACCATCGCCGTGCCCGCATGAATGCGACGGGCCAGGCGCTCGCCGCGGGCGGAGTCGCGCGTCCACACACTTGCGGCCAAGCCATAGTCAGAATCATTGGCCAGACGCACGGCTTCATCGTCGCTGTCGAACGGCATCACCGGCAGCACCGGGCCGAATGTTTCCTCGCGCATGATCCGCATGGTTTGCGAAATGTCCATCAGAACGGTGGGCGCATAAAAGTTCACACCCAGTTCCGGCAACCGCTTGCCGCCGGCCAGAACCCTTGCTCCGTGCGCCTCTGCATCTTCCACTTGCGATTCCACGATTTGCAGCTGCCGCTCGTGGATCATCGGCCCCACATCGGTATCGCGCTCCATGCCATTCCCCACGCGCAACCGCTTCGTCTTTTCCACGCAGGCCTTCAAGAACAGTTCATACAAACTGCGATGCACGTAGCATCGCTCCACCGACAAGCACGCCTGCCCGGCGTTGACGAATGCTCCCCAAACCGCGGCGCCCGAGGCCACGTCCACGTCGGCATCTTCGAGAACGATCATCGGATCCTTGCCGCCCAGCTCCAGCACCACCGGCAGCAATCGCTCGGCGGCAGCCGCGGCGATGCGCTTGCCCGTGGCCACGCTGCCGGTGAAAACCAGCTTGTGGATTTGCGAATGAATCAGCGCCGCGCCCGTCGCGCCATCGCCCACCACCACCTGAAAAACATCCTTCGGCACACCCGCGCCGTGCAACAGCGATTCCAGTTGGAGCGCCACGAGCGAAGTAAACTCCGACGGCTTCAGCACCACCGCATTCCCCGCGACCAGCGCCGCCAGCGTCTCGGTCGCCGGAATAGAGAACGGATAATTCCACGGCGAGATGATCCCGACCACTCCGTGCGGCTCGCGCACCAACCGCCCACGTTTCAGCTTTGTCGCAAGATTGCCGTGCGGCACCGGCTCATCGGCCAGCAGACGATAAGCGTTGTCGATCAGAAATCGCGCCGCATCCAGCACCACCAGCACTTCCGTAGTCAGCGCTTCGGCAACGGGCTTGCCGGCTTCGTTCGTGATGGCCTCGGCAATCTCCGATTTCTTTTCGAGCAGCCGGCGCTGAAACTCGCGCACAATTCCAATCCGCTTCCTCACGCCAATTTCCGCCCAGGCAGCCTGCGCGACCCGCGCTCGCGTCACGGCAGCCAGAACATGGCTCTCACCCGCGCAATCGAACTCGCGCAGAACCGCGCCCGTCGCCGGATTTACCGACACGACCTTGCCCGTCGCGATCTGGAGATCATTTGCCATACGATCGTTTGCCAGAGCCAAGTCTGCCGTAAAGAATAGAGACGTAGCTTGTTACGTCTTGCTTCCGCCGTCCGCCCGCGATGCATCCGCTCGCGATGTCGGAACGCTAATACTCAACGCTCAACAGATACAATCCACTCGCGGGCGCGGTCGCTCCAGCTGCTGACCGGTTTCTTGCTTCCAGAATGCGCGTCACATCCTCAACCTGCAACGTTCCCTTGCCAACTAAAATGAACGTCCCTACCAGATTGCGCACCATGTGGTGCAGAAACCCCGAGCCGCGAACCGTATACACCAATTCCTTTTCCTGCCGCTCCCAGGTGGACGAAAAAATCCGCCGGATGTTTTCCGGCAAATTCACAGGCACGGTCACCCGCGCATTCGCCTGCGAAACTTCTTCGCCCCCACGGCCCCGCTCCGGATCCACCGCCGCAAACGAAGTGAAATCATGTTCCCCCTCCACCAGCCCCGCTGCCCGCGCCATCGCGTCTTCATTCAGCGAATACGGAAAATGCCAGACATATCTGGCCAAAAACGGCGGGCAGATCGAGTCCCGGAAAATGCGATAGCGGTAGGTTTTCGCGCGCGCTGAGTGGCGCGCATGAAAATCCGCCGGTGCTTCGGTCACCTCCAGCACACGGATCGCCGCCGGCAGAATGTCGTTCAGAGCTTTCACGAAATTGCCGGTAGGGACGCCCGACTCGGTAACAAAACTCGCCACCTGCGCCAGGGCGTGCACCCTGGCATCGGTTCGACCTGACCCTTGCGGCAATACTTTTTCGCCGGTGATGCGTCCAATAGCCGAGGCTAGTGTCCCCTGCACGGTCGCCGCGTCAGGCTGCACCTGCCATCCGGAGAATTCGGACCCGTCGTAGGAAAGTGTCAGCTTGAGATTCCTCATGCGATCTTTCCTGCGAGTTTTCGAGTCTCAGAGCCGGGCGCACTCATCCAATTTATCTCGGCTTCGGCTGTTTGCGGGGTGGTCCCGCGCCTGCATCGAGCGCCGGGACGCGGAATCGAATCAGCTGTGCGCGGTCTTGACATCGCCAGCACTGTAGCAGTTCCTTACGCCCGGGACCGTGGGAAAAGTAGTCGCGTTTGGTCAGATATACTGGTTAGCTTCACAGGAATCTATTTTCAAGTTGGCTCGATTGGCCTGAAACGATGGGCTCGCGGCGGCTCCTGCGGGCAAACACACTAGAGAATGGGGAGCGCAAGGCAGCGTGACGGTTTCGCGCGAGCTTTTCAGGAACCTTCCTCTGGCCATTTGCGTATCCATAGCAGGAGAGCTGGGGCAGGAAAGCTGGGGCTTGAGAGCTTGAGCTGCGGTGCTTCATTCACGGTTAGGTCTGGCTGGGCCAGGGGCCGGTCAAGTCTTTTCGCTGCAACGTCTTAAATAAATTCAGGGTTATCGAAACGGAGATAAGTAGATGCCATTCGCACGCGTAGATCGGATTGCACGTCTCGCAGCCGCGGTTTTATCTGCAACACTGACCATTGCGACGACGCTCGCGACCTTGACGGTTGCAGTCTGGGCCCAGGATGCCCCTGCCGCGCCCGCTCCGCAGTCGACCTCGGAAAAGCCTCTGCCGGTCTTGAACTATACCCATCCGGTATCGCATTTTCCCAATCCCATTGGCCCTTACACGCCGCGGCGCCTGGCACCACCGAACTTGGCCAACACGGGACGCATTGACCAACTCATGCACGAGGGCAAGCTCTACCTGTCGCTGAATGACGCCATCGCGCTGGCGCTCGAGAACAACCTCGACATCGCCATCGCACGTTACAACCTGAATATCGCCGACACTGACATCCTGCGCGCCAGGGCCGGGGCTCAGACCCTGGGCGTGAATACTGGCATCGTGCAGAACACTCCCGGCGGCGGCGTCGGCGGACTCGGCGGCCAGGTCGGCTCCGGCACCGGAGGTACCAGCCTCGGTGCCAGCGGTGCGGGCGCTGGTGCGGGCGGGTTGGTGGGATCCACGCTTGGCCTGGGGTCGCTCATCACCAGCTTCGACCCGATTCTTACCGGGACCTTGCAGGAAGATCACTTCACTATTCTTCCCTCCAGCACCTTCAGTCCCGCCTCTCCTCAGAACACCACCACTGGCAACTTCACCTACCAGCAGGGATTCTCCTGGGGCACCAACCTGCTTGTGGGCTTTAACAACACCCGTGTGGCCACTGCGAACGCGCCTTTCAGTCCGTTAAGCCCGCAGCTCAACTCCAGTTTCAGGTTGCAGCTCACGCAGCACTTGCTGCAGGGGCTCGGCTTTGCGGCCAACAATCGTTTCATCCGTATTGCAAAGAACGACCGTGAACTTTCCGATGTGGCTTTCCGTCTGCAGGTCATCACGACCGTCAACCAGATTCAGACCATGTACTGGGATCTGGTTTACGCGTACGAAAACGTTCGTGTGCAGAAGGAATCGCTGGCTTTCGCCGATAAGACTCTCTCCGACACCAAGAAGCAGGTCGAGATTGGCAGCCTCGCGCCCATCGAAGTGGTGCGCGCCCAGAGCACTATGTCGCAGGACCAACAAGGCTTGACGGTTGCCCTCACCAACCTGGAGCTGGAGCAGTTGCTGATGAAGAACGCGCTCAGCCGCACGCTGCGCGATCAAACGCTGGCCGGAGCAGAAGTGATCCCCACCTCAACAATGGAACTGCCCGAGAACGAACAGGTGCAGCCCACGGAGGATTTGATCGCCGACGCGTTGCGCCATCGCGCCGATCTGGTGGAGCAACGCATCCAGCTCAATACCACGGAGATCAGCAACAGAGCGGTCCGTAATGCCCTGCTGCCTACGTTAGACCTTTTCGCCTACTACGGTGGCTCGGGCTTGGGCGGCTCGCAAAACCCGGCGAATGTCTGCGTTGACCCTACTACTCAATTCGGCTGCGCCACCGCCAGTCCTAACCCCAATTTGGATCAAAGCCCCCTGACCTCGCCAGTCGGCTACGGCAGCACCCTGAACCAACTGGTCAACTCCACCGCTCCCGACAAGGGCGTCGGCCTGCAGCTGAACATCCCGCTCCGCAACCGCGCGGCCCAGGCCACGCAGATTCGCTCCGAACTCGAATACCAGCAGGCTCAGATGCGTCTGCAGCAGATTGAAAACCAGATCAGCATCGAAGTCCGCAATGCCCAGTTCGGAGTCGAGCAGAACCGCGCCAGCGTGGCCTCCGCGAAGGCCGCCGTCGACTACGCCAAGCAGTCGCTCGACGCCGAGCAAAAGAAATATCAGTTCGGCACCTCGACCACGACCCTGGTGCTGCAGAACCGCAGCGCCCTGGCAACGGCTGAATCCACGCTCATGTCGGCGATGGCGGCGTACGAAAAATCGCGCGTCGAACTCGACCGCGCGGTTGGAGTCACGCTCGATCACGCCGGCATCAGTATTGACGACGCCGCCAAGGGCCAGGTTTCGCGCCTGCCCAACGTACCATACGTCGCGCCGCGGAAGGATCTGCCTTCGAACCAAACTGACCAGCCCCAGCCGCAGTAAGAGTCAGAAGAGCCTACAGGGCGCGGCCGCAAGCCGCGCCCGTTTCTTTTACGGCCATTTCAGATTGCAGATTGCAGATTGCAGATTGAAAATCTTAAATCTACAATCTGCAATCTGAAATGGGTTCCGTGGCTAATCTATCCAGTTTCTCCTCTCTGGTTTTTTCTGCCCGCGTTTCCTGCTGCGCGCTTGCCGCCTCACGTTTTCCACCTAACAATTCTTTACAATTCCATTTCCTTTGCGCTTCATCAACTACCGCTAAGATGAAGTGACGTATTTATTTTTTTCGCGTCCAAACTTATTCGCGCGAAACCGTGCGCCGCTCTACGTAAGGAGACCATTCAATGTCGTCTTTGCCTCGTTCGTTTTTTGCCGTACGCCCTGGATCTCTAAGCCAGACGGCTGTAATCTTCCTGTCGCTGGCGATCTCGCCGTTAGCCTTGCGAGCGCAAGATGCCCCTGCATCGCCACCGTCCGCGCCCCAGCCGTCGGCGCCCCAGCCATCAGCGTCCCAGCGGGCAAAAGCGCAACCCTTCCACCTTGAGGACTATTCCAAGCCGCGTTCGGCCTTCCCCTACATCTTGCAGCCCTACACGCCGCGCCCGGTCGCTCAGCCTAACCTGGGCAATTCGCCGCGCATCGACACCCTCATGCACGACGGCAAAATCTATCTCTCCATCGACGACGCCGTCGCTTTGACGCTGGAGAACAATCTCGATATCGACATCGCCCGCTACAACCTCAACATTGCCGACACCGACTTCCTGCGCGCCAAGTCCGGCGCTAACATCCTCGGAGTCAACGCCGGCATCGTGCAGAACACCCCCGGCGGCGGAGTTGGCGGCCTCGGCGGAACAGTCGGCTCCGGCGCCGGAGGCACCACCGTGGCCGCCAGCGGCGTAGGCACCGGAACCAACGGCCTGGTCAGTTCCACGCTCGGCATTGGCTCGCCCATCACCAGCTTCGATCCCAGCGTCACCAGTACGCTGCAACTTGATAGAAACGACGCCGAATCCGTCAGCGTCTTCAGCCCCGTCCCGGTCGTGGGCCAGAATACCTACACCGCGAACTTCGCCTACACACAGGGATTCCAGTGGGGCACAGCCCTGTCCGTGGGATTCAACAACACCCACGGCACCACCAATAACCCGACCAGCCTGCTGACACCCGAATTGAGCTCCAGCTTTCAGTTCAGAGTCACGCAGAACCTGCTGCAAGGTTTTGGATCGCTGCCGAACCTGCGCTTCGTCCACATCGCGAAAAACAACCGCGAGATTTCCGACGTCGCCTTCCGCCTGCAAATCATTACCACCGTCGACCAGATCGAGAACATGTATTGGGACCTGGTCTACGCCTACGAAAACGTGCGCGTGCAGCAGGAATCTCTCACCTATGCGCAGAAAGCTCTGGACGATTCCAAACAACAGGCCAAAGTCGGCACGGTGCCCCCCATTCAAGTGGTAAGCGCACAGAGCACGGTTTCCACCGACCAGCAGAATCTGATCCTGGCGCAGAACAACTTGGAGCTCGAAGAATTGCTGATGAAGAATGCGCTAAGCCGCAGCATGGAGGATCCGGTGCTCGCCGAAGCTGGCGTCGTGCCCACCTCGACCATGCATATCCCCGAGCAGGAACCGGTCATCCCCGCGCAGGATCTGATCAATCAGGCGCTCGACCACCGCGCCGAACTGGTCGAATCGCGCATCGATCTCAACTCCCGAGATCTCAGCAGCAAAGCCGTCCGCAACGCCATGCTGCCCACGCTCGATGCCTTCGCCTATTACGGCGGATCGGGAGTTGGCGGAGTGGTGAACCCGGCTCTTCTGCCGCCAACTTGCAATCCCGCCACGACCAGCTGCTTCAGTGGAACCACTGCACCGCCTCCGTTCGCCAATGGCGGCCCCGTGGGCTACGGCAGCACGTTGAACCAGCTCGTCAACGGCACCGCTCCCGACAAGGGCGTCGGCCTCACGCTCACCATCCCGTTGCGCAATCGCGAAGCGCAGGCCAACCAGGTACGCGCGGAACTGGAATACCGCCAGGCCCAGGTGCGCCTGCATCAGCTCGAAAACCAGGTTCGCATCGAAGTGCGCAACGCACAATTTGACGTGAAACAGAACCGCGCCTCCGTACAGGCAGCGCAGTACGCCGTCGACTTCGCGCGCCAGACGCTCGATGCCGACCAGCAAAAACTGAAAGTCGGACTCACCACCACAACCGCAATCCTGCAGGATGCTTCCGTCCTGACCACATCGGAGTCGAACCTGGTTTCCGCCAAAGCGGCCTACGAGAAGTCGCGCATCGAACTCGATCGCGCCACCGGATTGCTGCTCGACCACGCCGGCATCGACGTCGCCGAAGCCACGCGTGGCCAGGTCACCAATCTGCCGAAAGTGCCTTACGTCGAACCACGAAGGGATGCAGCGCCCGGAACGCAGCCGTGACGCCGCTGGTGTAGATCGGTGCAGGTCGGACACTCCTGTCCGACGCTTTTGACTTCGTTCGTGTGTGGCTTCGCTCGTGTGGGGACGGGCGCCTCGTGAGCCTGCCCTGAGCGAAGTCGAAGGGGCCGCGCCGAGCAAAGCTCAGCAGTCTCCCAGAAAATCACCCCGCCAATTTCCCCTTCCCAACCCAGCGTGTATCCTTTCTCCCGTGACCCTGTCCGTCGTCGTCATCACCCACAACGAAGAGTCCAATCTAGCCCGCACGCTGGAAAGCGTGCAGCCGCTGGTCGCCGACGGCAAAGGAGAAATCATCGTCGTCGATTCCGGCTCAACCGACCGCACGGTAGAGATCGCGAAATCGTTCGGCGCAAAAATCTTCATCGAAGAATGGAAAGGCTACGCCGCACAGAAAAATTCCGCGATCGACAAAGCAACAGGAGACTACATACTTTCGCTCGACGCGGACGAGGAAGTGAGCGTCGGACTCGCTGACGAGATACAGCGCACGGTGCAGTATCCGCCTGCCGTTCACAAGATCGTGCAGAAAACACTGGACGGACATCTTGCGCCCATCTACATCAATGGGTTCTGGATGTCCCGGCAAAACTACTTCCTCAACCGCTGGATCAGGCATGGCGGTTTCTGGCCTGACCGCAAGCTGAGGATGTTTAGACGTGGCACGGGGCGCTTCAAGGAAACTCCGGTTCACGAAACCATAGAAGTCCAGGAGTACCGGAAGGGCGGCATCACCGTAAACTCGCGCCGTCTTCGAGGCGCCCTCATCCACCACTCCTACCCCACCCTCTCCGACTACATCACCCACATGAACCGCTACTCATCACTGGGGGCCGAGATGGTCGTAGCGAAAGCTAACGGCAAAGTGCGCTTCAGCGCGATCAACATCGTCCTGCGCCCGCTGGCAACGTTCCTCTACAACTATTTCTTCCGCCTCGGTTTCCTCGACGGCCGCGAAGGCCTGCTGCTGCACCTCTACCACGCGGTCTACGTTTCCTGGAAATACTCCAAAGCCTGGGAACTCTCGCGCAAGAAGTGAGTTTGAATCGAATCCATCCCCAAAGCTTGTCATCCTGAGCGCAGTGACTGGTTCGCGAATGCGAAGCAGTCACGGAGTCGAAGGACCCTATAGCCTGATACGACCGTGCGTCTAGGAGTTCTCAGCCGGCGTTTTCCACGCGACCGGTTCGAAATCCAGCACAACGCCTTTGGCGCGACGGAACTTTGGAAATGGTAGGGATCCTTCGACTGCGCAAGAAGTTCGCATTCGCGAACTTCCCGCTACGCTCAATGACACTCCCCGAAAAGACTCTCACGACCAAAGTTCGCGCTGAACCGATCGGTCGTTCTCGCCCCGTCCAATCGCCTTGCTCACTTGCCCTCGCTTCCCTATCATCGAAACAGAGCACTGGGGTTTGCATGCCAAAAAAACCGCCAAAGCCGCAGATCGCCGAAAGTCCGATCGCCGACGTTTTCGAAAACCGCCATCCTTCCGAGTCAGAAAAGCAGTGGGCTGAAAAAACACTCGCTCCCACGCTCGAGAAATCTCCGGAACGTCCCATCGGCGCACCCACCGGCGTGAATCTCGACGAGCGCGGCCACGCCCACTTCACCACCATCTCCGGAGTTCCGGTCCGCCGCCTGTACACGCAAGCCGATCTGCCCGAGGACTGGAGCGAAGAAAAAGATCTCGGCTATCCCGGCCAACCGCCGTTCACGCGCGGCATTCATGCCACCGGATATCGCGGCAAACTCTACACCATGCGCCAGTTCTCCGGCTTCGCGTCGCCGGAGGAAACCAACCAGCGCTACAAATATCTGCTGGAGCACGGCGGCAGCGGACTCTCCGTGGCTTTCGACCTGCCCACGCTGATGGGTTACGACTCCGACCATCCCGCCAGCGAAGGCGAAGTGGGCAAGTGCGGCGTGGCCATCGACTCGCTCGAAGACATGGAAATTCTCTTCAACGGCATCGATCTGGAAAAGACCACCGTCTCCATGACCATCAACTCGCCCGCGTCGGTGCTGTGGGCCATGTACCTCGTGGTCGCCGAAAAGCAGGGCGCCGACTGGAAGAAAATTTCCGGCACCATTCAAAACGACATTCTCAAGGAGTACATCGCGCAGAAGGAATACATCTATCCGCCCGCACAGTCGATGCGGCTGGTGATCGACACCTTCGAGTTCGGCTCGAAATTCACGCCGCGCTTCAACACCATCTCGATCAGCGGATATCACATTCGCGAAGCTGGTTCCACCGCGCTACAGGAACTGGCCTTCACTCTCTATGACGGCGTGGAATACGTCGAGTGGGCGAAGCGCCGCGGACTCGACGTCGACGAGTTCGGCCCGCGCCTCAGCTTTTTCTTCAACGCCCATAACGATTTCTTCGAAGAGATTGCCAAGTACCGTGCCGCCCGGAAGATTTGGGGTCAAGTAATGAAGACCCGTTTCGGCGCGAAGAACCAGCGCACCTGGCTGATGCGCTTCCACACGCAAACAGCAGGAGTGTCGCTGCCCGCGCAGCAACCCATGAACAACATCGCGCGCGTCGCCTTGCAGGCGCTGGCCGCGGTTCTCGGCGGAACCCAGTCCCTGCACACTGATTCCTACGACGAAGCCCTGGCCCTTCCCACGGAAGAAGCCGCGCGCATCGCCTTGCGCACGCAGCAGATCATCGCCTACGAATCGGGCGTCACCCAAACCGTCGACCCCCTGGGCGGGTCGTATTTCTTAGAAACCCTAACGCTTGCAATGGAAGACGGTGCCTTCGATTACTTCAGCAAACTCGACGCCATGGGTGGAATGGTGAAAGCCATCGACCGCGGCTATCCCCAAAAAGAAATCGCCGAGGCTTCCTACCAGTACCAGCGCGCGGCCGAGGCCAAAGAGAAGGTTGTGGTCGGCGTGAACGAATTCGTCATCGAGGAACAGTCGCCCCACATTTTGTACATCGGCGAGACCGTCGCCCAGCAGCAGACCGCCAAGCTGAAAATGTTGCGCGCGCGCCGGCCAAACCAGGAAGTCACGCGATGTCTCGACGCGCTGAAGAAAGCCGCGGCGCAGGAACCAAAGATCGAGTCCTCGGCGAACGGCATTTCCGCCGCCAACACCATGCCCTACATCGTCGATGCCGTTCGCGCCTATTGCACCGTCGGCGAGATTTGCGAGGCCCTGCGCACCGTCTACGGCACCTACACCGAAGTGAGCGTCACGTAAATTCACTACTAGCAGTTTTTGCGGTTAGCGTTCACCCGCTCTGGTACACTGACGCCGCATGCCAACCACTCGCAGACAATTCTTGGCCCAGAGTGCAGGCGCGGCCGCAGGAACCTGGCTGATCCCGGCTCTCGCGCGCGCAGCCGTAAACTCCCAGCCTTCGTTCCGGTTTCCCACAGCGCCCCGCGATCGAATTGCCGTGGCCGCGTATCCCTTCCGCGAATTCATCGTGGGATGGAAAGGATGGGACGGCAACTCTCCCGGCCCCGTTCCACCGGCACAGAGAATGGAACTGAAAGATTTTGCCAGGCACGTCGCAGAGAAATTCAACATCCACAAGATCGAAGCTTGGAGCCCGGTGTTCCCCTCGACGGAACCAAAATATTTAGATGAGTTCCGCACCGCGGTCGAGAAAGCGCACTCTGCAGTGGTTGACATCGCCGTCGACGGCGAGTCCAGCCCCTACGACACCGATCCCGCCGAGCGCGAAAAATCGCTCGCTTCGAGCAAGCGATGGATTGACGTAGGCGAGGCCCTCGGCTCGCCCAGCATTCGCACTCACATTCACCAGACCAAGGATTCCAAGCCCGACGTCGCGCGCGCGTCCGAAACTCTGCTGCAGGTCGCCGACTACGCCCAAACTAAGAACGTGGTCGTCCACCTCGAGAATGACGACGCCGTCAGCGAAGACCCTTTCTTCATCGTCCAGGTGCTCGACAAAGTCAACAGCCCCTGGCTGCGCGCTCTGCCTGATTTCGGCAACTCCGTGGCCGCGCACAGTGACGACGAAGATTTCGCCTACCGCGCCATCGACGCCATGTTCGCGCACGCCTATGGCATCTGCCACGTGAAAGATGGCGAGCCCAACGAGCAGGGCAAGCCTACGCACGTGGATATGGCCCGCACGTTTGCGATTTTGAAAAAGCACGGATATAAGGGTTACTGCTCGATGGAATACGACGCCGAGGGCGATCCCTACAAACCAACAGCAGAGTTGATCGAGCAGACGATCAAGTATCTTTCGTAGAGCATTTTGCGTGCTTAGAGCGTGCTGCATGTTTCATGAATCGGTTTTGGTAAGGGCACGGCTTCAGCCGTGCCACCCCGACGGCCGGCAACCCGGGCTTTAGCCCCTGAGGTTTGGCTCGTATCCAGCCGTCCAAGGATTTATGAGATAGCCTCTAGCGTTAGAACGAATCAAACTTAACTGCGAGCTAATCACCATGGCAGGACAAGGCATTCAGCGGCGCGAAATCTTACGCATTCTCGGGACGGCGGCGGCTATCGCGCAGTTCCCCGGCTTCAGCAAGTGGACTTTTGCCTGCGGCCACGTCGGTAACGCAGTCTTGCAGATCAAGCCGGCGGTTTACAATCCTCAGTTCTTCACCGTCGCGGAATACGCGCTCGTCGAGCGCCTTTCCGAAATGATCATCCCCAGCGACGCCACGCCCGGCGCGCGCGAGGCAGGCGTTGCCGAGTTCATCGACTTCATGGTGTTCAGCGATCCCGACTCGCAGTATGCCTTCCGCACCGGCCTCACCTGGATGAACGCGCACAGCGAGCGGTTATTCGGCAAGCGTTTTGTCGATTTGACTCCCGAACAGCAGACTTCCATTCTCGAACCGCTCGCCTACAAAGACAAAGCCCGCCCCGGCGAAGCCGACGGACGCATTTTCTTTCGTCAGATCCGCGAATTCACTTTGAACGGTTTCTACACCAGCGAGATCGGTTTCAAGGAACTTGATTGCCCCTCGCTGAAGATGTATGCCGAGTCGCCGGAGTGTCCGCACAAAGACGATCCCGAGCATTTGCACGTGTCTCACCCAATTACCTGAAGGATGCGATAAAAAACTTGACCCAACAAATCTACGACGTAATCGTGATCGGAACCGGCGCCGGCGGCGGCATGACCATCAAGACGCTCTGCGAGGCCGGATTGAAAGTGTGCGCGCTGAACGCGGGCCGCAGGCTTGATCCGGAAAAAGATTTCCGTTTTCACCGTATGCCCTGGGAAATGAAGTTCCGCGGCCTCGACGATCCCAAACGCCGCGGCGAATCCTACGGCTACATGGACGGCGAGTACACCAAAGCCGCGTGGGAGCACGAAATCCCCTTCACCACCGCGCCCGGAACCAAGTGGATGTGGCCGCGTTGCTTTTCCGTCGGCGGCAAAACGAATTTCTGGGGACGCAGTTCAGCCCGCTTCGGCGACATCGATTTCCACGCCGCCTCACTCGACGGCTACGATGTGGACTGGCCCATCACGCACGACGAAATTAGTCCTTACTACACGCGCGTAGAAAAGATGATCGGCGTAGCGAGCACGGTCCAGAACCGTCCGAGCAATCCCGACGGCTCCTATTTGCGGCCGTTCCACTTCCGCTGCCTCGATCGCATTCTGGAAGCGGGCAGCAACAAGGTTGGCGTGCCTTACCTGCCCGACCGTTGCGCCCAACTCACGCAGCCGCACGAAGGCCATCCCGCCTGCCATTTCTGCGGAGAGTGCACCACCGGCTGCGACATCGGCGCGTTTTTCTCCACTCCGTATTTCCTCTTGCCCAAAGCGGAAGCCACCAGGAACCTCGAACTCCGCACTAACGCGCTGGCGAAAAATATTCTCACCGACCAGGACGGACACGCCCGCGGAGTCGCCTACATCGACCGCAAGTCGAAGCAGGAAGTCGAAGTCTACGGCCGCGCCGTGGTCGTCGCTGCGTCGTGCGTGGAGAGCGCGCGCATCCTGCTGAACTCGAAGTCGCCACTACACCCCAACGGCGTCGCCAACTCCAGCGGACAACTCGGCCGCAACCTTTGCGATCATCTTTACGGCGAGTCCGCGCGCGGATATCTTCCGCAACTAGTCGGACGTCCCCCGTTCCCCGACCACGTTGGCGACAGCACCATCGCCTGGATGCCGCGCTGGCAAAATCTAAAAGATCCGCACGAAGAGAAATTTATTCGCGGCTACTCCGTCTATCCCGACGGCGGCTGCGGAGATTTTCCCGGATTCGCCAACGAACTCGACGGCTTCGGATCGTCCTACAAGCACGAGATCAAGCGCCGCTATCCCTCACCCGTCAGTTTCGGAATTCAGGCGCCGGCGTTGCGCTCGGATACGAACTACGTCGATCTCGATCCCGAAGTGAAAGATCCCTACGGCATTCCCGTGGCCCGCCTGCATTTTCAGTGGGACGAGAACGTGCTGAAGATGTGGGAGCATTCAAAACAGGTATGCGCCGAAGTGCTGCGCGCCTCCGGAGGAGTGCTCGAAAGCAGCGGCGGTGAGCCTGAGATGCCCGGATTCAGCCTGCACGAAACCGGCACCTGCCGCATGGGTAACGATCCCAAACATTTTGTCACCAATCGTTTCGGCCAGACCCACGACGTTCCCAATCTCTACGTCTCCGATGCCAGCGTATTTCTAAACTGCACTGACAAAACCACAACCATCAGCATTCTGGCTTTCTCGCTGCGCACCTCCGAATATCTCATCGAGAATTTCCGGCGGGGAGAACACAAGGCCGCGTGACCGGCGACCTGAGCGCGGGCGAGGTTCCGGCGAACCCTCCGCTCGGACCGACCCGCCTGCGCGAACTGGCGGCGCTTTTCCTCAAACTAGGATGCATCGGCTTCGGCGGGCCCGCGGCGCACATCGCGTTGATGGAAGAGGAAGTCATCCGCAAACGCCAGTGGATCACCCGCCAGCAGTTTCTCGATCTGCTCGGCGCCGCGAACCTGATTCCAGGCCCCACGTCCACCGAAATGGCCATCAGCGTCGGCTTCGTGCGAGGGGGCTGGCTGGGCTTGTGCATAGCCGGAGCAAGTTTCATTCTGCCCGCCGCGCTCATCACCGCTGGCTTCGCCTGGGCGTACGTACATTTTGGTTCGTTGCCCCAGGCCGCGTCGTTACTGGCGGGGATTAAGCCGGCGGTGGTCGCCATCATCGCGGTGGCAATCTCGCGGCTGGGAAAAGCGGCCGTGAAAGACTTGCCCCTGGCGGGATTGGGACTAGCAGCACTGGCCGCGTTCTTCCTCGGACTGAATCCGATCGCGATTCTGTTCGGCGGCGGCATCCTAGGGATGGTCGTGAAGCGCAGCTCCGATTTCCTTCGTCCCGGTGGAACCCGCATGGTCGCCGGGATTTTCGCCGGCATGTTTACTGGTTTCGGCTCGCGAACTGCACCGCGTCCTGCAACCTGGGCCACGGTCTTGCGATCATTCGCAGTTTTCGGCGCAGCCTCCGCGGCTGCAGCGCCGGTCGCGGCTAAAGTCTCCCTCGGTCGCATTGCTTTGTTCTTTCTGAAAGTCGGCGCGGTGCTCTATGGCGGAGGCTACGTTCTGCTCGCCTTCATCGATCAGGGATTGGTTCACCAGCACGCATGGCTCACCCAGCAACAATTGCTTGACTCGGTCGCCATCGGCCAGTTCACGCCCGGCCCGGTGCTTTCTACCGCAACGTTTATCGGATATCTCCTGGGTGGCGCTCCGGGCGCAGCCGTGGCGACAGTTGCGATTTTTCTGCCGTCGTTTTTTTATGTAGCGCTGCTGGCCCCCGTTTTGTTCAAGCTGCGGCAGTCTCCGTGGATGGCGGCATTTCTCGACGCGGTCAACGTCTGCGCGATCGCGCTCATGATCGGAGTCACCGTCAGGTTCGCCCAGGACGCACTGCGCGCGTGGCCCGCGTGGGTGATTGCAGCCGTAGCGGCAGCAGTGTTGCTGCGCTGGAAACTGAGCCCCGCGTGGGTCGTGCTCGCCGGCGGGATCGCCGGATTGGCCCTGGCCGCTCTGCGCTAACGATGCCATCTGTGCCTACCATAACTCGATTGTCATCCTGAGCAAGCGTTCTTTGCGCGGCGAAGGATCTGGGCGAGCCGCGCGAAGTGGCGCGCTCTTTGCGCCACAATAATCGCGTGGTTGGCTCGCTTCCTTGCCGCTTTAAGCCAGCACGCTCAACTTCGTTTTTTCTTCGCCATTAGCAATTTTTGTGGTAAATCTAGTAACCATGCGCAAAGCCGTCAACCATCTCAAGAAGAACGACCCTGTGATGCGCGCCGTGATCGAACGCGTGGGCCCTTGCCGCATGGAGTTCGGACCGCCGGAGTTTCACAGCCTGGCGGAATCCATCGTCTACCAGCAACTGAACGGCAAGGCTGCGGCCACAATTTTTGAGCGCTTCGCCGCGCTCGCCGGGGATCCGCTGACTCCCGCAGGCATTCTCAAGCTCACCGACGAGCAGCTGCGCAGTGTCGGCCTGTCGAAACAGAAGTCAGCCTACTTGAAAGACTTGTCGGCGAAGACGTCCGCTGGCCTGCTGGATTTTGCGCGCCTCCCTGAACAATCGGACGATGAAGTCATCGCGCATCTCACCCAGGTGAAAGGCATCGGCGTGTGGACCGCCCACATGTTTCTCATGTTCACGCTGAAGCGCGAGAACGTACTGCCCACCGGCGACTACGGAATAAGAATGGCGATCTTCAAGCATTATCTCGATCGGAAGAAAACTAAGACAGCTGCGAAGGCTGTTAGCAAAAAAGGAAAAACATCCGCGCAGAAAACTCGCCCGCGAAAGATCAAGCTGCCCAGTCCCGAGCAGATGGAGAAGATCGCTAAGTCGTGGGAACCTTACCGTAGCGTAGCCTGCTGGTATCTGTGGCGCAGCCTGGATATCAAAACGCTCTAGCGAAGCTAGTTAACTCCGCGTCTGGGAGTCGCGCTCCCGATTGAATATGACCAGGAGCCGGGCAACCCTTTCGCCAGTTGCACAACAAACGATGCTGTCATGCTGCAACCGATTGATCTCTTTGCGTTTTCCCTGCTCAAGTGACGTGCAAATCTATCCGCATATCTTGTTGATAATAAACAACATAATCAGCATAGTTAAATCGATTCAACTGGCCCGTAGCGCGAGCCTCAAGCGGGGTCAACCTGTGGGCTTGGACGGTCGCCGCTATCGTCCTCAGTCGGCCTCAGAACAGCCGCGCGGAGCATTTCTCAGAACGACGTGGCCCACTGTTTTCAGCTTGCTCGACCGATCCGGCAGACAAACGCGCTTGGCGCTCATGCGCCTTGCATCGCTGTGGGCATTGCCGGACCGCATTCCCGGACATCGACTTCTGCATTCGCAGCGCCTGTGATTAAATGATTACCATGGCCGATCTCAAGATCCGCGTGCTGGTGGCCAAGCCCGGACTCGACGGCCATGATCGCGGCGCGAAAGTGATTGCCCGCGCCCTGCGCGATGCCGGCATGGAAGTCATCTACACCGGACTGCGGCAGACTCCGGAGATGATTGTCAGTGCCGCGTTGCAGGAAGACGTGCAAGTGATCGGCCTCTCGATTCTGTCGGGCGCGCACAACGCCATCGTCCCGCGGGTGATGGACCTGCTCAAGCAGAATAAAATGGACGACGTGCTCGTGCTCCTCGGCGGCATCATTCCCGACCAGGATATCGACGCTCTGAAAAAACTCGGCGTGGCCGCAATCTTTCAACCGGGCACGGCGATGGACGACATCGTAAAATTCATCCGCGCCAACGTGAAGGGACACGCCCTTCAAGCCTGACGACTCGCGAATCTGTCTTCGCTTCCCGCATGCCGACTCCAAACTTCACCACACTCCGCCAGCAACTCGACAACACCATCGGCCCCGTGCCGTGGTATTGGAAAACGCTCCCGGCATTCCAATCTGCTTCCGGACAACGCTTCGTCTGGACTCATCACGGCGAAGAAGGCCCCATCGCATATTTAGTTACGCTCGGCCTCGAGCAGGAACCTGACAAACCGCGACTCGCGCTGAATACTTACTGCCGGCCGTTCCTCGTCCCGCCGCGTTCGATCGGCATCTGGTGTCCCGAAGGCCGCAGCATTCGTTTGACGTGTTTCGATCCCGACCAGCTCAAGTCGTTCGACCTGGCCGAGATTGCCGGATGGTTCAAACCCTCCGCCGACCGCATTTACTCGACCAGCCCGCCCATTGCCGACTTCGAGGTCCCACTCACGCTGGGCCCCGGCACGCACAACATCAGCGTTCCGCCCGCGCTCGCCGGCGTGGACGAACTCATCGTCCCCACCAGCTACAAAGCCATGTCGCGCGACGACCCTGCATTCGCGTTGTTTGTGTTCTACCTGCAGGCGGGACTGGTGGAAGTGCTGCCACAAAAGTGGTTCACCGCCGCGCAATACCGCGTAGGCCAGCAATGGATCACCCGCGCCGCGCGCGACCCCGAATCGCACCGCATCTTCGGCGAATGCTTCGGTGCGGGAACTTTCCTGCTGGAGGAAGACGGCTGCCGGTTGGCGGAGTGGATGGACAGAAGCTTGTAGCTCTTAGCCGTTAGCTCTTAGCTTCTAGCTTCTTGACTTCTGACTTCTGACTTTTGACTTCCCGCCCGGCGTTGCGCGCTTTCGCTCCGCTGGTATACCGTAATCAGTCTGCTCCTTCATTTCGCGACTCATGGCTGAACGCAACGAATCTCCCGCCCCGCACTCGGCCTCAGCCCTGAAGCTGCTGACGACCAAAGTCGATCCCACGTCGGCGCGTTTCGAAGCCAACATGCGCTTTCTCGCCGACCTGATGTCGCAGATCCGCAATGAGAGCGAACACATCTGCGAAGGCGGCGGACCGAAGGCCATCGAAAACCAGCATGCCAAGATGCGTTTGACCGCGCGCGAGAGAATTCATCTGCTCGCCGATCCGGAAACTTTTTTTGAATTGGGCCTTTACGCCGCGCACGGCATGTACGAAGAGTGGGGCGGAGCGCCCGCCGCGGGCGTGATCACCGGCCTGGCGCGCATCCAGACGCGGCTGGTGATGATCATCGCCAATGACGCCACGGTAAAAGCGGGCGCATTTTTCCCGATGACGGCAAAGAAAGTGATTCGCGCGCAAAACATCGCCATCGAAAACCGTATCCCGACGATTTATCTCGTCGACTCGGCGGGTGTGTTTCTGCCCTTGCAGGAAGATGTTTTCCCCGACACCGACGATTTCGGCCGCGTCTTCCGCAATAATGCCGTGATGTCGGCCATGGGCATCTCGCAGATCGCCGCCATCATGGGGATGTGCGTGGCCGGCGGCGGCTATCTTCCCGTGATGTGCGACCACGTGCTCATGACCGACGGCAGCGGATTATTTCTCGCCGGCCCTGCGCTGGTGCAGGCCGCGATCGGACAGAAAGTTTCCGCCGAAGATTTGGGTGGTTCCATCATGCACTCCTCGATCAGTGGCACGCTCGACTTCCGCGAACCCACCGACGAAGCCTGCATCGCCCGCATTCGCTCCATCGTCGACAAGTGGGGCTACCGCCGCCAGTCTCCCTGGGACCGCAGGAAGCCCGTGGAACCTGCCCTGGCCGCCGAGGAAATCTACGGCATTTACGATTCGTCGCCCGCGCGCCCGTACGACATGAAAGAAATTCTCGCGCGCGTGCTCGACGGCAGCCGGTTCGACGAATACAAAGCCGAATATGGCAAGACGCTGATCTGCGGCTACGGACGCATTGGCGGTTTTGCCGTGGGTATTGTGGCGAACCAGAAAATGCACGCGCAGCAGACCGATCACGAAGGCCGCAAGCGCACCGAGTTCGGCGGCGTCATCTACACAGAGTCCGCGGAGAAGGCGGCGCGCTTCATCATGGATTGCAACCAGAATCTGATTCCGCTGGTTTTCTTTCACGACGTGAACGGCTTCATGGTGGGCCGCGACGCCGAATGGAGCGGCATCATCAAGGCCGGCGCGAAGATGGTGAACGCAGTGTCGAATTCAGTGGTGCCGAAGATCACCGTGATTGTTGGCGGATCCTTCGGCGCTGGACACTACGCCATGTGCGGCAAGGCGTTCGATCCGCGTTTCGTTTTTGCCTGGCCCACCGCCCGCTATGCCGTGATGAGCGGCGATTCTGCCGCCGGAACGCTGGTGGAAATTAAAGTGCGGCAACTTGAGCGCGGCGGCAAGGTCTTGAGCGACGAGGAGAAAAAAGAACTCTACGAATCGACGAAGCGTACCTACGACGAGCAGACTGACCCGCGCTACGGCGCTGCGCGCCTGTGGATCGACCGCATCATCGATCCCGTCGAAACCCGCGACGCCATCACGCAAGCCCTCGAAGCTGCCGCCCTCAACCCGGACGTGCCGGAGTTTAAAGTGGGGGTGCTGCAAACGTGATTCACCTCAGACGACGTACGCGGGCGCTTGGAATTATCCTCGCCGCCTGCGGATTGTTCTTGTTTGCGGTCGGATACTTAGATCATCGCCGCTTCGAGAAAGAGCGTGTACAGATGGGAGCCGCATACGAAATGTTGGTTAGCTCCGACCTCTATACGCCGCGAACATCGCGCCTGTTTAAAACTGCTTTCCTTGTGCTTGGATTCACAGGTTTGGCAACACTAGGATCGGCAATCATTGACGTGCGTGAGTCTCGACGCAAGGAATAATTCGCATTCAAGACCACAATCCATCTAGAAGCTAGTAACGATGCCAGCTACCAATTCCGTCCAACTGATCGAATGCCCACGCGACGCCTGGCAAGGACTGCAATGCCAGATTCCCGCCGACTTAAAAGCCGACTACCTGAAAGCCTTGATCAGCGTGGGTTTCAAGCATATTGACGCAGTCTCATTCGTGTCGCCGAAAGCGGTCCCGCAGATGGCTGATTCGGAGGATGTTCTGAAACTGCTCGATCCGCCCGACGATGTCGAAATCATCGGAATCGTGGTCAACGAGAAAGGTGCGCAGCGGGCCATCGATACGCAAGCAGTCTCCACGCTCGGGTTTCCTTACTCGATTTCCGAAACATTCTTGCGCAAGAATCAGAACCAGTCGGCGGAAGACGCGCTCGAAGAATTCGAGAAGATTCAGAAAAAAGCCGACGACGCCGGGCTCGGTGTGGTCGTTTACATTTCGATGGCGTTCGGCAACCCGTACGGTGACCTGTGGAACGTAGACGAAGTCGTCGAAGCCGTGAGCCTGCTCGAAATCGAAAACGTTCGCATGATTTCGCTCGCCGACACGGTAGGCATGGCTACGCCGCAACAAATCAGCGAAATCGCAGGCGCGGTCATGACCAAGTATGATTACCTCGAGATCGGAGTACATCTGCACAGTCGCCCGGAGCAGGCGGCGGAAAAGATTCTTGCGGCGTATGATGCCGGGTGCCGCCGCTTTGATTCCGCGCTGGGAGGACTCGGCGGATGTCCCTTCGCTCAGGACGCGCTGGTCGGCAACATTCCCACGGAGAAAGTAGTCGAAGCGCTGCAGCAGCGCGGCGCGGAGTTACCAGCGCTGAAGCCACTGGACACGCTGCTGAAGGCAACGGCAGGAATCGCGGCAAAGTTTTCGAATCCAATCGCGGCGGACTGAGGAGCGGGTTGCTTTGTCATGCTGAGCGAAGCAGGAAGTTCGCGGAGCGAAATTCCTGCGCAGTCGAAGCATCCCTATAATCGCAACGGTACCCAGAAGTTTACAATTTCGTAATTGCAAACTAGCAATGCCATACCAGACGATACAAGTCGCATACGACTCGGGCATAGCCACGATCACGCTCAACCGTCCCGACAAGCGCAATGCCATTAGCTTTGAGCTAATCGACGATCTACAGCGTGCGCTGGACGAAGTCGCGAATTCAGACGCATCGATCCTCGTCCTCACTGGCGCAGGCAAAGCCTTCTGCTCGGGCCTCGACCTGGACAATCTGAAAGCCCTTCTCGGCCGCTCACCGGAGCAGAACCTGCAAGATTCCCGGACCATGGTTCGCCTGTTCCGCGCGCTCTACGAATTTCCCAAAGTGACCATCGCCGCAGTGAACGGCGCGGCCATTGCTGGAGGCACGGGCCTGGCCTTGCTTTGCGACTTCACGCTCGCTGTTCCCGAAGCCAAGTTCGGTTATACCGAAGTGCGCATCGGTTTTGTGCCGGCGATCGTTTCCACTTTTCTGTTGCGGCAGGTCGGCGAGAAACAAGCCCGCGACATTCTGCTCACCGGAAGACTTTTCGGCGCCGATGAAGCCGCGCGCATGGGATTGATCAACGAAATCGTCCCGCCAGAAAATTTGATGACGCGGGCCCGCGAACTGGCGTCTTCGCTGATGGAGAACAGTCCGGCTTCCCTGCGAGCGACCAAGCAACTGCTCACTGATCACGCGCGCGCTGAACTGGACGCGCAGATCGAGGCGGCAGTTCGCGAGAACGCCGCCATCCGCAACACCGCCGACTTCCGCGAAGGCATCACGTCGTTCCTCGAAAAGCGCAAGCCCACATGGACGGGGAAATGACTTCCGCTCACAACCTCGCGGTGAATGAAACCAAGCTGCGCGTGCGCTACGCCGAGACTGATCAGATGGGCGTGGCTTATCATTCGAATCACCTGATCTGGTTCGAAGTAGGCCGCGTGGAACTCATGCGGCAAATGGGATTCTCCTATCGCGACATGGAGCGCGACGAAGATCGCTTTATCGCTGTGGCCGAGGTTACGTGCCGCTATCGCGCTCCGGCACGTTACGACGAAGAAGTGGTGGTGCGCACCCGCTTGAAGCATGTTCGCAAGTCGGTGATCGTGTTCAGCTACGAACTGGTCCGCAGCGAAGGCGGTGAGCTTCTGGCCGAAGGCGAAACCGCGCACGTGGTCACGGATTCAAAAATGAAAGTGGCGCCGCTGCCGGAAAGATATTTGAAAGCGTTTCGGAAGGCGCTGGGAAAACACTCAACATGATTTGTCATTCCGAACCACGTCAACCTGAAATCTAGAAACTCGAAACGGAAACTGGAAACTCTCTGTGAACGCACTTCACATCAACGGGAACGATCTCACTCTGGAGGCGGTGCACGAAGTCGCGAGCGCGTACGACCGCCGCGCCGTGCTGCTGGCCCCGGATGCGCGCGAGGCCGTCGACCGGGCACGCGCGGTTGTCGACGCGCTGGTCGCAAACAACCAACTCTCCTATGCCATCACCACTGGGGTGGGCAAACTCAGCGATGTGCGCATCGCCGGCGATCAGATTCGCGAACTGCAGGTGAATCTTGTGCGCTCGCACGCCGTCGGTGTCGGCGAACCTCTCCCTGTCACCGAGATCCGCGCCATGATGCTGTTGCGCGCCAACTCGCTGGCCAAAGGTTATTCCGGCGTGCGGGCCATCGTCATCGACACGCTCTGCGAAATGCTCAACCGTGGCGTCACTCCCTTTGTTCCATCGCAGGGCAGCGTGGGCGCCAGCGGAGATCTCGCACCGCTGGCGCATCTCGCTCTCGCACTCATCGGCGAAGGCGAATGCGTCGACGAAAAAGGCGCGCGCATTCCGAGCGGCGACGCGCTCAAGCGCGCGCAGATCAAGCCGCTGGTGCTCGAAGCGAAAGAAGCGGTCTCACTGATCAATGGCACGCAAGCCATGCTCGCCGTGGGCACGCTGGCGCTGCTGGCCGCCGAAACGCTCGTTGATTCCGCCGATGTGATCGGAGGCATGGCCTGCGACGCGCTGCAGGGCACCGACACAGCTTTCGACGAACGCATTCACAACGTGCGTCCACATAGCGGCCAGATTCATACCGCTGCAAATCTGCGGCGCATGCTCGAAGGTAGCCAGATTCGCGAGTCGCACCGCGATTGCGGCCGCGTGCAGGACGCCTACTCTCTGCGCTGCATCCCGCAAGTGCACGGCGCGGTGCGCGACACGCTGACCCACTGCCGCGAGGTCTTCGAGATCGAAGCTAACTCCGCGGTAGATAATCCGCTGGTGTTCGTTGGAGATCGTATGGGGACGGGCGCCCCACCCGTCCGCGCGGAGCGCAGCTCCGCAGCGAGTGAAGGCGAAGTGATCTCCGGCGGAAATTTTCACGGCGAGCCCGTGGCGTTCGCACTGGACTTCCTCGCCATCGCCCTCAGCGCCCTGGCCGGAATCAGCGAGCGGCGCATTGAACGCCTGGTGAATCCCGCGCTCAGCGAGGGATTGCCGCCGTTTCTCGCTCCGGGAGCGGGACTCAACTCCGGGTTCATGATGCCGCAGGTCACGGCCGCGGCGCTTGCCAGCGAGAACAAAGTGCTGGCGCATCCCGCGTCAGTGGATTCGATCACGACCTCGGGCAACAAAGAAGATTTCGTCTCCATGGGGATGACGGCGGCCAACAAGTTGAAGCGCATCATCGAGAACACGCGGAACGTTCTGGCCATTGAAGCCATGGCCGCGGCGCAGGCGCTCGATTTTTATCTTCGTGCAGAGAAGCCGCTGAAAACTTCGAAGCGCGGACAGGTGGCGCATGCGGCGATCCGGTCGGTGTGCGCGACGATGGAGAAAGACCGCGTGATG
>Ga0302325_10002536_pt1 | contig 44217 bp, 46 predicted proteins | sample Palsa_T0_2_FD_201948 | JGI IMG/M metagenome (GOLD analysis project Ga0302325, IMG submission 201948) | Peat permafrost microbial communities from Stordalen Mire near Abisko, Sweden - Palsa_T0_2 | ecosystem: Environmental > Terrestrial > Soil > Palsa > Peat permafrost | place: Sweden: Abisko... | reverse complement strand
TGAGATGGCGGCGCTGAATCTGGAGCGCGATTCCTTTCATGGGGAGTGGAACTACACGCTAAAGCCCCGCGCTTCCGCCTCTTAAAGTGTAAATGTTATTTTTTAACAGTCCCTTAGCTTGCCGGCGAAAAGGTGTAAAACCGTCGGAAAGGCTTACAGTTTTCCACAAGCTTGTCAAGTGTTTGATGATAAACCGTTTGCGAATTAAAATGCGGGTTTCGTCAGTAAAACCGTCGGATTACCTTACAGATCATTGAAAGCCAGCCCCATCTCCCTCGAACACCTCAGAACAAAAATAAAGCAGTAACCCACTGGTCAACAGCCACATGCATTGTCTGATGGCTTTTGGAGTCACGTCTTTTTGATTTGCGGCGCGAATCTTGCTCGTTTTTACCTCGAACGCGATCCATTGGCAAGCTAGACATCCGCCCCCCTCGGCAGTCGGCTCGCGACGTTCGGCCCGCAAGGCAGCAGGAAAGTTAAGCATGATTGGCACATCCAACCAAAAGCAAGAGTAAATCTATGAACAAGACCGTCCTTTCTGTCGCCGCAGGCGTCGTTGGAGGTGCGCTGCTTCTCGCACAAATTGCAAACGCCGGAGGTGTTATAACTACCCTTTCGTCCCCGACGCTTTACTTCAACGTTCCCCCGCAATATGTGACGTCTTTTCCGCTTTTACCCGCCTCTGAGAATGTTCCTGCCAGCCTGGCCAATCCTTTCGTCTCACCCGCGCCGCCGCCGGGGACGGCCTTTCTTGGTAGCTCTATATACACGACATCGGTTTCGGCCACCGCGACGGGGGGGACACTCCTGTCGCCTCTCTACCCGGCTAGCGGTTCTGTCGGTTCTGTCGTTTACGAGACGTACCAGTTCAAAGCCGTGTATATTGGTCTAGGGCCGCCTCCATTAAACCCGGTAATAACCATTGACATTATCGCAGATGCGCTCGCTGCGGCCAAGCCCGGCACGACCGTGAGCCAAATTCTGGCATTCGCAACTAGCACCGCCGTACCAGGCGCCGGAACGATAGTTTCAGCCGACCTCGGCTACGGAAGTCTTGCGGAATTCGATTCGGTGACCGGAGAGAAAACCCCAAAAGTGAATCTCGGCCAGGCGTACAGTATGACCATCGAGGCGAATCCGGTATTGGGAAATCCCGGCGGCCCTGGGCCCGTCGTTGGCGCTGGGTACGCGGCGGTTGATCCAAGGATCACCATAGATCCGTCCACCCCGGACGCCGGCGACTATAGCCTCGTATTTTCTCCAGGCGTGCAGCAACCGCCTAGCTCTAGCGTTCCCGACACTTCATGGACCCTCGGACTGATGGCGCTCGGGCTGATCGGACTAGTCGCCGTCCGCTCTGTGGCCGGCAGGTCCGGCTGCCCCCTGCTAGACAAAGAAAACCGATTCTATTGTGGATGCCTTGTGATTTTCGGTTTTAGACTCTGTGCTTCAAACGTCTAAACCGGAGCCTATCAGTAAAAGCGCGAGACCCACAACGCAAAGGCGCGAAGACGCAAGGGCGCAAAGAGAATTCTCGCGTTCCCAGTCCAGGCCGCCAAACGGTGATCGTTTGTAAGGAAGCATTTCCTCTTGCTACCTTTGCAGTGCAATGACGGAGAAGTCTGCATTCTTGGCAAAACTTTTTCTCCGCGCTCTCTGCACTGCAATCCGTCAGAATCACGCATGGTCGCGAGGATTTTTTTTCCGCGCAGAGAACGCGGAGAGCGCGGAGAAACAACCGGAAAGGAGATCCGCCAAGGACTCTTTCTCCGCGCCCTCTGCGCCTCTGCGCGCACATGTCCCTTCCGGCACGGTTTTGGTTGCGGCGTGCCGTGTCAGGCCGTGGATTATAACCTATGGAACAAGATGCTTTGAACAGGAGAAAACAGAGAGAACAGAGCATCGCTGGACATGGTCCATCTCTCTGTTTCCTCTGTTGCCTCCTGTTCAAATCATGTGTTTGGTTGCGGTTTGCCGCGCTGCGTCCTTGCGTCTTTGCGCCTTCGCGTTAAATCCCGAGTGCTTGGCTAAAATGAAATATTCAGAATAGCCGGATTCAGCAAACAGAGGGGGTTCCCTCGAGCAATCGCGGTGATAAGGGAGCCGGAAATGCTGACGTGCCCCACTTGGATGATTTCGGGCCTGAACGCAGCTTCTATCTTCCGCCCTATATCAGTGTCAAACATCGGCTCCGAAGTTTTCACAAAGAGCTGCGGTTCCATTTGGCGCATCAACGCCATTTGGGTCGGATTCGCCGCTGAAATCGTTTGACTCGAAGAAGCGAACATTTGACCAGGCGACGCCTCGCTTGCGTTTTTGGAGCCGCCAGGCAGCTTCACCGGTCGCGTCTCTGCAAGAGACGGTACATGACCCTGGCGCGGCGCGAGCTGTATTTGACTGGAAACTTTCTCCTGTGGAGCGTGACCGCCGTCGCGTCCCGGCGAATTTGATTCCGCCCGCTGAAAACCATTCACAGCATCCTCCCACCAGCCGTCGGGCCGTCCCGGCGGAAGCGAGGCCTCCATCCCCGTGCAGCAAAGCGCTTCAGGAGACTGCTCCTTCAACGAATTGGAGCTTGATTGCAACGCAATGGCCGGTGCCTTTTGCTCCGTCTCCGTAGGCAACTTCAGCGCCGTGTCAGGACAACATTGGACCGCTGCGGTCGCTGAATTCGTCTGTCCAAATGAAACCGACGAGGGCACAACCAAACACCATGCTGCCAGCAGGATTCTGTTCATAAATCGCTTCCAAGGCTGCGTGCCATGTCCCAACGGACTGTCATAACGCGAAATATAACTTCAAGTTTGACGGCCCGTCAAGTTTTCCATCTGGGTGAATTCTCTTCGTGTCCTTCGTGCTCTTCGTGGTGAAAAATTCTTCTCGGAAATGAGCGATTTTGAACTCTTGTAATTACAAATCCTGCTTTGGCTTGAGTTTTGGCCCAAATGGCGTGATGTTGGGGTATGGATTTCATTACTGTATCCAAGGCCGCGAATTCGACGGAAGCGGATCTGGTCCGGTCCCGCCTGGAGGCCAATGGCTTTATGGTCAACCTCAAGGATGAGAATGACACTGTCAGTTTCGGTTACGGTTCGCCCCTGGGCGGCGTCCAGGTGCAGGTGCCGGAAGCCCAAGCCGAAAGCGCCCGCGCATTGCTGGCATCGCAAGGTCCACCCAGTTCGTGAAGCCGCCGCTTTTGCTCAGGCAACTCCAGAGACTGCTTCTTCACGGTGAATTGCGCCTGGAACCGCCGATGCTCGAAATGTACGCCGGCGACAAATGGTTCGCCCGCCATCTCCCCGAAGCCGTCGCGTTGCCCCGCAGCGCCTCCTCCGTCGCGCGCCTGCTGCGATTTGCCTCGGCCCATCGCATCCCGGTTACCGCGCGCGGCGCCGGGTTCGGCTACGTCGGCGGCTGTGTGCCGCAACGCGGGGGAATTGTTCTCTCGCTTGAACGCATGAACCGCATCAAGGAAATTCATGCCGGCGATTTCGTGGCGGTGGCCGAAGCGGGCGTGATCCTGAAAACGCTCCAGGACGCGGTCGAACGGCAGGGGTTGTATTATCCGCCCGACCCCGCCAGCCGCGCCGATTGCAGCGTCGGCGGCACGGTGGCCACCAATGCCGGCGGCCCGCGCTGCCTCAAATATGGCGTGACACGGGATTACGTCCTGGGCCTGCGAGCCGTGCTGGCCGATGGCACGATCGTCGCGCTGGGCGGGCGCACGCACAAGAACAAAACCGGCTTCGACTTGACAAGGTTGCTGGTGGGTTCGGAAGGCCTGCTGGCGGTGGTCACGGAAGTCACTTTGAAGCTCATTCCGCTGCAGCCCTATTGCGCGTTGCTGGTGGTGGGATTTGATTCGATGAAGGCCGCCGCGCGCGCCATTCGCGCCGTGTTCGCGGAGGGATTCCTGCCGTGCGCGCTCGAAGTGGCCGACGAATTCACGCTGGCGGCCGCCGGCCGCCGCACGGGCAGCCGCCGGCTGGCCGGCGCGCGCGCCTTGCTGATGGTGGAATTGGATGGCAGGGAGAAATCGGTGCGGAGCGACGCGGAAGCCCTGGGCCGATTGCTCCGGGCGCAAAACCCGGTTTTCGCGCAGCGCGCTTACGGGCGGGCGGAGTGTGAGAAATTGTGGAGTTTGCGCCGCGAGTTCTCGTATGCGTTGCGCGACACGGGTCTTGTCAAATTAAACCAGGACATTGTGGTGCCGCGCGGGCGGCTGGAAGACCTCTTTACCTTCACGGCCCGGTTGCAGAAGGAATCGGGCCTGCCCATCGCCTGTTTCGGGCACGCCGGCGACGGCAATATTCACGTCAACATTATGTATGACGCGCATTGGCCTCGGATCAAAAGGCGGACGCGGGCCGCCCTGGACCAATTGTTCCGGCAAGTGCTGGCTTGGGACGGGGTGATTACCGGCGAACACGGCATTGGCCTGGCCAAGAAGCCGTGGTGGCCCCTGGCGGTTTCGCCCGCTGTGCGGGCCATGCACGGGAAAATCAAGAGATGCCTGGACCCAAAAGGGATTTTGAATCCAGGTAAATTCGTCTGAACAGAGGGACCTTCGGCCACCCCACAGTGGCCGCCAAAATTCAACGAACCAAAAGACTGCTTATGAGCGATAGCCGCCGCGTCGTTCTCCGCCGCCGCCACCACCCCGATAGCCGCCGCCGCCGCCACCGCCGCCGCCGCGATAGCCACCGCCACCGCCGCCACCGCCTGCTGGACGCTCTTCGCGGGGACGAGCCTCGTTGACAGTGAGCGGACGCCCTTGGAAGTCCTTGGAATGGAACATGGCAATGGCCTTTTCCGCGTCCTCTTTGGAGCCCATCTCGATGAACGCGAAGCCTCGCGAACGGCCAGTCATGCGGTCTTGCATGATGTTGACGGAAACCACCACGCCCGCTTGCGCGAAATGATCCTGCAAGTCGTTCTCCGTCGCGGTGAAGGTAAGATTACCGACGAATAGTTTTGCTGACATATAACATTACGGTTCACCCGTTTATCTCGAACGGTCCCCATAATGGGTCTCTTTTTAACCGAACGTTCGGCTCTGGGATCAAGCTGAATGGCGTGACCTTACGGAAAACCCCGACCCGAATCAACAAAAAAATTTGACAAAAAATTTGGCGGTGCTTTTATCCCGGTTCCGGCCCCATCACGACCACAAATTCCCCTTTCGGAGTCTTGGCGCGGATTTCCTCCAGCAACGGCCCCGGCAGGCCGCTCCGAAACTCCTCGAACTTCTTCGTTAACTCCCTGGCCAAGACCACTTTACGCATCGGGTACAACCCGGCCAATTCTTCCAGCAACTTGATAATCCGGTAGGGCGATTCGTAGAAAACCAGCGTCCCGGGAACGGTCCGCAGGCCCTCCAATTGCCGGCGGCGTTGCCCGCTTTTATGCGGCAGAAATCCCACAAAATGGAACTCATCGGTGGGCAATCCGCTGGCCGTCAAGGCCGCCACCAGCGCGCACGGCCCCGGCACCGCTTCCACCCGCAACCCCGCCGCCAGCGCCGCCGCGACGACCCGCGCCCCCGGATCGCTGATGCCGGGAGTGCCCGCGTCCGTCACCAGCGCGACCTTCTCCCCGCGCCGCAGCCGTTCCAAAATCTCCTCGCTGCGCCTGGCTTCATTGAACTGGAAATAACTCAGCAGCGGCTTGGAGATGCCGAAGTGTTGCAAAAGCCGTCCCGAATGCCGCGTATCCTCCGCCGCGACCACGTCGCACTCCCGCAGCACGCGCAGAGCGCGCAACGTGATGTCCTCGAGGTTGCCAATCGGCGTGGCGACAAGGTAGAGGGTGCCAGGTGTCAAAGGCGGCAGAGGCGCGTCACTAATTTCACTCACGAGCGGGCGAGAATCTTGGCCAGCGTCGCGTTGTCAGCCTCCAAATCAGCGGGGAAGTAATTCACGGGCACCTCGCGATTCTTAAGGAATGTTTCAGCTTGCCAATAGTCCAACCCCAGCATTGCGCCGGCCTGCCGGTGAGAAAGTCGCCCAGCCCGATAACCTTCAATGGCGGCGTCCTCCATGACGTGACGGCCCACCGCCTCCGGCGTTTCTCCCCACTGACGGGCGACTTGATCGGGCAATTCCACAGTCACTTGCATGATTAAATGAATGTACCACAGCAGCGGGCCCTGTGGCAAGTCAATCCTGATTGACTCGACAGCCGGTGGGTTTCCTGAAAAACTCCGCGCCGTGAAACAATCCATTGTGGCGCTGGATTTGGAGGGCGTGCTCGTGCCGGAGATTTGGATCTCCGTCGCCGAAAAAACCCATATCCCCGAACTGCGCCGCACCACCCGCGACGAGCCTGATTACGACAAACTCATGCGCGCCCGCATCAAAATCCTCGATCAGCACGGCCTCAAGCTGGCCCACATCCAGGAAGTCATCGCCACGCTGCGCCCGTTGCCCGGCGCGCTGGCGTTTCTGCGCGAACTGCGCGCCCTGACGCAGGTCATCATCCTTTCCGACACCTTCGAGGAATTCGCCAAGCCGCTCATGCGCCAATTGGAATGGCCCGCCATCTTTTGCAATCATCTGGTGATCGAGGACGGGCGGATCGCGGGCTACAAATTGCGCCAGGAACAGCCCAAGCGCAGCGCCGTCGTCGCCTTAAAAACGCTTCAATACTTCCTCATCGCCGCCGGCGATTCCTTCAACGACACCGCCATGCTGGCCGAAGCACACGTCGGATTCCTCTTTCGCTCGCCCGACCACATCAAGCAGCAGTTCCCGCAATTCCCGGCCTTCGAGGCCTACGGCGACCTGCTCTACGCCATGAAAAAGGCGCTGGCGGCGTGAGAAGGCAGGACAGATTTATGGAGACGGTTTATATCGAGACGAGCGTGGTGAGTTACTTGGTGGCGCAGCCCAACCGCAATCCAATAACGGCGTGGCGGCAGCAACTGACACATAAGTGGTGGGAGGAGCAGCGCGAAAAGTTCACCTGTGTGATCTCGCAGGAAGTTATCGCCGAGGCGCTGGAAGGGGATTCGAGGATGGCGCACAAGCGAAAGGCGGCGTTGCAGGGAATGGCCATGATTTCTGGCGGATCTGAGAGCGCAAGCCTCGCGGCGGACTTGCTCGGGCGCGGACTGTTTCCCGCCCAGGCGCGGGCCGATGCGAACCATCTGGCCACCGCCACCTGCGGGTCAGTTGATTATCTGTTGACGTGGAATTACCGTCATCTGGCCAACGCGGTGGTTCTGCGTAGAATGGAGAAGTTTTTGAGCGAGCGCGGCTTGAAATTGCCGCGTGTTTGCACTCCGGAAGAACTTATGGGAGACTAAACGTATGAAAGCTGATCCGATTCTCGAAGAAGTCTGGCGCATCAAAGACAAACTGTCGCGCGAAATGGCCGCCGATCCGGCTGCTTATTCCGCCAAACTGGACGAGATCGCCAAAGCCGAGGAACAAGCAGGGCGAACGGTAATCCGCTCTGCGGAGGAATTGCGTCAACTCGCGGCTGAGAAAGACCGTCAGCGCGCCAACGCCTCGGCCATGATGCTCCATGACAAACCGCCGCGCCAGGGCTGAAGCGAACGTGGGATTTCTCTTTCGCTCGCCCGACCACATCAAGCAGCAATTCCCGCAATTCCCGGCCTTCGAGGAATACGGCGACCTGCTCTACGCCATGAAAAAGGCGCTGGCGGCGTGAGGGGAGAAGAAAATGATTTAGAAAACTCGATTTTCCCGGGTTTTTGATCACAATGGAGTCTCGATCATGAACCGTTTATTGTTTGGCGACAATCTCAATTGGCTGCGCAACAAGGAGCTTTTTCCTGATGCCAGCGTTGACCTCGTTTATCTCGACCCGCCGTTCAATTCCAATGCGGATTACAATGTTCTGTTCCGCGAAGCTTCCGGCGAGGCGAGCCAGGCGCAATTCCACGCCTTCACAGACACCTGGAATTGGGCCGACGCCGCTCAGACCTACGCCGAGTTTGTGGACGATTGCCCGCACGCCGCCGTCGTGGAAATGATGGATGCGTTGCATGATTTGCTCAGAAATTCTCCGATGATGGCGTATCTGGCCATGATGGCTCCACGTTTGGTGGAACTCCATCGCGTCCTAAAGCCCTCCGGCAGCCTGTATCTCCATTGCGACCCAACTGCCAGCCATTATCTGAAAATGCTTTTGGACGGGATTCTGGGTCCAACAAACTTCCAGAACGAAATCGTATGGAAACGAACCAGCGCACATTCGAGCGCAAAACGCTGGGGGCCGATCCACGATGATATTCTTTTTTACAGCAAAGGCAGCAAGTTCACTTGGAATCAAGTTTTCCTGGATTACTCAGAAAAGTACGTCAAGGGGTTTTACCGAAATTCTGACGAAAGAGGCGTCTTTCAGATAGGCGATTTAACCGGTGCTGGCAAAAGAAGCGGTGAGTCAGGGCAGGCGTGGGGAAACTTCAACCCAACGGATGTTGGACGTCATTGGGCCGTTCCAAACAAAATCTTATGGGAAATTTTTGGAGAAGAATTAAGCGAATGGACCGTCCAGCAAAAGTTGGAGGCATTGGACGCGGAAGGCTTGATTTATTGGCCTCCCAAGGGACAAGTTCCACGGTTCAAACGTTACCTTGATGAACAGCCGGGAGTTCCCGTTGTTGATGTTATCATGGATATAAAACCAATAGGCGCTCAAGCCAAGGAACGATTGGGTTACCCGACGCAAAAGCCACTAGCCTTGCTCGAACGCATCATCGAGGCCAGCAGCAACAAAGGCGACGTGGTGCTTGACCCGTTCTGCGGCTGCGGCACAACGACTCACGCGGCCCACAAGCTCGGGCGGCGGTGGGTTGGAATTGATGTCACCTACCTCGCCATCAATCTCATCAAACGCCGTCTCAAAGATGCATTCGGCGATGACGTCCCGTACGAGGAACGCGGCCAGCCCACGGATTTCGGCAGCGCAAAGGCGCTGGCGGATCTGGACAAATGGCAGTTCCAGCAATGGGCGCTGTCGCTGATTGAAGCCCGCCCGCGCACGGCAGGCGAAGGCAAAGGCGCGGATCGCGGCGTGGACGGGATGCTTTTCTTTTACGAGAGCAAGGACAAGCGCGAGAAAATTCTGGTGCAGGTCAAAGGAGGCGGTGTGCGGCGCAACGACGTGGCGACGCTGCTCGGCGACGTCAACAATCAGAAATTTGCCGCGGGCATCCTCCTCTCGTTGGAAAAACCAACCAAGCCAATGCGGGAAGAAGCCGTGGACGCGGGCCGTTACACCTCCAAACTCTGGCACGGCAAGGACTATCCCAAAATCCAACTTTTGACGATTGAAGGCTTGCTCAACGGCACCGAGCGCGTCGAAGCGCCGCCGCAATCGAACCCCTTCGCCAAAGCCCAGCGGGAAGCCAAGCCGGAAAAACAACAGGAGATGTTGTAGTCCATCGGAACGATGAAAAATCGCTTAAGTAACCGGCTTGCCAAACAGGGCCAATCCATGTAACCTGCAACAATGAGAAATCGCTACACGGCGGTGGTTCAGCGGGATGGAAAATGGTTCGTCGCCTTCTGTCCGGAAGTGCCGGAAGCCAACGGACAAGGGAAAACGCGCGAGGAGTGCCTCGAGAGCCTGGCGGCGGCGATTGAGCTTGTGTTGGATTACAAGCGCGAACAGGGACTGGAAAATGCGCCCAAAGGCGCGGAACAAACTTCCATTTTGGTCTGATGAAACGCCGCGATTTGCTGCGGCATTTGTGAGCTTCACGGCTGTCGGCCGGAGCGCGAAGGCGGCATTTGAAACGCTTGACCTCACCCCGGCCCTCCTCCGATGAGAGGGAGAATAGGCCGCCGCATTCCTTGTAATTCGCAAGACTGCGTTTGCCAGAGGCTCATCCGTAAAACCACAAGCAGGCGCTGGCCATTCCTTCTCCCAGGGGGAGAAGGCCAGGATGAGGGCGAGCCTCCTTCATGAATTCCAGGAGCTTTTTCGTTTCCGTGGCCGTTGTTCAGCCGGGATGAGCTGCGGTTAGCGCCCGGAAATTTTTCCAATCGTCGAGATGATCGTCTCCGCCGCCCGCTTCCAAGGCCATTGCTTCATGTCTTCTGCGGCGGCGGCTCCGCGCGCTTGGGACTCGGCGCGGCGCTGATATGCGTATTCGACGTTGGCGATGATTTCTTCCAACGAAGGTTCAACCCAGCGCCCCACCAATTGTCCTTTGCCGTCGTTGATCGCCAGAGGCCGAAGATTCCGCAGTAGGATCGCATTGCCGGCATGGCATATATCCTTATGCCCGGTGGCGTCGCGCAGGTCAAGTGTTTGGCGTGAAAGTCCGGCGACCTCGTCATGGCGGCACGCTAATAAAACCGCCCCCCGCAGAGGCAACAGAAATCGCGCCACGACCCAAAAATCCGCCTCTTGTGTTGCGCGCCGGGGTTTGCTAAATTGCCAATCAATGGTTCATTGAACATTGCGTGACGTGACGTCACGAATTGAAAATTAAACAGGAAAGAGACACATAATTATGGCATACGAATTACCTCCCCTCCCTTACCCCAAGGACGCGCTCGAACCCAGCATTGACGCGCTCACGATGGAAATCCACCACGACAAACATCACGCGGCTTACGTGACCAATGTCAACAAAGCCATCGCCGGCAAACCGGACCTGGAAAAGAAAACCGTCGAGCACCTCATCGCCAATCTGGACGCCGTCCCGGCGGACATTCGCGGACCGGTGCGCAACAACGGCGGCGGCCACGCCAATCATTCCTTTTTCTGGAAGCTCCTGGGGCCAAAAGCCGGCGGCGCGCCCACTGGCTCGCTGGCCGATGCCATCACTTCGACCTTCGGCAGTTTTGACGCATTGAAAGAAAAAATCGAGGCGGCCGGCATGGGCCGTTTCGGCAGCGGTTGGGCCTGGCTCGTCGTAAACGGTGGGAAATTGGAGATTTGCTCCACCCCCAACCAGGACAGCCCCTTGATGGGCAAAGCCGTCGCCGGTTGCGAAGGCCATCCCATCTTCGGCGTGGATGTTTGGGAGCACGCTTATTACCTGAAATACCAGAATCGCCGCGCCGATTACCTCAAGGCAATTTGGAACGCGGTCAACTGGGCGGAAGTGGCCAAAAATTACGCCGCCGCCAAATAGCGCGCCCGTCAACACGGCGCCGCCCTCCACCATGCTCCTGCGCGCGCGCCAATTTACCTTCGCGTTTCCGCGCCCCGCTCTGCTCATGGGCGTGGTCAACGCGACGCCCGATTCCTTCTACGACGGCGCCCGCTTTGACGACGCGGCTGCCGCTGTCGCGCACGCCTTGCGCCTGGTGGAGGAAGGGGCCGACATGATTGACATCGGCGGCGAATCTTCCCGGCCCGGCGCCGCGCCGGTCAGTGAAGCCGAGGAATTGCGGCGGGTGCTCCCGGTCTTGGAGGCGCTGGCCGGGACTACGGCAGTTCCGCTTTCTATTGACACCGTCAAACCCGGTGTGGCCCGCCAGGCCTTGCGCGCCGGGGCCTGCATCATCAACGACATCGCCGCCAACCGCGAAGACGAGGAAATGTGGCGCCTGGCGGCCGAAAGCGGGGCCGCCTACGTGGCCGTCCACATGCAAGGCTCGCCGGCGACGATGCAGAAGAATCCCGTCTATGATGATGTCGTGGAGGAGATGGACCGTTTTTTTGAAGATCGTTTGACTCGTTTGCGCTCCTGCGGTGTCAATCAGGAGCAAGTGGTGTTGGACGTGGGATTGGGCTTCGGCAAACGGGTGGAGGACAATTTGCGGTTGCTTGCGCACGCGCGCCGCTTTACAAAGTGGGAACGCCCGTTGTTGCTGGGAGCGTCCCGCAAATCCTTTTTGGGAGCGGCCTCCGGCGCCAAGGTCCAGGAACGCCTGCCGCCGTCGCTGGCCTGCGCGTGTTGGGGCGTCGAAAACGGGGCCGCGATCATTCGCTGCCATGATGTGGCGGCCACGCGGCACGCGGTGCGGATGACCGAAGCCCTGATGAAACAGCAAACGAATGCCGAACATCTTACATATCCTCAATAACATTTTGCTGAACGGCTGGCGTCCGGTGCTGGAGATTGCCATCCTCTCGGTGGGCCTCTATTTCAGTTTCAAGTTTGTTCGCGGCACGCGCGGAGCGCCGGTCGTTTACGGCTTCATTCTGCTGGTTCTGAGCCTGACCATTCTGGCCTACTTTCTCAAACTGGAGGTGCTCAGTTGGCTCATCCGCTCCTTTGTCACCTTCGCCGCCATCGCCATCCTCATTATCTTTCAACCGGAACTGCGGCGGATTCTGGCCGAAGTGGGCGCGCATCCCCTCTTCGCCACCAGCCACGAGCAGCGCGAAACCATCGAAGTCATCATCCAAACCGTGGAACGGCTCGCCGAACTGCGCATCGGCGCGCTTATCGCCGTCGAACAATCCATCAACTTGCAGGAAGCCACCGAATCGGGCCTGCCTGTGGATTGCGAAGCCACGCCCGAAATGCTGGAGACCATTTTCTTCCCCAACAACGCCATTCATGACGGCGGCGTCATCATCCGCGGCGACCGCATCGCTTTTGCGGCCTGTATTTTCCCCCTCACCCAGCGGCAGGATCTAAACCCCTCCCTTGGCACGCGGCATCGCGCCGCCATCGGCTTGTCGGAGGAGACCGACGCCGTGGTGCTCGTGGTGTCCGAGGAGACAGGGTCCATTTCACACGCCTACAAGGGGCAATGGGTGCGCGGCGTCAGCGCCGAACAGCTCCGGGCCTTCCTGACTTCGGTGCTCGTCAAGCCTGGCAAATCGCATAACATCGTGAATCTCTTTCGCCCGGCGGAGGATTTGTCCAAGAAGGACGCGCCCGCCCTGGTTTCACAAGAACCCAAGACCTGACGCCCGTGCGCGACCTCATCCTGCACAATTTCTGGCTCAAGCTCTTCTCCATCGCCCTGGCGACGGTGATCTGGCTGGCCATTGACAACAGCATCCACAACGAGCAGAACCTCAGTCAGTTGTTGACAGCCGACTACATTCGCGTGCAGGTTTCCATTCAAACCAACCCTGGCGAAAAGCGCGTCTTCCGCATCACCCCCAACGAAGTGGTCGTGATCGCCGTCGGCAAGGATGCCGCCTCCTTTCAGGCGACGCGTAAAGACATCCGGGTCATTCTCGACTTGACGCACTTCAACGCCAAGGAATCCAACACCGAGGAACTCAGAGCGCAAGCCCCGCCCGGCATTACCGTCCTGGAAATCATTCCGTACACCGTGCAAGTCCAGCAGGTTTCGCCGTAAAATGGCGCGTTTGGCGGTTTAATGTTTTCAATTCTTAATCTTAATCGTAATCTTAATCCTAATCTCTTTGCCCCAACACGCGGTCAGAGATTAAGATTACGAGTAAGATTAAGATTATATGAAAAACTCGGACTTGGTCTTCGTCGGCATCAAAGGATCGGTCATCGCGCTGAATGCCGCCAATGGCCAGCAGGCCTGGGCGACGCATCTCAAAGGCGCAAATTTCGTCAATGTCGTCGTGCAAAACGAGGTCGTGCTGGCCTCGTGCGAGGGCGAAATTTTTTGTCTCGATCCGCTCACAGGCAATGCGCTGTGGCACAACCCGCTCACGGGCTTTGGCCTGGGCTTGGCCACTATCGCGACGGAACCCAATCTGGGAAGTGCCAAGTTGGCGGCCGTGGCCGAGAAACACCGCCACGACGCACAAGCCGCGGCTTCGGCGGCTGTAATATCGTAGGAGCGTCGTCTTGAACTGTTCGCCGTCCAATCTCTTGGCCTGGCCTTACGGTGACCCTGCCAGTGTGTATGGGCGGGCGCGCGCGTCCTGGACCTGACCGACGGAGATGTGCTCCTCGAGGGTGGCGGTCTGACGCAAAGCATCAGCAACCAGTTTACTTTGGCGGCCAACAATATCGTGACCGGCAGCAATAAACTGAGCCTGACCTTGACGACCACCACCGGCCTGTTCCAAGGAACCGCCACCAACTCCGTTGGCAAGACCGTATCCTTCAAGGGCGCGGTCTTGCAAAAACAAACCAACGGCTTCGGCCAATTTCTGAACACGAATCAAAGCGGCAGCGTTCAACTCGCGCCCCAGTGACGCTGAAAACAACCGCGTCTTTTCAGGGAATTTCCAAAAACGCCGGGAATTGCAACAGGCGGGCGCCTGCTTCAATTCTTTTATTTTCGTTTTGGTTGAATTCACCTGAATCTACCTGAATCCGGCTGAATTTACCTGAATTTTTGAGGCAGGTGTGACCGGCTGCGGCCGGAGGCGAAAACCGATACGATCAAGTGCGACCAGGTGCGACCAAGTGCGACGATGGGAGACAAAAATAGCATGCGACCGCGATTTGACGGCAATTAACCCGCGTTTAACCGGCAAAAATTGCCGCCTTCAGATCTCTGCAAGCATCTTATTTTTTCGAAGGCGACATTAGCCGACATTGAGCGACATTAGGCGACATCGCCCAATTTCTGCCTGGGATTTTTTCGGCGCAATTTACCTCGGTCACCTGCCGCGCCGGCTTGTCCGCCAAGCCGTTGGCGGCGGCGGAAGCCTTGGCGCAGGCGGATCAGCCATCGTTTTTCTGCTTTCTACTTTCTGCTCCCCAGTCTTGCCCTTATCACTGCAAATTTTCAATGAACAGGCGCGTGAGCGCAAACCCACGAGCCATACTACCATGTTTTGATGGTATTTCAAGCAAAAAAATTCAAAAAAAGTGGCTTGCGGTTATAAGTGGAATAAAAGCGGCCTTTCCAAACCATGCGCCTAAAGACCCGTCCGCCAATCCCGAAGGGATTGCAGCACTCAGCCCAGGGGTTGTCCCGATTCGAGAGGGACTACCCTGGGTCACGGCATTTGAGCCGGCCTACCCTGAAAGGGTTGAATCAAGGCCTCTCTTACGGCATTCTGAGGCCATGCCACAGTCGCTCGCAAAGATATTGGTTCACACGGTTTTCTCCACCAAAGATCGCCGCCCTTTCTTGCGCGACCGGGCGTTGCGCCAGGAATTGCATCATTACCTCGGTGGCATCTTGGGGCGCCTCGAATGTCAGCCCATGATTGTCGGCGGCGGCGAAGATCACGTCCATCTGCTGTGTGCGTTGTCGCGCACTTGCGAAGCGGCGGCGATGATCAAGGAAGCCAAACGCGGCTCTTCGCTGTGGCTGAAAACCAGAGGCCCGGACTTGCAAGACTTTGCCTGGCAAAACGGCTATGGCATTTTCTCCATTGGCTTTTCGCAAATCGGGTCGGTGCGAGATTACATCGCCGGCCAGGAGGGACATCATCGGAAGCATTCGTTTCAGGATGAATTCCGCCAATTGTTGTGGCGTTACGAAATCGCATTTGACGAACGATATGTATGGGATTGATGCAACCCTTTCAGGGTAGGAAATGTTTGGGTTTCTCACCCAGGGTAGCCCTCTCGGAATCGGGCCAACCCTGGGCTGAAAGGTGCAATCCCGTTGGGATTGGCCTCACGAATGAATCCTTCGCCAAATGTGTCTGGCATTCCACCGAAAAAGGCGAGGAACGTCAAAACATAAGTATTCCAAAAAAGACTGTTTCACCCTTTGGGTGACTCCTGGTCTTTTCGCAACTCTTTCTGCTCAGTGTCAATCTGTGTTTATCTACGGCTTTAATACCAATTGTTGTTCGAGCCAGGGAGCGACTTTCTCCACCCAGCGGGCGGCGTGTTCGCGCAGACCAGGTCCGCTGAAGTGAACTCCTTTGCCTCCAGCTTCGCGCAGATTGCCCTTGAGCGCGTCGGTGTCGGGACCTTCCAGCGCGATGCCGTCCTTCCAGAGCGCGGCCTGCGCGGCGCGAATGTCAGGCGAAGACTCATCGCCGGGCACGTGATAACTTACCTGAGCGACAAACCACGGCGCGTCCCAGCCGATCGCAAGGCGCGACGCACGGATCACTTTCTCAAGATATACCCGGTAGAGGCTGCCCGGCAGCGTGCGCGTTGAGTCGCGCTGGTTCGCGTCACTCTCGCCCTGATGCCACAACACGGCCCGGAAGCCGCGCGGACCGAGTAGTTTCATGCGGTCGGTGAACATCTCAAAGGCCGCGCCTTTGCTTTCCCAGGCTCCATCGGGCAGCTTCGCCACGCGGCTCTCGATGGTCGGGGGATTCGGGAAGGTGGTTCCTTTGGGGAGCCACTCGCGCACACTCGTGGCGCCGATGCCGCAGGCGACGAAACCAACCGGCACGTTGAACCGCTGCGCGATCGCGTCGCCGAATGGCGGCAGGAAACTGCCGCCCCCGCCGCTGGCGCCCGGCTGGGGATCATTGGCAAGTTGCCAGCGACGGCCATCGAAATTCGCCACGCGGCCTGTTTTCGTCGTCTGCTTTTCCTCGCCATGATTGGCCGAGTTGGATTGGCCGGCGACCACGAAGATTTCGCCTACTCCAACGTGTTCCACCGAATTTTCCGCCAGCACCTGGTCCCCGCTCAAAACCCGCGCCTCCACGCGATACCAGCCTCCAGCAGGCGCATCCAGCTCGGCTGAAAACTTCGCGCCGTCGAACCTGGCCGGGAGCTTTATCCACTCGCCGGCCTTTCCATCCGCCACAAGGCGCGCTTCGATGGTCGTCGTCTTCGCGGCGGGGCCGGTGAACTCGCCGCGGATGGCAATGGCCCCCTTGTCCTTCGATGCCCGCTGGAAGACTTGATAGTCCTGCGGTGAGGCAAGGGCGAGAGCAGCGGGTTCGAAATGCGTCTCACCCGTGGAAAGACCGTTGCGGATGGTTTCAGCTTGCGCATCAGCCGCAACTGCCAGCATCAGCCATACCGCCGACCATGGAAAACTCGCCAGCTTCATTGATCGCCCGAACTCCTATAGGGTGGCCAAGGCTTAGCCGAACCCATTCAGTTAAAGCGCGAAAACCTCAACGCAAAGTCGCAAGGGCGCAAAGAGGATTTTGGCGTTGCCAGGCCTGGCCACCAAACGGTTATCGTTTGTCCGGGAGCCATTCCCTCTTGCTACCTTTGCGTCTTGGCGTCTTTGCGCCTTTGCGTTAAGTCCCGAGTGCATGGTTCCGGCTTAGGCTTTTCCGCCAAAACTGATGTAGTCGTCCAAGTCCAGCAAATCCGCCCAAGTGTGGATGTCCTCGCGGGTCTTGCTGATCTTGCCGATCATTCCCGCGAAGAAACCCAGTGTTTCGGCGTCGCTGGTGGGGCCGCGTCTCTCCAGATAGGAGGACCACTGCTCGATTTCCCACTCCGAACGCTTATTTTTGGCGTTGGCGTTGATCCATTCCAGAATCTCGCTGTCGCCTTTGCCGGCAGCCAGTTGCGTTTTCAGCGCCTTGGCCTCGAGGCCCAGGAAGCCGAGGACGCGCTGGTCCAGGGGACAATCGAAGTGGTATTCGCCGTTTTTGCCGGCGATGGTGGCGCGGCCTTTGTCCAACATGCGTGGCAGGCCGGCGTAGCCGCCCAGGCGGCAGCGAACGCTTCTTGGGGGGCGTTGGGTCAGATCGGGGGCGTCAATTTTGGATTTGCTCATAACACGTATATTTCTTGATGTTTTTGTTCCAGTTTTATTCGGAATCAAACGATGGTCTCGTTACGCCGCAACATAGGGGCTGATTCTCTTTTCGCAACCCGATTTGAGGATGTCGCCGTGAAACGCGGTGAAAAAAGACTGAATTTCAATTGAGCGTGCTTTGGCATAAAAGCGCACGGCCTATACCCTGGATAACCCATGCCTTCACTTCCGCAGTTGCGGCGGGGTGGGCATGTACATTTTCAGGGCGAACCCGTCGGCGGAAAAACTTCCCGCATAGACCGAGAAGTAGAAGTATTTCGATACCGCGTCGAAGGGCGGCAGCAGCGTGAAATCGAACCATTGCAAAATGCTTTCCAACGTCTCCACCGTGGTCGAGGGAGGGAGTGGAACGCCGAGAAGGTCCTGGAGGCTGACGGGATGTTTGCGAAAGACCTCGAAAATCGGGCGCATGCTTTGATTTTCGTTCTCACATCCGAACAGGCCTGTGCCCATGCCGCCCACTTTTTGCGCGGCATCGGCCAGCCCTTGCATATCCATCAGCGACTTGGTTTTGCCTTCGCTGCTGCGCAGATATTCTTCCAAAATGCCAGTGTCGGAGGAAATGGCGAGATAGCCGCCGCTGGCGGAGAAGCTGACGCCGGAACCCGGCGCGTCTCCCGCCGAGGGAGGGGCGGCGGTGTAGATTTTTCGTCCGAGAAACTCGCGGTCCTTGATGGGTGCGCCTTGGAACGGAATGGCCAGGAGCACTTTGAGCGCCGCCGCCAGCTTGTCCGCGTTGGGAGAGGCCAGGAGGTAGAGCGACGGGGGCGACTTCAAGTCCGCCAGTTTGGCGGCCTTGGACGCTTTTTCGTAACCGATGATGTCGTCGCCGAGGTTGTCGAGCAACTCGGTTTTCAGGTCGTAATGCTCGTCCTTGTCCTTGCCTGCCATCTGAAACACCGTGTTCAACTGCATCATGAATGTCGCCAGCCCGAGATCATTTAACATGTCTTCCAGCGCCTTCCAACTGTGGGCCAGGTTGAGCCGCCACCGCCAAAACTTGACTGCGTCGGCCGGGACAAAGGAGGGCGGCCCGGAATCCTTGGCCTCGGCGGCGATGAGTTTAAGCAGCGCGGGTCGTTTGTCTTCCGGCACAGCCAGGAAGAATTGCGCGAGAATGCCCTCGGGGAAACTTTGGTAGGAGAGCGAGGCCGAGGTCAGGTTCGCCAGACCTGTGGCGGAAAAGAACGTTTCCATGCGCGCGGCGCCGGCCGTCGCGTCGTCGTCTGCTCCGGCGGGCGGTTTGGTCATGGTTTCGATCAGGGCTTTTGCGCTCAGCCAGAGATAGAAGGGGGACCCGCGCAAACGCGGTCCATAGTCGGCTTGAAAGGCGGGCGATTCCTCCAGCGCAGGCACCATGCCGCCAGCCTGGCGGCTGAGGATTTTTTCGATCGCCTCGGTTGAATCCGAGATCAACAGCAGCGAATCCGACTGGCCCACCGTAATCTCCGTGTTCCTGGGCGGAGACTTGTCCGCGCTGTCGTCCGGTGGTTCGGCCGTCTTGGGGCCTGGAAAAATCTTTTTCAAGGAAAGATCGTCGGGCGAGAGGACGAAGGTCGTAAAATCCGTTTCGCGGATCTTCTGCGATTTCATGGGTTTGCCGGCGTCGGCCCATTTCTTGATCGCCTGGGACAGGCTGGTCTTCAATTGCCCGGCATGGTCCTTGGAATCCATCAACAGGATGGCCGCCACATGAGCGTCGGACTTTTCTTTGGGCGTGACTTGCACCAAGGCGAAAGTCACCTGTCCTTGCGCCAGGCCTTCATAGTCGGAAAACTTGATCCCCAGATTCTGCTCCAGCGGCTTGATGACAGCGTTGGTGAATTTGTCGAGAAACCTGTCTTTGAATGGCTTGAAGCTCGGGTCCTGCCATATCCGGGCGTAAGGCGCGTTGGTCCAGAAGAGCGTGGCCTTGGCCCAATCCGGCGCAGTCAAGACCAGCACGGTGTCTTTGGGCAGCAGTTTTTCGGGCGGCGGAACGGCGGCGCCGGATCGCAGGCAGAAGGCCGCCAGCGCCAGGGGCGCAAGGAATCGGGGAGAGATAGGCATGAATTTAGAAACAGCAGCAGACCTCACTCGGCGGCCGTTTTCCTGGTGCGGCTGGGCGGTTCGAGGTAGCGGTAGGGGCTGCTGGGGTTGTCGTTTTCGTAGGCGAAAGCGTCGCGATGATTCAAAAAGTATTTGACAAATTCAACCGGGATGGCGAAGCCCAGGCCCTCGCCGCTGGAGACCTTCATGTTGGTCACCCCCACCACTTCGCCGCGCAGGTTGAAAAGCGGGCCGCCGCTGTTGCCGGGGTTGATCTGGGCCGAGGTTTGCAGATAAAGACCGCCCTCGATCTCCCGCGTCTTGGTGCTCAGGATGCCTTCGGTCACGGTCCGTTCCAGGCCCAGCGGGCTGCCGATGCAAAACACATGATCGCCCACCGACACTTTGTCCGAATCGCCCAACGGGACGCTGACGAATTTCGGCGCGTCCTTGTCCTCGATGTGGAGCAAGGCCAGATCGCCGAATTTATTCAGGGCGATAATCCGGACTTGCTTATAGGTCTTGCGCTCCAACTGGCCCTGTTTGATGTCGTACACTTCCACCGAGATTTGAGTTTCGCCCTCCACCACGTGAAAATCGGTGATCAGAAAGCCGTCGGGGTTGATGAAGAAACCCGAGCCAAGGCCCTCCGGCGTCCGCACCTGGACGACCGCCGACCCGAGCGCATTGACCAGCTCCCGCACGTTTTGGTCCTGCGCCGAAGCGGGAGCTGTTCGGTAAAAGCCCTGGGCCGCGCCTGGCTCGGACACAGCCTGGACCACCGGGGCGGCTGTGGGGGCCGGGGCCTGCGCGACGATGGCCTTGGCAGCCGCTTCGTTGTCATGCAGAAGTTTGAGCACCTCGTTGCGCGGGATGACCAGCACCGTGTATCCGATATCAATGACGATCTGGTCGCTTTTTTCCGCCAGGATCGTTCCGGTGACGGAGGCCTTGCCTTTGAGTTCGAGGGTCGCGCCGGGGGCGGCGGCGCAACCAAGCAGCAAAAGCAGGCATACACACTGTTTCAACATGGGAGAAGAGTAGCCGCGATTGGGCCGGATGACAAGGGCGGGTAGTGTTCTAATTTGAAATTTAATACTCTTTTATGCGTTTTGCCGCACGGTTCGCCCATAAGTCCATGATATACAAAGACTAGTGCAAGAGAAAGACTTTAAATGACTATCGCCTGTTTCCATTCTCGGTTAAAGAATGAAGGGTGGAACCCGATGCAGTCAATCCGCCAGCGTCAAGCGCGGCCAAGTCGATTCAGAGCGTTCTGGATCGTTGGGGATTGACCATTGATGACCTCACAAAAATCGTTGATGCGAATCCATCGTTGCGCGGGATGATGCTTGGTTATGCGGCGGAATACGTGCTGCGCAGGCGACACTTTACCGATGCAAGACTGACTGGAATTGTAAAGGACGATGACCATGACCGCGAAAGAAAGGGCGACTTGAGGTTTGAATATCGCGGCAGGAGTTTCCGCATTGAATGCAAATCCCTTCAGTCGAATTCCATCAAAACACTTGGCGAAGGCAACTTTAAAGGAACCTACCAGTGCGACGCCAGCGACCGCCGCCCGGTGACATTTGATGACGGCACAACGATTGAGACTACGTGTCTTTTGGTGGGTGAATTCGACATTGTAGCGGTCAATCTATTCGGCTTCACGGATGAATGGCGATTTGCGTTCGCATTAAACAAAGACCTGCCGCGTTCGAGGTTCAGAAAATACACAGAATACCAACGCGAGAGGCTTCTTTCGACATCCATGAAGATCACTTGGCCAATTGCATGGCCGTATGTTTTAGACCCTTTCCCGCTTCTTGACCTTGTCGTTGACGGCCAAATATCGCTACCGAAGCCAGTTTAGATTTCGTGGCGCCCTTCACGAAAACAAGGAAATATGAATGGTTCTTTCTGGAATGGAGCTGCTTTATGATGCGCGTCACGCCCGGCTTGTTGAGTCTGGAAACGACAAAAAGGTCTTTGCAGTAAAGGCCCATTTGCAGGTAATTCATAATGATTTCAACATGGGTGAGGCGCTGGATACAGGCGCTAACCTCATCTTGACACTTCACGATGAACACCCCTTTGTCCTTGAGCACCCGCACGGCTTCTTCTGCCGCTTGAACATAAAGCTCTAAGACGGCTTCATGCCACTTCTTTTCGAGTTTCCCCGGCCTCTGCCCATTGCTGTAATGGTCTCTGAATGCGTCATGCGTGCCGGCCCCGGCCAGCGATTCATCCTGGCGGAAAAGACCTTCCATGTAGGGCGGATCAAGCACAACACAGTCGATGCTTTGATCCTGATACGGCAGATGACGGCAATCGACTCCGGTTTTCAAGTCTGACGGCTTTAGCTGGTAATCTTCCGATGGCACTTGACGCCAGAACACCCCTTTGCCGAAAGTCACGTCTGCAACAATGGAGCCTTTCGGAACATGCAGTTCCAAGATTTTTGGAAAAATTTCCGAGTTGTCCCCGGCGTAGCAACTGAGTACCAAGTCTGTAGTGGCCCTGCCGTCTGGCGATTTCCGTTTCAACTTCCCATTAGCCTTTCGCTGTCCGACATTAACGGGGCGGCTAAGTTCAAGCGGAATCAATGTTTGTAACATGCCAGACATATACCGAAACACTATCTTATGCGCAAGCCTTTTTTATGCACTTTTTTTGGCCGCCCAGTGCTGCGTCGGCCCGTTCGATTGAATCGCTCCACCTCACCCTCATCAAGCAAATGATCCCTGCCCGCTTTGTGCGACGCCAATTGCCCAGCCTTTATCAATTGCCTCACGCGCACTGGCGTTATCCCTAGGGTGATGGCAGCCTGCTTCGTCGTAACATGACCCATCGCCGCATTGTTTTACATGCTGGCATTGAATCGTCAAGGTCGGTTTTGCTGCCTCTTGTTTTTAATCTCTTTTGCAACAGCACCTTTGACGGCGTTTTGAGGCGAGTCCGCAGGCAAAAGACCAGTCCGCAGCAGCAGAGCGAAAAATCTCCGAATTACAAGTTGAAAATGGCAAATTGCAAGCGCGGCTTGAAGGTGCGCTGGTTGACCTCCACGGCGCACAGCAAGAGTTGAAGGCGCTCCGAAAGGAGCATGAGGAAGAAATACGCATCGTGACTTTCTTCGAGTTCAGGCGAGGAAAACGAACAATGAATAAATGGCTTCCGTTTTGCCCTCAGTGCCACATGCCAGCCGCTATTGGCTTTGACGATGGAGAGCCTATTGCCGTTTGTTCGGCATGTCCTTTTTCAGTGCCTCTTCCACCAGGTTCCACCCTTGAATCGCTTGTGGCGCAGCTTCCATCTTAAAATTATCTTAATTTCAAATTATGGCACTACCCAAGGGCGGGGCGATGGAATTTCGTTTCTGCGACTTAACCCGCAAGTTTTTCCACCGCCGCTTTCGCGTCCGCCAACGACGCGCCGTGCATCTGGCGATAGAGCTTGATGGCCATAATTTTCTCCCCCGCTTGGGCCAGGCGCTTGACGTGTTCGAGCGTCGGAAGTTCGCCCAACTGGGGCCAGAGGCCTCTTTCCCGCGCTCTTTGAATCTGCACTCGGGAAGTGATTTGACGGGTGCAAACGAGGAGAAGGAGCAACCACAGCAGCGATCCGAGCACAGGGTTGAATTGCGCAGCCAAGTATGTGGCGTAGAAGGCTGCCAGAACCAACGCCACCGAGTAGAGGAACCGTGTGGGGGCGGGTTGCGCCCGCGACGGGGGCTTGGTCGGGGTCGCGTTTTGGCTCAGCTTTTCCACCGCCGCTTTTGCAGCGGCTCCCGATGCGCCTTGAACTTGGCGGTAGAGCCTGATGGCCAGCTTCTTCTCGCCCACTTGCGCCAGTCGTTCGACGTGTTCCAGAGTCGGAAGCTCGCCAACCTGCGGCCACAATCCTCTCTCCCGCGATTTTTGAATCTGCAGACGTGAAGCGAACTCAAAGGTGCCAACCGCAAGAATTCCCAAAAAAAGCGAAGTTCCCGCCAAGGGCACAAACCCAGCCGCCTGTCGGGCGATCCATAGGGCGAACACGATCCCTGCAAGCGAGAAGAAGTCGGAGACAGGGAACCGCTGCGGAACCACTTGCCCTGGCACTGGCGCGGCAACCGGAGCAAAGGGAGCCGTCGGCGGTGTCGAAGTGATGGTTTCCACGTTGCTCTTGACCTCACTGACTTGTTGGTAACGTCGCGCGGGTTCACGTTCCAGGGCGCGCAAGACAACTTCGTCCAACCGCACGTCCACCTGAACTCTTTTCGATGGCGGCTCGAAGCGGCCCATCGGCACTTCGCCGGTGAGCATTTCGTAGAAGACCACCCCGAGCGAATAAATGTCGGCCCGATGGTCCACGCTTTGGGCGTTCTGGCGCTGTTCCGGCGCCATGTAGTTCAATGTGCCCATTGACGCCTGCGACATGGTCAAGGCCGTGTCGGGCGCGGTGCCCAGTAATTTGGCCAAACCGAAATCGGCGATTTTGACCTGCCCTTTTTTGTTCAGCAGAATGTTCTCCGGCTTGATGTCGCGATGAACTACCCCTTCGTCATGGGCGTATTGGAGGGCGATGCAAATCTGGGTGACCAACTCCAGCGCCTGGCGCGGTTCAAGGGGCTGATTGTGGAGAAGATGCCGGAGGTTCATCCCGTCCACATATTCCATCACGAAGTAGTAATACTGGCTGGTCTGGCCGAAGTCGTAAATGTTGACGATGCCCGGATGATTGAGTTTGGCCAGGGCCTTGGCTTCCCGGCCGAAGCGCTCGGCAAAGGAGGGATGCTGTTGGGATTCCACCGGCAGGATTTTCAAGGCCACGATGCGATCCAGGCGCGGCTGGCGGGCTTTATAAACCATCCCCATGCCGCCCATGCCGAGCAATTCAATGATCTCCAATCGCGGGAATTGCGCCGCCAGTTGGGCCGAGTCCGGCGCAACGCGTGTTGCTGGGGCGGCCTGAGCAGCCAGCGGGTTGATGTTGATGGTCGCGCCCGGCGCCGCCGGTTCGCTGCCCAGCGCGACTTTGGCGAGGCAAGCGGGGCAAAGCCCTTCCGGGGCGTTCTCCGGCAATGGCTGCCGGCATTGTTGGCAAATTCGTATCGTGTCCATAATGCTTTCTTTCGCTTCATACTCTTTCCACTTCTTACAGAAGCATTCCGCCGCAAAGGTAACAGACCGTCCAAACCTCACCCGCCATAGGCGCGCAAGACTTCGCGCAACTCGTCCTCGATCTCGGACGGGTCGGCGACGGTGGAAGCGATTTCGGAGCGGATGGCCTCGCGATACCGCTGGCGCAGCCGAAGCACCGCCATTTTGACCGCCGCCTCGCTCATTTCCAATCCTGCGGCCAGCGTAGCGTAGGCGATGGTTCCCCGCCCTTCCGTGAGCGTCTGCTTGAGTTGCTCGAACAAAGGCTCCTTGCCGGCGGCGGCATACTCCCGGCGCAACCGCGCCAGCGACTCCTCCAGCAACGCCGCCGCCCAGCGCCTTTGGAAAATGACTTCCGGGGTGAGGTTCTGCGATGGCTCGAAGCCGCAATGGCTTTCGGCGTTTTGAAAATCAATCGGGACGAACGTGCGGTCGCCGCCCCGCTTTTGCGCGCGTTGCTTGTCGCGTTCGTTGGAGAGAAAGTGTTTGAGGGCGGCGAGCATGAATGATCGGAAACGGCCCTTGGCCTGGTCCACCGCCGCCAGGTAATCCTTTTCCAGAAATCGGGCGAAAAACTCCTGGGTCAAATCCTGCGCGTCGTGCGGGCTTTCCCCCAGCCGCCGGACGTAAGCGTAGAGTGGCGGCCAGTAAACACGGCAGAGCCTTTCCCGTGCGTCGGCGGCTTCGGCGGGCCGTTGCTTGTCCATGGCCGATAGGATGACGCTCCAATGCGTCTCACCAAAACGCGCCAAGGTGGGCGAACCGCCCTCCCGCGGAATCTCGGAGTTAGCAGCCAGCATGTGCCATTGTCTGCCGACCTGGCGGAGAATTCCACACTTAAATGAGCGAAGTCGTGCAGTTGCAAAGCGGCCGCCGACATTTCTCGTTGTCTTCGACGGAAAGGATGGAATTCTAACGTGCCATGACTTTTCTGCCTATCGCTGGCCGCGAGTTGGTCGTGGCCGCCCGGCGGCCCGGCACTTACAGGCTGCGCACGTACGGAGTGCTCATCGCGCTGATCCTGCTTTGGGTGGTGTCCCGGAGCCATGTCCCTCGCGGGCAATTGGGGCACACGGTGTTGTCGGCCCTGGGTGTCGCCACGCTGGGTTTCTGCATGTTGGCGGGGCTTTTGCTGACGGCGGATTCCATCGCTTCCGAAAAACAAGGCGGAACCATCGGATTGCTCTTCCTGACGGATTTAACAGGGTACGACATCGTCCTGGGCAAACTGGCCGCGCATTCGGTCAACGCCTTCTTCGGGCTGCTGGCGGTGTTCCCGGTGCTGGCCTTGCCGCTGCTGATGGGCAGCGTGACCGGCCTGGAGTTTTCGCGGTTGCTGCTGGTCTTTGGGACGACTTTGTTCTTCTCGCTCAACCTTGGATTGGTGGTTTCCGCGATGACGGACGATCCAAGAAAGGCCTTGGGCGGGGCGATCTTGTTGATGGCTGTCGCGGCGGGACTTTTGCCGGCGCTATGGTGGCTTCAGAACTACCTCCATAACGTGCGTTGGCTGGATTTCTTGCTTTGGCCAAGCCCTGTTTTTGCTTTTCGCTACGGTTTTGACTCGTTCTATCGGTCGCGAATCGGCCCTGCCAATTTTTGGCATTCCATTGAGACCATCTGGCTGTTGACGGCGTTTTGCCTGGCTTGGGCAAGTTACATCACTCCGCGCTCCTGGCAGACGCATGAATTAAAGCCACGCAAACTGGCAGTGCCCCGGCGCAAGCCGCATGGGTGGGAGCGAGCCGAAGCCGCCAATCCCTTTTGCCGTGTGACCATCCGGGATTGGACGCCCTCCTTCCTGGCGAACCTGCTCCTCGGTGTGGCTGTGCCAGTCTGGCTTTGTTTCTTTTTTTCCATTCCCACATCCACGCCGTTCCTGATACCCGTGCCGTTCATTGTTTGCCTTTTTCTTGGCTTCGCCCTCCACGGCCTCGTCAAGTGGCTCATGATTGTGGAAAGCGTTTCGCGGCTGAATCACGACCGCAACAGCGGCGCGCTGGAACTGCTGCTGGTGACGCCGTTGCCGGTCGAGGCGATTATGGCGGCGCAAGGGAAGGCTCTGCGCGCGCATTTCCGGCAAGCCTTCGTGACGCTGGGCCTGCTGAACCTGGCTTTGTTGACCGCTGTTTTCAAATACGCAGACGCGCTGCAAATGGATAAAGAAGGCCAGTGGCTTTTCACAGAAGTATTGGTCGGCGGAATGGTGGCCTTGCTGACGGATGGCGAGGCTGTGGTTTGGGTTGGAATGTGGCAGGGCCTTTCCAAACGCCAGGCTTACAAAGCGGTCCTCCTCACAGCGGTCCAACTGCTGGGCCCATGCTGGTTGCTCGCCTTCCTGTCGATGATGACAGATTTTGCTCCGGGGTGGTTCTCGTTCGGCCCTTACCGCATGATTGCGACATGGTTCCTTGTCGGATTGGTGGTGGATGCGATCTGCATCCGCGTGGCACGCCGGCGGCTTAACTCGCGCTTTCGCAGCTTGGTGGCGCAAAGGTACGACAAACCGGATTGATTTGCGGACGCGCTGGATGAAAGATGAAGGAAGAAGGAAGAAGGAAGAAATTCCAAAGGCCAGACAAAATCAGGGACTCGCAGGCGCTCGCCCCTCCCGGAAATACAGGCCAGCCAAAGCCAGTGATTACGTGGAGCAAGGAGGCGGGAGCCCGGTATCAGTTGCAATACACTTCTGACTTGAGTTCGAGCAACTGGACCAGCCTGGGCAGCTCCGTCACCGCCACCGGAGCGACGCTCAGCACCACCGACTCCCTCACCAACGCCCCGCAACGATTTTACCGGCTGGCGCTCTCGCCGTAAGGATTTTAGAAAAACAGAATAAAATTGATTAAATTGTATTGCAGTCCCGTCCAAATGTGGTATCCTCTGTGATACGGGCGCTTTTGGCGCCATGTTCTTTGACAATTTGCAGCGGGAAGGGAAGAGGGGGAAATGAGAAATTAAAGGCATTCGGGGCAACGGGCGCATCTCACTTTTTGGACAGGGCGCTCTGATGCGCAGCTCCGCTAGGAGCGAAATCTTTGTAGATCAACCACATCCAATGGAAAATTAGCTCCGTAGGAAGCGGCATATCCGGGGCGGAGCCAGGGCAGATGTCGCCTCTACGAGGCTTTGCTCTTTGGAGGAGCCGGTGATCTACAAATAGGTCGCGCCTACGGCGCTGCTAAACAGTGAGATGCACCCGAATCGAAGCAAGGTGAATAAATTGTATTGCAGTCCCGTCTAAATGTGGTATTCTGTGTGATACGGGCGCTTTTGGCGCCATGTTCTTTGAAATATGGAAGGAAAAGGTGGCAGCGGGAACGGAACAACATAAGAGCGGCCCGCTTTGCGGGCTGTCTCGCCGCTGATCATCCACAGCCAAGAGGCGGGACGCCTCTTCCACTTTGTCCCATGAAGGATGACTGAAGTAAGTTGAAGCGAGTTGAACCTAATTGAGGCTAATTGAGCCTTCAAAAAATAAAAAATCACGTCGGGCGTCCAAAAGCGGCAAATTTTGTCTAACCCCGTCCAGGCAAATCGGCGTCAATCGGCGTCAATCGGCGTCAATCGGACTGAATCGGAGCAATGAATATTGTTTTTATTGTTTTGAGGCCACAACGGCCAGTTCGGAGTTGCAAGTAGTTACGGGGAGTCAAAACACAATCCTTGCGTTCTCCGCCAATTGGATTGGCCGGAACGGCGTTCAACGCAAGTCGTTGATTTCCAACGAACCTCTTTTGTAAGTTGTTGATTTCCATGATAATTCCAGATAATTCCGGGTATTTCCTGCGAGCAGGCTCATGTCCCGTGGCGAAGTTGGCGACGGCTACCTGGCCGCACTCGCTCCTTGCGGCGCCGCCTCGTTGAGCCTCAGAATTTCATGGATTGGAATCTGCGTCCAAAAAGCCGCCTGCGCCGGTCCGGAACGGCCTTGGTTCCCTTCGGGCGACGCGATGGCGAATGTGCCTCCGTAGATGCGGTCGAGGAACTCGATGCGCACCTCACCGGTCGGCCCGCCAGGGCACGAGCCGGCGTAGAAGTTGACGTAAGCCTGCGCCTTGCGCACGTCCACCGGCGATTCAAATTCTATGAATTCGTATTCACGCCCTGGTTGCCGCCGCACTCGAAGGGCGTTATGAAACAACTTGCATGATTTCGTTTAGGTTGCGTCTGATTTCTGCCGATGACAGACCAAGAACGGATTTGCACCAACTTCTCCTCATGATGCGTTGGCTTGACAAATCGAGTTCAAGATAATTGAAACAGGACCCCGCCGTAGCGCGCCATGTTGTTTCGACTCTGGTTAAAAAAAGGAACAAATATGGAACAAAAAGTCATACTCAATGGCGACCCGTTCGCCGCAAAGGTTGTCACTCTGGTCCGGCGCGAAGACGCTCTGCTCAAAGCAGGGGCCTTGCAAAATGCCATTTTAAACAGCGCCAATTTCTCCAGCATCGCCACCGACGAGGAGGGGGTCATTCAAATCTTCAATGTCGGCGCGGAACGCATGCTGGGTTACGCGGCCGGCGACGTGCTGAACAAGATCACTCCCGCCGATATTTCTGATCCGCAGGAACTGATTGCGCGCGCCAAAACGCTGAGCGCCGAATTAGGGACCACGATTGCGCCGGGCTTTGAGGCTCTGGTGTTCAAGGCCTCGCGCGGGATCGAGGACATTTACGAGTTGACCTACATCCGCAAGGACGGCAGCCGCTTCCCCGCCATCGTCTCAGTCACCGCGCTACGGGACGAGCAGGACGGCATCATCGGCTATCTGTTGATCGGCACCGACAACAGCGCGCGCAAGCGAGCGGAAGAGGCCCTCCTGAAGGCCGGCGCCCTGCAGAGCGCGATTTTCAATAGTGCTAACTTCTCGAGTATAGCGACGGATGAGAAGGGCGTCATTCAAATTTTTAACGTCGGCGCCGAGCGCATGCTGGGTTATGCGGCCGCTGACGTCATGAATAAGATCACGCCGGCCGACATTTCCGATCCCCAGGAAGTAATCGCGCGCGCCAAGGCCCTGAGTCTGGAACTGGCCACCACTATTTCGCCGGGGTTCGAGGCCTTGGTTTTCAAGGCCTCACGCGGGATCGAGGACATTTACGAATTGACCTACATCCGCAAGGATGGCAGCCGCTTTCCGGCGGTCGTATCGGTCACAGCACTGCGAAACGGTCAGGGCGGCATCATCGGCTATCTGTTGATCGGCACCGACAATACCGCGCGCAAGCTGGCGGAGGAAGCGCTGCTGAAAGCGGGGGCGTTGCAGAATGCCATTTTCAAGAGCGCCAACTTTTCGTGTATTGCCACCGACGCGAAGGGTGTCATTCAATTATTCAACGTTGGCGCTGAACGCATGTTGGGTTACACGGCCGCGGAAGTGCTGAACAAGATCACGCCCGCCGACCTTCACGATCCGCAGGAAATGATCGTACGCGCCCAAGCATTGAGTCAGGAGCTGGGAACCACGATTGCACCAGGGTTCGAAGCCCTTGCTTTCAAGGCCTCGCGCGGAATCGAGGATGTTTACGAATTGACCAAAATCCGCAAGGACGGCACCCGGATTCCGGCGGTGGTGTCGGTCACGGCGCTGCGTGACGCACAGGACGGTATCATCGGCTATCTGCTTATCGGCACCGACAACACCGCGCGCCAGCAGGTCGAAGAGGAGCGAAAACGGTTTGCCCTGGCTCTCCAGGAGACGAACGTCAAGCTTGAGAGTGCCAAGTCAGTGGCGGAGAAAGCCAACCGTGCCAAGTCGGAATTTCTTTCCAGTATGAGCCATGAGTTGCGCAGCCCGCTCAATGCCATTCTCGGCTTCGCACAGCTCCTGGAGTCAGCTACACCCCCACCGACTGTCTCTCAGACCAAAAGCATAAGCCGGATTCTCCAATCCGGATGGTATCTGCTGAAATTAATCAACGAGGTCCTCGACCTCGCCGTGATCGAGTCCGGAAAAGTGTCGTTGTCGAAGGAACCAGTTTCTTTGTCCGAGCTGATGAACGAATGCCAGAGCATGATGGAGCCGCAGGCGCAAGCGCGTGGCATCCGCATGACCTTTCCCCTTTTTGAAAACCCGGTTTTTGTTTCGGCCGATCGGACGCGTTTGAAGCAGATCATCCTCAATTTGGTTTCCAACGCGATCAAATACAATAAGGAGCAGGGAACCGTGGTTGTGGACTGCTCGGTGGGCGGCCCGAACCGCGTTCGCATAGGCGTCAAGGATACAGGCGCAGGATTGCCTCCTGAAAAGCTAGTGCAACTTTTCAGCCCATTTAATCGGCTTGGCCAGGAAGCCGGCAGCGTGGCGGGCACGGGCATCGGCCTCGTCGTGTCAAAGCGGCTGGTCGAACTGATGGGGGGCGTCATCGGTGTGGAAAGCTCGGTGGGAATGGGCAGCGTGTTCTGGTTCGAACTGCTCTCAGCGGAAGCCCCGCGAGTTGCAGCCCAAAGCGGCGAAGCCAAGGCTGTGGACCAACCTGAAGCGTCGGACGGCGCGCCGCGGCGCACCCTCCTCTATGTCGAGGACAACCCTGCGAACATGGAGTTGGTGGAGGAACTCATTGCCCGCTTTCCAGACATAGGGTTAGTAACCGCGGTAAACGGAACTCTTGGCATCGAGATCGCCCGCGCCACCCTACCCGAAGTGATCCTGATGGATATCAACCTGCCTGGCATCAACGGCATTAAAGCCTTGAAAATCCTCCGTGAAGACCCCACCACGGCGCATATCCCGGTCATAGCCCTGAGTGCCAATGCCATGACACGTGACATCGAAGAGGGCTTGGAAGCGGGATTCTTCCGCTATCTCACCAAGCCCATTCAGATCAATGAGTTCATGGACACTTTGAAGGAAGCCCTGGAATGTGCAGCAAGAACAGGGAGTGGGACTCATAACGCAGGCCTAATGCTATGATCAGTTCATCCGACATTCTCAAGACCGACATCCTCATCGTTGACGACCAGGAAGCCAATGTTTCGCTGCTGGAGGAAATGCTGCATGGGGCCGGCTACCTGTCCGTCACATCGACCAGGAATCCGCATGAGGTCTGCGAGTTGCACCGCCAGCACCGCTATTCCTTGATCTTGCTGGACCTTGAGATGCCTGGCTTGGACGGGTTCCAAGTGATGGAGGGCCTTAAGACGCTCGATGTCGGCTGTTATCTCCCAGTGCTGGTGGTCACGGCCCAGCCAAATCATAAGCTGCGGGCGATCAAAGCCGGGGCCAAGGATTTCATCAGCAAACCATTTGATCTGGCGGAGGTTTTGATGCGAGTCCATAACATGCTCGAAGCCCGCCTCCAGCACTTGGAAGCGGAAGTGAGGACGTTCCAAGCCGAGGGGCGGTTCATCGAATCTCAAAAGGTGGATGCGATCGGGCAACTCGCCGCCAGCGTGGCGCACGACTTTAACAACATCATCGGCATTGTCATGGGTTACAGTGAATTGATGATGGAGGAGCTCGGTCCTGGGACAAAGCTCGGGAGTCATCTTGAGGCGATTCGGTCGGCCGGTCAGCGCGCCGCAGGGCTGACACGACAACTTCTGATCTTCAGCCGCAAACAGACGGTACAACAGGTGGTCCTGGACCTCAACGGCGTGGTGAAAGAAATGAACCCGCTGTTACAGCGGCTCATGCACGAGAACATCGAAACATTGATCGTTCCCGGAAAACAAATCGGACACATCCGCGCCGATTCCGGTTATATCGGGCAAATCCTGATCAATCTGGCAGTCAACGCTCGCGATGCCATGCCCCGCGGCGGCAAACTCACTATCGCCACAAGCAATGCCACGCTGGATGAAAAATACGCTCTCGCGCACACGGGCGTCAATCCCGGCGAATATGTGATGCTCAGCGTGAGTGACACAGGCACGGGCATGACCGCCGAAGTCAAAGCGCACTTGTTTGAGGCGTTGTTCACGACCAAGCCCAAGGGCGAAGGCACCGGGTTAGGGCTGGCGACCTGCCGAACCATCGTCCAACAATCAGGCGGTCACATCGGCGTTTACAGCGAGGTTGGCATTGGCACGACCTTCAAGATCTATCTCCCTCGAGTTGACCAGCCGCTGGTAGCCGCGGCTCAAGCGATCCAGAACGAGCCGGTGCCGCGCGGTACCGAAACGTTGTTGGTGGTGGAGGATGATCCAACCTTGAGACGGCTGACTCGCGGCATATTGGAAGCCCAGGGTTATGAAGTGCTGATCGCCTCCAACGGGGCGGACGCCTTGGAAACGGCGCGTCAACATACAGGAAAGCCGATTCGTTTGGTGCTGACCGATGTCATCATGCCCGTCATGGGCGGCAACGTGATGGCGGAGTGGCTGAAAGCAATGAATCCTGATCTCAAAATCCTCTTCAGTTCCGGTTACACCGATGACGCTATTTCACACCATGGAGTGCTTCAGCCCGGCATTGAGTTCCTCCCGAAACCTTATACGCCCTCGGCGCTGGCCCGCAGAGTGCGCGCGTTGCTAGATAAACCGGACGCTCCAATACCGGGCGCGCCGCCGGAATCGTTCGGCTTCGGGGCTTAGTTTCCACCACCTTTTCCTATTGATTCGTCACAAATGCCATGCTTGCTTCATCTGATATTCTTAAGGCCGACATTCTGATCGTTGACGACCAGGAAGCAAATGTCTCCTTGTTGGAGGAAATGTTGCGCGGCGCGGGCTACCTTTCCATCGCGTCCACGAGGGATCCGCGCGAGGTCTGCGAGTTGTACCGGCAGCACCGTTATTCGCTCATCCTGCTGGACCTTTTAATGCCCGGCCTTGATGGATTCGAAGTGATGGAGGGCCTCAAGGCCATCGAAACTCAAGGTTATCTGCCTGTTCTGGTGCAAACCGCCCAACCGGAGCACAAAGTGCGCGCGCTCAAAGCCGGGGCGAAGGATTTCGTCTCCAAACCTTTCGATCTGGTGGAGGTCTTGTTGCGCGTTCACAATCTGCTCGAAGTCCGCCTGCTGCTCGCCGCAGTGAAAGTGTTGAACTCATTGCTGCCGATTTGCAGCTACTGCAGGCGAATCCGCGACGGCAAGGATTACTGGCAATCCGTTGAAGACTACGTCAGCCAGCATACCGACTCCAAGTTCAGCCACGGCATCTGCCCGGATTGTTTTGGGAAGCAAGTGAGGCCGGAATCAGAGGAATTCCTGGTAGGTCTTGCTAGCGCGCAGAGCAGCTAACCGGCCTTCAAATCCATGAACATGTCCCGTGGCGAAGTTGGCGACGGCTACCTGGCCGCACTGGGCCCTTGCGGCGCCGCCTCGTTGAGCCTCAGAATTTCATGGATTGGAATCTGCGTCCAAAAAACCGCCTGCGCCGGTCCGGAACGGCCTTGGTTTCCTTGGGGCGACTCGATGGCGAACGTGCCTCCGTAGATGCGGTCGAGGAACTCGATGCGCACCTCTCCGGTCGGCCCGCCCGGGCACGAGCCGGCGTAGAAGTTGACGAAAGCCTGCACCTTGCGCACGTCCACCGGCGATTCAAATTCTATGAATTCGTATTCACGCCCAGGGGAAGACCGATGGTCCTTGAAATAGTAGCCTTCGGGAGAGCGCGGGTGCTGGAAGAAAAGAGTCTCGGCATCGCGGCGCGGAGCGGCGTAGAGGTCGAGGTCAATGTCCTCCTTCCAGCGAATGCCGATCTTGAGAGGTCCTACCATTCGCGAGGGAGGCGGTGGTCTTGATTCGGGGAGCGCGTTGCCGGTCAGCCAGTCCACCAGGTTGACGCTGCGGCTGGCGCGGATCATCTCCGGCTTTGTCTGAAGCGGGTCGGCCACCCAGCCGTTGGACGCGGCACTCCGGCCTGGGGCCTCCGAACTGAAAGCGCCCATGGCGGTCGCGAGATCCGCCGAGAACGACGCCAGTTGCCCGCCGCGCCGTTGGATGTAGAGCGCCCAGAAGCGCGTGACTTTTTCCCGGTGCAGGTCGCTCATCCAAGTATCCCCGAAATAGGCCCAATACACCAGCAGCCCTTGCGCCGAGCCATCGCCCGGACTAAACCCAAAGACCGACTGCTCGCGCGAAGCAAGCAGATGACCGTCGGAAGGAAAGTAACCTTCCAACATGGAGAAGCCAGGCTCCCGGGAGTCCTGGTACAACGGGCTGCCGATCAAGAGCAGCGGGAGTTTCGCGCCTCCATCGTGAAGCGGCCGGTCCTGGGCCAGAAAATCACAGAACTGCGGCAGACGAATCGCGCCATCAAAACCTGGTTTCTGGCCGCCGGGTCTGGCGTTGTCCCGTGCCAGAAACTGTTTGATTTCGCCAATGGACACGGCGAACTGGTTGGCGCGGGTCTTTGGACTGTTGAAGACCTTCGCATTGGGAATCGAGAGTCGTGTGATGCTCTTCAAATTGAACGCGTCGTACACCTCCAGCCTTGTGTTGAGAGGGAGATCCTCGACGATGAGCCGCACGAGAGATCGGTACACCGCGTCCTTTGCGGTCGAATCGAGGAACGGTGACATTCCCACGACAAAGGCGCCGCCGGTATTTCCGGCAAGGGTGTCTTTGGGCGCAGCGCCGGCGGCAGCAGGGGGGGCGGAGTCCGCCGCCCGCGTTATTGAGCCGAGACAAAGGGCAACGCAGAGGATGGAAGTGAGGACTTTCATGACGGTTTCCAGGGTTGAGGTTCAGGCCCCGTTGCCCCGGTACGACGACGAGACGGCACTGGCGCCCGCCAGATTGTTTCCAGGCTCCGCCGAGTCAAGGTGATTACGCACGTGATCCGACAACTGTTCAAGGATGATTTGCCGCTTCTGCGTTTGATCCTGCCGGCGCGCGGTTTCCCGGTGAAACATGGATTTTCCATAGGCGAGCAAGGCTGCCAATTGATTCTCAAGCTTCACGATATTGCCGTTAGCTTCGCCAAGCCCCTGCCGTTCACGGGCAATGCTTTCCGCCAACCTGCCTCGCTCCTGATCCAGTTGCGCCGTCGCCGGATCGAGGGCGAGCCGGACGGGCCGGTGCCGGGCGTAAAGCATCGTCATGTACATGCCCAGGACTGCGGAGAGAAAAATCTCGGCCACCGCCTGGCCAGCCACCGTAACGACATCAATCCATTTTGCGCCGGCAAAATTGAGGCCGTGCGGCGCCGCGCCGGATGAGGTCGGACTGTCGAACACCGTGAGCGAAGCGATTTGGTCGTTGATGCCCTTTGACAAGGAAGGATACACGCTGGCGTATGCGGCCACCCAGACCAGCACGCCCAGAACTCCAGCCACCAGGCAGAACCAGAGATACTTGTCACGCGTTGTTCGCTCCTGCAACGAATCCCATCCTACCTTGATCGCCAGCGCGCCCACGGGCAAAAGAGCCGTCCAAAGATAAGCCCTGAGCGGATTCTCCCGGAACGTGATAAAGCCGGATTCCAGAAGATTAAAAGAGATATTGGAAACGCCGAAAGCAATCAAGCACACAATCCCAAGGCTGCAGAGGGCGAACATGAACAATTCCCAGGCATTCCAAGGGGGGCTTGGGGTGGTGTCCTCGCGGCCATCTACCAGGACTGGAACAAGTCCCGGCCGTTCGCTTAGCCTCAGCTCCGTTTCCTTTAAACGGCCTTCCAGGAACGCCAGTCGTTCCGCGTGCGTCCGCGCTTTCTGCCGTGCCTGCTCCCATTCCACTGCATGGTGATGCAAGAATAGCGCGCGATGATATTGCTCGATCTCGACGACGGCGGCGGTGGATTCGCCGGGATTCTCGAGCTGGTTCTGGATGAATTCGAGGTGGACAGGCGGGGTGATCCCTCCTTCGCTCTGCTCTTTAGATACGGCGGTTCTCATGGTCGCGGCATTTTGGGTGTGTGGGACTGAATTCTCCGGGCCGCTGACGACTTGCGCCACGCGACCCGGAGTAATAGAATGCTAGTTGGTTTGTGCCGCAGCGGGCGCCTTCGCCTTTGGCCCGTCATCGGGATCCTCGGGGCGGCTCTGTGGCGTCTTTTTCTGGCGGCTCTGGTCTTGCTCCAGCCGCTGGATCTGCCGGTCAAGGGTTTCCTTCTGCCTGTCCAGGGACTCGCGAGCCTCGCGTAGAGCTTGGAGCGCTCTGTGCAGTCCTTCAGTTTGCACGTCACGCATGTTCTCCGCCAATCGTTCAAAATCCCTCCCTTTCAATTTCTCGACGTCGCGCATGGCTTGCTCGGCGTTGCGTTGACCGGCCTCCGCCGCGCGCTGACTCGCCTCAACCGCATGCCGCACCTGGTCTGCGGCCCTCCTGGCCTGTTCCTCAGCGTGTTTCAATTCCAAATCAATATTGAGATTCATTGGCATAGCCATGAGCGACTTGGGCCAGACCTTGCCGTCGGATACTGAAACATCATCATCGCTATGGTGGCGGCCCCTCGTTCCAGCGCGCGCCTGGAGTTCTTCAAGGATGCGTTCGATCCGGTCCAACCGCTCTTCCACGGACATATGCCGCTTCGAAAGCCTGGCTATTGGCGGTTCCGGTGGCTCGGGCGCTTCCGGAACCGCCTCGTCAGCCGCCACCGCGGGCGTCGCCGGCAACGGCGCCACCAAGGCGGTACTCTGCGGTTGCGAAGCGTCTGGAGCGTTATCATTATCATTATCATTATCGTTGTCGGCCGACTTGGTTCTCGGGCCTGAATCAGCTCCGGGTCCATCGGGAGGCAGGCCCGCGGGAACACCGTCCGCAACTGGCGCGGGCGGCGCGGGCGGCGCGGGCGGCGTGGCATTTTCGGGTTCTGTTGCGGCCGTGGGGGCTGGAGGTGGTTGCGCCAGGACCAATCGGGGTCCGGCATCAATGGCAAGGACAGCGAGCAACGCTGTCGCCGTGGTGAAAAATCCCAGCCGCGTTCTGGCGAGGCGGGGGGAGCGGTCTCTGTTCGTATCTAGTATCATAGTTATCCTTTGTTGCAGTTGACTGTTATTGTTTGAAACTCCCGGAGCGAGCAAATGCCGGCACTGAGTCATGCGGACGGCGAAATTGGCGAGCGCGAGCGCATAATTGCGCGGCCTTCCGCCCCTTTCAAGCACGCAATCGTCGCAAGCGATCTCGCGCTCCAAAGAGAGCCTTGCGGAAATCCACCAGACTGCGGGATGAAAGAACAGTGCGGCCTGGATGAGCTGTTGCGCCAGGTTGCCCCAATCGTCCCGCCGAACCACGTGGGCCAGCTCGTGCCGCAGCACGAGTTCCACCTCGCACTCGTTGGCGTCCGTGTCCATTTCCGCAGGCAGAAGGACTACCGGATGCACGAATCCCAGCACGACCGCCGTGCGATGCGCGCTCGAAATCCTTAATCGGACATTGCGCCGCGCCGCGAGCGAATCGCGAAGTCTATCGAAGAGTGTTTGCAGGCCGTGGCTCGGGACGCTGGACTTTGTTTTGACACGGCGAACCTCACCGATTCGTCCGAGAATCAGCCCGCCACGGACGCTGGCGAGCAAGACCCAGGCCGAAACCAGGCACAAGCAGATCGAATGCGGCAGACTGATGTCTGTCTGGAGGTTCCTGGATAACGGGTTGAAGATCGCGCGCGTGATGCGCGACCAAGCTTTTTCCGCCGCCGCTGCGTCGGGGCTAACCTTGGAACCGGCCTCCTTACTTGCCCATTCAGCCTGCGTCCCGGCGCCGGGGGAGCAAGCTGTGCCGTCAATGCTGTCGGCATCCGATTCGTCAAGTTGAGAGTCGGGAAGGGCGCCGTCGGCATCGGGCGCATCGGCTGTGATTCCGAAATCGGGCGGCGCAAGTGCCGCGGCCATCGTGCTGGAGGCAGGCCGGCGCGTTGCCGCTCGGATTTCGGGACGCGACCGGCCGGAAAGAAGAAGATGGGCCGGAATCAAGGCCATCACGAACAACAAAACTCCGAACCAAACGGCGTAACGAGTTGCGGCGTTCGTGCGGGCGCACCATCGCAAGGCAAGTCCCGCAATGACGGTGACAAGAATTCCCTGATAAACGCCGTTGGCCGTGGCGCTCAGGAGCCGTTCGCACGCCGTGAAAAATTCCTCGCTCATAGATCGGCCCTTTCAGCGTTCAGGATCTTCTCCTTGATCTGATCGAGTTCCTCCGGCGTCAGCTCCTCGTCGCGCAGGAACGACAGAACCAGTTCGCTTGGCGAACCGGCGAAGAACTTGGACAAAAGCTGGTGAGCCGCTTTCCGCGCCACTGTGGCCCTGTCCACAGTGGGCGTGAAGACGTGCGCCCGGCCCTCCTTGCGGCGGGACAAATAACCCTTGGCTTTGAGAATGCGTATCAAAGTCAGGATGGTGGTGTAGGCATCCTCGCCCTTGAGCGCCTCGACAACCTCGGCCACGGTGGCGGAACCTCGCGCCCAAATGACCTCCATGATGCGGTGTTCCGCGTTGGTCAACATCGTTGCTTTTTTGCGCGCCATAGTCTTCTATTAAACAATTAGTTGATGATCTTTTACACTTTTTTGAAATCTCGTCAACTAAAACCTTAGTTTTTTTAGAAAAAGTTATTCACAGGCCTCGAAAGGGCCGGCCTTAGCCGGAACGATGCAGTTAAAGAACTGAATTTTGACAGGATTAACAGGATTAACAGGATGGAAAAGAGGATGTGGCATTGGAAATAATCCCTCACCGTTTGGGGAGGGAACCGTGTTCCGCGCTTAATCCTGTTCATCCTGTAAATCCTGTCTCAAAATCTTCCTGTCTTGTTCTTCGACTGCATGGATGCGGCTTAGGCACAGGGTAAAACACCCCATAGCTGCCGATCGCTGATCCCGGTTATCTTTGGATCGCGAACGAGCCAACGACTGGCCGAGCCGACACGAAATGAACCATCGAAAGAGTATTGCGATTGGCTCCATTGGGGTTGCAAAATGATAAAGGAATCATCCATGAAACCCGCTGACCCACGCATCCTGGCGATCAATGGCGGCTCCTCAAGCATCAAGTTCGCGTTCTACCAAGTTGGCGAACCGCTGGAACGCGGGCTTCATGGAACGGTTGACCGCATCGGCCTGAGCGGGACCAATCTGACGTTGCATGACCCGGCGAAGCAACAGCCGGAGAGCCGCAGCCTCGCCGCTCCCGACCACAAATCGGCGGCGAATTCCCTGATTGATTGGCTGGAAAAGCAGCATGATTTTGAAACAGTCCGGGCGGTGGGACACCGCGTGGTCCACGGCATGCAACACACCGCGCCCGAGGTGGTCACCCAGGCCTTGCTGGATGAATTGCATCGCATCAGCCCGAACGATCCTGATCATCTGCCCCGCGAGATAGAACTCATCGAGACGTTCCGCCAGCGTCATCCGAAGCTGCCTCAGGTGGCCTGTTTTGACACGGCGTTTCACCAAACCATGCCGCGCGTGGCCAAACTGCTGCCAATTCCGCGACGCTTCGACGCCAAGGGAATTCAGCGCTACGGCTTCCATGGTTTGTCCTATGCCTATCTCATGGAAGAACTCACGCGCCTCGGCGACCCGGCGGCAACGAAGGGGCGTGTGATCCTCGCGCATCTCGGCAACGGCGCCAGCATGGCCGCCGTGCGCGACGGCAAAAGTGTGGACACCAGCATGTGCTTCACGCCGACGGCGGGATTGGTCATGAGCACCCGCAGTGGCGATTTGGATCCCGGTCTGGCGCCGTACCTGGCGCGAACCGAGCAAATGACCACCCAACAATTCTACGAAATGGTCAACCACAAGTCGGGGCTTCTCGGCGTGTCGGAGACCAGTTCCGACATGCGCGATCTGCTCGACCATGAAAAGCAGGACGTGCGGGCGGCTGAAGCTGTGGCGTTGTTTTGTTATCAAGCCAAAAAGTGGATCGGCGCCTATGCCGCGGCGCTCGGCGGATTGGACACGCTCGTCTTCTCCGGGGGTATCGGTGAAAATGCGCCCGTCATCCGCGCCCGAATTTGTGAGGAGTTGACCTTTCTCGGCCTCGAACTAAACAAATCTCGCAATGAGGAGACTGCGGCGGTGATTTCAACGGACTCCAGCCGGGTCGCGGTTCGCGTCATTCGGACGGACGAAGAACTGATGATCGCGCGCTCAGTGTCTCGCGTCCTGGGACTCGCCACGGCCACTTGAAATAAACTCCGGCGACGCGGTAAAACACTTATGGATGCCGCCGGTTTCTGCCCGATGTTGTTCCGTCCTTTGGCAGCCCGTTTCATCGGGGCCCTCCAAACACATCAGCCGGCTTTTCCAATTCCGCCATCATTTTCGGCAGCAATGTTCTCTTCGAAAAAGCGGCCGCCGCCTCGACGGGGACTTGCCTCGGCCCGTTTCGCGCGCGGTCCCTCAACCGCCGGATTTGCCCGGAAGCCTTTCTTGCATCTCCATGCGGACATGAGTCCCACGGATGGCCTGTGCCGAGACGATTCAAGATTTCCGTGACATGGCTCGGCTGCGGCCCGATGTACAACACCGGCGCGCCCACAGCCAAAATATTGTAAATTTTGCACGGATGAACCAGCCCCACGAAAGCATCGCCCATCACCACGACGTGGAGGTCCGCGGCCGATAAAGACGCGGCAAGCTGGTTCAGCGGCTGATAGGGAAGACACAACGCATTCCCTTTCCCCTCTCTCACCCAATGTTTGACACGTTCAAATTCGCTGCCGCCGCCAACGAAGCAAAACACGATGTCAGGATTGTCGCGCAGCGTTTCCGCCGCCTGCAACAACGTTTCCAACGGATGCACCGGGCTGTGGTTGCCCGAATACATCACCACAAATTTTTCTCCAAGTCCGTGCGCCTGGCGAAATTGCTTCTGCCCTGGCGCGTCAAATCGCACTTCGTCGTCATGAGACCAGAGCGGAATCACGGCAATTTTCTCCGGCGCGATTCCCTTGGCCGCGATTCGATCTTTCATGAAGCGATCCAAAGCGACGACGGCATCGGCCTGTCGCAGACTGAATCGTGACATTCTCTCCAGCACCCGCGCCAGGGCGGAATCAGCGCGCAACCAACCCGCCGCGATCGCCTCATCAGGATTCAAATCCATCACCCAATAACAAAATCGGGACCGCCACAACCGCGCCCGCCAGGCGCCGATGAACGAAATCAACGGCGGCGTCGTCAGAGCCACGACCACGTCGTGTCTCGGCAACATGGCCAGCCGGGCGCAACACGCCAAGATGAAGGTTGCGAAATCCGCGGCCCTTCTCCATTTCGTCTTTTTGCGGTAGCCGGTTGAATAGACCCGGTGAATTTCCACGCCACCCCAATTCTCCCGCGGAGCAAAAGTGACCTGGCGATCATCGTAAGCCTGGCGTCCCGTGACCACTGTGACCGCATGGCCCCGCTTGACCAGTTCCGAGGCCAGTTCGCTCAGATGCTGGCCCGTGGATGCGACGTCAGGATGGAATGTTTGGTTGAGCAAAAGAAATTTCATGCGCTTCGATCCAACACAGCCATCCGGCAATGTGCTATTCAACTTGGGCTGCGATGACTCTTTTGCGCGCCAGTTCAGCCGGGTTGCCTCGATAAATGCCAAACGGTTGCAGGTCATCCGTCGCCACCGAACCTGCGGTCAAGACTGCGTGAGTACCGACTCCTACACCCGGCCCGACGAACGCGTTCGCGCCAATCCACGCGCCTTCGTCAATTTGAATCGGCTTGACGATCAAATCGAATGCGGCCGATTTGTAATTGTGATTGCCGGTGCAGAGGAAAGCCCGTTGTGAGACGCAAACATGGTCGCCAATAACAATATGTTCGAGGTTCAGCAGCCACGATTCCTCGCCCAGCCAAACATGGTTGCCCAGCGTGAGCTTCCACGGAAAGGTGATCCTGGCCTGCGGCTTGATGACCACGCCACGGCCAATTTTTGCGCCAAAGGAGCGAAGCACAAAGCACTTCAGACCGGACAATTTGAACGGACATAGTTGGAACAGCAGCAAGTTGGCGACGAGCCAAAGTGATTCCCGCATCGCGCCCGCGCCGCGATCAAATCCTTTCGCAGTGTATTTTGAAAGATCAACATTCATCAGCAAACAATCGCTTCAGAATCATGGTTTGGGTTTCACGGGCCGGCCAACAATGGCATATAGAATGGCGTGCAAGACTACTTTCCCAAACCATGATTCATAACCGAACCAAGTCATGAACCGGCTTCTGAAACCGGAAAATGCTATCCAGTCCCTCAGACTGCGCTTGAGGTGAAACGTATGAGTTCGCGCCGAGATAGGCGAAATGTTATAGTGGATTTCTTGCAGGCTCTTTGGCATCTCGCCCTGGGCGGCGGCGCGGCATAAATGCGGAACCCGCCGCCAATCAACGCCCATCAATTCCGTCACATAGCGATCAAAAGCGCCGGCATCGCTGGCGGCGATGACGCATCCCATCTTGACGGCCTCCCCATCCATCGGGCCGTGGCGGTCAAGAAAAACACTGCCATCGCCAAGAACCGCCGGCTTGAGCGCGCGATTGATGGCGACTATGGCATCATTGAAAAGGAAGTGCCGCCGCAGGCGCATGATGTCTGGAATGCAACCCCATTGATTCTTGTAAGCAAGGCTGACAATGGTCATGGCGTGAATCTTTGGCACGGGCATGGTGATGAAAACGTCCGTTTCCCGCAGAAGCATTTTTGGCAGCGGCACCTGATAGCTCCGCCAGCCCGACGCCACGGTGATGTATTCCTTTTCACCTTCGCATAAATTCACGACTTGGACGCCGAATTCCTTGGCCACGCCAAACAGGCCGTGTCCCTCGAACGCCTCCTTCGCAGTCCAAGCCCCGTATCCTCCGTCCGTTTCAACGATGGCAATGTGTCGGGTGCAATTCCTGATGACCTTAACGGCGGCGCGGATGACTTCTGGCGAAGTTGTGACCCCGGGTTTGTAGTGCGGATAGGTCAGGTTTGGTTTGAGAGCAACGCGCGTCTGCGGGCCGATCCGTTCAAGAATCCCGGCTTCCGCCAAGGCGGTTCTTACAACGTCCTCGAGGTTCCCATCGTTCTTGTAAAACGCTACACGTCTCTCGCGCATGATCGGTGTCTGGTCTATGGCCTTAAGTATTCCGTAATTTCCGAACCCGGAGTGAACAGCGCCGGTTTCAGTGAAGATTGGCCGAAAACACGCTGGCTTGTCAAGCGTTTCCTGACTCAGAAAAAATCCACAGTGCCGGGTTTCGGACCACCGCCAGTCACCCAGGTGTATAAGTCGCGCATTTGAGACGCAACTATTGGCCACGTGAAACGCTCGGAAACCAATTGCAGGCCGCGACGACCCATTTCTTGACGATCGGATTCGGACATCTCGAACAGATCTTGGAGCCTTTGCCGGATGCTTTCGGGGCTGGTTTGGAGACGGATCGCGGCCTCGGCCGCAAAACCTTCCGGCAGATTGCACTGCGGCGTCATGAGAACAGGTTTGCCATAGGACCACGCTTCCAAGACAACCATGGGCACTCCTTCACTCAATGACGGCAGGACAAAGGCGTCGCAGCTTCGATAACACGCGGCCTTATCTTCCTTAAACCTCGGCCCCAGAAACAAAACTGAATCCTCAAGCCCGTCCTCCGCGGCTTGGCGGCGCAACACCTTCTCATAGTTTCCTTGATCCCAA
>Ga0302325_10002535_pt1 | contig 44248 bp, 30 predicted proteins | sample Palsa_T0_2_FD_201948 | JGI IMG/M metagenome (GOLD analysis project Ga0302325, IMG submission 201948) | Peat permafrost microbial communities from Stordalen Mire near Abisko, Sweden - Palsa_T0_2 | ecosystem: Environmental > Terrestrial > Soil > Palsa > Peat permafrost | place: Sweden: Abisko... | reverse complement strand
ATGCCGGAGCCGGCTCCGGTGATGAGGGCGTTTTTGGTCTGCAGGTTAAACACGGTAGATCCTTTCGGCATTGAGGTGATAGAGCAGGGCGCGCTGGCCCGGAGACGAGCCCGCCAGGAGAGTCCGCAGGGCCTCGACCCATTGACGCAACGTGGCAGAGATCGTGCAAACCGGCCAGTCGCCGCCCCAGACAACCCGGTCCCAGCCAAAGTGCTCCAGGACGTGGTCGACCCAGGGCCGGAGCTGCTCGGCGGTCCAGGTGGCGGGATCGGCGTAGGCGACGAGCCCGCTTATCTTGCAGGCGACATTGGGCAGGCGGGCCAGGCGCGCGATTTCATCGCGCCAGGGGTCGAGGGCGCCGGCCTTGACGTCGGGCACGCCGCAGTGGTCGAGGATGAAGTTCACCGACGGGCACGCTTCGGCCAGGGCGAAGGCGAGGGGCAGCTGCCGGGCGAGCACGCAGAGGTCGAAGGTGAAGCCGAACTCGGGGAGGAGCCGGATATGCTCGGCGAACTGCGGGCTCTGCGAGAGGGCGTCGGGCTGCGTGTGGAGGACGCGGCGCACGCCGCGGACGAGGGGAAGCTTGGCCAGCTCGGCCAGGTGCCGCGGAAAGTCCGCGTGCTCCGGCCGGCCGCTAGCGACGATCCCGGCGATCAGGGGCTCCTCTCCGGCCAGCCGCTGGATCTCGCGGGCCTCCTCCAGCGCGTGGGGCTCGTCGACATCGCACTCCATGAACACGGTTTTCGTGATGCCCAACCCTGCCGCCGCCCGGGCATAATCGGCGAGGAGAAAATTCCGGTTGAGCGCCGGCAGACCGGCGCACCACGAGTAGGGAAACCGGCGCAGGTCCCAGAGGTGCTGGTGGGTGTCGATCAGCTTCACGTTGGCGCGGCGAGATAATTGCCGCGGGTGATCAGCCCGACGGCCGCAAGGAGCAGCGCGATCGCCGCGGCGACGAGCAGCTTGGTGGCGGGACGGCACGGCTTCCATTCGCCGATGGCCACGCCGAAACCGGCGCTAAGGAGGATGAGGATGATCATGTGGATCGCCCAGCTGGAGAACTGGAACCGGCCCATGCGGACGTGGGCCAGTCCGTAGAAGAAGAATTGCAGGTACCAAAGCAAGCCGGTCAGCAGGCCCAGGGCGTAGTTGCGCGCGAGTCCCCGGCCGTCGGCCGTGCGCCGGAACTCCCCCCAGGAGCCGGCGCGCGTGGCGAGCCCTCCCACGTAGAAGAGCGTGGTGGTGAAGGCGCCGCTGTTGGAGAAGAGATAGATGACATTGCCCTGGAAGTCGCCGGCGCCGTGCCGCGCCGCGACGTCGGCGATCGGCTGCCCGGCCTGCAGCGAGAAGTTGAACACCGCGGAGAGCACGCCGGCGAGGAGGCAGATCGGCAGGCCGACGCGGGGATTGAAGGCGGCCGCGCCGGCTTCCGGAGTGGTCTCGCGCTCCTTGCGGAAGCCGGCCAGCCCCACGGCGATCATGGCTCCGCCGCCGAGCAAGACCCCGCCGACCACATAGGCTCCCCCGGTGGTGGCGAGCGCCTCGCCCAGCTTGCCCGCGAGCAGCGGCGGAATCAGCGTGCCCAGGACGCAGGACACCCCGATGGCGAGCGCGTAGGTGAGCGAGTAGCCGATATAGCGGATGGCGACCCCGAAGGCGATGCCGCCCACGCCGTAGAGGACGCCCAGGAGATAGGACCGGACCATGGCGCCGTGGGGAGCCTCGGCGAGCACGGCGCGGAGCTGCGGCACGGTCAAGGCGGCGAAGATCCACGGCAGGACCAGCCAGCACGCGCTGGCCTGGAGCAGCCAATAGGTCTGCCAGCTCCACTTTCGGAGGTAGCGCTGCGGCGCATAGCAAAGGGCGGCGCTGCCCGCGCCGACGGCGTGCAGGAAGGTGCCGAAGAGGGGGGCGGGGGTGGGGTCCATGGGAAAAAAAGAAGCCGGGAGGCCCTTTTTAGAGATCAAACTCAGCCTGGATCGCGGCCGTATGCTGGCCGACCCGGGGTGCGCCCCGAGAGGATTTCAAATGCTGGCCGTCGACGGTGATGGGGCAGCGGGTGGTGCGAAGCGTCGGGCCATCCTCGCGCGTCACCTCCTGCACGAAATCGAGAGCGCGGAAGGCCTCCGTCTTCCACAGTTTGGGCCACGACAGCACCTCCGCGCACCAATAATCCGCCGGTTCGAGCCGGGAAAGCCAGTGGCTCGTGGGCCGGGACTTGAGATGCTCGGCGAGGAGCCGCTTGATCTCGTCGCGGCGGACGAACCAGCTCTGCGGATCGGCATAGGCGCCGAGCGCGGGCAATTTCAGGAGTTCGCCCAACTGCGGGACCGATCCCATCGCCAGCGCGAGATGGCCGTCGGCGGTCGCGTAGATGCCGTAGGGCGCGCCGAGATAGGCATGGCCGTTGTTGACGGCGCTGCGGCGGGGTTCCTGGCCGCCGTCATTGAGGAAGGTCGAAGTGACCTCGAACTGCAGGTCCAGCGCGGACTCAAGCAGGCTCACATCCACCACGCCTCCGCGGCCCGTGACACCGCGGCGGACGAGCAGGGCGAGGATCCCCTGCACGAGGTGCGCGCTGGCGGTCAGGTCGGCCACGGCCAGGCCGAAAGGCAGCGGAGGCTGGCCGGCGTCGCCGTTGAGATAAGGCAGCCCGGAGATCGACTGGGCCAGAAGATCCTGGCCCGGCTTGGCGGCCCACGGGCCCGTCCGGCCGTAGCCGGTGACGGCGCCATAGACCAGCCGTGGATTCAAGTCGGCGCATTGCTCGGGGCCGAGGCCGATGCGTTCCATCACCCCGGGCCGGAAATTCTGGATGAGGACATCCGCCCGCGCGACCAGGCTGCGCACCTTCGCCAGGTCCTCGGGCCGCTTCAGGTCGGCGGCGTAGCTCTGCTTGTTGCGGTTGATCGAATGAAAGAGGGTGCTGTCTCCGTCGAGCGAGAGGTTGGAGATGTAGAGGTGCCGGCCGATGTCCCCGGTCCCCGGGCGCTCGATCTTGATCACGCGGGCGCCCAGGTCGGCGAGGCGCGTGGCCGCCCAGGGCCCGGCGAGAAACTGGGCGAAATCAAGGACGAGCAATCCCTCGAGTGGCTTCATGGGGCGGGGGGCGTGTGCTGGAAGGTCCGGCCGTAAAGGGCGTCGAGCCGGCTGAGCGCCTCCGCATCCTGGGCCGCGTCGCGCAGGGCGGCGTGCACGATCGGGCTGCTGGCCTCCTGGAAGTCGATGTGGCCGAAATAGCGCGGCCGCAGGAAGGCGCGCTCGAGCGTCGGGAGGGTGCGGATGAAATAATCGTGGGTCAGCCGGTTGTTCTCCGGATCCAGCCACGCTCCGCGATGGCCCGGCTGGCCGCCGGCGTGGGCGTAGAGCGTGCGCTGGATGGCGGCGGAGGCGACGAAGCGGGTGTAGGCGAGGGCCTCCGCCCGGTGGGGCCGCAGGGCGGAGACCGCGAGGCCGGTGCCGCCCAGGGTGGGGCGCAGCGGCGCCCCGCGGAACTGGGGAGGCTCGCCGAAGCGCAGCCGGTGCGCGGCGTAGCCTTCGCGCGCGTAGTTGGAGTAGCCGTAGGCGAACGGGCAGTAGGCGATCCGGGTGTTTTCAGAGCTGGCCACGAGATCGTGCGAGGCGATGGGGTTTCTCTCCCAGCCGCCCGAGTCGCAGCAGGCGAGCAGCTCGCGCAGCTGCGCCAGGGCCGCCCGCCCGACCTCGCGGGTCACGACGCGCTCCGGGTTGAGGAAGGGGGTCTCCCCCAGGGCCACGCACATCATGTAGAAATTCATCAGGCAGTTGATCGGGGCCGAGGGCACCTCCACCCGCCCGCGCCGGGCGAGCGCGAGCGCCTCCGGCCAGGTCCGGGGCACCGGCTCGCCCAGGCGCGCGAGCAGATCCTCGCGCCAGAACGCGACCGGCGCGGCCGCGTCGATCGCCAGCGCCCATTGATGGCCGCCGAAAGCGTAACTGGCGTGCGACAGGCCCACCGTGTGGGCCGCCTGCTCCTCGAGAAAGTCGGCGGGCAGGTGCTGGTCGAGCGCCAGCAGCATCCCCTCGCGGGCCGCGCGCCCGACGAAGGGATGGTCCAGCACGATGAGATCGTAGTCGGGAGCGAGGCGCTCGACGGGAAACTCCTCGAAGGCCTGGAGCGAGCGCCGTTCCCACTCAATGCGGATTCCGGGATGGAGTTCGGCGAAGCGGCCGGCCGTCGCCACCATCGGCGCATACCCCCGGCTGTGGTTCCAGGTGATGCCGCGAAGCGAAATCGGCGCGCTCATGGGGAGGGAATGGGCGTGGCGGCGCCCGCGGCCGACGCATAGGCGGCCTCGACGACCGCCATGGTCCGGACGGCATCAATGACGGCGGTCGGCAGCGCCTCGCTCTCGCCGCCGGCGAAGCGCATCACGCTCGCCATCGAGCCGATGAAGCCGTGCGGAAACCAATTGCCGTCCAGGGGTTCGGTCCGCCACGCCGGAGGCTCGCCGGCGGGACCGAGGGCGCAGACCTCGAGGATATCCGGCTCGCCGGCGGGATAATTGAGCAGGGCCCCGAGCCGGGCCACGATCGCTCCCCGCTCGCCCTCCCACTTGACGTAGCTCTCCTGGTGCCGCGGACCGAACTCGTGGCCATGGTTGGCCGTGACCGTCGCGCGCCGCGCTTCCCCGTAATCGAGGAGCAGGGCCGTCCGGGTCGAGGCCAGCCGGGCGCTGCGGGGATCCCGGAGCGTCCGGGCCAGGACGCCGCGCGGCTCGCCGAAGAAGGAGCGAATCAGGTCGATGTAATGAATGCTATGATACAGGATTTCCACCCGGGGCGACGCCTCGAGAAAGCGCCAGAGGTGCCACGGGGTGTCAACCGTGACCCGAACCTCGAGGTCGTGGACGGCGCCGATGGCGCCCGCCTCGATCAGCCGGCGGGCCGCCACGATGCACGGGGCGAACCGAAGCTGGAAGTTGACGGCGGCGCGCAGCCGCCGCTGCGCGCAGAGCGCGGCCAGATGGCGGGCCTGGTCGAGATTCTCCCCCAGGGGTTTCTGCAGCAGCGCCGCCGCCCCCTCCGGCAGCGCCGCCACGATCCCCGGCAGGGCGCCCGGGGGCACCGCCACGTCGAAGACCGCGCCGGCGGGGGCGGTCCGGACCGCCTCCTCGAGCGTGGCCCACACCCGCCGCACGCCGAACGTGCGCGCCAGATTCTCCGCCTTGGCCCGGTCGAGGTCGAAGAGCCCGGCCACCGGAAACTCCGCCAGGCGATAGGCGGGCAGATGCGCGTCCCGCACGATGCCGCCGGCGCCGATGATGGCGATCGGCGGGACGACTTTGGGCCGCAAAAAAGCTGGAGCGGGGGTGGGCGCCATTATTTTACTTGCAAAACGCAGTTTCATTAGCGAACACAGGCAAGTCGAAAATGCGGAAGCCCCCCGATTACCCCGTCCCGGCGCTCGAGAAGGGCCTCGATATCCTCGAGGCGCTGGCCGCGGCGGCCGTCCCGCAGCTGCTGGCGGAATTGGCCGTGCACCTCAAGCGGAGCCGCAACGAGCTCTTCCGGATGCTCAATTGCCTGGAGCGGCGCGGCTACGTGACGCGCGACGCGCTGTCGGGCAAGTATGGCCTCTCGCTCAAGCTCTACACCCTGGCCCACGGGCACTCGGTCACGGAAAAGCTCCTGCAGACCGCGCACATCCCGATGCAAGCGCTGACCGAGCGGTTTCGCGAATCGTGTCACTTGAGCGTGCTCGACCGTGGCCGTCTCCTCGTGGTGGCGCAAGAGGAGAGTCCCGAGCAGGTGCGGCTCTCGATCGAGGTTGGCGGGCTGTTCGATCCCGAGCGCACGGCGTCGGGTCGCCTGCTCCTGGCGTTCCTCAGCGACGCGGAGCGCGCCCGGACTCCGGCGGATCCTTCGGCGCAGTCGGCGCTGGCCTGGAAAAGGATGTTGGATGCGATCCGCGCCTCCGGCGTCTCGACGGCGGAAAGCGAGACGATCGAGGGCGTGCGCGACGTGGCCGTGCTGGTGGGCAGCCCGGAATCCGGCGTGATGGCCGCGCTGGCGGTGACCCGCCATCTCCGCCGCGGCGAGCGGCCGGACGACAGCGCCCTGATCGAGGGCATGCGCGGGACCGCGCGCTCGATCACCGTGGCCCTCGGGCTTTGCTCAGCCGCCGCGTGACGGCCCGGAGCATGAACCATGCAGCCGCAATTTTTCGAAGACTATGCCCCGGGCAGCGTGCGAACTTCGGCGCGCCGCACCATCACGGAGGCGGACATCCTCCGGCATGCGGAGGAGACCGGCGACTATCATCCGCTCCACTTGGACGCGGAGTGGTGCCGGACGCAGGAGTTCGGGCAGCGGATCGCCCACGGCACGCTCATCTTCAGCGTCGCGGTCGGCCAGACGGCCGCCGAGATCAATCCGGAGGCCTTCACCTACGGATACGACCGGCTGCGCTTCATCAAGCCGGTCTTCATCGGGGACACGCTGACGGCCCGATGCACGGTGAAGGAAAAGCGCGACGACCCGAAGCGCCCGGGTCACGGCTTCGTCGTCGAGCGGGTGGAGTCGATCAACCAGCGGGGCGAGACGGTGCTGGCCGCCGAGCATCTCCTCCTGGTCCGGCGACGGACCCCCGGCTGAGACCTCTTTCTTAGCGATAAGCCCAGTTAGTTCCCCAGAAACCATAATCCCAAACCAGATACCCCCGTCTCGGCCGGCCCGGAGCCAGCCGCCGGGTGGAACCACCCCCATGTCATGAAAAAGAACCCAAGACTACAACTAGCTGCCGGGGCGCTCGCCTGCCTGTTGGCGAGCCTGTCGCCGGCTTTCGGCCAGACCACCGATACCTCGACCACCGCCGCCTCGAATCCGATGGCTCCGGCGACTCCCCCCACCACGCCCGCCAGTCCCGCGGCCGCCCCGGCGAATGCCGTCGTGCACCTTCCGTCCTTTACCGTGGTCGGTGAGCAGGCCAGCCTGGCCTCGGCCCAGGAGATAAAGATGGGCAGCCAGGGGCTCGTGGACTCGATCGTCGCCGATGACATCAACAAGCTGCCCGACGTAAACGTAGCCTACGCCCTGGAGCGCATCACCGGCGTCCAGGTGGCCCATGAATTCGCCGGCGTCGGCGGCAACGGCGCCGTCACCATCGACGGTCTCACCCAGGTGGAAAACACCATCGACGGCCGCGAGGTTTTCACGGCCGGGGGCACCTCGGGCGGCGGGGTGGGGAACGGCCAGCGCACGTTCGCTTACGATGATATAGCGTCGGCCCTGGTCTCGGGTATCGACGTCTACAAATCCTCCGCCGCCAACCAACTCGACGGCGGCTTGGGAGGCGTGATCGACGTCCGCCTGCACAAGCCTTTCGACTTCGACGGCGAGACGGCCGCCCTGACCATCGGCACGACCTATTCCGGCCTCGATAACGAGACCCGGCCCAACTACAATGTCCTGATCAGCAACGAGCAAAATACCAGCATCGGCAAGGTGGGCGTTCTGGTCGCCGCCACCTACAATGTGCAGCCCTGGCGCGAGGACAACATCGGCATCGGTAATCCAACCGCCGCCGCCACCGCCGCCAGCGGGGATCCCGCGGCCCTGATCTCCAGCGGCTACACCACGGACACGGCCGAGGGCGTCTTCCAGACGACCGGCGTCAACGCGGTCCTGCAGTGGGCGCCGAACGCCAACCTCAGCCTCTACGCCGGCGGCAACTTCCAGGAGTGGTACAACGTCGAAAATCAGTACGAAATGTCGGTCGGCCTGTCCTCCGCGACCGTCGTGCCGGGATCGGCCGTGCTCTTCGGCGGGAGCAATACCGCGGTCCGGAGCGCATCCTTTTCCAATGTCTCCGGCACCAACTTCGACATCATCCGCGACCTGACGGACCGGTCGCGGCAATACTACGCCGGTGGAACCTGGACGGCGGGCGATCTCCGGATCAAATTTGACCTCAGCCGCTACGATACGGCCAACGGCTTCTACAATAACGGAGTCTACTCTTCGGCGGCGATCCCCGGCTTCACCTACAGCGTGGGGGGAACCATTCCATCGGGGATCGTCACGGGCGCCAGCCTGCTCGACCCGAGCATCTACAAGCCGGCGGGAGGCCAGGTTTACACCCGCATCGATCCCTCGACCGGCTACGAGACCGCGGGCACGATCGACGGTGAATATACCCTGCACGGGTCCTTCTTCACGTCGATCGTGGCCGGCATCCGCTACGCTGGCACGGAGGACGATAACGGCACGACCGGGCTGTATCTGGGCAGCTACACGTTCCCGGCTACGGCCACGTCCTATAACCAGTTCTCCGGCCTGTTCGGGCCCGAGCCGGTGCAGAACTTCTTCTCCGGCTACCATGAGTCGAATCTCGTCCAGTACCTGGCGGCCACGCCGTCGAACCTGCGCAACTCCAATCAGACGCTGCAGCAATATGGCGACACCACGACGACGTTTTCGACCGATGGGACGATCAACCCGCTCAGCCTCTTCCACATCGACGAGACCACCGCGGCCATTTACCTCATGCCGAAGTTCGCCGGCAGCATCGGCGGCCTGCCCTTCGACGGCAACATCGGCCTGCGCGCGGTGGAGACCGACGACGCCCTGGGCGGCTTCCAGACCGTCACGCCCGCCGCGGTCGCCCCGGGCGGCGTCGCGGTGCTCGGCCCCCTGCATATCAGCCACACCTACTGGGACTATCTGCCGAGCCTCAACTTCCGGCTCAAGCTGACCGACACGCTGTTCCTGAGGGTTGCGGCGTCAAAGACCATCACCCGGCCGAATTTCAACCAGATCTCGCCGTCGCTGACGCTTAACCAGAATCCGATCACGCCTTCCCTCAACACCGGATCGCAGGGCAACGCGAACCTGAATCCGATGCGGTCGGACAACGTCAACGTGGCGCTGGAAAAATACTTCACCAAGAGCACGATGGTCTACGTGGGCGGTTTGTACAAGGACGTCTCGGGCTTCCCGGTCTCGATCACCAATCCTGAGAGCTTCGGCGGGGTGACCTATCAGGTGTCGACTTACGCCAACCTGAATCCGGCCACCATCAAGGGCTTGGAGGCGGGCTATCAGGAGTTCTTCACCTTCCTTCCGCAACCCTTCGACGGCCTCGGCCTCCAGGCAAATTTCACCCACATCGACAGCACGACGCCCAGTTCCGTCCAGGGCTACAATATCCCCCTGACGAATCTGTCGCGCGATTCCTACAACATCGTGGGGATGTACGAAAAGGGCCCGTTTTCGGCCCGCGTCGCCTACAATTGGCGCGACAAGTACGTCACCGGGGTCTCCTCCTTCGTGGGCGTGGGGCTCCTGCCCCAGTTCGTCCGCGCCTACGGCGATCTGGACGCCTCGCTGAACTACAACCTGACCAAGAACGTCGAACTCACGGTGCAGGGCACGAACCTGAACAACGCACTCCGTGTCCAGTACTGGGGCAGTCCGAACACGCCATCGAACTACTACCTCGATGGCATGACTCTGATGGCCAGTGTCACGCTGAAATTCTAGGGTCGGATCCATTCCGCTCCTTCCGGGGAAGGAGCGGGTGGCGTTGAGGTAGCCCGGCGGTCCGGTGCGGCGCGGGATTGGCGCCGCCCGGATCGCCGGGTAATTTTTTCCAGCCGGCAACGGAAGAACTCGTCACGCGCGGGCCGGCGACTAACTTCAATTCAAGCGACATGAACCCCCTGCGGCCTTATCTGGCGGCACTGCTGCCTGCGCTTCTGCTCGTCGCCGGCCCGGCCGCCGGCGCGGCGGATCCGCCGCTGGCGCTGGGCTCCTCGTGGTACCCGGAGCAGTGGCCGGAGAGCCGCTGGAATGACGATCTCGCGCTCATGCAGGCGGCCGGCCTGCGCATGGCGCGCGTGGGGGAGTTTGCCTGGAGCAGCCTGGAGCCCGAGGAGGGCCGCTACACGCTCGACTGGCTGGAGCGGGCGGTCGCCGCGGCGGCGGCCCACGACATTGTGGTCGTCCTCGGGACGCCGACGGACGCTCCGCCGGCGTGGCTGACCCGGAAATATCCGGAGACCTTGCGGGTGGACGAGAGCGGGCGGCAGGCGCAGCACGGCTCGCGCCGCCAATTCTCCTACGCGAGCGCGAAATACCGCGAGCTCTGCCGCGGAATCGTCGAGCAGCTGGCCCGGCGCTTCGGGACCAACCCCAACGTCATCGGCTGGCAGATTGGCAACGAGTACACGGAGGACTCCTACGACGCCGAATCGCGCCGGCTCTTCCAGGAGTGGCTGCAGGCGAAATATCAGACGCTCGCCGCGCTCAACCAGCGCTGGGTGACGGCCTACTGGAGCCAGGCCTACGACCGCTGGGACGAGGTCCCGATCCCGACCGGGGCGGGCAATCCCGGTCTCATGCTCGACTACAAGCGCTTCGTCACGGACGAGTGGCGCGGCTTCCAGCGCAACCAGCTCGAGGTGATCCGCAAGTACGCCGACCGTTCGCAGGTCATCACCACCAACCTGGGCGGCCTCGGCTGGGCGGATCGCTTCAACCGCCGGGAGGTCGCCGCCGACCTCGACCTGATCTCGTGGGATGAATACGCGGCCACCTCGGCGGGCACCGGCGCGGCCGTGCGCAATGTCGGGCTGCCCACGCTCGATCCCTGGCGCGCGGGAGCCACCCACGACCTCGTGCGCGGCTGGAAAGGGCGCAATTTCTGGGTGATGGAGATGCAGCCCGGGTCGGTCGACTGGGCCGCCATCAGCAGTTCGCTCGACCGGGGCGTGACCCGGGTCATGGCCTGGGAGGCCGTCGGCCACGGAGCCGACCTGGTGGCCTTCTGGCAGTGGCGCAGCGCGCTCAGCGGCCAGGAGCAGTACCACGGCGCCCTGGTGGGGCCCGACGGCGCGCCGCTGCCATTCTATGCGGAGGCCCGGCAGATCGGCGCCGAATTCGCGAAGGCGGGCCCCACCTTTCTCGGCACCGCGCCGCTCTCGCAGGTGGCGATCCTCCACGACTACGACAGCCGCTGGGCCATCGACTTTCATCCGCAGACCGAGCGCTATGACCAGATCGAGGTCCTGCTCGGCTACTACCGCGCGCTGCGGGAGCTCACGCAGTCGGTCGACATCGTGGACCCGCGAGCGGACTTGGGCGGCTACAAGCTCGTGATGGCGCCGAGCCTGAACGTGATCTCCCGGGAGCTCGCGGAGCACCTGGCCGACTACGTCCGCCGCGGCGGCCACCTCGTCCTCGGCCCCCGCTCCGGCATGAAGGACGAATTCAACGCGCTGAACGTCGAGCGCCAGCCCGGGGCGCTCGGGGCGGCTCTGGGCGGCCGCGTCGAGCAATTTTACGCCCTGCGGGATGACATCCCGGTCGCGGGGAGCTGGGGGAGGGGGACGGCCACGATCTGGGCCGAGCTGCTCTCCACCCGCGGCCCGGACACGGAAGTCCTGCTCCGGTACGGATCCGGCAACGGCTGGCTCGATGGCCAGCCGGCGGCCATCGCCCGGCCACTGGGCCGGGGCACGATCTCCTATATCGGCGCCGTCCTCGATCCCGCCCTGATGCGCGCCGCGTGCCAGGCGCTCGTGACGGCCTCCGGCATTGAGGCGCGGGTGCTGGCCGCGCCGGCGGGAATGGAGGTGTGCCGCCGGGTGGGCGAAGGCCGCGAGGTCTTCGTGCTGCTCAACCACACCAGCGAGCCGGCCGGCCTCGCGCTGCCGGGGGCTATGGAGGACATACTCAACGGCGGCACCGTCCACCGGATCGACCTGCCGCCGCACGGCGCGGCGGTGGTCGCCCGGAGCGGCGGGGAGACGAGATGACATGGAGAGAATTACCGCGCATTATCTGATCGAGACGCCCCTCGACATCGCCCGGGCCGCGGAGGCGCTGGCGGGCGAACAGTCTTCCGGCACCTTCGTCGCGGTGCCGGGGGAGACCCGGGAGCTGAAGGAACGATTCGCGGCCCGCGTGGAGAAAATCACGCCGCACGACCGCTCCTCCTCGCCGGCCCTCCCCGGCGCGAAGGCGGCGGCGGACTATCAGCGCGCCACGATCGAGATTTCCTGGCCGGTGGAAAACTTTGGCTACAACCTGCCGGTCCTCCTCTCCACGATCCAGGGAAACCTGTATGAGTTGTCGCAGTTTTCCGGCATCCGGCTCGTCGACGTGGATTTTCCGGAAGCATTTCTCGAGCGTTTTTTGGGGCCGAGGTTTGGCGTCGCGGGGACCAAGGGCCTCGCCGGATGCGCCGCCGGGCCTTTGATCGGCACGATCGTGAAGCCGAGCATCGGCCTGAGCCCGGAGCAGACGGCGGACTTGGTCGCCATCCTGGCCGAGGCGGGAATCGATTTCATCAAGGACGATGAGTTGATGGCGGACCCCCCCCATTCGCCCTTTTCCGAGCGCCTGGGGCGGGTGATGCGGGTGATCCAGGCCCACGCGGATCGCACGGGCAAGCACCTCGTGTACGCCTTCAATATCAGCGGGGAGATCGACGACATGCTGCACCACTACGACCTGGTCGCCGCCGCGGGGGGCACCTGCGTCATGGTCAGCCTGAACAGCGTCGGGCTGGCCGGGGTGAAGCGGATCTGCGACCGCGGCGCGCTGGCGGTTCACGGCCACCGGAACGGGTGGGGCATGCTCAACCGCCATCCTTTCCTCGGGGTCGACTTCACGGCCTACCAAAAGATCTGGCGGCTCGCCGGCGTGGATCAGCTCCACGTCAACGGCCTCGCCAACAAGTTCTGGGAGCCGGACGATTCCGTCATCCGGTCGATCCGGGCCTGCCTGGCTCCCCTGGGCCGGCTCCGCCCCGTGCTCCCCGTGGTCTCGTCCGGGCAGTGGGGCGGCCAGGCCCCGGAGACCTATCGGCAGGCTGGGACGACCGACCTCCTTTATCTGGCGGGCGGCGGCATCCTCGCGCATCCGGCGGGACCGGCCGAGGGCGTCCGGGCCCTCCGCCTCTGGTGGGACGCGGCGGTCGCCGGCCTGACCGTGGCGGAGGCCGTGCGAAAATATCCGCTCCTGGCGCAGTCCGCGGCCAAGTTTGGCCGGACCCCATGACTTCTTCCAAGCCATCCCTCTTCCTGGCCTACTACGGAGACGATCTGACCGGTTCGACCGATTCCCTGGAAGCGCTGACCCTGGCTGGCCTCAAGGCGATTCTCTTTCTGCGGCCACCCCGGCCCGCGGACCTCGCGCGGTACCCCGGAATCCGTGCCCTGGGAGTGGCGGGCACGACGCGGGCGATGAAAACCGACGCGATGGACGAGACGCTGCGCGCGGCCTTTGCGGCCTTCCTCACTCTCAATCCCCGCCACGTCCACTACAAGGTCTGCTCGACCTTCGATTCGTCTCCCGCCATCGGCAGCATCGGCCGGGCCTTGGATATAGGGGCGGAGGTCTTTCGCTCCTCCCTGACGCCGGTGGTCGGCGGGGCGCCCTCGCTGGGACGCTACTGCGCCTTTGGCAATCTCTTCGCTCGCGCTGACATTGGCGCCGGAGGGGAGATCCACCGGCTTGATCGGCATCCCTCGATGAGCCGCCATCCGGTGACTCCGGCCCTGGAGGGCGACCTCCGCGAGCTCCTCGCGCTGCAGACCCGCAAGCGGATCGTCTCCTTCGATGTGCTGAAGCTGGACCTGCACTTTGCCGCGGCGGCCGCCGCCCTCAACCGGCTTAAGGAGGAAGGGGCGGACGTCGTGCTCTTCGACGCGATTGATGAGGATGACGTGGCGCGGATCGGTGAGCTACTCGAGAAGCGGGCGACGGGCGGCCGGCCCCTCTTCTCGGTCGGGCCCTCCTCCGTGGAGGTGGCCTTGGGTGCGCGCTGGCGCCGGCGGGCGAAGGCGGTGCGCGGACGGCCGCGGATGGCAACCGGCACCGCGATGCCGCTTCTCGTCGGTTCCGGCAGCTGCTCGGCGGTCACCGAGCAGCAGATATCCTGGGCTCTGGGGCATGGCTTCGCCGGGGTGGAAATTGACACGGCCTCCGCTCTGCGCAGCGACGAGCTGCCGGCGCCCGATGTGGCGGCGGCCGCATCCACCGTCCGTCACCTTAGGGCCGGCCGCGGGGTGATCCTTCACACCAGCCGCGGGGTCTCCGATCCACGGGTGGCGGCGGCCCGAGAAATCGGCTTGCAGCGGGGCGTGGCGCAGGAGCAGATGACCAGCCGGCTGGGTTGCGTCCTGGGGCTCACGATGTGGAGGATCCTGGGCGAGGTGAGCCTGCCGCGCGTGGCAGTTGCCGGCGGCGACTCATCGAGCTATTCCGCCCGCGCCCTCGGCGTCGAGGCGCTGGAGATGATTGCGCGCCTGACGCCGGGGGGGCCGCTCTGCCGCGCCCGCGCCCCCGGGTCGCCGGTGGACGGCTGCGAGATCGTCTTCAAGGGAGGCCAGGTCGGAGGCCGCGACTACTTTGGGCTGCTCGCCTCGGGCCGCCAAAATCCAAACCGCTCATGAAACGAAAAGTCCTCGGATTGATCCACACCTCGGCCGCACTCGTGCCGGTCTTTCAGCAGCTTTGCCGCGAAAAAATGCCCGGAGTCGATGTATTCAACATTGCCGACGACAGCCTGATCAAGGACGTGATCGCCCGCGGCGAACTGACGCCGCTGACGTCGCGCCGCGTGGCCGACCACGTCCTCTCCGCGGAGGCGGCCGGGGCCGACTTCATCCTGGTGACGTGCTCGTCGATCGGCCGGGCCGTCGAGGCGGCTGCGCTCCGGACCAGCGTGCCGGTGTTGCGGGTCGATCAACCGATGGCGGACAAGGCCGTCGGGCTGGGAAAGCGGATCGGGGTCGTGGCCACGCTGTCCACGACGCTTGAGCCGACGGCCGATCTCATCCGCCGGCGGGCGCAGGTGGCCGGCCGGGAAGTCTCGGTGGTGACCCGACTTTGCGAGGGCGCCTTTGAGGCGCTGATGGCCGGGGACACCGCGAAGCACGATGCGGCCGTGACCGCGGCCCTGCTCGCGCTGGCCCCCGAGACGGATGTGATCGTCCTCGCGCAGGCGTCGATGGCGCGGGTGGCGGCCGGGCTGGGGAAGCTGAAGACCGGGACGCCGATCCTGGCCAGTCCGGAGATCGCGATCGGGCATCTGGCCGCGATTCTGGCTTAGGCGTCGATGCACCCGCTCTTGAAACTATCCCGGTCCGCGGCGGGATCGCTGCAGGGTTATAGGTTCACGGTCCTGATCCTGGCCGCGGTCGTCGCCGGGCTCACGCATCCCGGCTGGTTCACGCGCTGGGGGACCATCGACCTGGGAAACAAGTGGCTGTTTCTGATCATGATCCAAGTGGTCATGTTCGGGATGGGCACCCAGATGACGATTCGGGAGTTCCGGGAGGTGGCTAAGGCCCCGCGGGGGATCGGGGTGGGGATCCTTTGCCATTTCTCGGTCATGCCGCTGGTCGGATATTTCCTCACGAAGATCTTCCACTTCGACCAGGAGATCGCCGCCGGCATGATCCTGGTCGGCTCCTGCTCCAGCGGACTGGCCTCGAACGTGATGGCCTATCTCGCCCGGGCCAACCTGGCCCTATCCGTGACGGTCACGGCCGCCACCACGCTCCTGGCTCCCGTGATGACGCCGCTGCTGATGAAGCTCCTCGCCGGCCGGCTCGTGGAGGTGAAGTTCCTCGATATGATGATCCAGATCATCGAGATCGTCCTCGTTCCCATCGGGGCGGCGCTGCTGCACGATTATCTCCGGGGTGCTTCGGACCGAAACCGCCGGAGGGTCGTGACCACAGCGTGGGGTGCGCTCCTCTGGCTCGTCCTCGGAGGATGGCTTTATCCGACCAACGGGCTGTCGGGTGGAGGGGGGACCATCGCGTCCCTGCTCGGCTTCGCCGCCGGGGCGGTGGTGGCGGGCGTGGCCTATCATCTCGCGGTCGGCGCGTGGCCGCGGATCCAGCGGGTGATGCCGGTGGCCTCGATGATCGGGATCGCCTTCGTCATCACGATGACCACGGCCGCCGGCCGGGACGATCTCCTGCGGGTCGGCGCATGGCTTTTTCTCGCGACCGTGCTGCATAATGCCGCGGGCTATCTATTCGGATACGGGCTGAGCCGCGGCTGCGGGCTCGACAAGAATTCCGCCCGAAGCGTGGCCTTCGAGGTCGGCATGCAGAACGGGGCCATGGCCTCGGGGCTGGCCGCCGGCATGGGCAAGCTGGCGACCATGGGACTGGCGCCGGCGATCTTCAGTCCGGTGATGAACATATCGGGGTCGATCCTCGCCAATTATTGGCGGCGTCATCCGGTGTCCCCGGCGACCGAACCCATCCCATGAACTCGCCACCGACCGATTGTTTTCGCCGGGGAATTTCCGCGCTCGGCCTCATCCTCGCTGTTTTGGCGCGCGGTCAGGAAAGGCCGCCGGCGCCCGACCTGCAGGTGACCGATTTGCGCTGCGAAGCGGCGCTCGATCCCCTGGGCGTCGACGTCGCCGCTCCCCGCCTTTCGTGGCGCGCGGCCTCGGCGAGCCGGGGCGAGCGGCAGACCGCCTGGGAGGTCGTGGTCGCGTCGTCGGCGGATGCGCTCGCCGGGGATCGCGGCGATCTGTGGGACAGCGGCCGGCAGCCGGCGGGAGACCTCTCCGCTGTCCGCTATGCCGGCGCGCCACTGGCCGCCTGGCAGCGAGCCTTCTGGAAAGCGCGGGCCTGGGACGCCGAGGGGCGGCCCACAGCTTGGAGCCGGCCCGCGGCCTGGGCGATGGGCCCGCTGCGGCCGTCGGACTGGAAGGGCGTCTGGATCGCGGGGCCGGGCGAGACCGAGTCGCTGCTTCTGCGGCGAGAATTTGTCGTCGGCCCCGGGCTCCGCCGCGCGGTGGCGGCGGTCTCCGGGCTCGGCCAGTACGAGCTCTCCTGCAACGGCGCGAGGACGAGCGACGATCTTCTGGCCCCCGGCTGGACCGACTACGAGCGGACGGTGCTTTACGACATCCGGGATCTCACCGCGCTCATCCAACCCGGGCGCAACGCCCTCGGCCTCATGCTCGGCAACGGCATGTACGACGTCGTGCACCGCGACCGCTTCGCTAAATTCAACGGTTTCGCGGGGGCGCTGCGCGCCATCGCCGACCTCCGGCTGGAGTACGAGGACGGGCGGGTCGAAGTCGTCGGCACCGACGGGGATTGGCGGACGCTCGCCGGGCCGATCACCTTCGGGAACGCCTACGGCGGCGAAGACATGGATGCGCGCCTGACTCCCGAGGGCTGGGATCGGCCGGGCTTCGACGACAGCCGGTGGCCGCCGGCGGTCCGCTATATCAATCCCAAGGCCGCCATGCGCGGACTGACCGCCGCGGCCGATCCCATCCGCGCGAACGAGGTGCTGCGGCCGGTGGCGCAGCGGGCCCTTCCCGACGGCAGCGTGGTCTATGACTTTGGTCAGAACGCCGCCTGCATTCCGCGGGTCCGCGTGAGCGGGCCGGCGGGGAGTTCGGTCCGGCTGACCCCCGCCGAAGTCGTAAATCCCGATGGCTCGATCAACCGGGCGACGATGGGCGGCACGGCCCGCGGAAGCTCCTGGTGGCAATACACCAAGGCGACGGACCAGCCGGAGACGTGGATGGCCCGCTTCTGTTATATAGGCTGCCGTTACCTCAAGGTGGAAGTCTTTCCGCCGGCCACCGCCTCCGGTGGGAGCGGAGCCGCTCCGGGCGCGCCTGCCCGCGTCGACGATCTCGAGAGCATCGTGGTGCATAGCAGCGCGCCGGCCGTGGGGCATTTCGCCACCTCCAACCCGCTCCTCGGCCGGATCGACCAGCTCGTGCGCTGGGCGCAGCTCTCGAACATGATGTCGATCTTCACCGACTGTCCCCACCGGGAGAAGTTGGGCTGGCTGGAGCAGATCCATCTCAACGGCCCGTCCCTGCGGTACGATTTCGACGTCGTGCGGATGATGCGCAAGAGCATGCACGACATGGCGGACGAGGAGAGGCCGGACGGCTTCCTGCCGACGACCGCCCCCGAATACGCGAAATTCGAGAGCCCCTTTCTCGCCGCGGCCGAATGGGGCTCGGCCTTCATCATCGTCCCCTGGCAGCAGTACGAGTTCACGGGTGATCCTTCGCTGCTGCGCGAGCATTATGATGGGATGAAGCGGTACGTCGGCTATCTGCAGCGCCAGGCGGTGGATGACATCGTCTCCGAGGGCCTGGGCGACTGGTACGACCTGGGGCCCGCCCGCCCGGGCGCCGCGCAGCTGACCCTGCCGCCATTTACCGCGACGGCCTTCTACTATTTCGACGCGTCGGTCCTCGCGAAGACGGCCGCGCTGCTCGGGCACGCCGACGAGGCCGCCGGCTTCACCGCGCAGGCCGAGCGGATCCGGGCCAGCTTCAACCGGCGCTTCTTCCATCCCGACACGGGATCTTATGATGCCGGATCGCAATGCGCGAACGCGATGGCGCTGGCGATGGGGATCGCGGAGCCGGCCGATCGCCCGCGCGTGCTGGCGGCGCTGGTCGCCGATCTCGAGGCGCGCGGTGGCGCGATGACCGCGGGAGACGTGGGCTACCGCTATCTGCTGCTCGCCCTGGCCGAAGGGGGCCGCTCGGACCTCATCTATCGGATGATAAACCAGGACGACAAGCCGGGCTATGCCTACCAGCTGAAGCAGGGCGCCACCAGCCTGACCGAGGCGTGGGACGCCAACCTGCACGCCTCCCAGGATCATTTCATGCTCGGCCAGATCATCGAGTGGTTCTATCACGACCTGGTCGGAATCGGCTCGGATCCGGAGGGGCCGGGGTTCGGGAAGATCCTGCTGCGGCCGCAGCCGGTAGGGGACCTCAACTGGGCCGAGGCCAGCTATGCCTCGGTGCGCGGACCGATCACCGCGCGCTGGGAAAGGGCCGGCGGGAGCTTCACCTTGGCGGTCACAGTTCCGGCCGACAGCACGGCCACCGTGTACGTGCCCTCCCGTCCGGACACCGCCGTCCAAGAGGGCGGTGCGGCGGCGGAAGGCCGTCCGGGGGTCACGTTCCTCCGGAGGGAGCAGGACCGCGCGGTCTACGCCATCGCGTCCGGAAGCTATCGCTTTTCCTCCCTATGGTGACGGCGCACACCCGCAACTGGCGGCCATGGCTGGCCGGATCGGTCCTCTCCCTCGCCCTTGCGCGAGCGGCGGCGGCTGCGTCGCCCTTCTGGTTCGACGCACCGGCCGCGGACTTCACCGCCTCATGCCCCCTCGGCAACGGGCGGATCGGAGCGATGGTCTTCGGCCAGACCGGCGAGGAGCGCATCGTGCTGAACGAAACCGGAATGTGGTCGGGCTCGCCGCAGGACGCCGATCGGCCGGGCGCGGCCGCGGCGCTGCCGGAAATCCGCCGGCTCTTGCTCGCGGGCCGCAATGCCGAGGCCGAGCGGCTGGTGGACGAGCGCTTCACCTGCGCGGGCGCCGGCTCCGGCCGCGGGGCGGGGGCCCACGTCCCCTATGGCTGCTACCAGGTGCTGGGAAATCTCTGGCTGAGCTTTCCCTCCGCGGCAGGAGGCTCGGAGGTGAGCGGTTATCGGCGCGAACTCGACCTGGGCGAGGCGGTGACGCGAGTGGACTACGCGCAGGGCGGCGTGCGGTTCGCGCGGGAGGCCTTTGTCAGCGCGCCGGATGAATGCTTCGTCCTCCGCCTCGGCGCCGACCAGCGGGGTCGCGTCTCCTTCGACGTGAAGATGGACCGCCCGGAGCGGGCGACGGTGACGGGGGAGGGACCCGACGCGCTCCGCTTGGAGGGGCAGCTGGACAACGGAACCGACGGCCGGGGAGTTCGCTTTGACGCCATCGTCCGGGTGGAGGCCCGCGGCGGCACCGTCCGGCTGAACGGGAACAAGCTCGAGATCCGGAACGCGGATGACGCTGTGATCCGCCTGACGGCGGCCACCGACATCGCCACCTTTGCCGGGCGCCATGTCGCCGATCCGCTGCGCGCGGCTCGGCAGGACCTCGCCCGCGCGGCCGCGCGGCCCTACGCCAACCTCCTGCGGCGGCACGTGGCCGATTACCGCCGCTGGCACGACCGGGTCGAGCTCCGGCTGGGGGAAGCGAGCGGCGCCGCCGCTGCGCCGCTGCCCCGGCGGCTCGCCGCCTTTCGGGCCGGCGCCAGCGATCCGGCGCTCGCCGCGCTCTATTTTGATTTCGGCCGCTATCTGTTGATCTCCTCGTCCCGGCCGGACGGCCTGCCGGCCAACCTGCAGGGCCTCTGGGCGCAGGAGGTGCAGACGCCGTGGAATGGCGACTGGCATCTCAACGTGAACGTGCAGATGAACTATTGGCCGGCGGAGGTCTGCAATCTCGCCGAACTCGAGCAACCGCTGTTCGCCCTGATCGCCTCGCTGCAGGAACCCGGAGCGCGGACCGCCCGGGCCTATTACGGCGCGGGAGGGTGGGTGGCCCACGTCATCACCAATCCCTGGGGCTTCACCGCGCCGGGAGAATCGGCGGAGTGGGGCGCGACCAGCACCTGCTCGGGCTGGCTTTGCCAGCACCTCTGGGACCATTATCTTTTCAGCCGGGATCCCGCCTTTCTCGCCTGGGCGTATCCCATCATGAAGGGGTCGGCCGAGTTCTACCTCGACATGCTCATCGCGGAGCCGAGCCACGGCTGGCTCGTGACCGCGCCGTCCAACTCGCCCGAGAACTCCTTCCGCCTGCCCGGCGGCGGCGTGGCCCATGTTTGCCTGGGATCCACCTTCGACATGCAAATCCTGCGCTATCTCTTCGGCGCCTGCGACGAGGCCGCCAAGATCCTCGGGAAGGACGCGGAATTTCAGCGGCGCCTGGAGGCCGCCCGCGGCCGGCTGGCGCCGACACAGCTGGGCCCCGACGGCCGCATCCAGGAATGGCTCGAGCCCTACGCCGAGGTGGATCCGCATCACCGCCATGTCGCCCATCTCTGGGGCCTGTATCCCGGCAGCGAAATCTCGCCCCGGGCGGAGCCCACGCTGAGCGCGGGCGCGCGGCGCTCGCTGGAGGTCCGCGGAGATGAGGGCACGGGCTGGGGCGTGGCCTTCAAGGCGCTCCTCTGGGCGCGGCTGGGCGACGGCGACCACGCCTTCCGCCTGCTGCACGAGCAGCTCAAGCCGGCCGAGACGGGGGCGTCGCCGACGCGGTGGAGCGGCGGCACCTATCCCAACCTGTTCGACGCCCATCCCCCGTTTCAGATCGATGGCGATTTCGGCGGAGCGGCGGCGATCGCGGAGATGCTGCTGCAGAGCCGGGACGGCGAGATCGAACTTCTTCCGGCCCTGCCGCGTGCGTGGCCGGACGGCAGCGTCCGCGGGCTGCGCGCCCGCGGCGGCTATGAGGTCGACCTGGCGTGGCGCGGCGGACGGCTGACGGGGACCACGATCCGCAGCCGCGGCGGAGCCGGCGTGCGGATCCGCTATGGCGCCCGGTCCGTGCCCATCGCGCTCTCGCCGGGCGGCGAGGTCCGCCTGGACCAAACTCAATTATGAATGCGATCAAATCCTGCCTGCTGGCCGGGCTCCTGGTTTCCGGCCTCTCAGCCGCGCAGCCGGGAGAGCGAGCCCTCATGGACACAAGCCGCTCCCCCGACGCGCAGATGTACATGCCCGACATGGGGGACGCGCGCTGGACCGGCGGCCTGTGGGGCGACCGCTTCGCGGTCTGCCGGACGACGATGATTCCGCACCTATGGGAGATCTTCCAGAGCGCGAAGGACAGCCATGCCTGGGACAACTTCCTCATCGCCGCCGGCATGGGACAGGGTCTCGACGGCCGCCACGGCGGCCCGCCCTTCGCCGACGGCGATTTCTTCAAGTGGTTCGAGGGGGTGGCGCAGGTCTACGCCCTCACGCGCGACCCCGCGCTCGACCAGCTGATGGACCGGATCATCGCGGTCATCGCGAAGGCGCAGCGGGCCGACGGCTATATCGGGACGGCGACGACCATCGCGCAGCTGGAGGGGACGACGGGCGCGCGCGAGTTCGTGAACCGCGACAATTTCGAGACCTACAACCTCGGCCACCTCATGACCGCGGGCTGCGTCCACTACCGGGCCACGGGCAAGACGACGCTGCTCGAGGTCGCCCGCAAGGCGACGGACTATCTCTACAAATTCTATCGCAACGCCTCCCCCGAGCTCGCGCGCAACGCGATCTGCCCCTCGCACTACATGGGGGTGGTGGAGATGTACCGGGTGACGCACGATCCGCGCTACCTCGAGCTTGCCCGGCAGCTGATCGAGATCCGCGGCCAGGTGACGAACGGCGAGGACCAGAACCAGGACCGCGTGCCGTTTCGCGCGATGACCAAGGCGGTGGGGCACGCCGTGCGCGCCAACTATCTTTACGCCGGCGTGGCCGATGTCGTCGCCGAGACGGGGGACCGGAGCCTGCTCGCAACCCTGCGGACGATCGGCGACGACGTCGCCCGGACGAAGCTCTATATCACCGGGACGACGGGCGCGCTCTACGACGGGGCCTCGCCGGACGGCTCGGCCAACAACCCCTCGATCCAGCTCGTCCATCAGGCCTACGGCCGCGACTTCCAGCTGCCGAACCTGACCGCCTACAACGAGAGCTGCGCGACCGTGGGCTATGCCCTGTGGAACTGGCGGATGCTGACGGCGACCGGCGACGCGCGCTACGCCGACCTCTTCGAGCAGGCGCTCTACGACGGCGTCCTCGCGGCGATCAGTCTCGAGGGCAAGGACTACTTCTATGTGAATCCCCTGCGGAAACTGAAGGACGACATCTTGCCCCTGCGGTGGTCGCGGACCCGCCAGCCGAACATCCAGCTCAGCTTCTGCTGCCCGCCGAACATCGTGCGCACGATCGCGGAGGCGCAGAACTACATCTACGGCCTTTCGCGGGACACGCTTTGGGTGCATCTCTATGGGGCGAGCGCGCTCGACACCGGCTGGAGCGACGGCGGCCGGATCGTGGTCCGACAGGAGACCGCCTATCCCTGGAGCGGAGCCGTCACCCTGCGCGTCGACGAGGCGCCCGACCGGCCGATCGCCCTCAAGCTGCGGATCCCGGGATGGTGCCGGGCCGGGGGTTCGACGCTCGCGGTCAACGGCGTGGCGGCGGACGCCGCGCTCCAGCCGGGGACCTACTGCGAGGTGAAGCGGACCTGGAAGCCGGGAGATACGGTGGAGCTGAAGCTGGATTTTTCCGCGACGGTCTGGGAGGCGAACCCGCTTGTGGAGGAGACGCTCAACCAAGTGGCCGTGAAGTATGGACCGCTCGTTTACTGCCTCGAGTCGGCCGATCTGCCCGCCGGCGTGAACCTGGAAAATGTCGCCCTGACCGCGGCCGATCTCCATCGGCCCTTCGCCACGGCTTTCGAGAACATCGCGGGCCAGTCGGTCCTCACGCTCAGCGTGCCGGCCGAGGCGCTGGCGCGCGATCCATCCGGCGCACTCTACCGTCCGGTCGACGCCTGGCCGGCCCGGCCGATCTCGCTCAAGCTCGTGCCCTATTTCGCCTGGGGCAACCGCGGGGACGGGGACATGACCGTCTGGCTGCCGGTGCGTTGAACCATGAGAAGTCTCCCGTCGCGCATGCTGCCGATGGCGCTGGTTCTCTTGGGGGCGGCCTGCGCCGGACCGGCGGCGGCCGCGGACCCGGACCTGCCCGGACTTTTTCAACATCCCCCGGAGGCGGCCCTTCCCTGGGTCTACTGGTATTGGATGGACGCGGCCGTCTCGAAGGCGGGCATCTCCGCTGATCTCGCCGCGATGAAGCAGGCGGGGATCGGCGGCGCCTACCTGATGCCGATCAAGGGGCCCTCCGATCCTCCGCTGATCGTTCCGCCGGCGACGCAGTTGAGTCCGGTTTGGTGGGATATGATCAAGTACGCCTTCGCCGAGGCGGACCGCCAGGGCGTCGAACTGGCGATGCATGCCTGCGACGGCTTTTCGATCGGCGGGGGCCCCTGGATCACGCCGGAGCAATCGATGCAGAAGGTCGTCTGGAGCGAGACCGAGGTCTCGGGCGGCCAGCCGCTGGCGGGAAGCCTGCCCGCGCCTCCCGCCCAGGAAGGCTACTACCGGGACATCGCCGTCCTGGCGTTTCCGTCCCTGCCCGGCACCGAACCCGCGCTCGCCCCGCGGGTGACGACCAGCCTCCCCGGGGTGGACGCGGGAGCGCTGGCGGTCCCCGGCAACAGCCAGGAATTGCGCACGGAGGCTCTCGGCTGGATCCAGTACGCCTACGACCAACCCTTCACCTGCCGAACGATAGTGGTCCGTACGCCGGCCTGGTCTTCTTACCAGGGCAACCGGCTCGAGGTCGAGGTGAGCGACGACGGGGAGCATTTTCGGTCGATCGGCCGCCTGGTGTGCCCGCGCCATGGCTGGCTGGACTACGACGCGGCGGTGACGCACGAGGTCGCGCCCGTGACGGCGCGCTATTTCCGCTTCGTCTACGATCCGGCCGGATCGGAGGCCGGCGGAGAGGATCTCGATTCCGCCAAGTTCAAGCCGAGCCTCCGGCTCCTCGGCCTTCAGCTGTCCGGCGCTCCGCGCCTCGACAGCTTCGAGGGGAAATCGGCCGCCGCCTGGCGCATCTCCGCTCCGACCTCGGCCGCGCTCGTCCCGGACGCGGACTGCGTGGCGCGTGAGCAGATCGTCGACCTCACGGCGCAGCTCCGACCGGACGGCCGGCTCGACTGGACCCCGCCGCCCGGCCGTTGGACGGTGCTCCGGATGGGGCACACCTCGACCGGCCACCGCAACGACACGGGCGGCGGCGGGGTGGGGCTCGAGTGCGACAAGCTCAATGCCGAGGCGGCGCGGGTGCAGTTCGACCATTGGTTCGGCGCCGCGATCCGGGAGGCGGGGCCCGCCTTGTCGGGCCGGGTCCTCAAGATCTTCCACGTCGATAGCTGGGAGTGCGGCAGCCAGAACTGGACCGGGGATTTGCGCGGGGAATTCCGGCGGCGGCGCGGCTACGATCTCTGGCCCTATCTCCCGGCGCTCGCGGGCATCCCGGTCGCGAGCGCGGACATCTCCGAGCGGTTTCTGCGGGACGTGCGCGAGACCCTGGCGGAACTCGTGGCCGAGCGCTTCTTCGGCACCCTGGCCGGGCTGGCCCACGCCCACGGATGCGTCTTCAGCGCCGAGAGCGTGGCTCCCACCATGATCTCCGACGGGATGCTGCATTTCGGCGTCGTCGATATCCCGATGGGGGAATTCTGGCTGCGCAGTCCCGACCACGACAAGCCGAACGACATCTTCGACGCCGTCTCCGGCGCGCACATCTACGGCCGCCCGATCGCGCAGGCCGAGGCCTTCACGGAACTGCGCCTGGGCTGGGACGAACAGCCGGCGATGCTCAAGCCGCTGGCCGACCTCAACTATGCCCGCGGGATCAACCGGTACGTCTATCACGTTTTCGCTCACAACCCCTGGACCGACCGGAAGCCCGGCATGACGCTGAATGGCGTCGGGACTTTCTTTCAGCGCGACCAGACCTGGTGGGGCGAGGCCTCGGCCTGGGTGGACTATGCCCGGCGCTGCCAGGCGCTCCTGCAAGCGGGCCGCCCAACCGCGGACATCGCGGTCTTCACGGGCGAGGAAGTCCCGCGGCGCGCCGTGCTGCCCGTGGAGCTTGCCGGAACCCTCCCCGGAATCATTGGCCCGGTCCTCAGAAAGGAGGGGAGCACATTCGACAAGGCGGCCTTTGGACCCGACGAAGTCGATCCTCTCCACGGCTATGCCTATGACTCGATCAACCGCGACGCGCTGCTTCGGCTCGCCCGGGTGGTGGATCACCGCATCGAGCTGCCGGGAGGAGCCAGCTACGCCATTCTCATCGTCCCGGGTGCCCGGCTGATGAATCCGGACGGCGCCGCCATGACGCCGGAAGTGGAGGAGCGCCTGGAGGCGCTCGCCCGAGACGGCGCCACGATCCTTTGGGAGACGCCGCCCACGCATTCCGCCAGCCTGCAGGGTTTCCCGGCGAGCGATGCCGAACTGCGCCGGCGGATCGGGGTCTTCTGGCCCGGTCCGGGAGCCGAGCGGCGCCTGGGCGAGGGAAGGATCGCCGCCGGACCCTTCACGGCGGATTCGTTTGCCGCATGGGGCCTCGCCCGCGACTTCGTGGCGCAGGACCCGGACGGCGGCACCGCCGGAGATGTCGCCTGGATCCACCGCCGCCTGGACGCTGGTGAAATCTATTTTGTCTCGAGCCAGGCGAAGCGGGCGCGGACCATCTTTCTGTCCCTGCGGACTGCCGGACGGCGGCCGGAGCTGTGGGACGCGGTGACCGGCGAGCGGGTTCCAGCCGCCCAATGGAGCGTGCAGGAGGGACGGACCCGCTTGAGCGTCAGGCTGGAGGCGGCCGGCTCCGTCTTTGTCGTCTTCCGCGAGCCGGCGCCGGCCCCCGGCGAGGCGAAAGCCTACAACTGGACGCAGACGCAGGCGGTCCTGCAACCCGGCCCGGAGTGGGAAGTGTCCTTCGATCCCGCGGCGGGCGGCCCCTCGGCGCCGGTTCATTTTGCGGCCCTGGCCGACTGGACGACGCGGCCCGAGCCCGGGATCAGAAATTACTCGGGCACGGCGCTGTACCGGACCAATTTTTCCTGGAATCCCGCGCTCGCGGCGGGAAAGCGCGTGTGGCTGGACCTGGGCCGGGTGGCGGACCTCGCCGCCGTTTCCCTGAACGGCGGCGCCTGCGGCGTGGCCTGGACGCCGCCCTATCGCGTGGAGGTGACCGGACTCCTGCGCGCCGGGGAGAATCAGCTGGAGATCTCCGTCACCAACACCTGGGCCAACCGGCTGATGGGCGACAGCGCCCTGCCGCCGGAGCAGCGCATCACCTGGACCATCGTGCCCTTCAAGATTCCCGCGCTGCTGCCGGCCGGCCTCCTCGGGCCGGTCGCGCTCGCGGCCGAATCGCCGGCGCCCGTCTCTCCTGCGGAAATGCAACGGGTCTACGACGCCGTCGCGACACCCTACAAGCAAGGGATCGTGCTCCGGCCGCCGCCGGGAGGGGTCGTGGATTGCGCGAGCGTCTATCGCTACGGAAGCAGCTGGTACATGCTCTACGTCGGCAACCAGGGTAAGATCGGATATGAGACCTATATCGCCCGCAGCCCCGACCTGCTCCACTGGACGCCGCTCGGAAAGGTGCTACCCTTTTCACAGCAGGGGTGGGACGCGTGGCAGGCGGACGGCGGGGCTGCCTTGGTCGATCCGGCCTGGGGTGGATCGGCCGCCCTGCAACCCTACGAGGGCAAGTATTGGCTCTCGTACCTCGGCGGGGCGCTGCAGGGCTATGAGACCGATCCCCTGTCGATCGGGCTCGCCTGGACTACGACGCCCGACCGGGCGGAGCCCTGGACGCGGCTCCCGGAGAACCCGGTGATGTCGCCCGGGCAGCCGGAGTCCCGGCCCTTCGAGAGGAAGACCCTCTATAAAAGTCAGGTCATTTGGGACCGAGCCCAGACGCTCGGCTATCCGTTTGTGATGTACTACAACGGCAAGCAGGAGGGAGTCGCGACCGAGCGGATCGGCATGGCGGTGTCCCGCGATCTAAGGCACTGGTCGCGCTTCGGCGCCGGCCCGGTGGTCGACAACGGCAGCGGCATTTCCGGCGACCCGCAGATCGTCCGGATGGGTGACCTCTGGGTGATGTTTTATTTCGGGGCAGGGTGGAAGCCGCATGCCTTCGACACCTTCGCCTGTTCGCACGACCTCGTGCACTGGACCCGCTGGCCGGGGGCCAGCCTGATCGCGCCCTCCGAGGCTTGGGACGCGACGTTCGCGCACAAGCCCTGGGTTCTGAAATACAACGGGATCGTCTATCACTTTTACTGTGCGGTCGGCTCGGAAGGCCGGACCATCGCCCTGGCCACCTCCCAGCCGCTGCACCCGCTTTCTTCCCCATGATCACCCTAAAATCCTCCACGCTCGCCGCCACTTTGCCGGCGGGAACCACGCTCGGCGGCCTCGACTGGCTGGCCATCGCCGTCTACTTCGCTATCCTCATAGCCGTCGGCTGGTGGGTCGTGCGCAAGAACAAGAAGACGACCACCGACTACTTCCTCGCCGGCCGAAACCTGGGCTGGTGGGTGATCGGCTCCTCGATCTTCGCCTCGAACATCGGATCGGAGCACATCGTCGGGCTGGCAGGGTCGGGCGCGACTGACGGGGTCGCCCTCGGGCACTACGAGCTGCACGCGTGGTGCCTCCTCGTCCTGGCCTGGGTCTTTGTGCCGTTCTACGCCCGGTCGCGGGTCTTCACCATGCCCGAGTTTCTTGAACGGCGCTTCAGCGCGAATTCGCGCGTGGTGCTCTCGGTGATCTCACTCATCACCTTCGTCGTCTCCAAGATCGCCGTCGGGATCTTTGCCGGTGGCGTGGTCTTCGCGACGCTCCTGCCCGAGGTCCATTTCAACCTGGGAGGGATCGAGATCGACAGCTTCTGGATCGGGACGGTCGCCATCATCCTCCTGACCGGCCTCTACACGACCCTCGGGGGCATGCGCGCTGTCGCCTACAACGACGCCGTGCAGGTCGTGGTGCTGATCTGCGGCTCGGCCTGCCTGACTTTCTATGGCCTGCACATCCTCGGCGGCTGGGGCGAGCTGCGCCGGCTCTGCGGCTCGGACATGTTCAACCTGTGGAAGCCGCTGACCCCGCCCGGCGTTGTCTCGACCTGGGCGCCGGTGCTGGAGACCAACGCGGCCGGCCAGGTCGTCCGCCAGGCCTGGTACTTCAACGGCAATTACCCCTGGCTTGGGATGGCGTTCTGCGCCCCCATCATCGGCCTGTGGTACTGGTGCACCGACCAGTACATCGTCCAGCGCGCCCTGGCCGCGCCGAATGAAACCATCGCGCGCCGAGGGAGCCTCTTTGCGGGCTTCCTCAAGCTCTTCCCGGTCTACCTCTTCATCATCCCGGGGCTGATCTGCTACGCGCTGGTGAAGAGCAACAAGGTGCCGGAGCTCACGGCGCATTTCGACGCCCAGGGGGCATTTCCGCTCATGGTCAAGTACCTCCTGCCGCCGGGGCTGCGCGGCATCGTGGTGGCGGGACTCCTCTCGGCCCTGATGGGATCGCTGGCCGGCGTGTTCAACGCCAGCTCGACGCTCTTCACGGTCGACCTCTACGAGAAGCTGAGGCCGGCGGCCTCGCAGGCCCGGCTGGTCGGCATGGGCCGCCTCGCGACGGTGGCGATGGTGGTGATCGCCCTTCTCTGGATCCCGGTGATCAAGGGCGCCCACGGCCTCTATAGCTACCTGCAGTCCGTCCAGGGGTACCTCGCGCCGCCGATCTTCGTCGTGTTCTTCTTCGGCGTCTTCTGGAAGCGGCTGAACGCGCAGGGCTGCTTCTGGTCCATGGTCGTGGGCTTCGTCCTCGGCATCTTCCGGATGCTCGTGGACACCCCGGTGAGCATGGGCTTCGGGAACCTGGCCAAGGGCTACGCCCCGGGGTCGTTCCTCTGGGTGATCAACAACATCAACTTCCAGTATTTCAGCATCGTGATCACCCTCGTCTCGGCCGTCGTGATGGTCGCCGTCAGCTACCTCACGGCCGCGCCGGACTACGGCCGGATCACCGGCCTGACCTTCGCCACCGCCACGGACGAAGACCGGTCACGAACCCGCGCAAGCTGGTCGGCCCGCGACGTCGCCGCCTCGCTCGTCGTCCTCGCCGGCATCGCCTTCGCCTATCTCTATTTCCGGGGGTAGCGCGGGTTGTCCCGCCGTTCGCTCCGTCCGCCTCAACCGGGATTTGCCTTCGGCCGCCCGACTTCATAGATCGCCGTGTGCGACTCTGGACCGTTCATCCGTCTTATCTCGACGCCAAGGGATTGGTGGCCGCTTGGAGAGAAGCGTTGCTGGCCCAAAAGGTCTTGGCGGGGGATACCCGCGCCTATCGACATCATCCGCAATTGATCAGGTTTCAGGCGCACGCGAGGCCGCGCGACGCAATAGGTGCCTTTCTACGAGCCCTGGCAGACGAGGCGCGGCAGCGGGGTTATCACTTCGACGCCACCAAGATCCGTAAAGCGAAATCCGTCCGGCCAATCGTTGAAACCGACGGACAGCTTCTCTATGAATGGAGGCACCTCCGCTCCAAACTGCGCGTCCGCGCGCCGGAGCTTTACCGGCGCTCCCTGAGAATTCGCTGCCCCGAGCCGAATCCGCTGTTTCGCATCGTTCCCGGCCCAGTACGGGACTGGGAGAAACGGAGGCCCTGAAAGGGGACAGGCTTATGATCGAACATCGCGCCTATATCGTTGCCGAGATTCCCGAGCCTGTGCGTTCACAAGTTCAGGCATTACGCGATTCGCTCAACGCTCTCCCAGTCAAGCTGCCGGTTGAGATCACGCTGGCGGGTTCGTCGGGAGTGGGACCGATCCCGGTAGGCACCGAATTGTCGCTTATCGAGCGACACTTGGATCGGACCCTCGAGGATTTTCCCCCATTCCGAGCAAGGTTTTCAGCCATTCGCGCATTTCCAAACACGTCCCTCTTCTATCTGGAGCCATTTGACCGTTCACCATTCGACGATCTTCATCAGAAGCTGCGCATCTCTGGCATTCCGTTTTCCGAGATTCGGTGGCCTTACAATCCACACTGCACAGTACGCGGAGGAGCCCCACTGAGTGCCGACGCGGCATTGAAGCTTGCTGCCCGCTCGTTTCCCCAGGAAGAATTCTGGATCAACACAGTTTCTGTCTACCAACTCGGCGGCACCCCACTGGACTATAAGTTACTTTGTCAACGAACGCTTGGAGCCTAACCATGGGAGCCCAGCCCGACCCTGTGGATCGGCCGTTCGAGCCGAACTATTCTGCAGATGCCTTTGTCGGCACCGCTGCCTATTATGTTCGGACCGATATTGCGTCTAGCGGCGGAGACACCATGCTCCCCCACATTCACCGTTCTCGCTTTCTTGCCCTCTTTTTTCTTTCTGCGTTTTTTCTCTCCGCTGGTCTGGTTGCCGCGGCTGACCTTCCGCCCAAGTCCTGGATCGACCCTGACACCGGGCACCGCGTCATCCGCCTGACGGATGAGCCCGGCTCGGCGAGCCTTTATTTCAACGACAACGGCTTCACTCCCGACGGGAAGAAGATGGTTTATTTGCTGCCGAAGGGGCTGGGCGTCGTCGATCTGACAACGATGGCCACGCGCCATCTCGTGGAAGGATCGGTCCAGTCCATCGTGGCGGGCCGCAAGAATCCGACCTTTTACTACACCAAGTCCTCCGGCCGACCCTACTACAGCGAGCTGTGGTGCGTGAACGTGGATACCGGCGAGTCGCGCAAGGTCGTCGATCTTCCGCGCCGGGGCTCGATCTTCAGCATCAACGCGGATGAGACGCTCGCCGCTGGCGTCTACGTTGAGGGGGACGCCGGCCTTTCTCCCGCTCCCGCCAAGGCTGCCGCGCCGACCAAGGCGGCAGGTCCGGCCACCTCCCAGGGCGGTCTCTATCAGGCGGTTTCCAAGGAGCAGATGATGGCAGACCGCCTGGCGGCGCGCTACCCGGAAGTGCTCTTCACCATCGATCTTCGCGATGGCACCACCAAGTCCCTCCTGCGGACGACCGATTGGATCGATCACATCCAATTCTCGCCCGCGGATCCGGCGCTTTTCATCTATGCGCATGAAGGCGCCTGGCAGAAAGTCGATCGGCTGTGGAGCATCCGGACCGACGGCACCGGGAATCAGCTGATTCACCGACGCATCCTGGAAAACGAGACCGCGGGGCACGAATGGTGGGGGGCCGATGGCCAGACCGTCTATTACCAGCTGCATTACCCCCCGGGCATGGAATCCTCCTTTGTCGCCAGCTATAACGTCGTGACCGGGGAGCGGATTTGGTACCACTACACTCCCGACCAGATTTCCATCCACCATGCCTCGTCTCCCGACGGGAAGCTCTTCTGCGGCGATGGCGGTGATCCCAAGGTCCATCTGGCTAATGGCTCCCCCTGGATCTTCCTCTATCACCCCGTGCTGAACAGGAGCAACGGCACCGTCGGGACCAATCTGATCAAGGGCGGATACCTGAAGCCGGAGAAGCTGGTCAACATGGCCAAGACGGCGATTCACGGAGAGCACAACTATCTGCTCGAGCCGAATGCCTTCTTCACTCCGGATCAGAAGTACATCGTCTTCCGCTCGGATATGTTCGGTCCGAGTTACGCCTTCGCGGTCGAAGTGGCCAAAGCCGACTGACGGAAGGCGCTAGACCGCCCAGCTTTGTTCTTGTGGTCCATCGGCTTGCCGTTCACTGGAACTGGATCGGAATCGGCCGTGCTTAAAGAATTCAAGGAATTTACCCTCAAAGGGAACGTCGTCGATCTCGCCGTGGGCGTCGTGATGGGCGCTGCTTTCGGGCCGATCGTCACTTCGCTGGTGAACGACGTTCTCATGCCGCCCATCGGCTTGCTGCTCGGCGGCGTTGATTTTGGAAACCTGTTCCTCGTTTTGAAGGAGGGTCCGAAGGTGGCGATGCCCTATGCTTCGTTGGCCGCCGCAAAATCCGCGGGGGCGGTTACGCTCAACTATGGGGTCTTCATCAACGCGGTGATCGATTTTTTCATTGTGGCTGGGGTGGTATTTCTGGTGGCCAAGGGAATTAGCCGGCTGCGCCGGGAACAAGCCGCCTCGCCTCCACCGCCGCCGCGCTCTGAAGTGCTGTTGGAAGAAATCCGCGATGCCGTCAGGCAGCGGGCTCCCGAATCCCCGGGTGATTCCTCATCAATCTAGGTTGGCTGCCCGTTCGCCGCAAGAGCCGGAGGGATCCGTGGGGGCGGATCCGAGGGTCGGGCTACACTCGCTGCGATTTGACGGGCGGTTTTTGAGAACCACCAAGCGGCCGTCTTACGTGGCGTCGTAGATTTGCACGCGCTGCCAGAATTCCTTGCACGAGTCGTTGAACGCGAGGTGAATTGGATCGCTCTGGTAGGCATCATGTGCCGCCAGGTCCTTAAAGAAAAGAACGAGGGAATAGGTGTAGCTATCATCGATCAGTGGCCGTCTGGGGGTGGCGGCGGGAACGCCAATGTGAATGCTAGCGACGGCCGAAATGTCAGCCAATGAATCCAGGCCACTTTTGAATTTTGCACGCTGCGCAGCTGAAAGCTCCGGTTTCAGCCAAAAATAAACGCTGTGGATGAGCATAAAGATGAGATTCCCATAAACTGCGTTGAGGCTCAAGGATTTGTATGCAGGCAAATTAGGACGGCTCACGCAAAGGCCTGACCCGTTCTGGGACCCCGCTTGGAGTTGGGACGTGACCCAGTCGGGCGGCCCTGCCATTTTTTAGAAATGAACACTTTGTCCACCACCGCCGCGCTCATCCTTCTATCCCTCATGACGGCCCAGGCCCGCGCTCAATCCATCTATGAAATCCCCGTCAAGGACATCGAGAGCAAGCCGGCGACCCTGGCGCCCTTCAAGGGCCGCGTTCTGCTGATCGTGAATGTCGCCTCCGAATGCGGTTACACGCCGCAATACGCGGGACTGGAGGCCATCTACAAGAAGTATGCCGACAAGGGCCTCATCGTCCTCGGCTTCCCCTGCAATCAATTCGGCGGGCAGGAACCCGGCACGGATGCCGAGATCAAGCAATTCTGCACCGCGAACTATCAGGTCACCTTCCCTCTCTTCGACAAGATCGATGTGAACGGCGCCAACCGCCACCCCCTGTATGCCAGACTCGCCGGCCAGGACTCGCCGTTCCCGGGCAACATCACTTGGAATTTCAATAAGTTCCTCATCGGCCGCGATGGGACGATCCTCAAGCGCTTCGACTCCAAGTTCGAACCCGATTCTCCCGAAGTCACCGCCGCCATCGAGGCCGCGCTCGCCGACAAACCCGCGCCCTGAGGTTCTCAATCGCTGACGTGAATCGCAATCCACCACCGGCGACGGGAATTCCTCCGCAGAAAGGGCAATCCGGCCGTGAAACAGGAAGTGGCTCGGCTGATTGAGACGGATTTGGCCGCCTATACCTGCCCGATGCGCTTTGAACTCCTCAGCGGCGCCAAGGCGGGGGAGGAAGCCGACCTGGAAGAGGCTTTTCGGTTCAGCCGCCATGTTCGGTTTGAAACGGAAGACTGGCGGGAAGCCGCCGACTTGGACCTTAATTTCAACGCTCAGTGCGAAGAGGCGGCCGAACGCTTCGGCATGCTGACGGACCGGTTCGGAATTCCGTGGATGATCAATTGCGCGCCGGCGGAGTAGGGCGGCGGGGACAGAGCGATCGGCGGGTTGGGGACAACCCGCGCTACCTCCAAACCACCGGCGCTAAGCCCACTTCAGCGGCTTGGCGTCGGATGGCTGCGTCGAAACGGGACGGCCGATTGGGGCGGTTTCGGACTTGATCGCAATGAGCGGGATTGTCGACGCGGTCGCGCCTTCCTCCTCCGGCCCCGACTCGCGCGAAGGAACTTGAAAATTCGCGCGCTTGTCCAGCCACGCCCGGTAGCGGGAGTAGGTCCACATGCCGGCCTCGCCACCGGTTTCCAGGAAGGAGGGAATCTTGAAAAACTCGCGGTTGCGGATGAAGTTCCTGATCGCGGTGGTGGTCTTGAGGATTTCGCATTCCGGCACACAGATGTTCAGCTTCGGCCGGAATTGCAGTCGCTGGGAGACGACGGCGATGAGGCAATCCGCCAGCTGGGCGGCGATATTGCTCTGAATCTCCGAGGGAAAGGCGTTGACCACCCGCTGCAGCGCCTCCGCGCAATTGGAGGAATGGACCGTGGCCAGCACGAGGTGCCCCGTCTCAGCCGCGCTCAGGGTGAGCCGCATCGTCTCCGGCTCGCGCATTTCACCGACCATCAGGACATCCGGATCCTCCCGCAGACTGTCCAACAGAGCCTGCTCGAAGCTCGGCGTATCCCGTCCCACTTCGCGCTGCCGGATGAAAGCCTTCCGCGGGCGAAAGCTGAACTCGATCGGATTTTCGATCGTGATGATGTGGCGGGCATCGCTGAGATTGATCGTCTGCACCAGGGCGGCCAGGGTGGTGGATTTGCCGCTGCCGGTTGGTCCGCTGATCAGGACGAGGCCGTTGGCGGGATCGACCAGCTGCTTGAGGTCGGGATGCAGGTTCAGATTGTCGAGGGTGGGCTGGTAGGCGGGCAGCAGGCGGATGGCGAGACCGGTGCCGCGCGAGGTCTGCAGGAGATTGATGCGGCAGCGCACGCCTTCGATCGTCTGGGACATGTCCAGCGAGCGCTGGGTGACAAATCGCGGCCAATCCTCGGGGGCGATCAGGCCGCGGGCGAACTGGGCTAGGACTTCCGCCGCGCAAGGCTCCCCGGCCGGGCGCAAACTCCCCCGCACGCGGATCACGGGCGGCAGGGACGGCTCGAGATGAAGGTCGCTCGCCCCTTCGCTCTTCGCCAAGGAAATTAATTCGTGGAGATTCACCGGAGCCTTTGACCCCCGATCGAGAATCGCAGGCCATGCCATGCTTGACGGAATTGCCGGGCCGTGGTTGCGAGCAAACCGCAATGTCCGGCTCCAGCGCGGCTTTCAGGGGACCGGCTGCTTGAGCACGGCCACGCGGGCCTGGAAATCCGCCAGCTCCTTTTCGTAGAGCGGCACGAGCTGGGTCCAGTGGTAGTTGGCGGGCTGGCCGTTGAGGGCGCCCTTGACGGGGATGCTCCGCTGGCTGGTCTGCAGGGAATTCGCGTAGAGGTAGGTCTGCGCGGTCAGCTGGGCGAGGGCCTTGTAGTGATCGAGGCTTTCGGCGAGGAGTTGGGACGCCTTTTCCATGTCGCCGAGCTCGTGGCTGTGGGCATAGCGCAGGACCAATATCGCCGCCTGCGCCTTCGCGGCGTAGTTGAGCGACATTTCGCGGATGCAGTGGACGTCATTCAGCAGGCGGCCGAACTCGTCCGCGTTGCCCGTCACCTGGGCGGCGGCCGCATCGATCTCCTTCTCGGCCTTCTCGGAATAATGCAGGATCTCCCAGAGAATCCGCGGCGGGGTCTCGCCGGTGTGCGGCTGCTTGTTCCATTCCCGCTCGACGTACTCCTGGATGCGCTCCCCCGGCGGGGCCATCGATTCCCAGAGCTGGACGTTCGCGTGGTACTTCTCCGGATTGACCAGCTGATCCAGCGTCACCCCGAGGGACATGGTCTCGCGGTTGCCCTCGGTGATGCCGAAGCGGCGGATGATCCGCGGCGCGCATTCGCCCGAATCGTTATACGCGGCGAGGATGTTTTCCGCCGCGTCCGCCCCGTAGACGGTCGCCAGGCGCCCGACCCAATAGGCATGATCCTCCTTGTCGGGGATATCCGGATTCCAGGCGTAGCGCGCCCAGGCCTCGAACCAGATCCAGTCGCGCTGGTACTGCAGGAGCGGGTCGGCCAGCTTGTCGGGGGAGTAGGGCCAGTTCCAGTAGGAGAGGGGATAGACGTGGATGCCCTTGGCGCCGAGCCGGTCGCGCATGGCTTGGACGCTGAGCTTGATGAATTTTTGATCGCCGTAGCGGAAGGGCTCGAGGTTGGCCAGGATGTGCACGTTGGCGATGTGCACGGTTGCCAGCTTGCTCATTTCCAGGTGCAGCGCCTGCGCGGATCCGCGCGGCTCCCAGGTGGTGAGGGATTCGCCGTTGAATTTTTCCTCGGTGTCGATGTGCGGGTACACCTTGAGGGCGGCCGGCAGGACGACGGAGGCGTCGGTCGCGTGCGTGCGCAGGATGAAGGGCGGCTGGCTCGTGATTCCCGCTGCCGCCAGCCCGTCCTTGTAGGCCGGGAGGATGACCTGGGTGAACCAGTTGACCTGGTTGTCAATTCCCTGGAGGGCCTCCCCGAGGCAGGTCATCAGCCCGACCTGCGGATACTGCCGGATAAACTCGGTGATGGATTTCCGGGTATAGTCCGCGGCTAGGTCAGTCGGAGCTGCCAGGTGCGTCGGGAGGTGATTGTGCTCGGCGAAGGGCTTCGAGAGCTCGATATTGTAGAACATCTGCACGAGCCAGATGCCGCGCTTGTCCGCCTCCGCGATCAGGTAGCGGTACATCTCCACATTTTTTTGATAGCCTTCCTCGGACACCTCGAGCGCGTACGGATAGTCCGCGAGCTTGATCAGCGAGGGAAAGGGATGCCCGCTCCACAGGTAGAGGGTGTTCATCCGGTTATCGGCCAGGAAGTCGAGATAGCCCTGCCAGAACGCCTTGTCGTAAAAGAAGGGAAAGAGCTCGGGGGTATAGGGGTACTCGTATTCGCTGTATCCGGGCAGGATCGTGGTCTTCTGCATTCCGATGCAGGGGCCGCGCTGAACGAAAACCGGGACCTCGCTGTCGCTCACCTTGGCCGGCAGCGCGCGCGCGGCGCGGACGCGGCGCGCAAGTTCGAGGCAGCCATAAAGGGTTCCGGAGTCGTCGCTGCCGGCCACGACCAGGGCGCCAGTCGCGTCCGTTGCCAGGATGAATCCCTCCGGACCCGGAGTCGTCGCCGCCGGGTCGAGATGCGAGCGGATCCAGCCATCGCTAAACTTGCCGACGAGGATCTGGCGGCCCGCCGGCACTCCCCCCTCATGGGAAGTTACCACACTGTCGAGCTTGGCGTCGGTGTGCAGCACTTCCCCCAGGCGGGAGATGCCGTATTCGACGCGCGGCGCGGCGTCGGTATTGACCAGAATCCACAGGTTGGACCCCGCGGTTTGGGCCCGGGCGCTCGCCGCCAAGGCGAGCGCGAGAAGGAGAAAGGCGCGGGGGGAGTTCATGGCAGGCGGCGAATGCGCAGGGCGATATAGGGGGCCGCTGGAAGGACGATCGAGCGCCCGGCCGCGTCCATGAAGGCATAGCCGTCCTTCTTCTTGGCCGTGAAGACGCCGGCGACGGGGGAGATGGTCATGTTCCAGGTGTCGAGGATCTCCACTCCGAAACGGTCGCCGTCCTTGATCCCTGTCTTGTAGAGCGAGAAGTCCCAGCTGGCGGGCGCCTCCTTGCCGAAATAGATGAGGTAATACTGCCCGGCCTTGCCGCCGGTGCGCTCGTCCTGCCATTTGTCGATCGGCTCGATCTCCCCGTCCGGGGCCTCCTCCATGACTTTACGCAGAAAGGCGAGCCGCGGCGGACTCTGGCCATGGAAAACGCCGCCGATCGCGAGCCAGGAGCTGTCCGAATGGGCGAAGATCTCGCTATGGCCGACGTAGGTGCCGGCGACCACGCCCGACCAGAACCGCAGCACCATCTCCTCCGCGGAGAGCTGGCCCCACCGGGCGGCGGCGTCGCCCTCGTACTTCACCTCGTCGAACACGATCGGCTTGCGGTAGACGTCGCGATAGAGGACGGCGCGGTCCGGGTCCTCGACCGCGGCTCCGTTCTGGATGCTGGCGTGGGTCACCCAGGCCTGCGTGTTGTTGTAGATCAGGGCTCCGTTGTGGATCGAGCGCAGATGCCCGTAGGGATCGCTGCGCTGGACGACCTGGAAGATCCGGTCCCAGTCGGCCTCCTTCTTGGTGCGGAGGAAATCGTACTCGTTGGACATCGACCACCAGACGTTGCGGTAGGCGGCGAAGCGGGCGATGACATAGCGCAGGTAGCGGTCGTCGTTGACCGCGCTCATCCCGTTGAATCCCCATTTCTTGTCGTAGGGGTGGAAGAGGATGAGGTCGGCCTCGATCCCCAGGTCGCGCAGTTGGCCGATCCGCAACTCCAGATGCCGGAAGAATTCCGGGTTGAACCGGGTGAAGTCCCATTCGCGCGGGGGCGCCCCCGCGAAGGGGTAGCGCGGCGACTGCTGGTGGTCGAAGGCGAAATCCTGGGGAAAGATGCACATGCGCAGCTTGTTGAAGGGCGAGGTGGCCAAAGTGCGCAGGGTCAGCTCCTCGCGCTCATCGTCGGCATGCGCCCAGGAGTAACAAGTCGTCCCGATCTGGCAGTAGGGCGTGCCGTCGGCGTAGGCAAAATGGTAGGTGTGGCGGACGCCGACCGGACCGTGGTTGCCTGCCGATGGCGCGGAGGCCGTGAAGCTGCCGCTTTTCCCATCGAGCTCGGGCCGGTTGCTGCGGGTCTGGTACCGCCACTCGCCCGTCGTCCCGGGCATGAAGCGGATCCGGTAGAGGCCGTCTCCGTCGTAGAACCCGTCGGCCTCGACCACCCGGTCGCCCTGGGTGAAGCGGGCGGACACCGTGGAATCGACGAAGGGATTGCCGGACGCCGGTCCGGGAAGCGCGATTTCGAACATCCCCCATTGCTCGACGGCCGCTGCGGGCAGGGCGGACAGCGCGAGGGCGAGCAGGGCGAGAATGAGCTTCATGAGGTTAAGCGAGATTGAGGGCATCGATGCCCATGGCCGCGGAGTCGGGGAGCGCGAGGTAGAACGTATAGGTGCCGGCATTGAGGCTCACGCCGCCGACCGCGGGGCCGTCACGGGTCCACGAACCGCAGCCGCAAACTTCCATGGCTGGAGCCGGAGAGCTGGGCCGGTTGCGAGTGGGGTCCGATAAATTCCGGCGTGGTGTTCTTATTGGCCATGGCCGGGATCACCTCGTAAGCGCCGAGCCCGAGCGGCGGCAGCGTCAGCATGGGGCCGACGCGGCCATCGTTGGGCTTATAAACCCCCAGGTAGGGACTGTCGCCCTCGTTGAGCAAGGCCAGCTGGCCCTCGGTCGTGTCGAACACGGCCCATTTCCAGCCGCTGAAGAAGCCCTTGAACTCGGGATAGATCCAGGTGTCTCCCGGGACCGTGTCATTGTAGGCCGTCTGCCAGACGTCGAGTTCGGCCCCCTTCAGGCGATTCTGCCACACGTGGTAGGGGCCGCCGCCGAGCCAGCGCTTCGCCTTCACGTTTTTTTCCGGATAGTCAAAGGCCACGCCGAAGATGTCCGCGGTCCCGTCGAAGGTCGTGTCATAGTCGAGCTGGAGTTCGCCCGTGGGAAAGATCCGCCAGTGCACGGCGCTCAGATGGCCGGAATAGTCAGCCTGGATCGTCGCGACGCCGCCGGCTTCCGCGGCGGTGAAGTGGGTGAGGGTGATGGGACCGGATACGTCCTCAAACGTCCGGGCGTGCCGCCGGTAAGCGACCAGATGCGGGCCATGGAGTGAAAAGTCCCGGCCGGCGCGGCTCAACTTCGAGAGCTGGCCGGTGGAGGGATCGAAGCCCGCCTCGATATCTCCGGCGCGAACCAGGGTTAGGCTGCCCGCGGAGGATGGCTCGACGGATAGGGTCCCGCCGGCTGGAGCGGGTCCAAAATACTCGGCGGCCGGCTTCCAACTCCACGACCACGTCCACAGGATGCGTCCGGCCGGATCGCGGGCGGCGACGTAAAGAGCGCCGGCCTCACGCCAGGTGGAGGGCAGCGGCAGCCGCAGACTCCCGGAGCCGTGGGGAGGAACGGGCGGGCCCGGTAGTTCGCCGGTGGCGACGGCCTCGTGGCCGTTGCGGGAGCCCTTCGCCGGCAAGGGGAATTTCAGCAGCTCCCAGCTGAAGGTGCAGCGGCTCAGGTCGATGAAATCAAAGTCGTTCTCGAGCGCCAGCGTGCCGTCGAAGTCCTTTGGCAGCGTGCTCGGACCGACCTGGATGGGAGACCAGATCTCCTTGATGGCATAGAAGCTTCCCTCCCGCTCGCGGTGGGGCCCGACGATCCCGTCGGGCGCCCAGCTGTCCTTGCCATCCAGCCGCCCGCCCTGGTCGGTGCGCACGACGGACTCATCGAGGAGCGCCCAGATGAAGCCCCCCGCGGCCAGCGGCTTGTGGCCCATCAGGCTCCAGTAGTCCTCCAGCCCGGCGCCAGCCCCGCCATCGTAATTGCCGTGCAAGAACTCCGTCGGCATGAAGATGTCCGGCCCCTCCACCATCTTGGCCGTCTGTGCGTAGTTGCGGTAGTGGGCGGTGTTGACGTTGCCAAAGAGGGCCCAGGGATGGAGCACCGTGCGGTGCTGCGGATCCCAAAGGGCGAACTGGCCGTCGTTCTCCAGGTTGTTGCCGCCCTCGTTGCCGTTGTCCCAGAAGAGGATGCTCGGATGGTTCACATCGCGGCGGACCATTTCGCCGATCAGGCTGCGGCCGGTGGGCGTGTCGTAGGCGCCGTGCCAGCCGCCAAGCTCGTCGAGGACGTAGAGGCCGAGCTCGTCGCAGGCCTCCAGGAAATCGGCGTCCGGGGGATAGTGGGACATCCGCACCGCGTTGTTGTTGGCCTCCTTCAGCAGGCGGACGTCATCATAGCAGATCTGGCGGCTGAGCGTGCGCCCGCTCTCGGGCCAGAAGCTGTGGCGGTCCACTCCCATGAGGCGGATCTTGCTGCCATTGAGATAGAGGCCGTCGCCCGCCCTGACTTCAAAGGTCCGGAAGCCGAAGGTGGTCTCGATGGTGTGCTCCGGGACACCGCCGCGCGCCAGGGTCAGGCGCAAGCGGTAGAGATTGGGCGTCTCCGCGGTCCATAGCTTCGGATGATCGAGCAGGGTCTGCAGCACGAGCTTGGTGGCGCCCGGTGAGACCGTGCCGACGAAGGCAGTCCCGGCTGCCTTCCCGTCCGCGTCGAGAATCTGCCCGCTGACGTCGCTACCGGGTGCGACGCCGGAGTCGACATAGACCTCGGCCGCCAGCCGGCCGTCGGCCCTCGCGTCGATCGCGGTGCGCTCGATGAATTGGGCCGGCACCGCCTCGAGAAAGACGGGGCGGAAGATTCCGGCAAAGTTCCAGTAGTCGGCATAGCGCTCGGCATCGTTGACGCTGGGGTTCGCCGATTTCTCGCTGACGGTCACCTCGAGGAGATTGGGCGCGTCGAATTTCAGGAGTGCGGTGACATCGTAGCGGAATCGGTAGAAGGAGCCCTGGTGGATAGGCCCGGCCGGCTTCCCGTTCACCTTGACGTCGGCGTCGGTCATGACCCCGTCGAAGACCAGCCGGACATGACCGGACTTCCAGCCGGTGGGGACCTTGAAGGAAAGCCGGTACAGGCCCTGGTCGGCGACCATTCGGTCGCGGGACGGGTTTTGCTTCGAGGGCCGGTGCTCCAGCCCATACTCATAGGTGCCAAAGCCCTCCTGCTCCCAGCAGGAAGGGACATGGATTTTTGTCCAGGTGCCGGCTTTTCGACCGCCGGTGCAGAAGAAATCCCAGAGTTTGCCGTCGTCCTTGCCGGTGCCCGAGAGGTATTGGATTTGCGTCTCCGGCGCCGCCGCGGCCAACCGCGACGCTCCGGCGACACCCAGGCCCAGAAATACCAGAGCTGCGCCCGTGGCGCGGAATAGACCGGGGGTTCGCGGTCGCGGGGGTTGCATTGCGAACCTAATCTCAAAGCTCGGGACGCTGGCGACTGTCAACAGAGGACCGGCCGGACCTTAGGATTTGGGCATATTTGCCATTAATCTGGGCAGAATGGGCGGGAAAGTTACCCTATAGTGGTGGATACCCCGCCGGTTCCCGGCTTGTGAAGGTCCCGCTTCCTCCCCCACAACCCTCGCTCGCATGAAACCTTTGGAATCCTCCCTCGGCGTCATCTTCGGCAATCGCGATTTCTTTCCGGACAAGCTGGTGGCCGAGGCGCGCGCCGACCTGACGAGGCTGTTTCAGGAAACCGGCCGCGAGGCCGTGATGCTCGACCCGGCCGAGACGAAGCTGGGGGGCGTCGAGAGCCACGCCGACGCCCGAAAGTGCGCCGAGCTGTTCCGTCGAAATCGCGACCGCATCGGCGGCGTTCTGGTGGTGCTGCCCAATTTCGGCGACGAGAAGGGGGTCGCCGACACCCTGAAGCTCGCCGGTCTCAACGTGCCGGTGCTGGTGCAGGGGTATCCCGACGACCTGGACCGCCTCGACGTCGTGCGGCGGCGCGACGCGTTCTGCGGAAAGATCTCCGTCTGCAACAATCTCCGCCAGGCGGGGATTCCGTTTTCGCTCACGACCAAGCACGTCGTGCACCCCCTGGAAGCCTCGTTTCGCACCGACCTCGCCCGGTTCATCGCGGTCTGCCGCGTCGTGCGCGGCCTGCGCCGGGTCCGCCTCGGCGCGGTGGGCGCGCGTCCCGGAGCCTTCAACACCGTGCGCTACAGCGAAAAAATCCTCGAACGCAACGGCATCAGCGTCACCACGGTGGACCTCTCCGAAATCCTCGGGCAGGCCGCCAAGCTCGCCGCCGGCGACGCCCGGGTCACCGGCAAGGTGGACGAGATCAAGGCCTATGCGGCCACCAGCGGCGTCCCGCCGGACAAGCTCGTGCAGATGGCCCGGCTGGGCGTCGTGCTGGACGATTTCGTGGCCGCCCACCACCTGGACGCCACCGCGATCCAGTGCTGGACCTCCCTCCAGCAGAATCACGGCTGCAACGTCTGCACCAGCATGAGCATGATGAGCGAGAATTTCCTGCCGAGCGCGTGCGAGGTCGACGTCACCGGCGTGCTCACGATGTACGCCATGCAGCTGGCCGCGAGTTCGCCGAGCGCGCTCGTCGACTGGAACAACAATTACGGCGCGTCCGACGACAAATGTGTGCTCTTCCACTGCGGCAACTGGGCCAAGTCGTTCCTGCCCGATGCCAAGGTGAGCACCGCCCCCATCCTGGGCACCATCGTCGGGACCGAGAACACCTATGGCGCGCTCGATGGCCGGACCCCCGCGAGCCCGCTCACCTACGGCCGGCTCACGACCGACGATCCCCGCGGCGTCATCCGCGCGTATGTGGGGGAGGGAGAGCTCACCAACGACGCACTCGCGACCTTCGGAAACCGCGCGGTTGCCCATGTGCCGCGGCTGCAGAAGCTGCTGCGGCATGTCTGCCACGAGGGCTTCGAACATCATGTCGTCATGAATGCCTCCCATACCGCCGGCGTCCTGGCCGAGGCCTTCGGCCGCTACCTCGGCTGGGAGGTCTACCACCATGGGGCCCCGGAGGCCTGAGGCCGCCCATGCCCACCGACCAGCAGCTCGCCCGAAAATCCCTGCGCTACCGCCGGGACATCCTGCGCTGGATCAAGCACGCCGGCGCGGGCCATACCGGCGGCAGCCTGTCCTGCACGGACATCCTGAATGTCCTCTATAACCGCATCCTGCGCGTCTCCCCCGCCACCGCTTCCGATCCGGGGCGGGACCGCTACGTGCAGAGCAAGGGCCACTCGGTCGAGGCGCTTTTCGTGGTCCTGGCCGACCGCGGATTTTTTCCGGAATCCGAGCTCGCCTCGCTCTGCGGATACGGCTCGCACTTTGTCGGCCACCCCACGCGCAAGGTTCCCGGCATCGAGCAGAACACCGGCGCGCTCGGCCACGGCCTGCCCATCAGCACCGGGATGGCCCTGGGTGGAAAGATGGACCAGGCCGGATTTCGTGTCTTCACCCTCCTGGGCGACGGCGAGCTGGCCGAGGGCTCCAATTGGGAGGCCGCCATGGCGGCCTCCCAC